>Ga0115567_10003581_pt1 | contig 15260 bp, 14 predicted proteins | sample COGITO_mtgs_1204_2_FD_88679 | JGI IMG/M metagenome (GOLD analysis project Ga0115567, IMG submission 88679) | Pelagic marine microbial communities from North Sea - COGITO_mtgs_120412 | ecosystem: Environmental > Aquatic > Marine > Epipelagic | place: Germany:Helgoland, sampling site Kabeltonne... | reverse complement strand
TGTCTATGATTTAGTTTGTCTATGATTTAGTTTGTCTATGATTTAGTTTGTCTATGATTTAGTTTGTCTATGATTTAGTTTGTCTATGATTTAGTTTGTCTATGATTTAGTTTGTCTATGATTTAGTTTAAAATGGCTGTCTATGATTTATAGTCATGATTTATACTGTCTATGATTTAAAAAGACTTTTAAGTAGACAATAGGACTATCAAAAATGTCAGTAATGATCGAATCACTGTGTTTATCATAAGCCCCGATACTAGTTTCAACAATATACACCAGAGAGCGGGCCTAATCAGAAAATTGACCTAAAACAGGCGTTTTTTAGACAAAAATCAATTAAAAGGCCGCTAATTTACCTTTAGCGACACAAAATATTAGAGTGCTATTAATATAGCTGTTTTGAAAAAGTCGACTCAGGGATGCCTTTTTGAGGCTTTTGGCCATAGAGACTACATAGTATGAGTGGGTCGTTCCGCTTGCAAAGAGCCAGCAAGATAAGTCTCGATTTTCTTTTTGGCTGTGTCATCTTGATCGTTAAACTGCACGCCGATGCCGGCGCTACGGTTACCCTGAGCACCCTTGGGGGTGATCCAAATTACTGTGCCGGCGACTGGGATTTTATCCGGTTCATCCATTAAATTTAACAGTAAAAAGACTTCATCGCCAAGCTTATAGGCTTTGCCAGTTGGAATAAAAAGACCACCATTTTTAACAAACGGCATATAGGCCGCATACAGCACGTTTTGATCTTTTATTGTTAAAGATAAGATACCGCTTCGTTTCATAATCCTCAAAATTCCATTTTTATTGGAGGTTTTAAAAGTATAGTCTGAATTAGATAAATATACTCAAAGCGTTTAGCTATAATAGATTGAAAACTTTGCAAGGATCTGATCATGAACCCAATTGAAGAACGAGAGATTAGCTGCCCCCACTGTGGCGAGTATTTTGACATTGTGGTTGACTGCACTCTAGGTGATCAACAATATATTGAGGATTGTTACATCTGCTGTAGACCGATACAGCTGAGCATTACCTTAAACCACGACTCAGACCAAGATGAAATTACTGTTGTGGCTCATGAGTCGTTTTAAAAAGGCACAGCAATATGATTAAGTGGCTGCGTTGGTATAACTCCTACATTGTCCGCCGGCAAAAATCGAGACAATCCCCTGAGCTCGACCAAGTGTTTGAGCAAGCCGGATTAGCCTATAATCAAGCGGTCAGCCTTATGGAGCAGCAGTGGCCTTTATCTCGCTACAGATGGCGCTATGACCCAAAAAAAGATTTACTTCTATTTACTCACGGTAAAGGCCAATTAGCGCCACTGCAAGGCCAGGCTCAGATCATTGGCAGTTTTTTTCATCACACAGCCCAATGGCACTGGGCCTGGAGTACACCCCACGTATCTCGAAAGTCAACTCAAGATGCTCGTCGCACCAGGCGTTTTGGTCGGCAACAAGGTGTGCTACCTTTTTATACGCCGATACTCAATTTACATGGCCGCCCGCAAGATTGCCAATATCTAGCCGCGATGACGCTGCATTTAAGTACAGCAGACTTTGTATATATTGGTCGCGGTCAACAACAAGATGTGTATTTTACGTTGAAAGGGCTCAGTGCAACGCTGCTCAGTTAAATTACATAGTGCGGGCTAAGCCCATCGAGCATCGTTGTCAACAGATAAAAATTCAGTGTCTTTACCACAGACGCTTAAATGCCAAATCTTAATCGGCTTACCATGATCATCGAACTCAACCATGCCTAACCCAGCATCATTGACCAGTCGCTCCCCTGCACTAGCATTTTCTGGTTTATAAGGCACAATTCGCATAGAGCGACGCTTAGTAAACCAGTTGAGCGGCGACCTAGGTGAAAACAACCAGCGATTCATTCGATCAAGCACGTTTAACAAGTCTTCAGGAAACTGATTCTTAATACCACTGCTGGTGATCTGCCAAATATGCGGGCCGCCATTAGGCCCTTTAAGCTCGACGTCATACACAAATGAGTAATGCACATCACCAGATAAAATCGTAAAGTGCTCTGGCGTTTTTGGATGGCGAAAGATGTTCATCAACGCATAAGCCGCGCCTGGATGGGCCATCCAATTTTCCGCATCCACTAACAAGGGCTTACCGATCAAGGTAAAAAAGCGCTGCACAATTTCAATAAGCTTAACGCCAAACACAGGTGCTGGTGATACCAAAATCACTGATTTATGATTAATCAACTCTTGTTGGAGCTGGCAGATAGATTCCCAATCCATCAGACCTGAGGGCTTAATATCTGATTTTTCCGAACGCCATCGATTGGTCCGACTGTCCATCACCACAAGCTTTGGCTCGGTAGGCCAGGTGTAATCCCATTGGCGAAACTGCAACAAGGTATCAATAAATTGATCATGCTGATCTTTGCCGAGGTTATTAATCACGTCTTGTATTTGCTGCATCATGTCCACGGAAAAATCATCTGGCGAGTTGCCCCAACCTTGGAATATTAAATAGCCTAGCAAGGCATTGCCAATAATGCGCTTGCCAAGCGGGTTTGTGTAAGCGGCTTTTTCCCAGGCAATGGAGAGATTCCAATCGTCTGTCACGTCATGATCGTCAAAAATAATGGCTGTGGGCATGTGAGCTAATACTCTTTGTACTTTAGGCATGCCCTCGGCAAAATCCTCAATGAGCTTAAGCTCTTTTTGGAAACGTTCGGTCAAATCATCTGATAGCTCAAGCTTCAGCTGTAAATCAACAAATTGCCAAGGGACTGCGGAAAAGCTGAGTAAATACAAACCGACGATTTCCGCAAAACTCATTAAGTGGTTACCACCATGCACTGTGGTAAAAATGGGTTTTTTGATACCACCAAACAGCTTACGCACGGTCATGTCATTATCTTTGGTGGTGGGTAACAGATTTTGCCGGCCGTATAAATACTCTAGGTCCTCATGTAACTCATCAGAATTGGCAAGCTTAGCGCCAGGTAAGTTTTCAGTGTTGATGCCAAGATGCGGAATCAATTGATGGACAGCTTTTAACATCGGGCCAGCCACTTCATCCACATACACTTGGTCACCAGACATCACCAGCGCACTGGGCCATTTCGCCACTGGCTGTTCAGCACAAAATTGATCCAGCGCTAACAGCCCATCGCCAGTTTGTGCATGGGCTTTACGACAAGAGCCATGCACAATGCTTTTAATGTTTGGTTTAAAGACAAATTTTGGCGCCTTGTTATCAGCATACAACAGCTCTGCCGCCAGCCACTCAGCCATGGGTATCTGCTGTTGATTTCGCATAAGGCTAATATCATAGTTAATCCACTGATCTTCTGGCAATGCCTGATCCAACTTGAGATCAAGACACTGCCAATACAAAGCAGAGCCTAACTTGATTTGCTGATGCATGGCGTCGAGCTGGCCGGTTTCAACGTTAAATTCAGCCTTTGATGACCACAGCTTTACTTGAAACTGAAAAGGTTCAGAAGTCATAAGCCAAAGCACAACTCGCTTTGATTCTAAGCGCCGAACTAAAGGCCCTGCCCAAACAAGAGGTACAGTGTGTTGAGGTTTTTGTTGAGATGTTGGTTGATCATTCATAACGTTTTTGTGCCACCATACTTAAGCCTTTTGCAATGCCTGCAAAACGGTCCATTTTTACTAATTCGACCCCTGGAAAATTCAGCTGCACTTGTTGCTCAAACCCTGGCATAGCTGTAGAGCCACCAGTGAGTAATATACAGTCAAGCTGATGAAGCTGCAGACCAGCTTGACTTAATGTGCCTTTGGCTTTGGCCATAATTTGATGTACCTTATGATTGGTGGCTTCAATTAACTCACGAGATGACAATGATAAGGTCAAGCCTCGTTCCACAAATGATAAATCCAGCAATGACTGATCTTGTGATGACAATTGAATTTTTGCGTCTTCAATCAATTGGGCGAGCAAGTGCCCTCGACGCAGTTCAATAAGTCGTAACAAGCGATCAAGTAATTTCGGCTGAGCAGCACGCTGGCGCAACGAGCGCAAGGCTTCAATGGTTTTTAATTCGTACAGGCTGTTAATTTCATGCCATGTGGCCAGCTTATGATAGGCCATCACCGGCATGTCTAAACCAGATTGTAAGGTAGAGCCCAGGCCAAACGTGGCTGATACAGTTTTGAGTTGAAACTGACAATCAAAGTCGGTACCACCAATGTGGATACCATCGTTGGCCAAAATCGTAAAAGCAGATTGAGGCTGAGCCAAGTTCTCCGGACCCAATTGCATAATGGAAAAATCCGACGTACCACCACCTATATCCATGGTGAGCACCAGCGTGTTCTTGGTCAAGGTTCGTTCAAAATCAAGTGCGGCCGCTATAGGCTCGTATTGAAAGGACACTTCTTTGAAACCGGCGAGCTCTAAAATATGTTCTAGCTCTTGTTGGGCTCGCAAATCTGCGGCTGGATCACCATCCACAAAATACACTGGTCGCCCCACCACTACCTGGTCCAAACTGCGCTGTAATCTGTGTTCAGCTTGGGATTTCATAAAGCAGACAAATTGGGCAATAATATGACTGTAATCATGGCTTAGATCAGACACCTGAGTGGCTTCACCCATTAAGCTAGACCCTAACACTGATTTAAGCGAGCGCATGAGACGGCCTTCATAACCATCGACATATTCATCCAGCGCTTGCTGACCAAACACTTGGGTGCGCTCTTCAGCATTAAAGAAAACCGCCGAAGGAATAATACGCAAGCCTTGGCCATCAGCGCCAGTTTGTATTGGCACCAGATCTAACTTGTTGTCATATACAGTCGCTAACGCAGAATTCGAAGTTCCAAAATCTAAACCACACCATCGACTCATACCCAGGCCTCCACAATGTATGCATTACATCACAATTTACCGTTAATGGAACGCAAGATAACTGTCATCTCACACTTGCCCAAAAGCTACCCTGGAAAAAGTATCACTTTTTGAAAACCTGGTGTAGACTTTATCTCAACTTTTTACCACGCAGCGCCGTTCTATTCCAAGGGCTAAGCCCCAGCCAATTCGCGACCAACTTATTCGCGACCAACTTAACAGAGGCGTATTACTATGGATCAACTTAATCACCAAGAACTTATGGCGTACCTCAATCAGCAAACCGGTAAAATCACTTGGCAAGAATTACAGCCCTACTTTGCGAAAGGCTCATTGTTAGCGCTTCAATCTGGCTTTGATATGATTGAAATCGCCATGAGTTTAATTCAGGATGACAAAACCACCATTCTACCATTAATAGAAGGGCAAGTATTGGGACAATTGAATGATCTAACGGCTCAAAGCTTACAGCCTAACGATGCATTTTGGGGCTTGGTGGTTGCGCCTTGGGTACTGATCCAACCAATTGCAGCGCTTAATTAAGCGTAAAACGAGTCATAGTTCACAGAATTTAGACGAACATTTGCATTGATAATAAGAACTCATACAATCACCAAAAGCTCATTTTTGGTGATGATTCTATGCCCAGTCTATTCTTGTCTTTTTCAAACTCGCCTCGTTTAACCAAGCCAGGCTTGTACAAAATTCACCAAGGCAGTGTGCTGGTGGAATTTTTTATTGGCGGCGTTATGTTGGTGTTGGTGCTGCTGGGTGTTTTGCAAATGCTGTTGCTCTACCGTGGCTATATTCATTTGCAGCAAGCCACATTTGCCGCCGCTCGCTACAGTATTGTTAATAATGGCACCCTTGCCAGCCTGCAACACGGTTTTATTGACAATAGTCTGGACATTCATGGTGGTGGTCAAACCTCTTCAGCATTGTTGGCAGCCTATGGCCGAGCGCAATTTGCAGTGCGAACACCTTTATTACTTGGTGGAGCAGGCGTGACTATCGAGCGCCTTAATCCCAGCGCCTTGGCTTTTACTGATTGGTCTATCAGGCAAGGTGATCAGCAAATTATTCCAAACACTTGGCAAACCAGGGTTACACCAACCGCTGGGCCTCAATCCAATATGACTATTGTCGACGCCAATATTTTGAAAGTAAGAATTACTTATGGCTATCCTCTGCACATCCCTATCATTGATCGAGTGATTGGTCGCGCCATGACGTTTATCGATCCTGGCAATAGTCTCTATTATCAGGCTTCACCTGTTCGCTTGCCGCTTACCACGACCGCGGTGATGCACATGCAGTCAGATGTATATCAATAAGCTCGAGTCACACATTGTCACATTGTTATTAAATTGCAAATTAATGTTAATTTAGCATTAATTTCAACTGGTGGACCTTATAATGGTTGGAAGCTTATTTAGTTTATGACTTTGAGGATTTATATATGGCCGGACCAGTAGCAGCACATTCAGCACCAATTCTAACAAACACTAACGTTTCTGCAGATGCCACCACCACAGATTCGTTCGACAACCGTGTGAATAACGTCAACACAGCCCCTACGTCAGGTATTGGTCAAAAAATAAAAGCAGTCTACACCGATATGCGCAAAGTAGCGTCGGAGACTAAAGTTAAGCTCGACCGCATAAAACATGAGACTCCAGATCAAATGACCTCAGCAGGCAAATCCACAGCTACTATAGCTGGCGCCACTACCGGTGCGGGGCTTGGCCTTGCGGTAGCAGGCCCGGTTGGTGTCATATTTGGTGTTTTAATAGGCGGCATTATTGGCAATAAATTGAGCGGCAAGACACATTCAGCCATTGGCCAGGCTAGTCTTGGCGTCAAACTCTTTACAGCTGGAATAGCTAAACTTGCGATGGACAAATTAAGAGCCACTCCAGCGGCACCTTCTTCGGCAGCGACAGCAACTGCATCGGCTCCAGAAGCTCCAGCAGATCCAGCTCCAGCAGATCCAGCTCCAGCAGATCCAGCTCCAGCAGCTCCAGCAGCTCCAGCAGCTCCAGCTCCAGCAACCCATCAGACCCACATATAAGGCGCTTTGACATCATTTAAAATGATTCAAGGCTAACTGCCTTTAAACCGACAGCACCCCCCTTCCAATGGAGCACTCAACGTGCTCCATTTTGTTAAAGCCCGCTGGTATTGCCTCGCCCTAAGGTTTTTGACACCACCTCAAATACATCCGGCGCCAAAGAAGATGCTGCTAAAGTATTCAGGGCATTTGTCATTAATTGTTGACGAGTTGCATCATACTGGCGCCAGCCAATAAAAGGGCTGACTAATCGAGCGGCAAGTTGTGGGTTAGTTTGGTTGTAAGCTAGGATTATTTCGGTTAAAAATGCATAGCCACGACCATCAATAGCATGAAATTGCCGTGGATTACCTCGACAAAAAGTGCCAACTAAAGCGCGAACATTATTAGGACTCTTAGTATCAAAGGCTGGATGCTGCTGCAACTGACGCACCTGATCTAAACAGGTATCAGCAGGGTTAGAGGCTTGCACCTCGAACCAGGCATTCATGGCCAGTGATTCTGCATGATAGGCTTGATAAAAAGCCTCAAGACATTGGGTTGCACTGGCAAACTGGCCGTGCACCAACAAGCGCAAACTAGCAAGCCTGTCGGTTAGATTATCCGCCTGGTGATATTGGCTTTGCAATTGTTGCTCGATCTCTTGACTTTTTATGCTTACCAAATAGTACATTGCCAACGAGCGCAACGCTCGCAGACCTCTATGCTCGGCATGAGGCGCGTAATCCTGTGCCGCAAGTTGCTGATTGACCAACTCAATCTGGCTCAACAATACTGGCCTTAATGACTCAGCAATAGCCTGCCGTAAGCCATCGCGCCCATTGAGCAGTTGATCCACTTGCACTACTTGGTCAGAGCTGGCTTGTTGTTGTTCTAGCTCTGCAAAAGACGGCAGCTGACATAACACAGCTTTGGTGGCTGGCTCTAAAGATGGTTCTTGTAAAATCTGACCAAGGGTTGTGATTAAAAGTTCATGGGCACTTGCATCAGTTAAGATCACATAGCTCATCATTTGCTGGACACTGTCCCAACGATTAAACATGTCTTCATCAGCGGCCACCAAAGCGGCCAACTCTTGCTGACTTAATTGACTTTGCAGCCGTACAGGTGCGGAAAAGCCACGCAACAAAGACGGCACAGCATTGGCAGGCACCTGGGTAAACACCAGTTCATCTACTGCTTGGGTTAACACAAATACGCCATTGGTTTTTGACTTGCCTTTGAGCTTAAATTGACCATGATCACTGCAAAGATTTACCGGCTGACCATTTGCAATTAATCCAAGTTCAATCGGGATGAGCACTGGCAAGCGCGGCGTTGACCAATTTGGTAGGTCTGGATAGGCTTGTTCAAATCGCAAGGTAAGCGTTTTATCATCAGCGTCATAAAATCGATTAAGGGTCACTTGCGGCGTGCCAGGTTGATCGTACCAGCGTTGAAATAACGCCACATCAAAATCTGTATTTTCAGTCACACTGTTGACAAAATCTTCCGTGGTCACAGCTTGGCCATCAAACCGGGAAAAGTAGCGATCTGTGCCTTGGCGAAATTGTTGATCTCCTAACAGAGTGTGAATCATGCGCACTACTTCAGCGCCTTTGTCATAGACAGTGAGCGTGTAAAAATTATTAATTTCGATGTAGTCTTGCGGTCGAACTGGATGGGCCATTGGCCCTGCATCTTCAGCAAACTGAGCACTGCGCATGACTTTAACCGCGCCTAATCGATGCTCTAACCAAGAATCGACTTCCATGGAAAATTGTTGATCTCGAAACACCGTAAAGCCTTCTTTAAGACTTAACTGAAACCAATCTCGACAGGTGACTCGATTGCCACTCCAATTATGAAAGTATTCGTGGGCAATAATGCTTTCCACACTGGCATATTGTTGGTCGGTAGTGGTGTCTGGCGATGCTAATACGCAGCGGGTATTAAAAATGTTAAGGCCTTTGTTTTCCATAGCGCCCATATTAAAATGACTGACCGCCACCACCATGAAAATATCCAGATCATATTCACGACCATAACGCTGTTCATCCCAAGTCATCGCTTTTTTCAAAGCACTTATAGCGAATGGCACCTTGGCTTGATCGCAAGCTTCAGTGTAAAACACAATCTGCACTTGTCGACCAGACTTCGTGATAAATTGATCATGCGTTGCTGCCAAGTCGCCGGCAACCAAGGCAAATAAATAACTTGGTTTTGGGTGTGGATCATGCCATACCACACTATGACGGCCGTTGTGCTCATCTTGAGCTTGCAGCTGATTACCATTTGACAATAACACTGGGTATTGGGCTTTATCCGCTTCAATACGTGTGGTGAATACTGCCATATTATCTGGACGATCAAGATAAAAGGTCATGCGCCGAAAGCCTTCAGCTTCGCACTGAGTACACAGCATGCCATTGGATTCGTAAAGCCCTTCCAATGCATTATTACTGTAAGGGTCTAGTTTAGTTCGCACTTTAAGAATAAATTCGTCGCTTACATTAAGATCACCAAGGGTAATCACTAAGCTTTGATCATCTTGCCTATAACTAGATTCAGGCACAGTTTGATCATTAATTGTCAGTTCTAATAGCTCAAGCTCTGAGCCATTAAGTATCAGCTCTGTCACTTGATGTGTGGTGTTTTTTTTGAATGTGGACAAGGCGGTAATACACACGTAATCCACTTGAATATCCACATCCAAATGAAGAGATTTCACCATATAATCTGGTTTTTTATACTGGTGTAAATAAATAGTTTTTGGCGGTATTGGTCGCTCTGCAATCGACGTATTAATCCCAGACATAGTGTTTTCCTTACTTAAATTTACGCTTACGAATCACAGCGACCTTTGTAAATAAAACCACTGCGCAGCTCCAGCGGTACATAGCGATGTTCATACACAAGCAGCGCTTGAAAGACTAACGCTTGCTCAGTATCGGTTAATTTTTCACCACCTTGCCATCGACCAAGGCTGATTACTGTTTGAAACTGATCATAACCTTCATCAATGATACGCTGGACCATGGCAAGCACTTGATCTTGAGTAAAGTCAATCATCGTCATAATCTGATCCTGAAGATGTTAATCGCGATGCCCAGCCAAGTTTAGACCTGGCTGCTGCGTAGAAAGTGTAACCGTGAGGGTGGATCAATTGCAATCGATGAGGTTTTTTTCGAATGTACAGCACATCACCTGGTTGAGCCGCAATACTGGTTTGACCATCAAAACTAATGTGAGGCATAACACCGCGGCTTTCGCCCAGGGCCATTTTAATTTCCACGCCACCTGCGACCACAATTGGTCGGTTCGTCAGGGTGTGTGGGCACATAGGCACCAGCACCATGGCGTCTAGACCAGGGTGCATCATAGGCCCCCCAGCGGATAACGCATAGGCAGTAGAGCCAGTGGGCGTCGCGACAATGAGGCCGTCGGATTTTTGGCTATAGACAAATTCGCCGTTAATATACAGCTCAAAGCTTATCATTTGTACAGCTTGGCCTGCGTGCAACACCACATCATTAACTGCATCACCAGCCGCAATCATGCCACCATTGCGAGTGAGGCTGCCATCAAGTAAAAACCGCTGCTCGACATGGTAGCGACCTTCGAAAATACTGCTGAGTTGGCTGTCTAGCTCTGACGGCGTAATGTCCGTTAAAAACCCAAGCTGGCCTCGATTCACACCTAAAATATAAGTGCTTTGTTTAGCAAGGGCGCGAGCGGCGCCAAGTAAGCAACCATCGCCACCCACCACAATGACTAAATCACAGATCTCACCGAGCATGGCAGCACCAGCAATTTGCAAGCCTTGGTCTGGTAAAAAAATAGCAGTGCTTGATTCGAGCACTGGCGTGCAGCCGCGAGCTTGCAACCAAAGAATAAGTTGCTCTAGCGTGTGTTCAACCAATGGTTGACCAGGTCGCCCCCAGAGCCCAACCACTTGAAAATTATTTTGCTTCATTGTTTATCCTACACTCAAAACCTGTGAGTTTAAGGCTTGTAATCCACCACTGTGCATCATCAAACACGGGACTGGTAATTGATTTAACCACCAACGATTTAACAGCACATAGACTAGCCTTGGCATATAAATAGGGTCCATAGGCACAGGTATGATTTGCCTCATAGTCTCAATAACACTTGGTGATACAGGACCAAATTTACGTTGGGGAAATCGCCAATCAAGTGTCCATTGTGCCTGCGTATAATGTGTTTTTTGCATGATGTGTATATCTGACTCAAGCCAGGCTTGTCCTGCCACAGCTGGTACGCCTATACAATAAACGCTCGGCACGCCAAGACTCAAGCCGGCCAACCAGGTGCCGGTACCACACCCCACCACTAGACTAGCATATTGCTTAAGCCAAGCTTGATGGAGTTTTGCCCAATTGGCGACGCCGCTCACGGCTTCATTGCTCTTGCCACCTTCTGGTAAAAAAAACGCCTCGTCCACACGTCCTTGTTGTGCCGCTTGACGTAAAACGCGATAATCTTGGCGCGATACTGGCACCAATTCACTGCCCATAGCCGTCAAACGCTCAAGCGTTGGCGTCATCTGCAATTCACAGCCTTGGCCATTGGCTCGCACATAACATCGAGACTTTAACTTTAAAGCCTTGGCTGCTGCCACAAATGCCAAAAGATGATTAGAGTGGGCCCCGCCCATAGAGGCTAGGGGTGTGACTTTTGCCAGGTCATACTGCTGCAAAACTGTTTGAAACCAAAGGCGCATTTTTGGCCATTTGTTACCAGAAATATAAAAATCGAGCTGATCAAGCCGAGCGATATTGAGTATTAAAGGCTGGGTTGGGTGAGCAACACCTTGCGACACCCCGAAGAGATCTTCAAGTTGCAATGGACAGATATGGTAGCTTTCGATCAACGGTGTCTGCTCATAAAGCTTAGCGTCCAGGGCGTTAAAAACGGCTTGACACTTCGAGTTAATATCAGGGGGCATAAAATTGTTGTACGTCCAATAGTTTAGTTTGAAAAGTATACATTAAGCATAGGGCTGCTGCCTTCTTTCTAATTTAACGCAAATTTAACGTGCACCACTTTCAGTTATAACGCTGCTTCTTTTCAACCCCTCAAACACTAGATTCGAGCATAATTCCAGTCCGCTTAACATCTACACGACGATATATATTGAAAAATTAACATCCAAGTACCTCAATTTTTGTAGAGAAGCTACATTGTTAAAATTATTCATTAATATCAAAAAAAATTGATAATTATTTCAATTCGAATTGTTCGAAATAACAAAAATAGCTAAAAAGTCTCTCAGATAAAAACGTGAACCGACTTTAAGCATGAACCAACAACAACAAAAAGGACAATACTATGACAAGAGTTGGAGATGCACCGAATGCTAGTGAAATCTATAGTAAAACCGGTGAACCACCCAAGAACGAGGACGAATTTGTCGCCTATGCAAAAGAAGAATATGATATAGACGCAAAAGAGGCTAAAGACATTTACGTTAAAGCAAATACTGATGATGATAAAGCAGTCCTGTCTCACAAAGAATTCACGGCCGCCCGTAAAGATCTTAAAGCCCAACGTGCTTCGGAGTCATATCAACAAGGTTCGGCATCGGCAGCAAAGTCGGATAGTCCCGATTTTGAAGATCGTACAGATATTATTCGTGCCGCTAGGCCAGCTGGAGGCGCTTATGAGATTAAAATAGGTGATAACGCTTGAACCTATACCAGCAATAAAGATGGTACCTGGTCCAAAGAAGGGGGCGAAGGATTGTATTCAATCACTGATAACGGCGTATTAACGCAATTAAAAACAGGCGATATAGTTGATCAACCAAGCAGTGGTGTATACAAAGGTGAACCCGCAGATGACGCTAACGTGACATATATTGATGCTAATGGAAAAGCACAACCTGTTACAGGTAAAGAAGCGAAAGAAGCGTCTAATTCCGCTTTTAGCAAAAAAGCTAATTTAGTAGAAGAAAACATAGATGATGGTATTGATTATAATCGCAAAATCACCGATCTCAAACCGGGTGATGCTGTAAATCCAAAAACTGGTGAGGCCTATGGTAAAAATGAAGTGATACCTGCAGGTTCTAAGATTACAGGGAATGACGGGACTCGATTTACAGGTAGTAGAGATGTAGGTGGCGTTCTCACAAATGAGGAGACCGGCAAAAAAGGTTTCATCATAAAGTCTGATAACGACGACAACGGTCAAATTAAATCGATGAAAGAATCGGGTGTTTATAAGCCTGATGGATCAAAGGTTAACAACGGCGATGATATGAAAAATGCCAAAGCAGGTGATGTACTTTACACCTACGAAGGACTTAAGCTAACCGCCACAGACCAGGCAGATCGTGATGAGACTCGACTTTGGAAGGACCAAAATGGAAAAACTTATGTTGCTGATAATGGTAAAGATAATACAGAACCGACCCGTTTTAGAAGAGGAAGTGACGGTCAAATAGGTTCTTTTGAACAAGGTTCTAACGGTAGCTGTACTGTATTAGCAACCGCTATATCTTTGAATCAGACGGAAGAAGGTCGAAAAATCCTTAAGGAAACCATTACTGATAATGGCGATGGCACTTATGATGTTAAATTTAAGGGAGATAGAACGAACCCGTCAATTAGGGTAACGGAAGAAGAATTAATTGCAAACAATGGTGGTGTGACTCAAGATAAAGATATTGCTATTCTTGAGCTCGCCGCTCGAAAATATCATGGCGGCATTAATAATAGTAATTATAGTTATGATGGTGCAGAATCCTCAGAAACGCTTAATTTGCTTACTGATGGTCACACCAAAAGGGCCTCTTTTGATGACACGCCAGAGAGTGTGCGTGACGCTTTGACTCAGGTTGAAGAAACCTCAGGTTCAGGAAATGTCCTCTTGTCAACCTCTGGTTGGAATGGGACTCAGGTCCCAGAAGGCAAAGCTCACGCACTTGCAATGACTAATATTGATACCAAGAATAATACAGTTTCGTATATCAATCCATGGGATAGTGACAAGGTTATTACTCAAGATATGGATGAGTTTTGTGAAGAGCAGGCGCAATATAGAAGTGGTAGAGGATTTGGCGAACTTGATTATATTTGGGCTCCCGAGTGAGTCGTAAACGCTCATGGTGGTACGTTATTGCCCCAATGGCCAAAAATCGAAATGCGCCTGAGTTTTCTTACTTTACTTGTAAGTCTCACCTTGTGCCGACCTTGCATGAATTTTACAAGCATACTGCTATTGAAGATTGTATGTGTAGTATTAGTATGTTTAGGACGAAAAGACTCGCCCTGCCGCGCTCACACCAGTTCGATGTTTTTCACAACGATCAGACATGCCTGGAGAAAAGTCTCTTGGGTTTTCATGACGAGAAATCTTTTGGCCGCAGGTCTTGCCGCCCATGATTGGTGCCTGACAACAAGGGTGTTCATAATGATGAAGCCAGTATAAATAGGCCTCTTCCGCCAAACCAACCTTTTCTGCGGCAAATGCTGGGGGGTTATTCAGATAATCCGCCACTCGACTTACTGAGACCGATACATGACCTGCACCTGGATGAAACGCAATAAAATTTAAACCTGATTTTTCTAAACGCTCAAAAAATTTATCAGCGCCATTGGCCATTAAGCGCAGTTTTTCTTTACGAAAAGTGGCTAGTTCTTCAGACAGTTGTTTTACTTTGTGTTCAAACGCCTCTATTCGTTGATCTTTTTCAACAATTGTCTCTTTTTGCATTTGATCAAGCTGCATTAACTCTTCTAATTTTTCTTTTTTCTCGACGAGTAACTGATCTTTTTCAGCAAGCAAAGCGCTCTTTTCATGCAGCGCTTCACTAGCAACAGATGCGGACGATTTTATAGCACTGACCTTTGAAGAGTAACGAGACTTGTATTCTTGCTCGTAGGTTTTAAGCTTTTTCTCATACTTTTGTTTTAACGCCTGCCGAGACTCTGCAACCGCTTTCACAGTTTTCTCGATAAACCGCGCCTCTTGTTCTTTCATTTGCGCGGCAAATTCTGTTTTTTGTGCCAGCATTTGCTCTCTTAAACTGAAATTTTTCTCTTCAAGCTCCGATGCTTTGCCGCCCATTGCTTGTAATTCTGAGTTTAAATCTTTAATGGTAGTACCAAGTTCTTTTTCCAAAGCTCGCGTTGCTTCTTGGTTCAACCCACCTGCATGGGAAAGTTTTGCTGCCACTTCTTGTACTAGGTCAGGTAAGGAAGGCATGGTCTGTGCTGTCGGCACTTTTGATTTTTGCTGATGCGCGCTAAAATTCATGACTGGACCGGAGGCAAAGCTTGGCACTGCGTGGGCCGAATGAGCGTCATCAACCGTTGTAGTTG
>Ga0115567_10003580_pt1 | contig 15261 bp, 7 predicted proteins | sample COGITO_mtgs_1204_2_FD_88679 | JGI IMG/M metagenome (GOLD analysis project Ga0115567, IMG submission 88679) | Pelagic marine microbial communities from North Sea - COGITO_mtgs_120412 | ecosystem: Environmental > Aquatic > Marine > Epipelagic | place: Germany:Helgoland, sampling site Kabeltonne... | reverse complement strand
GGAAGTCGTCGCCTTGTGGGACAAAGGGTGCCGCTGGTGCTCCGCCCGCAGGGCTACGCGGCCTGATTGTCGCTGCGAGAGACATGGGCTGCAGTCCATCTGGTTCTTGGAGCACCCGCACGCCTGCAACATCTCTATCGTTTCCAATAGGCGCAGTAAGCGATAGTCGACGAGCGACACGCACCCTGCGCCATTGCCCTGAAGGATCACCGGTCTCGATCGTTCCAACCTGCACGTCGCTGGCCGCACGCCAAGGCTCGAGGCCTCTAACCTCGGCCTGTGGATGGGTCGAGGATGCACTGGCCGAGGATGGAGAATGAAGCTTCGATGAATTCATTTCGCCTGTTCGGGCGCCATCTTCAGCAACACAGCATGCCATCGATTGCAACGCATGAAAATATACGGAGGCAATCGCTGTGTGAAGCATTCGCCCCGGTGAGGGCCGAATCGGCTTTATGGAATCACCTTTCTCCTGGAAGGAGCAGGGCACTCGAATCTCACGGACCTGCTGCTTTCCCGCCGCGCAACCCATTTCTCGTAATCTCTTCCCTGATTGTCCGTGCCACGGCAAGGTGTGTAGCCTGTATCGGTTGGAAGGGTGCGTCCTGGTCCGTTCTGTGTGGAGAAACATCCCATGCAGTCAAGCCTTTCATGTTTTTCATGTTGCGCCCCAACAGAAAAGTGGACCAACATAAGGCGGGAGGGAGGCGATGCCGATCCGATTGGGCGCGGCCCTCGCCCGCTGCGCAGTGATGGCGCTGGCATTGGAGCATTTTTTTGCCGCTCCCGTGTCGGGTTTCTCAGGAATTCCTCCCAGCGCCAGCATCCAGCGTCTGCGCGGCGTGGTCGCGGGGGTAGGGGCGCAGTCGAGCAGCGTATCATTCTGCAAAAATCGTCCTCGCGGGGGTGGAACGCTGGATCCTACTCGTACCAAGGCTTCGGTCGCCTTGGGTGGTTCGTGGGGCGTTTCGCGGGCGCGCTGTGGAGCGCTGCTGCCCATGGCCATGGCCACGATTGGGAGGGAAGACCCATCGGATGACGACGCGTCATCGTGGGAAAACGTAATACCCCGCCCCCCTCTACGCGCGACCCGATGCTGCGCAGAACGATTTTGTGGCGAATAGATTGCGGTGGGGCTCTTGAGCGAGAAAGGTGGCGCCGACAGAGGCGTGGACAGAGTCAGGCTGGCTCATGTGTGCGTTTGACTCAGGAGATTGGACAATGGGCGCGTGTGACTGCGCCGGCGGTGGAGGTGCACTGCATCTCGGACTTGCACTGCGACTACAAGCCAAATCTAGAGTGGACAGAGGCGCTGCCGCTGCCGGAAAAGAACGCGGCGGGGGGTTCGCGGGCGCTGCGTGTGCTTCTGCTGGCGGGGGACCTTGCGACGGATCTTGCGATCCTCGAACGATGCCTGGTGGGGCTAAAAATGCGATATGACGAGGTCGTGTTTGTGCCGGGCAATCACGAGGCGTGGGTGTCTCGCGGCGCGGAGGGCGGACAGGCGCCTGACTCCTTCGCCAAGCTCGGCGAGGTGCTGGCGGTGTGCGCCCGCTGCGGCGTGCGCACGGCGCCGCTGACAGTGGAGCTCCCGCACTCGGCGGGCGCGAGCGGGCGCGTGCATGAGGTGCTGCTCCTCCCGCTGCTCTCGTGGTACCACGCGTCGTGGGACACCGAGCCGGAGCTGCCGGAGCACGAGACGCGGCGCCTCGCCTTTGAGGGTGCACGGCCCTTCGAGCAGCGGTGGGCCGACTTCAAGTTCTGCAAGTGGCCCGGGATCTCTTCGAACTGGACCTCACTTGACGCTGCGGCGGCCGGGGCATCGGAGGCGCTGTCGGAGCGCTTCGCGGCGGTGAACGCGCGCTGGGTCGCTGAGGTGGCGGCGGGGGCGGACGGGGTAGAGCGGGAGGTGATCTCGTTCTCGCACTTCGTGCCGCGGCAGGAGCTGCTGCCCGAAAAGCGCTTCCTCATCACACCCGAACTGCCCAAGGTGGTGGGTTCGCGGCCGCTGGAGGCGCAGATCCGCGCAGCTGGTGCGACGCTGCACTGCTTTGGGCACACGCACCTCCCAGTTGACATGACGCTCGAAGGCGTCCGCTACATCCAGTGGAGCCTCGGAATGCAGCGCGAGGCCAAGGATGGCCGCGCTTGCGCTGTCGTGAAGCGCGAGGGACCCACTCTGGTCTGGGACTCGGCCGACGGGGCTGGCCCGTACCGCCCCACCATGTGGGGTGACTACTACCGCTCCAACACGCGCAACCCATCGGAGACGGCGCTGGCGCCGTGGGTGCTGGACCACGCGGCCAAGGCGCGTCGTCGCATGGCCAAGCTGCGAGGCGAGCGTGAAGAGAGTGAAAGCGCGCAGGGCAGGGTAGAGGGGGGAGGCGGCTCGCACCTGCTTCGGCTGGTGCGCCGTGCGTGGCGCGCGGTGGCTCGGCGGCGCGCGGAGGAGGGCGCGGATGAGGTTGAGGCGCCTGCGCGAGACGGGACTCCCCCCTCCCGTGACGGGAGGGGGGGGGAGACTCTCGAGCAGATTCGAGTCCGGCACTACGGCCGCGAGCGGTAAGGGGGATGCGCGCAGGCGCGGTAGCAGCGCGCGAAGCGTAGGCACGAGCCTGAAAGAACAAGACGCAGATTTATTCCCGCGATGGTCCTCACAGCCGATTCTGATGACGTGGCACCCAGACCTACTTTTGGGACAGAGCTCCAGCCACTACCGCTTCTGTGCTAGGGGCTCCAGCCACTGCCGCTTCTGTGCTAGCACCGAAGCGCCCCCCCCCGGGGATCTACACTTTCGGGGATCTACACTTTCGCTTACCTGCCCTTGGCGCACAGGACAGGGCAGAAGGGGGGGCTTTGGGCACTGGGGCGCAGCAGCGCGAGCACGCAGCCCCGCGCAGCGCTGCACAGTGAGCAGGGCTCGCTGACTGGCTTCACGCCATGCGCGAGGCTGCTCCTCGGCGAGAACGCCCCGGGCGCAATCACTGAGCAATACGGCTCAGACTGTACTTTCCCGAGCCGTCGCCTGCGCGCAATGGCGCTCAGCGCACGCCATGGGAAAAACAAGGGATCCCCGCGCAGCACATGCAGAAGCGTTGAGGCGTACGCGCGGGCGGGGCAAGACCTGCGAAGGCGAGCTCGTGGGTATGGAGCTGGCGGAGGTCGAGGCGGTGGGCGATGGAGAGGACCGTGGTGCCCTGCTCGGCCACCTTTCGATACAAATCGAGTTCCTGGTCTGGGTTGATGGCAGACGTGGCCTCGTCGAGCACGGCGAAGCGCGGGCTGCGGAAGTAGAGACGCGCGAAGCCGACGCGCTGGCGCTCGCCGCCCGAGAGCACCTCCTCCCACTCGTGGTGCAGGGTGTCGAGGCCGTCGTGCTGGCCGAGCAGGTAGCCGACCCCGGCCTGCTGGAGGCACTCGCGCACCCGCTCGTCCGACGCCCGGTCGAAGCCGAGCAGCTCAGGGTACGTGACCTGGTCGCGGAGCGTCCCGACGACCAGGTACGGCTTCTGCGGGAGCCACATGAGGGACTCGAGGGGGGAGGACACGCGGCCGGCGGCGGGGGCCCAGAGCCCGGCGAGCACGCGGAAGAGCGAGGTCTTGCCGCAGCCGTTGGGCCCCGTGACCATCACCGACTCGCCGGGGCGGACCGTAAGGTCGAGCCCGCGCACGAGGGTGCGGGGGGCACTGCCGCCCGCCTCCGGCGCCACCACCGTCACCTGGTCGAACGAGATGGGCGCGTCGGCCCGCACCTGCTCCCACACCCCTGCGGCCGCCCCGCCCGGGGCCGCCGCGCGCGCCGCATCCTTGGGGTCGATCGCCAGGGCGTGGATCAGCTCTGTGATGCGGTGGGTGTAGCCGGCGAGCTCGTCGAGCTTGCGGCCGAGCAGGACCACCTCGGAAAATGAGTTACCGCACCGGAGCATCAGCTCTTCGGTCGAGCGGAAGGCCGAGATGCGCTCGGCCTCGGTCAGGACGCTTGACGTCAAGAAGGGGATGTGAATGAAAAGCCCGCCGGCGAGGAGCGACTGGAACTTGAAGAGCTGGTCAGCGAGGTCCTTGCGCACGCGCACGAGCGCGTGCCAGCTGCGGGCGTCGGTCATGGCCTGCAGCGAGCGGTCGAGCAGGTGGTGCTCCGCCGCCGCGCCCTGCAGGAATGCCACCTCCTCTGCGTGCGCGAGGAGCCTCCCGTGCGACCGCCGGAAGTCGCCCTCGAGCACCTGCTCGCGCGACACCATGGGCGCGAGCTTCGGAGAGACGGCGCGGAGGAGGATGGAGGCCGCGGAATTCCAGGCGATGAGGGCGACAGGGCGGGTAAAGCCTATGTCCTTAGATGCCTCTGCAAGGGAGAGCACGAAGTTGAGGATCGGCGTGAAGGAGTGCCCGTAGAGGTGCGCAAGCTTCTTGGCGTAGTCGGCGATATTGTTGACGATACGCTGGTCGGGGTTGTCGAGGCCGTCGAGGCGGCGCGCCGTGGCCGCCGAATAGAAGCGGTTCTCCCGCATGTACTTGGCGTGCACGGCGCGCGTGAGGCGGTCGCGCACCTCCAGCTCGATCAGCGACTCCGTGTACTTGAGCCCGGAGTTGACCACCACGCCCGCGCACGTCCATCCGAGGAAGTTGAACATCCAGCGTACCCAGTACTTCCACGAGGCCTGAGCGATGGCGCGCGTGAGGAAGTAGACACACAGCTTGGAGCAGCGGACGGTGACAAGCGTCTTCATGACCAGGAGGCAGAACTGGGCAACGAGCAGGCGCCCTCCTCGCGAAAACGGATTGCTGAGGCCCGCGAGGCGGCAGAGGTACGAAAGCTCCGACCAGAAACGCGCCCCTGCCACGCTCTGCAACGGGGGCCGCGGGGCGTCGCGTGAGTCCCTTGTTGCTTGCGCCCGCTATCAGCCAGCAGGGCTGATGAGACATCAAAGGATGAAAGCACACGGACCTTTTCTCTCTTCTTCCTTTTGGCTGCAGTGGCAAGGGCAGCCGCCGGCGACGCTTGCTGCGCACGCCCTGAGCGGGTGAGGCCGAATCGCGGGGGTATTGAGAGAGAAGAGGCCTGGATAGAGAACCTCCAGGCTGAGACGGAGGGCCTTGTCCTTGCGTCGCTGGCGGCTGAGACGAATGTAGTCTGCCGAGTAGAGCGCCGCGAACGACCCCACTGACGCAACGAGGAACGCGCAGAACGCACGGTCGCGCCGTAGCGCGCGAAGATTCACACGGAAGCCATCCAGCCGGTGCTCTTTGAGAGCAGCAAGCGCCACAGACAGGCCCGCAAGCACCTGCCGGCAGGCTCCCACCTTACTCGCGCGCAATGACACAAGCAGCACTTCCACGCTGCGCTTGAGCCCGGTCGGCGAGGACGCTTCACAAGGCAGTACACTCGCGTGCCACTCCCATATCCCACATGCCACAGAAACATAGTGTGTTGCAGTCACTGTAGTCTGAGTTACTCTATGGGGAGAGTTGCTGCAGGTGGGAACAGCTCCACCTGTGCCCCTCCCTACAGTGCCACAGGTAAAGACGAGTAAGGCGCGGGGGCGTACCGGTGCGGAAGCGTCAGCATGCTTACCCGCTGAACCCATTATGGAGGCTTTCAAGCCTGCCGTCAACGTTTTTGTTAGTCCCGCGCCACGCCCTGGTTCCGAGGCTCTGCAATCGACCTGGGACCAGGGTCTCGCTTCACTTGATCCGTGGCCAAAACCCCTCAGAGAGGCGTGCTGTCTCACCGTCAAGACAATTCGCCGCCTTTCACCAGCAGTTGTTGACTGTACAACACGAGTGCCTCACGTCCGATAGGCAGGGCCACGTCGAAGACCGAGGAGATCCTTTCAATTTTGATGATTTGCTTTTGCTTTTTTGGATTTTTCCACTGGGCACGAGATCTCTCGACCTGTGGGGGCGGTGTGCATCCCTCCCGTGCGAGCTGTGCTTCAGCCCCCTACCCCACCGGTCCTGCGAGCTGCACCATGGCTTACACGCCCTATTTACACGCGTCCTTGCGTGCCGTGTGGCGAGAGCGGTCTCGGGTAGGGGAAGAGGGCGCGGGGGCCGATGTTGCGCGATCCGTGGGGTGTCCAGCTAGCCTTGCCTCGACAAGTGGGCTCGAGCTTTCCTAATACTCCCCTAGATATCTCAATTGGCGGGCACTACGGGAGGCCTTGACTCTGCTGAAAGGCTTCTAACCTATGCAAGCCAACAACATCCCGTGCACGCGGATTCCCCGCAACTTCCTTTGGTCTGAGTTTTCGTGTGTGAGATAACTTGGTCTGGGCAATGCATACACAGGGAATCTCAAAAACGCTGAAGGAAGGGTGCTAAGTCGGAGGAGCTTTGGATCTCAGCACTAGGTAACGTGCAACTGTACTTACTTGTCGCATCCATGCCGAGCGCTGCCTGCCAATGACCATCAACTAAAAAAACTTTGATTCCGAAGTCCTTTGGGGAAAGCTTCTCACACATGCTGAGGCTGGGCAGCTTGCCGAGCGGGCTACCCATCCCTCACATGTGTCAGTTGCTGAAGTTGCCATGGTGCTTGTGGGGTCTCCTACAGAGGGGTGCAGTTGGGATCGAAAGCATCTCACCCATCTCAGCCATCTCAGCCGACACGTTTGCGGCTCCCGTGGCAGGGACACCCCTTGACCTCACGCAGGATCGCACGCGCAGGTGTGTTCGGTCAGATGCCCGCCGCACAATCCAACATCTACTGCGCGAGCGTGCATTCCCTTGGAACAATGAAAAGGTGTTGCTGTGCGTCCTTGCGTCAGCGCGGCGAAACAGCTAGAAAAGTTTTTGTAGCTGCTGCCACTATAGATGCACCGACAGCTTGTAGTTGTTGCAGCTACAAGAAAAAGTGAGATACAAGTGCCTGGGGTCCGACTATGTTCATTGGCACTGCCACACCTCCGCAACTCGCTCCGAGGCCTCATCCAACTCTAGCCGAGGGCATCGAGCTTCCGGTTGGCCGGGACCCGTTTCTGGGCAGCTTTGTGCGCATCGCGGCGCGCGGCAGCAATCTCATTGCTGAAGGCGTGCGAGTACATGATGGACGCCTTGAATCCCAGCGCCGCGTCCAGGCCTTGCTCAGTCGGCGGCGGCTCGAGCGAGGCCCGCGGCGCCACCTCGTGGTGCGGCAGGCGCCGTACCTTCGCCGCGCGCTGGCTGCCCACGGCGAAGTTGTCTCGCGGATCTGCGCGCGTTGCCATATCCGATGTGATCGGGCCCCACGAGGACACAACGACCCCAGCCTTGCCGAGCTTGTCACCCACCCCGGTGCCACCCCCCATGCGGCCAGCCATCTGCTCCGCCTTGGCTAGCTTCGACTCGTGCTTCTCGCGCCACTCCTCCAGGGCTTCTTCTTGATGCCGTTTCTTACGTGCCGCCTTGTCTCGTGTGAGCGCCGCCCTCATCTCCGCAACCTCTCGCGCCAGCACCGCGTTTTCCCGCGCCACTTCCCGCGCCTGCGCCCCGTCCCCGAGGGGAACTCCCTCTCGTCGCAGCTTGATGGCCGCGTCTTTTTCCAGCGCCGCTCGGATCTTTCGCCGCCGTGCTCTTTCCGCCAACGCCAACGCCTCTTCTCTCCGTCCCCTCCGAGCGGCGCCAGACTGTCGCACAATGGCGCTAACAATCGCCTCGTCCGTGCGCGTTCCAACCCCCTGAATCCTTTTGAGCTCTGATGCATCACGCTGCAGCTTCATCTCGAGCCCAGGTGCGGTGTGGCGTGCAGCTTCCTCTGAGCGTACACTCCTAAGCTCCCCCTCAAGATGGCGGCGTTCCTTTGTCAGCGAGGCAATGCCAGAGTGCAAGCGACCAGAACCGAGCGAGAGAAGCACGCTCGCCACTTCGGCGTCTTGCGTCCTTGCCGAAACTTTTAGCGTGAGGAAAGCAAGCTTGCCCACTACTGCTACCAGAACCTGCGCAGGGCAGCTGGTTGAGCAAAACGAAGGAGGAAAGGGTGATATGAGAAGAGAAAGCCACCGCGCACCAGGAGCACAGTGTTGCCGTGAGGGGCTAGAGCGTCAGTAGAGGGAAAAGTGGAACTAACCAGGACGAGTAAGGCGACCGTCGCGATGCGATTTGCACGCGGCCCTTCCCCCATCATCGTTCGGACCAGCAGGTGGCGGCTGTGAATGCCTTTTCACGGCCTTCTGCTTTCCAGTCATCCGCCTGAAAGAGGGGTGCAAACTTCCTCGGCAAGGGGCAACGAGGAGGGCTGAGGAGACCCTTCTAGGGTGATGGCGCAGGCCCCGCAGGATGCTGCAGAAGAGGAGCGGACTTTGTTGGAGCTCCTCAACGCGCCGCAGCGCCAGGTCGAACTTGAGCAGGAGGCCGAGTCGTTGCGTGCTCTGATTACGCAGCGCGATGCGATGATCGGAATTCTCATTGCCAACGGAGGGGATGTGTCTGAGGTCGTGGCACCGGCGGAGGACCCTACGAAACCAATCGCGCTGCGAGTAGCTGCACTGCGCGAGCAATTGCTAGCCAAGGACACGGTACTCTACCAGGCGGCGTCGTCAGCGGACGCTCTCCTCGCGACGATTTCGCCCGATCAGGGAGCAGGACCATCGTTGCCAGAACAAGTGGAACGGCCATCCTGGCTGTCTGCGCCCGCCGAAGTCAGCGCAGATGAGCGCGCGCGAGATGATGAGGCTCATCTGCGCATGCGCTTTCTCGAGCTCAAGGCGGAGGAGATTGCTGCTATGGGTGGGGTGCGGCATTTCGGCGCAGCGGCCTGGGAGGGTGCAGCGGCGCCATCCGTACCGGATGCAGGAGGCGCAGAGCCCGACATGACGCATGAGTCGCTTGCGGTTGGTCTCAAGGACAAGGTCAGGCGGCCGACGTGGCTGGCGCCCGCGGGGGCTGAGAGGCGCAGGGCGTCGCCGGACAAGACGGGTGTGCAGCAGTCGGTGCCGCAGCACAAGCAGCTGTCGGTGATTGGCGGCGACGAGCGAGGTGGAGCCGGGGAGGGCGGAGGAGGCTGGGCGGCGGTGAGGATCTCGACACTAGAGACGGACGCAAGCGGGCGGGTGGTTGCTTCGCCGGTGACCAAGCTTGGCGTGCAACCGGGCGAGGGCGCACTTGGCCCCTCAGAGGGCGCGCCTTCGATCGCGGCGACCGATCCGCTTCAGCAAGGGCTGCCCGGCTGGGCCGATGCGGGTCTAAAGCCCGCGGAGGCGCGGCAGTTGCCTCCTCTTCCGCGTGCGGCCCCTGGCAAGTGGCGCTTGCGCACTTCCGTGAACCCTCAGAGCGCGCCCTTCCCAGTCTCGCCGCCGCCGCCCAAGTCCGGAGAGAGGACAGCGGAGGGGTCATCGACTCTGGCAGCTACACCAACGGCGGCCACGTGCGAGGTGCTCTCGCAAGGGGCTTGGACGGGTGACCCGGCGGCGCTGTTCGTGTCGCAGCCGCTGGACACGCTGGACCTCCTGCGCGAGCACGGCGCTCTGCTCGCCCCGTGGGACGACAGCCCACTGAACAGCAAGCCCCTCGACCCCGACGCAAAAAGGTCACAGTACGAAAAGGTCGTGCCGACGCCTGCGCAAGGTCGCGCAGAGGCGGAGGCGCGTGTGCGGCGTCTGGAGGGCATCCGCGCGGCAGACTCCGCGATATTTGGCGGAGACCGGCTAGGACGCGAGCGGGCGACGGCCGAGGCGGTACTCGACCACCTGGCCATGCGCGAGACGCAGATTTCGGCGGCAGCGGCACTGCTCGCGCTGTACCGGGCTGAGGCGGAGGCGGCGCGCGATGACGCGGCCACGCACCAGCAGGCGGCCAAAGCGGCCCGCGAGGAGGCAGCACAGCATGCAGCCGCCGCCGCCGCCGCAGTGCAGGCGGCAAAAGAGGCAGCGGAGGAGGCAGCAGCCGCGCCCCCGCCGCCGGTCGGGGCCATCTACGGGCGGGAAGATCATCTGCGGGCGCTGGAAGCGCTGGCAGAGACGCAGGCTCAGCTGTCGCGCTTTCACGCGGCCACGGCCACGCTGGAGGTGCAGGTTGCGCAGCGCGACAGGCAGCTCGAGCTGGCAGCTGCCAACACCGCAGAGCTGCAGGAGGAGCGCGCACGGCTAGCCGCAGACGTTGCATCTGTGCGCAAGACGCTCGCAGAGGCGGAGGCGCGGGCTCTGGAGGAGGCGAGGCGGCGCGGCGTTGCGGAGGCAGACCTCGAGGGGCGGGTTTCGGTGCTGGCGGAGGAGCTGGCCGGGGCGCGGGAGGCTGCAGCGGACGCGCTGCGGCAAGCAGGCGAGCAGACAGATGCAGCGGCGCGGGCAGAGGCGCGGTGCGCGGAGGCAGAGCGGATGGTAGAGGCGGCCGAGCGGCGGTTGGGCAACGCCAAGCGGGGCCTCAATGCGCAGAGCAATGCGTCTGAGGCGCAGCGGCAGGAGCTGGCCGACGCTCGCGCCAAGGCAGCGGAGCTCGAGCTGCTAGTGTCGGAGCAGCAGGGTACGCTGGACAGGCTGATTGCGGACGCGATGGGGGAGGTGGCGCGGCGCGAGAAGGAGTGGTTACAGGTGCGCGCGCGCAAAGACGGGCGGGTGATGGAGCTCGAGGAGGAGGTGAAGCGTCTGACCGCGGCGACGGAAAAGGCGGAGCGGCGAGCGGCGGAGTTTGGGGCGCAGCTGCACGAGATGGAAGACGCGCTGCTCGGGGAGCTGGAGGCGGAGCGGGCGGCGCGGCTGGAGGACAAGCGGCGCGCGCACGAGACGCTCGAGCGGGTCAAGGCAGACATGCGGCTGCGCAGCGCCGACCTCGAGAAGCGCGCTGCGGAGGCCGAGGCGCGCGACGCGCGGCAGCAGGCATCTATCTCGCAGCTGCTCGAGCACAAGGCGTGGCTGGCACGTCAGGTGGGCATCGGCGAAATCGTCTCGTGAGGCCCACGGCCCGCGCCGCGAGTGATGCAGGCTGTGGCAAAGGAAGCGTGCAATTTTACCCTACCCTCAGCACGCTATCACTTCTACTTGCGCTTGCGCTTCCCTTTCTTGTTGCGCGACGCGGCGCCCATCCCGCCGCCTTTCTTGCGATGCACACGTGTGCCTCGCTGCGTGTGGGTCTGCGACCCCACCACCGCGCCGTGTCGCAGCATTTCTGGCAGACCCGCGGCTGACCCCGCTGCAAGGGCTGCCGTGACGAAGCGTGGCGACGCACCCATCGGCAGCAGCGCTGCGTCCAGCAACGAGTCGAGTTGCGCCCGCAGTTGTCGCACCCGCTGCGACTCCTGCGTGCCTGCGCGCCGTGCCGCACCGCCCCCGTCTGAGTCCGAGTCACTCGCCTCCTCGCCAGACTCGAGCGCCAAGTCCATTGCCTCAGCCTCACGCACCATCCACTGTCTGTCTCGTGCGCTGCGGCCCTGCTTGTTCTGCAATGCCTCGAGCTTCTTTGCGCACACGATGCGCTTCTCGCACGCTGATAGGAACGGTCCGGATGACTCCCACACTCCAATCTGTGCCAACAACGTCCTCGTGCTGTCAGGCCCACGCAGCAAAGGCGAATGCGCTTATGGGTTGGCCCTCGCGGGTGGCGGCTGACCTCAGCTCCAATCACGTCTGCGATTTTGTTGTAGTGCGATGTCTCCTGCGGGGACATGACGAGCAGCGAGCGGCCCTCCAGTACCTTACCTCGCGCGGTGCGCCCGCAGCGGTGCACGTACACAGAAGGCACCTTGGGGACGTGGTAGTGGATGACAACCTCGACGGCGGGAATGTCGAGGCCGCGCGCTGCGAGATCTGTGGCGACAAGCACCGCGCTGCGGTCGCCCTTGAACACGTCGAGGTTCTTGAGGCGCTGCCGCTGTTGCAGCCCGCCGTGGAGCAGCACAGCGCGCACACGCAGGCATACGAGCAGGTTGGCAAGGCGGCGCGCCTCGCCGATGGCGTTGACGAAGATGAGGGCGCGCCCGCCGCCAGCGGAGAGGTGCTTGAGGAGGTAGTGGTAGATGTGCAGCTCCTTGTCGGGCGCGAGGCAGCAAAGACGGTGCTGCGTGATGCGCTCCGAGACCTTGCCTGCTGGCGACAGGTCAATCACCAGCGGGTCTTCCGGCAGATCGAGCCGCTCCATGAGCTTTGTAACACTCTGTGCACGCCGCTCCTCTGCGCTCATGGCCGCTTCGCGCTCCTCCCGACGCACTCGCTCGCGCTCCTTCTTACTGTCCTTGCCCGCGCGGTGCCGTCGCCACGCCTGATCTTGCACCAGCGTTGCCGAAAAAACCAGTGTCTGTCGGCGGTAGTGGCGCTCTTGATGCCCCCGCTCCTGCCGCTCCTTGCGAGCAAAGCTCTCCACGGCCTCGCCCCAGCCCTCCTCCCGCTCTGGAGCGGCCTCGTCGGCCTGCTTGCGACGCTTCTTGGGGTCGACAGCCGGGAGGAGGCGCAGGATATTTTCGAGGTCCTGAAAGTGTCCCGCCTCAAGCATGCGGTCGGCTTCGTCGATCACCAGGGCCAGAAGCATGTGCAGTCGAGTCAGAAATGGGTCGCCCAGCTGCATCTGCTCCCACAGCCGCCCTGGGGTCCCGACGACGACCTGGGGCCGCCGCGCGAGGAGGCGGCGCTGCTTGTCGACTGCTAAGCCACCAACAACTGCCACCACTGAGATTCGAGTGTACCGTGCAGCCCGCTCAAAGTGGTCCTTCACCTGCAGCGCCAATTCGCGCGTAGGGGAAAGCACCAGCGCTGCGAGTGCACGGTCCTCTGCGGAGCCGTTGAAGGAGCTCGAGTCTAGAATTCGCTGGATGATTGGCAGCGCAAAGGCAAGAGTCTTGCCGGATCCTGTCTGCGCCGCGCCGAAAACGTCGCAGCGCTTTCCGAGCGCTACTGGAAGCACTGCTGCCTGGATGGGCGTGGGAACCTCGAAGCCTTGCTCCAGCAGCGCCCGAACGATACACTTGCGCATCATGATGCCCTCCCCCCAACCCTCGTACTCGTACTCATCGTCGTACTCCGCTGCATCGTCTGCGGCAGCATCTGCAGCATCCGTTCCGCCGTTTGCCTCCGCGTCCTCGTCCTCCTCGTAAGGGTGCCCACCGGCCATCAGGTCAAAGGCCGGCTCTCCGACCGCTGCACCGCCCCCTTTGTTCTTCGGCTTCCGCTTTCGATTTTTGCTTTTCTTCATTCCTATCTCTCCGGTCTTGCTCCATTCCTGAGCGTGTTCCGCTGCGACCTTGACGACCTTACCGTCCACAATCTTGGTCACCATGCGCTGCTTTACAGCTTTCGCGCTCTCCCTGCCCTCTTCACCAGAACCCTCTTCTGCATGTCGCTTCAGTCCCTCCTTCAATTTCTTCGCCCTCTCCTTCTGCGGTTCTCTGTTTCTTTCGATGTCTTCACCCTTGTCCTCTCCTGTCAGCCCGCTTTCCGCACCTTTTTGCCCGGGCAAGAAGGGGGCAACCTTGCCCCGACTCTTCTTGTCGTGGGACTCCTTCGCATCTTCGGTGTCGCCTCTGTCAGCTCCGTCTCTATCACCCTCACCTTGTTCTCCTGCATTTGTCTTGTTCTTTTTGCCTGTCGCAGTGGGATGCCCGAGCTTGCGAAGCATCTTTTCGGCTTTGTCGCCTGAGAGCTTTTCGATGGAGAGCAGTCCATGAAAGTCGAATTTGCTGCCCATCCGCACGCTATCAAGGTCAACTCGCTCCCACCCGAAACTGTCCATCGATCCAGAAACGTAGTCTATCGGTACCATGTGCTCCCTCATCAATTCCCCCCCATCCCCAGCGCCTTTTTCAGAGTCGTCACCCCCTCCTTCCCAACCTGCGCAAATGACGAATCAGCACGGATATGCTAGGCTGCACAGCTTGGCTTCATGCCATCGACGATAAAGCTGTAGCTCGAAATGCATGGGATCAATGCGTGCAGGAGACTGTCTGGGTTTACTTACCGGCATTTTTCAGTGTCCGTGCACCCCGGAAAACTCCGCCGCCGCGGCCCTTTCCACCACCTTCACCGCTAGCAAGAGTGAAAAATCTGAAGCGCAGCAGGGGCAGCCTTGCCGTATATAGAGTAAGGCGTCACTTCCGTTACAATTGATCAAGCAGGGGATGTAAGAGGTGCTGCACCTGGTCTGAAACGATCGCCGCCCATGGCTTGGGAATACTCTTCAACACGTGAAGTCACCCCTTTTCTAGATCAAACAAAATGAAACCGATTTCGGTGCACTGCTCCTCGGCAAGTTGGCTGTGATCCGGGACGGAGATGGCGAGCGATCTGGACTGGGATGACTCGGCTCTGGTGACGGCGTGGAACGATTCAATTCGGGTATACCGCGACTCCCACGCAGCAGGGGACGGAGCGAGCAACGGCGATTCTCCTGCCTCTGGCGCCGCCAGCCGACAGGCTACCGTGCGCAAGGCGGCGCAGCCCTCGCCCTCCAAGGTCTTCGTGGCTGCAGGAGAGGGGGCTCAGCTCGATCTGGAGCCGAGTGCTGCCGGTCAGGCTACAGATCAGGAACGAGACGGACAAGGTGCGGGAGACGGCCCTGTCCATGACGGAGATGCAGACGATGGTCTTGATAGAGATCTTCCAGCGGGAGCACCGGATATGAACACATTCCAGCCTACGCGTGGAGAGGACTACTGGCAGGCTGCGGTAGCATTCGCAAGCAGTGCCCACCAGCCCCCCCAGGCAGTGGGCGCGTACTACACCGCACCGGATGCGCACCACCTCCATCATCACGCACATCCCCCGCCTCCGCCCCCGCCGCTTTCTGCGCACTACAGCGGCTACCCCGGAGCTGCGTCCAACTGGCCCCACCATGTCGGGGCAGTCTACACGCACGGGTACGGACCAGTGTACTACGCGCCATCGACTGCGCTAGCTGGAAGCGGGCACTACGCGCCTGTTCCGCCGAATGGCGGCGTCGGAACGTGGGGGGGGGCGGGGGCATGGCACGGGAATTACGCGGCTGGTGTCGAAGAGAATGGTATGCTGGGCGCACTGCCGGCGACGCCCGCACAACACTCGTGTCGGTCGCGACGGTCAACGGGGGAGGCAGACGAGGGCGGGGACGGTGCGGGTACAGGCGGGGCCCCGGTGCAGTGGACGCCCGACCGCTCGGACGCTGAGGTATCCAGCGATGAAGGCTCGGCCGTCAACTTTTACGAGGACGGTCGCGCGCTTTCCGCCGACGAGGTTAAGCGCAAGGCGCGCGCGCGCCCAGCGCCCGCGCGAGGCCCGCCGCGGAGCGATACGGGCACCGCCAGCAGCAGGCGGGCAGCGCGCGGGGGTCCTGGGGGCTTAGGCGAGAGGGCGGGCGCCCGAGGGAGAGCGGGGGCGGAGGGAGAGGGGGGCG
>Ga0115567_10003578_pt1 | contig 15267 bp, 17 predicted proteins | sample COGITO_mtgs_1204_2_FD_88679 | JGI IMG/M metagenome (GOLD analysis project Ga0115567, IMG submission 88679) | Pelagic marine microbial communities from North Sea - COGITO_mtgs_120412 | ecosystem: Environmental > Aquatic > Marine > Epipelagic | place: Germany:Helgoland, sampling site Kabeltonne... | reverse complement strand
CAATCAAATTCATGCCAGGCTTTGCGGACCAAGGCGATCATATTCGCCTGAAAGCGTCATGGACGAAAGGGGGTAAGGCGCGCCAGGTGCCCATTCTCACGCAGGAACAACGTACCGTGTTGGATCGTGCCCGCCGCCTGGCGGGAACCGGTTCCCTGATCCCTCCGCAAAAAAGCTACATCCAGCAGCTGCGCACCTACGAACGCCATACCACCCAGGCGGGGCTGTCAAAACTTCACGGCCTGCGGCACGCCTACGCTCAAGCGCGGTATAAGGAGCTGACGGGCTGGGCCTGTCCCGTTGCGGGCGGACCGGTGTCCACCAGTCTAAGCGCCGATCAACGCAGGCAGGATCATCAAGCCAGGCTCACGATCAGTCGCAATTTGGGGCACGCTCGAGAACAGATTAGCGCTGTTTATTTAGGAAGGTAAGTGCTCTTTAAGAAACCCGACACTCTCAGAACGGATTAACCCTACATACGTGCCAGCCAATTGGCGATGATGAGATTATTCATTCTGGCAGGGGCTAAACCATGCGCAAAGTTCGTGTATTCACGTTGCAGTTCTCAACGATGCTCTGTGGCCTGTGTGTTGCGATTGCGAGCAATGTCGCGCTAGCCGCACCACAATCCGCAACGCCGAGAAAAACAGTGACCCAGATCGATCGCTACTCGATTGTGGTCGTGGCCCCGACAGCCGGTCAGCGTGATCTGCTTGCAGAAACGACCGCAATTTCCATCCCTAACGACATCGAGAATCTTGGTGATGCGTTGCGTTGGCTTCTACGCGATTCAGGCTATCGCCTGGCCGACGACCGTGTGCTGTCCGATGACGTGCATGCCATGCTCACATTGCCGTTACCAGCGGCGCATCGCCAGTTCGAAGCCATGCCGCTCAGGGTAGTAGTGGAGCTGATCGTCGGTCCGGCCTTTTACATCGTGCAGGATCCGATACATCGTTTATTGGCTTTCGAGCGTTGCGACTCAGCGCCTGCCTATTCATGGTTAGGAGGTACGCCGTAATGGAAGTCTTTCTTGTTGCCATTGTGTTGATCGCCGCCCTGGTCATTGGAACTGAAAATAAACAGCGTGATGATCACGCGACTTCCTCCGATCCTGCATCCGCTTTGCCGGTTTCGAAAGCGCAATCCAGTGATCATGAACGGTCAGTTGATTTCTGCGATCCTGAGCGTCCACACATGATCCAGCGCAACCTCACTGTACCCGTCGACCAGCAGAGCAGCGACGATGAACACTAAGTTCCGAGTGTGTCGCCGTTTTGCCAGGATTGCAGGGTGGGCTGCCCTTGCTGCCTTACCTGTGATCGCCGTCGCGGCACAGAGGACTGATTCGCAAGTTTCTACAATGCAACCCACCGACTCCTCGGCAACCGAGCTTATAAACCCTATAACATTCCGCGCTGCACAGTGGGACTTGGAAGACACCGAATGGCAGCGTTATCAATCGCTGATGCGGGGTATTCGTGGCAGCGTAAGCCCATCGACTTTGTCCCCCATTGAAGTGCTCGGCATTCATGCGCGTAGTACCGAAGAGCGACAGCGATATGCGGAACAATGGGCGCTGATGATGCGAGAGGACGCCGAACGTATTCTGGCCTTCCAGCGCGCCTACGACGAAGCCCAACGACGTTTGTTTCCCAGTGGCTCACTTGTTGATGCCAGTGTGGTGAATGCCAGAAAGTTGGATCAGGATCCGGTAAAGGATCTGTCGTGGCAACCTACCGATCGCGTGCTGTTCTTTACCGATACACAGTGCGCGACTTGCGATGCCGTTATGGAGCGTTTGCTCAGTCAGTTGAAGCACATCTCCGGTATCGATCTGTACCTGATCGATGTGACCGCTGGTGAGGAATCGCAGATACGGGAATGGGCAGCTACAAAACAGATTGATCCACAATGGGTCAATGACCACAAGGTTACCCTGAACATTGACGCGGGTGCGCGCGACCGAGTTGCAGCGCACACGGGCCAGCAGAAACAAGCATTACCCGTAGTGGTGTTACGCCGGGGTGATCAATTCACGCCCTTGCCCGCATGGCACTTTTGATGGATGCCAGCTATGAACGCTCGGCCATTGATCTTTTCGGTTGCCTGCCTAATGTGTTGCTCTGTCGTCGTAAATGCTCAACCCGTACCGGCCGGGTATCGGCAGGTGGCGATGGAGTTTGGCCTACCTCCAGCTTTGCTCTACGCGGTAGCCTTGACTGAAAGTGGAGAGAGCTCGCTGGGTAAAGGTCCTTTTCGCCCCTGGCCCTGGACGCTCAATATTAGCGGCGAAGGACACTACTTTCCCTCACGGCGGGAGGCATGGCAAGCACTGCAAGGGGCGCTGGAAAATACCAATGGCTGGGTGGATATTGGGCTAATGCAGATCAGCTGGCGCTACCATTCCGCTGCGTTGGGGTCCGCATGGCAGGCGCTGGATCCCTACCACAATCTGCGTGTAGCGGCGGCTATTCTCCGCGACTGTTACATCAAGCATACAAACTGGATGCAGAGTGCCGGTTGCTACCACGCACCAAACAATTTCGCTAGAGCGCAAGCTTATGCTAGTCGCGTAAATCAACATTGGACGCAACTTGCCGACATTGAATAGGAGGCATGGTTTGAACATCCTTAGTTATCGGTTTATACCGATATTGTTAGTGGTTCTCTTCGCGAGTTGTATCGTAAGTTCATTCGTACTCGCAGATTTGACAGTCATCTATGACAACGGTCGAACCAAACCTATAGCGCCATTGTTGGGGCCCTTTTTAGTCGATAGAAAACTGTCAAATAAAGAGAGAATACGCGATCAGGCTAAACTGGCTGAATCGACCGGCCAGAATAAAGTGACAGTGTCTGCGCTGGGTCCAGGTACGCTCAGTAATCTATTGCCGATTCGCTCTCCCGGGATGCAGGTTGGCGATATCGCGGGTACCCAACTCAAACCCTATGTCCTTTCACGGTTGGCACAAGGTAATCCGCGCCCATTTTTTCTGATCGGATCGGACCAAGCGTCGCTACAGTGGTTAGCGGCTCACCGTGACACACTCAAATCCCTGAGCGCGGTGGGCATGTTGGTGCACGCCGAGACCGAAGACGATGTCAGGCAGGTGTCCGAGATCGCCGGCGGGCTATCGATCACACTGGGATCCGGCAGCGACTTGGCCAGGGCGCTCGGCGTAGATCGTTACCCGGTGCTGATCACCCGAGAAGGTATCACGCAATGAGCGCTCATCCGATGGAAGCGCTGCTTCGACCGCCTGTGGAGCTGTGGTCCACCTGCACGGCACTCGCGGCTGGAACGCTGGCCTGGTTGGCGCCTTGGGCCTTGATGATGCCACCGGGTATCGCGATAGCCTCCAGCTTGACCTTTTTTGGCTTTGGTTTCTGGCGAGGGCGTCAAGCCTGGCGCGTACTGCGCTATCAGCGCCACATGAAGCGGCTACCGGAATACCAGATTCGTGCCGATCAAATACCCGTCAGCCGTCATAAGCTTTTTTTGGGTAAAGGCTTTCGATGGACCCAGCGACACACTCAGCGTCTGCGTGACACGCTGAAGCCCGAGGTTCAACGTTACGTTCAACCCGGTTTCCTGTACCAGTGGGCACGGCAAAAAGAGATCGCCTGGGAGTCGGTACCGGGCTTGTCTTTGTTGGCGAAAGCGTTGAGAAGCAGATCCCGCTGGAATCCGCTTGCGCCGTTACCGGCTGTGGGTGGAAAGCCAGCTCTCCATGCGGTTGAACCGCATGAGCAGTCAGTTTGGATGGACCTCGGCGAACGTGTGGGCCATACCTTAGTGTTGGGCACTACACGTGTAGGTAAAACACGGTTGGCCGAACTGTTGATTACCCAGGACATTCGCCGTGGGGATGTGGTCATTGTATTCGACCCTAAAGGGGATGCCGATCTACTTCGCCGGATTTACGCAGAGGCTAAGCGTGCGGGTCGACTGGACGATTTTTATCTGTTTCATTTGGGTTTTCCGGAGCTGTCGGCACGGTATAACGCGATCGGCAATTTCTCTCGCATCACCGAAGTTGCCACCCGTATCGCCAATCAGTTGCCCAACGAGGGCAATTCCGCTGCGTTCAAGGAATTTGCCTGGCGCTTTGTCAATATTATTGCGCGCGCACTGGTCTCGTTGAAACGACGACCGGACTATCAACAGATCCGCCGTTACATCAATGACATCGAACCCTTATTCGTGGAGTATGCCGGCCACTGTGCCCAGGTTGCAGGCATCGAGTCCTGGGAGGCTCTGGTCGAAGAACGCGCAGCGAATATCAAGGAGCGTAACTTACCCAATGCGCTACGTGGCCGGTCGATGGAAGCCATCGCCTGCATGCGGTTGTTGCAAGAAAGTGCCATTTACGACCCCGTTCTTGATGGTCTGATTTCGGCGTTCAAATACGACAAGACCTATTTCGACAAGATCGTCAGCTCCGTCGGCCCACTAATGGAAAAGCTTACCACCGGTACCATCGCCGCGTTGATTTCGCCGAACTATCAGGACGAGCACGACTCACGACCGATCTTTGAATGGATGGATGTGATACGCCGCAAGGGTATCGTTTACGTGGGGCTGGATGCGCTCACCGATACCACGGTGGCCAGCGCGGTGGGCAACTCCATGTTCGCAGATTTGGTGTCCGTGGCGGGCCATATTTATAAACACGGTGTGGCGTCCGGGCACCGTGGACAGCCCCATGAAAGCCGCGCGGACACGTCCGAATATGTCCGCGGACAATCTTCTGCCAACAAAATACCGACCATCTCCCTGCATGCCGATGAATTCAACGAGCTGATCGGTGATGAATTCGTACCGCTGTTGAATAAGGCGGGCGGGGCGGGCTTCCAAGTGACGGCCTATACCCAGACTTGGTCAGACGTCGAAGCGCGTATTGGCAGTCGGGCGAAGGCGGGGCAGGTGGCCGGTAACTTCAACACGATGTTGATGCTGCGTGTGAAGGAATTGGATACTGCAGACATGCTGACCGAGCAGTTGCCGCGAGTTGAAGTCTTTAGCCTGATGAGCGTTTCCGGCGTAGATGACTCATCGGACCCCGGTTCTGGTGTCGACTTCAAGTCTCGCAACGAAGACAGAATCAGTGTCTCTGAAGTGCCGATGCTGACCGCCGCGGATATGGTCACGCTACCCAAGGGCCAAGCCTTCGCGCTGTTGGAAGGTGGTCAGCTATGGAAAATCCGCATCCCCTTGCCGGATAGCAGGGAGGATGCCGTCATGCCGAGTGATTTTGAAGCGATGGCCAGCGCCATGCGGCGCAGCTATATCACGAACGACCACTGGTATCGGGTAACCGATCACTGGTGGCATGGAGTATCCGAAGCCGTGCCCGATTCCTCCGAACAGTCGCTTACACCCTAGCATGGCAGAACCAACGGATCCTCGCCGACCAGTCGCGCAACCTGGTGCCGTCTCTCGTGTATTAACGGGCATTGCCCAGTGCATCAAATGGATTTTCGTTTCTCTGGTATTCTCCATCCTGATTGAATGGATCGGTATGGTGTTTTGGTGGGAGGAGCAGGGGTTAGCGCATAGCCGGCAGATGCTGGTGAACGAGCTGCAGTTCCTGGGCGCAGACTTTCATCGCAGTTGGTTGACCGAGCATCCCATGCTGTTCGCCAGCGATTTGTCGGATCGTTTCTATCATCTTGCCTTTGAGTGGACTGGCATCGTGGATCTCATCCAGTGGATCACACCGACCCCAATCATTGAAGAGCCTGGCGTGCGCCCGGTGCTGCACGCTCTTTACCGGCCCGTGGCTGACTTTGTCCTGGCCGGTATGCAAATCACCCAAGTCTTCGCGGTTCGCCTCGCCATTCTGACCCTGGCTACCCCCGTTTTTGGGCTATTCACTCTGGTGGCGCTGGTGGATGGGCTGGTGCGTCGTGATCTGCGGCGTTGGGGCGGCGGTCGGGAAAGCTCCTTCGTTTACCACTACGCCAAGAAAGCCGCCTTGCCGCTGATTGTCACGGCCTGGGTGCTCTACCTGGCGTTGCCGGTCAGTTTGCACCCGTCCTGGATCATCCTACCTTTTGCCCTAGTCTTTGGCTTTGCTGTCACCATCACAGCCAGTACCTTCAAAAAGTATCTCTGATATAGTTGACTGTATCATTACAGTTTGATAGTCTGTATTTAAGCACTGTAAAAATACAGTTAAATGCTGTTTAGGAGGTAACCATGATCGCTCAAGCCGAACAACTGCTGCAACGTGGTTCCAGTGTCACCAGTTCACTGCTTCCGGCGATTTTCGCTATTTTCAGCCAGTGGCGCCTGACCGGTGCCCAGCAGATGACCCTGTTGGGACTCAGCAACGAGAAGACCCTCTACAACTGGAAGAGCCAGCCGGAAAAGGCCAAGTTGACACGGGATCTATTGGAACGGGCCAGCTATATCTTAGGGATCTACAAATCCCTGGAGATTATGTTGCCCGACCAGGCATTGGCCGATCAATGGCTGGCTACTCCGAATGACAATCCGCTGTTCAACGGCACGGCCCCGCTGGATCGCTTGCTGGCCGGGCAGGTGACAGACCTGGCCGTGGTCAGAGATTTCCTCGATGCGGAGCGGGGTGGGTGGTGATCGATATCGCGACCTTACCCGGCAGCGAGGTGAACGAACCAGTTTATCGGGTCATTCTGTCGCGCTATCCGCAGATCAGCCTGTTCGAGCGGGTCTCCAGCCCTAAAGATTGGGACGTGCTCTATGCCGTCGAGTCCCTGACCAATCCCCGATTGCGCGATGAAGTAGGTGATATTCGCCTGGTGTCACCGGAAGACCGTGTGTACGGCGATGGTGCGTCCTGGATCATGGCGGCATTCACCCACCCGCCGGTGGATGGTCGCGGCGGCCGCTTCAACCGGGACTTCGGTATCTACTACTGTGCGCCTGATGAGGTGGTGGCCATTGCCGAGACATCTTTCCATAGGGCGCGATTCCTGAGGGAATCCAGAATTGAGAAGACCACCCAGGACATGCGCGTTATTCGAGCGCAACTTGGCCCTGTAACCCTGCAGGATGTGCGGCACCTGACGGGGCACGCCATCTATGATCCCGATGATTACCGTGAAGCACAGCAGCTCGGTTACGCCTTGCGTGATGTTAATAGTCATGGCGTCCACTTTCACAGCGTGAGAGCGGAAGGGGAGTGCTATGGGGTGATGCGCCCGAAGGCGATCTCGGATGCCATTCACTGGCGCTATCTGCGCTACCACTATGAGCAGGGAGCAATCGTTGAAGTTGAATCTCTGGACGGCAGTGGCAGGAGATGATGGCCATGTATAACGAATTGCTGTGGATCTTCACTCAACTTCCCGATAATTATGTCGTGCTCGATACCGAAACCACCGGTCTGCCCGATGAAAATGGCCTCCCGGATATCATAACTCTCGGAATCACGGTGGTGCGGAATCGAGAGATCGACGAATCCATGGAATTTCAGACGCGACCGCAGAAACGCATTTCAGAGCAGGCGCAATCAATACACAGCATTACCAACGAGCAGGCTGCCAACTTTGAATCCTTTGAATCCCAATGGCACCAAATTGCTGAATACTTGAAGAATCAGTTGATCGTTATTCACAACGCGAGTTTCGACTGGCCAGTTTTGCTTGATCATGTTGATCGGTACGATTTGGCACTGCCAGACATTCAAGGCGTTTTTTGCAGCCAGAAAGCCGCTATTCCCTGGGCGCAGGCCATGAATCTCCAGTGCAGCTCAAGAGGTCCGTCGTTAGATACTTTGACGAAGGCACTCGGCGTTGAAGATCTCCGAGCAAAAAAGGATGGATTTCACGGAGCGGGAATTGACAGTCAGCAGACGGCGCAGGTAATGGAAGTTACCAGGTGCCTTGGATTAGTTCAAATTTACTAAATCATGATATTTTAAAAGCGTTAGTACGGCGTCTGGTTATCCAAAGAGGAAGCTGGGAATCCCTAAAACCGAAGGTGATAGATGTTACTTTTGTGGAAAGTAGGGTGCAAATTCTAGCTCGTCAACTCGATACTTTCGCCTGTACTTTTAGAGGGTACGCAAAAACAGGGCCAGGAGAGTGCCTTCTTCGACGATTCAACAGTTAATCGGGGAGGGTATATGACTAAGGTTTTAGAGTATCGCTGCGTTTATACCGCCTCATATCGCTGTAGCTGCAAAAATAGGTGAATGAGATTGATAGGGAGGAAGAGTGATGGATCAAGAAGAAACTAAACAGCAGTACGCGGATAGCATTGAGAGCCCTGACGAGTTTCTTGCGAATTTGGGTAAAGCACTTCGCGACAAGAACGACTTTGATATCGACCTCGCCGATATTCTCGCGACACATCTGCTTACAGTAGCGCCGACTGGTGACGCGGTTTCAAAGGCCAGGGCCGCTATCCTGAAACTTGCCGGTAACCGGGCGATTCCCCCAGTGCCGGAGGTGGACAATGGCTGATCCGTACTTCCTGCAATCGTTGGAACTTACTGGGTTCCGCGCCTATCTCCAGCCGAAGAAGTTCGATTTCAGTAAAAAGCGTTGTCTGGCGATCTTCGCCCCGAACGGCAATGGAAAATCAAGCGTCATTGATGCGCTGGAATTTATGTTCTCAAACGAGGGGACTCTCGCTCGACTTGGGCTGCGAGCCATCAATAACCAAGCTGGACCGCTAGCGCTGGCGCACAATCTTGCCGAGGTAGCAAAAATAGAACCTAGCGTGGCAGTCAGCACCGTCTCGGGTAAGACTCACACGAGCGGCCACCGCCAAGCGACTGGAGCAAAGCGGACTATCCCGGCTGTCGCAGTACAGCTGAATGCCTGCTTCACAGTATCACCGATCATTCGTGGGCACGAGCTGCGCTCATTTGTTGAAGTACATAAGCCAGAACAGCGCTATGCCGACGTCGCCAATTGGCTGCAGCTTGGGCCGTTAGTTGAGGTCCAGAAGAATATCCGTACGCTGCGTACACAGATCAAAGCATCAGCCGACGATGCCAGTGGGCTACAGACCGTGGACACGCAACTTGCCAAGGAAACTAGTCAACTTATAACCGCTTGGGAAAGGCCGGCGGTACTCGCTTATACCAACACTTCGATCTTGGCACCGTTGGATTCGGCGTTGGTGCTCACTGATCTAAAGGCAGCTGATCCTGCTTACATTGAGCTTGAGGAGCGCTCTCAGGCGGAAGCAAATGAGATCGGGCTCGCAGGGCTGCGCCAAATTCGCCGAGCTGGTGCAGCTTTGTGGGCAAAAACGACGAACGTAGAGAATGGTGAAGTAGTCATCAGTGGCGCAATTCCGGCCTTCGACGTAGCTTTAGCAGAGTTATCGATTGCGGTTGAAAAGGAAAGGGAGGAGCATGGGAAGGCTGCGAACGCTACGTTTCAGATCCTCTGGAATGCTGCGGAACCGTTTTTTGCCGATGGTGTGGCGGCACCGGATGTTTGTCCGGTCTGTGCAACCCCAATAGCCGATACGGCGACAGGTAGCAGCGACGCGATTCGGAATCATATCGCTCAGCACTTGGAAGAACTTGCCGACTATGCCGCGGCAAAAAATGCTTTTAATGATGCCGAGACAGCTGCATCGGCCGCTCACACCCAGCTAGTGGCAGCTTTGCCTGGGCTGATAGGACTTCTTGGTGACGACTCGGCCCAGAAAGCTAATCTCACGACGTATCACGCCAGTCTTGTCAATTGGCCGGAGAGCGCTCCGCCAGCGACTGCGGACATTAGCGCAGCGATAGCCAAGCTTCTTAAATCGCTTGATCAAGCTATCAACGACATTGAGGCCAAGCAGGGAGAGCACACCTATGTGAAGGCCAAGATGAAGATTGATCGGCTGCTGGAACTGCAGGCCGAACGGGAAATCGCCCTGCGAACGCATAAAGAATTGGGGAAGCTATCGGAAGCTTTAAAGGCGCAGGGAATAACTATTTCGGTTGAGATTCGTAAGAAGGTTCAGGTTCTACTCGACAAGCTTCAGACCCCAATGAATGATATCTATAAGCTGATACAGGGGTCAAGCGCGAAGAAGATTCGTTTGGAACTGCCAGCAGAAGATGACGCCAACCAGCAGAGACTAAATCTACTAATCGATTTCGCCAAGAATCGCGCCCGTGTGCAGCCGAGCGGGTATTTGAGCGACTCCCAGATTCACTCAGTTGCCTTGGCGCTACGGATGGCGGCGATCAAGCAGTTCAATGCGGCTGCCCCCATCATGGCTCTGGATGACGTCGTCACATCTTACGATGCTGATCATCGGCGCACTATCGCTGCAGTGATCGCTACAATGTTTGGTGATTGCCAAATTTTGATAACTACCCATGACGAGAGGTTCTTTAGCTATTTGAAGGATCAGCTTGAAGCGAAGGCGTGGCAGTTCACACGCGTCATCGGCCTGGACCCAACCTACGGACCGCGTTTTGCCGATCACAAAGTCAGCGATGAGATGATCGAGGCGTGCTGGGAAATAGGTCAGTCAGCGGCTAATGAGATGCGCCAAGCCGAGGAGGAGTGGCTTCTCGGCATTTGTCGAGATTTCGGGGTCAGCGTGCGGATCCGGCCGCTGGAAAAAGCCTATTCCTACGAACGTAGTGAATTGGCATCAGCACTCGCAGGTTTCCTGCGGGAAGCTAAACTGGATCCGGCGTTTGTGCCGGGCGTTAATAACCGCTTTCTCACCAGCTTGATTAAAGGTGAAGTTGAGAATTTTGGCAGCCATTTCCAGGATGGGCTCTACGGGGGTGGTTCGATCGGCGACGAGAAGGCTCGCTGGGAAGAATTCAAAGTCTTTCGGGGTCAGTTCATCTGTAAGAAATGCAATCGGACACGATTCCAGCGTCCCTTCACGCTGAGGAATCCAGTCTGTGCGCATGGTGGTTGTGAAGTGCAGTTCCAATTTTCTGTCTCACCTGAAGAATAGATATGACTATGATCGGATTGAGGATTCTATGACCGTCAGCGGACCAGATTTTCGGCAAACATGGCTGTGGCGGCAGGCTTTCCTAACGCCACGATCCGACAGTACCACTGAAGAGCAGGAATTCTTCAGGATGCAATACCTATCGATTCGAGAGCGCGCAGCGCAACTCGTTTCCCGTATTGCGGTCGATCTACCGGGAATGACGGTTCATGACATCAGTCATCTGGATGCGTTGTGGGACACTGCGTCCTCGGTTGCGGAGGGTGCTGTCAATATCAATCCCGCCGAAGCATTTGTTCTTGGCTCCAGCATTTTATTGCACGATGCCGCGATGAGCTTGGCGGCTTATCCTGGTGGTCTTGCGGAGGTGAGGACAACGACGGCGTGGAAAGATGCGGTCGCCGGGTTCGCGCTGGTATTAGAGGAGGGTGGCGACGAGAAATTCGATATTGAGAATCCACCAGAGGCTGTTGTGCAGCGGATAGTCCCGGAGGTTCTTCGTCGACTACATGCAGAACGCGCTGAGGAGCTTGCTGAGAACGCCTGGCGCACGATCGATGGATCTGACGTATATCTCGTTGAGGATACCGATCTGCGTCGGTTCTACGGACCGACGATAGGTCAGATTGCGCACAGTCACTGGTGGTCAGTGCAAAAGCTGGAACAGGAATTCTCTGAAGACTTAGGGGCGCTCGCGACCCGGACTCTGAATCGTGTCGACCGGATAAAGATTGCCTGTTTGCTTCGCGTTGCGGATGCATTGCATCTTGACAGTCGGCGTGCGCCCAGATTTCTACGCGCAATAACAAGTCCGAGCGGTGTTTCAGCGCTTCATTGGTCATTTCAAGAGCGATTGGCGCGACCTCATATCGAACTAGACGCTGTAGTTTTCACTACGGGGCAACCGTTCGCGCGAGCAGACGCTGAAGCTTGGTGGCTGGCATACGATACGTTAAATGCTGTTGATCGAGAGCTTAGGGATGTCGACTTACTTTTGCAGAGCCGTGGTCGTGAGGTCTTGAAGGCGAGGCGGGTCAAAGGTGCTGGTTCTCCCGAAATGCTAGCCCGAACCGTTCAGACCCGGGGTTGGCGTCCGGTTGATGCCCGACTACAAGTCTCCGATGTGCCTCGTATCGTCGAGAATCTCGGGGGATCAAAACTCTATGGCAACGATCCCACTGTAGTTCTGCGCGAGCTTATTCAGAATGCGGCTGATGCAATACAGGCCAGACGAAAATTTCAAAAACGTGCTTTGGACTGGGGGCTCATTACTATTGGCCTCATCTCCGAAGGGGACGAGGATTGGCTCATTGTTGAGGACAACGGCATTGGCATGTCGGAGCAGGTACTAACCGGCCCACTTTTGGATTTCGGGACATCATTCTGGCGATCACCTCTTGCGATGGAGGAATTCCCCGGACTGATGGCTGCGGGAATGCATGCTATAGGTAGATTCGGCATTGGCTTCTTCTCCGTATTCATGCTGGGCCGAGTTGTGCGGGTATTTTCTCGCCGCTGCGATAGGGGACAGGACACGGGTCGTTTGTTGGAGTTTCGGGGCGGTACGAGCACTAGGCCAATTCTTTCACCGATTTTAGGAGACCCGGTGCCTGTCGATGGGGGAACGCGTGTCGAAGTTTTGCTGAACCGCAATCCTAGCGAAGCCGGTGGTCTGCTGCACTTCAATCCTTACGGCAAACGGACAATGTCACTGGATGCACTTGTCGGCGCGGTTGCACCGAATCTTAATGTCGCCATAGAGGTCATGAGGACGGGGGGTGTGCAGCAGGTCGTGCGTCCGGGTGACTGGTTGCAGATCAGCGATTTCGATCTAGCCTGTCGTCTGAATCCGACACTCGATCGCGCTGAGGCCGAGGTGCCGAAGGCGGATCGAGTGCGGATGCAGCCGATCGAAGGTCTTAACGGTCAAGTATTCGGCCGGGCATTCATAGCGCCTTCCCGGTATTCCTTCTCTGCCGACGGCGGTTGGGTAACTATATCCGGATTGCGTGCTGCGCGGTTGCATAATGTGCAGGGTGTATTATTAGGCGAAGCCTTAACCGCCGCTCGAGATGCCGCTCAGCCTGTCGCCACAATAGATGCGCTAGGCCAGTGGGCGTCGAAACAAGCGGAAATGATTGTCGCAACAGTGAAAGATGAAGAAATCCAAGCGCGTTCCGCTGAAGTGGTGCTGGAATGCGGCGGCGAAATTGGCGATCTCAAATTGGTCAAATGGGGGGCGGATTGGTTGAATAGAGCTGAATTTGAAGATCGTCTTCGTTCATCAACGCAAATTGCGATCAGCTTTGATGGAGAATTTGAATACGATGAAGATCAAGATGAGGTTCACCCTAAGGAGTTTCGCGAGGAGTTCGAAATTGCAGAGAATATTATTGTCGTGCTCAAGCATGACGGAGGCATTCTGAGAACGGCGAGCAATAGTTGGCCGAAGTCTGTTACGGGGCAGCCCACCTGGAGCGATTCAAATGTAGCTGCATACATTAGACAACTGATTCAGCGTGTGTGGGGCGCTAAGCTACAGGAAAACGATGAGGAGCGCGCCATCGGCACAGTCGGAGGTTTCGAGATCGTCCGCCATATGAATGTATTTTACTTGGAAGAGGACGAGGACGTATTCTGATAAATCAATCCACCATGGCAAGTTGGCGACAATATTTTTTGAGACACAATAGCCGCGGAATTCCTAGGATGGCACAGTGGATTTGAATAGTTGATTTTCGCTCCTCCCCGGCTGTGAACAGACCTTGCACGAAGGTTAAAAAAACTACCCCACCCACCGAATAGATTTTTCATCGTCCCGTACACCTTATTCTCGCACTATGCCCCGTAACAACCCACGGGAGCATCAGTGCAATGAAACGCCAATTCTGGCCATCGACTTTTCTAATTCTTGGTTTGTCCGTTGCGCCCGCCACGTTTGCTGATTCAGACGCTGAGCGCGAGGCATTGGCAAAAATCACCCACGAGCTCAATGCCCTCGAGCCATTAATCAAACTCGCAGAAGCCAATACCGACAAGGATTCCCGTGTACATTTTCGTTATGACTGGCTGCGTCAGGACCTGAAGCAGATCCGGGACGGCATTCAGTCCCACATTGATTCTCCCCGCGCCCAGCCTCGCTCATTCCCGCCACTGCGCGGCGATTACCGTAGATAGGTCTTGGCTGTGACTCCCGCACAACAAACTGCCTTCCAAGCCGGTTCCGGCATTACCCCGGGCACGATGCTGACTGCTATCGCATCCATGGTTCTAGTGTTGGCGTTTGTCTGGGTGATCTGGGTGGCTTTAGGCGCCTTTCGGGCCTGGCAAGACGGTCAGACATCGGTCTTCGATCTGACCTGGAGCGCTCTGAGGGCAAGCATTGTTTTGATGGTTTTGGGTTTCTATTTGCGGTGAGTCAATCGAGAAAGTCCGGTAAGGGCGAACGGCGGAGCATCGCAGTGCGAGGCGGGGATAAGCCCCATTTTTATCAGCGTTATGGAAGAGGACATTTGTTATGGGTACATCAAAGACAGAAAACGGTTTCAGCAACAAAGCGGCTGTCATCCGTAAGTCGCTGTTGGCAACGGCAGCGATGTTTTTTTCACTGCCGCTCTGGGCGGCGCTGCCGACGCCAGTCGCGCCGAGTACCGGTCCGCCGGCGGGTGACTGGATCGGACTGATTCAGGGTTATATCAAGGATGGTGGTTTGGTGCTCGGGCTGGCCATTGCGGTTCTGGGCTTTCTCTGGATCGCTTATTTGGGCTTCGCAAAATTCAATGAAGCTCGCCAGGGCAAAGCGGAATGGGCCGAAGTGGGCGTCTTGGGGATCGTCGGTGCGATTGTGTTGATCTTCGCCAGCTATCTGCTCACAGAAGCGGCCGGTGTCATTTAATACCCTCCGTCAACAACGCCTGCGGTAGGAGACGCGAATGTCCAATGACCATGAAATTTTGGCGGATCGGCTCAATGCCGAGCCCGCCATCTTCAAAGGCTGCTCATCCTCTGAGCTCGGCATGATTGTGGGGTTGGCCATTGTGGTATGGCTGCCCTTCAGTCTGCTGCTGGCCTGGCTGCTGGGTGCAATCACCATGGGATTTGGTATCGCCGGGGTCGGTGTTGTGGCCACAGTCGTGGTTATGGCGAAACTGTTTCAGCGTATCAAACGCGGGCGGCCTGAAGGCTATTACCAGCAATGGCTGCGTATCCGCCTGCAGACGTTGGGGCTGTATCGCACGCCATGGGTGTTACGCAGTGGGTCCTGGGATATTGGGAGAACGCAGCATGCGCCGCTATCGCCTCGAGATCGATAACGTGCGGTCCCATTTGCGGTCCCTGTGGGT
>Ga0115567_10003577_pt1 | contig 15269 bp, 11 predicted proteins | sample COGITO_mtgs_1204_2_FD_88679 | JGI IMG/M metagenome (GOLD analysis project Ga0115567, IMG submission 88679) | Pelagic marine microbial communities from North Sea - COGITO_mtgs_120412 | ecosystem: Environmental > Aquatic > Marine > Epipelagic | place: Germany:Helgoland, sampling site Kabeltonne... | reverse complement strand
CATCCTGATCGATGAGATCGGCGATATTCCGGCCGAACAACAGGCTCGGATTGCGCGCATGATGGATTCACCGGGAGAGCATGCACCGCGGTTTCTGGCGACTTCGCAGTCGGAACTTGGCGGCGACATGACACAGGGCAACCTGCGCGCCGATCTTTATTATCGTCTGTCAGGCGCGACATTGCATGTGCCTGCATTGCGTAACCGGGTGGATGATATCGACCTTTTGGCGCATCACTTTCTTGAACGGGCAGGGAACGCCGGAACGGGTCTTTCCGAAGGGGCCAGCGCCGTCTTTGCCAGTTATTCCTGGCCCGGCAACGTCCGCCAGCTTGAGCATGCGATGCGTCAACTTGCCCTGACCAGCCGGGCACCGCTGATTACGCAAGTCGAGGCCGAACAGATCGTTGGCGGCCAGCCCGGTGCGCGCCCTGGCAAAGCTCAGGATACCTCTGAAAAGCTGGGTGCATCGGTCGAACGGCACCTTCAACGCTATTTCGATCTGCATGGAGGGGCTCTGCCGCCGCCGGGCCTTTATGCCCGAATTCTTCGTGAGGTCGAACAGCCTCTGATCGAGATCGCACTGGCAGCTACTTTCGGCAATCAGGCGAAATGTGCTGATCTTTTGGGGATCAACCGCAATACCTTGCGTAAGAAAATCACCGAGCTTGAGATAGAGGTTACACGCGGCCGAAAAATGATGTAATTAGATCACATAACCGTGGCCAACCGGGCGCAGCCCAGTTCAGGACCACATAATATGGCGGTAAGGTGCGAAAGCACCACATCAGGTGGGGGCAGCGGGTGGCAACCCGGTCACGCACATCACAATTCGTTCGGCTTGTGCGCTTGCGGCGCTCGCGAAGGCTGCGCAAAGCGACCACCTTCGGTTTGGTGGTTCTCGGCCCCGTTCTGGCGGCTGCGACTTATGCCGTTTTCGGGCCCTTGGGCCAGGGTGGCAATACGCTTAGCCTTCGGTTGGTGCTGCTGGCCGATCTCGTCTATATCCTGTTGGTCGCGGCCCTCGTCCTTAATCAGGTGGCGCGCCTGATCGCCGCGCGGCGCGCGAAATCTGCCGGATCACGCCTGCACTTGCGATTGACGGGCGTGTTTGCCCTGATGGCGCTTATCCCGACAATCACGGTAGCGATTTTTGCGGGGCTGACGGTGAACGTCGGACTGGAGGGCTGGTTTTCAGAGCGGGTGCGCGATGTTGTCGGCAATTCGCTGCTGGCTGCCGAGGCGTATGAACAGGAACAACGTCAGGACCTGCGCTCTGATGCGCTTGCCCTTGCGTACAGCATCGATCAGGCCCGCAATGCTGGAATCGATTTGTCCGATAGCGAGCTTTTGGGCGAAGGGCAGCGCCAGATTCAGCGGGGTCTGCGCGAGGCTTATATGATCGATGCCACAGGCGATCTGCGGGCGCGCGGCGAACGGTCTTATCTTTTTGATTACGAACGTCCCAGTCCCGATCAGATTGCCACCGCCAGCAACACTGACGTTGTGATACTCGAGGATTGGCCCAACAACGAATTTCGCGCCCTCGTACGGTTACGGTCATTTGTGGACCGCTTTCTCTATATCAGCCGCGAAGTGGATGGCGAAATCCTCAGGCTCTTGGATGAAACGACAGAAACTGCTCAGCTTTATCAACAGCTTGAAAGTGATCGGGGGCGATTGCTGTTTGAGTTCGGCCTGCTTTATCTCGGCTTTGCTGTGATCCTGATCCTCGCGGCCGTCTGGCTGGGCTTGTGGTTCGCAGAGCGCCTGTCAGGTCCGGTAGGTCGCCTGACCGGGGCCGCACAGCAGGTTGGCGCGGGTGATCTGGATGTGCAGGTCCGCGAGGAAGACGGCGATGATGAAATTGCCATGCTGGGCCGGTATTTCAACCAGATGACCAAGCAACTCAAAGGCCAGCGCAACACGCTTTTGGACAACACCCGCCATATTGAGCGCCGCCGCCGATTGTTCGATTCCGTGCTGAGTTCGGTGACGTCCGGTGTCGTTGGTCTTGACCCCGAAGGTCGGGTAACCTTTGTCAACCGGTCAGCAATGCGCCTGCTTGACTGGGAAGAAAATCAGCAATCCTTGGCGCTGTGCTTTGCCGTGCCGGAATTCGGGCCGCTGTTTGAGACATTGCAGATTGGACCCGCTGAGTCGTCACAGGGCGAAGTTAAAGTGTCCCGTCAAGGCAGGCAGGAAAACCTGCTTGTGCGCATGGCAACACGGCGCACCGATGAAGGGCGACTGGAAGGCTACGTTGTCGCCTTTGACGATGTGACCGATCTGGTCAGCGCCCAGAGGATGGCGGCATGGGGGGATGTTGCGCGCCGCATCGCGCATGAAATCAAGAATCCGCTGACCCCGATCCAACTGTCAGCAGAGCGGATCAAACGCAAATTCGCCCCCAAGCTGGGCGAAGACGCCGAGGCGCTGGAGCAGATGACCGGCGTAATCATCCGGCAAACCGGTGATCTGCGCCGGATCGTTGATGAATTCTCGAAATTTGCGCGGATGCCCGAACCGGACAAGAGCACGCAGGATCTCGTCGCGCTGGTGCGCGATGCCGTACTTTTACAACAGACGGGGCAGCCGGGCGTGGATATCCATGCGGACTTGCCGGACACAAAGGTCATGACGCAAATTGACGCCACGATGATTTCTCAGGCGTTGACAAACCTGATTAAGAACGCCGGAGAAGCGATTGAAAGCCTGAATGAAAAAGGCCCTCCGGTGGATCATTCCCCGCAGATTTTTGTAACTCTCTCAGAACAGGGAACCACCGTGCAACTGACCATTGCCGACAATGGTGTCGGTCTGCCCGAGGACCGGGCGCGCCTGTTTGAACCCTACGTGACAACCCGAGGCGAAGGGACAGGTCTTGGCCTGCCAATCGTCAATAAAATCATTGAGGAACATGGCGGAAGCCTGATTCTCTGCGACGCTACGCCCTTTGCCGGGCAAACCCATTTTGGCGCAATGGCGGTCATTACACTGCCCCTCGCCGGTACGCCCCCTGAGACCTGAAAGAAAGGAAAACTGGTATGAGTGACATCCTGATTGTTGACGATGAGCGCGATATTCGCGAATTGATTTCCGACATTCTGGAGGACGAGGGCTATGCCACCAGGCTGGCCGGAAACTCCGACGATGCGATGCAGGCCATAAATCTTGAGCCGCCTGCGCTTATGATCCTCGATATCTGGCTCAAGGACAGCCGGATGGACGGGATCGACATCCTCAAGGCCACGAAGCGCGATAATCCGGACGTCCCGGTTGTGATCATATCGGGCCACGGCAACGTCGAGATCGCGGTGGCGGCGATCAAGCAGGGGGCGTATGATTTCATCGAAAAGCCCTTTAATATCGACCAATTGATGGTGGTAATCCGCCGTGCGATGGAAACCTCGCGCCTGCGCCGCGAAAACATTACGCTCAAGCGGCGCGATGTGGCCAGCGCCGAGATGATCGGCACCTCGGCCGCGTTCCGGGCACTGACGGCGCAGCTTGACAAGGTGACGAAATCGAATGGTCGCGTAATGCTGACCGGGCCTGCGGGATCGGGCAAGGAAATCGCAGCACGCTATATCCACAGCAATTCCGCCCGCGCCTCGGCCCCGTTTATCACAATCAATTGCGCCGGTGTGGCCCCTGACCGCATGGAAGAAGTTCTCTTTGGCCGGGAAACACCCGATCGGGGGATAGAACCCGGTCTGCTTGAACAGGCCCATGGCGGTGTCGTCTATTTCGACGAAGTCGCGGACATGCCACTGGGTACCCAATCCAAGATCTTGCGCGTATTGGTCGATCAGCAATTCACGCGTGTTGGCGGCAACGACAAGGTTCGCGTGGACCTACGGGTAATCTCGTCCACCAACCGCGATCTGGGCACTGCCATCGCTGCGGAAACCTTCCGCGAGGAACTTTTTCACCGCCTCAATGTGGTCCCGGTTGCTGTGCCGTCGCTGGAAGAGCGGCGCGAAGATATTCCGTTGCTGGCCGAACATTTCATCGCAGAATTCAACACCAATCAGGGGCTGCCGCTGCGCGCCCTGTCATCGGATGCCACTGCGTTGATGCAAACGATGATCTGGCCCGGCAACGTGCGCCAGCTGAAAAACCTTGTCGAACGCGTGCTGATTCTTGGCGAAGGGTCCGATCCTATCGAAGCGCGCGAAGTGCCGGGCGAAGAGGACCACGCAGAAGAAGAAGGCCGCGTCGTTCTGTCCGGCGCGCTGGCGACACTGCCGCTGCGCGAAGCACGCGAAGCGTTCGAACGCGAATATCTGCTGACCCAGATCAACCGGTTCGGTGGCAACATCAGCCGCACAGCGAACTTTGTCGGCATGGAACGGTCCGCCCTGCACCGCAAACTCAAAAGCCTCGGTGTGGTGACGACCGCAAAATCAGGCACCCGCATTGCCCATGTGGATGAGGAGGTAGCCGCGGAGCCGCCACTTTGACTGCATAGCTCCGCGCCATCGCTCGTGTCTTTCAGCTGGCGGAAAGTTCCGCCAGCACATCGATTCCCTGCATCTTCAACACATACAGCATGTCGATGAAAACCCAGTTCTCAGCCAGCTTGTCACCGTCGCGGCGGTAGATGTCGATCACCCGCATGTCGATGCGCGTGTCGCTGCCGGGCACCCCCATGAAACCCGCGGCGTTCGTAACCGTGAGATTGGGCCAGCCAAAAAAGCCGCCATAGGTGCCTTCTGCCAGTCGCGCCGCATGCCCATTAAACACACGGTTGTCGATGGTGCGGCGGAACGGCCTCTGATGCTGTTCGATATACCGGTCGATTGTATATGTCGCCCCAATCCCTTCGGGACCCCACCACAGCATGTCCTCATGCCAGTCCTGCAGCAATTCCTGACGCGGCGTGTGCGCCTCGGGATCGCTATTGGCGTCGGATATGGCTCCGATCATTCGGTCAATCAGATGCAGCGTCTTCTTGCCGCATTCCGGATCTTGCGCCTCCAGCACCATCCCGTCATGGGTACGCGGCCCCGGTTGAACCAAATGCATCGCCGTCTGATCCGGAAACCGTACAATGCCTGCCTGCCGCATCAGGTGCAGCAAGTCACAATACATCGCCTGCTCGACGATCTGGCCATTCTCCACCCTGCTAAATTCGCAATAGCGCAGCATCGCGATTTTGCGGGTGGCCGGTATGCTCAGAAAAGGCGCGTCAAACAGACCCATGAGGTGGCCCATCGACACGACCCAGATACCGTTGAAACCGTCGATTTCATTGCGCCCTGCAAAAAAGATATCCTCGCGTCGCTGCACATGACTGAACGCACGGCGCAGGGGGTGCCAGAATGTGGCGGCAATGGCCTCGGGTCCGGTCTGTTCATTGAAAGGATGATAGCCGCGCCAATGACACCTTGCCGACAGCCGCGTGGCCAAGGTACTTGCGATTGTTTCGGGGTCCGCGTGATCAAGCGCATCGTAATGGGCGCGCAACAGCGTCTTGGCATCCTGTAGATCTTGCATGGTGGGCTCTTTGGTAATGGAATCATGCGAGTCCTAATCGTCTGCACACGTTTGCACCAGTTAAAACACCAAGCTTTCTAGCCCTTCGTCACGATCTGGAAAGAACCGTCGCTGTTGCGGATGACGCAGCTTTGCGCACTCAGCGCAGGCAAAACGGTTGTCTGCGCCGCCGGGGCCGCGCGGGCAACCCCGTCAGGGCAAGGCGGGATCGACACGGGGGCGTAACCGCGATCTGCCATGCATTGGTTCTCGACCTGCGCGCGCAGGCGCTTGTTGACGTCGACCGTGTAGATTTCACCGGGGATATAATAGCCTTCAGTGGTTGTGCAGGCCCCGGCCGCATCGCAAACCCGCCTGCCGGGGATATAGCGCGCAGGTGTGCGGCGGATCTGGGTGTTGACCGGCACATCGCGCAACGATGCAACCGCGCAGGCATGGGTGTCACGTTCCATCATGGCGACGGTGACGCCGGGCTTGTAGTAGATCGACAGCGGGGCGCAGCCCGCCAACAGTCCGAACGCGATGATTGCATGTATTCTCATGATTCTATCATGCCTCAGTCAGACAGGCGCGACAATCGGGGACATTTAATTTGACCCCTCATAGGGCATCTGTCATGCCATGTCCGCTGGCCATCCGCGTGGTATGATGGCCTGAACGGCAGGGGATTTGAGGCACAATGAAGGTCATCATCTGTGGTGCGGGTCAGGTCGGCTGGCAGATCGCACGCCACCTTTCGGGCGAACGCAACGATGTCACTGTCGTGGACAGCAATGCCGATCTCGTGCGTCGTGCGACCGATACGCTGGACGTTCAGGGGATCGCGGGCTTTGCCAGCTACCCTGACGTACTGGACCGGGCCGGCGCGCGCGACGCAGAAATGATCATCGCGGCGACCCATTCGGACGAGGTCAACATGGTGACCTGTCAGGTCGCCCATTCGGTTTTCGGCATAAATCGAAAAATCGCCCGCCTGCGCAGCCAGTCTTATCTCGATGTGATATATTCGGATCTGTATCGCCGTGACCATATGCCGATCGACGTGGTTATCAGCCCTGAAAAGGAAGTCGCCGCTGCCGCGTTGCAACGTCTGTCGGCCCCGGCGGCTTTTGATACGGAAACTTTCATCGACGGCCTGGCGCAGCTATTCGGCATTACCATCGACAGTGATTGTCCCGTGATCAACACGCCGCTGCGTCAGTTGACGGATCTGTTCTCGACCCTGCGCGCGGTCGTCGTCGGTGTGCGCCGCGACGGTACGCTGTTTGCACCCGAAGCCAAGGATCAGCTGTTTGTGGGGGACGACTGCTATGTCTTTTGCCACCGCGACGATATCGCGCGCACGATGGAGATATTTGGCAAGAAGGCGACGACACAGGAACGCATTGTTCTGGTTGGCGGTGGCAATGTCGGTCTGACGGTCGCGCAGGCGCTGGAAGGTGGCAGCCGGCGCATTCGAACCAAAGTCATCGAAAAAAGCCGCATTTGCGCCGAACACGCCGCCGAAGCGCTGGAGCGGACGATTGTTCTGAACGGTGACGGGTTGGATGCCGCGTTGCTTGCCGAGGCCGGTATCAGCCGCGCGGACGCGATGCTTGCTGTGACGGATGACGACAAGACCAACATGCTGGCCTGCGTGCGTGCCAAAGCCGAAGGCTGTCCGTATGTCATTGCGCTGATCAACGATCCGACGCTGGTGCCCCTGATGCAGCCCTTGGGCATCGACGCCTATATCAATCCGCGCGCCACCACCGTCAGCTCGATCCTGCGCCACATCCGCCATGGCCGCGTGCGCGGTGTCTATTCCGTGGGTGATGCGGAGGCCGAAGTCATTGAGGCCGAGGTGCTGTCGACTTCCCCCGTTGCCGGCAAACGTATCTCCGAGATCGACTTTCCCGAAGGGGCGTTGGTGGGGGCTGTGCGCAAGGGCAAGGAGGTCATCCGGCCCGTGGGTGCCACCCGGATAGAGGAAGGCGACGTGATCGCTATCTTTGCCTTGACCAAGGACGTGCCGCAGATCGAACAACTCTTGCAGGTCTCCATCGATTTCTTCTGACCGCTGAGAGCCGACACCGCACCCCTGCCCAGAGGAGGCCCGATGCGCCGTCAAAGCTATATCCGAAGTCAAACGCTGCGCCTGCCGCTGTTTTTGCTGATGTTCGGCGTGGCGGCGGCATCCATGCTGATACCGGCAGGATATGGCTTTGTGATCAACGAACATGACGCGGGCCGTGCGTTCTTTTATGCAGGAATATTGGGATTTGTGGCTTTCACGCTCATCGCGATCGCGCATGCCGGGCGCGATCCGCGTCACGGTGCGTTGGGCCCGCTGATGTCGCTGTTTTCGGCGTTTGTCTTTCTGCCTGTCTTCCTTGCGCTGCCCTTTGTCGAGGCGCTGCCGACGACGCAGTTCATAAATGCCTATTTCGAAATGGTGAGCGCCCTGACCACAACCGGGGCGACAATGTTTGATGACCCGTCACGGCTGGGCAAAACGCTGCATTTGTGGCGCGCACAGGTCGCGTGGATGGGAGGACTGCTGATGTGGGTCGCGGCCGTGGCGATCCTTGCGCCCCTGCACCTTGGTGGATTCGAAGTAACGGCGCAGGCAGAACCGGGGCGGCGCGACTCAAGTGGTGGTAGCATGGCTCCCATTGACCCGCGCGCAAGGATCATCCGTGCAGTGCGCACCCTTTTCCCGCTTTATTGCGGCCTCACGTTGCTGTTGTGGGTATTGCTGCTCGCCAGCGGTGAGCGGTCTATCACGGCGATCAGCCACGCGATGTCTGTCATGTCGACATCCGGCATCTCCCCGGTCGGGGGCGTTCAGGAATCCCGCTCAGGTTTGGCAGGAGAGGCTGTGATGGCCCTGTTTATGCTGTTTGCCCTATCCCGCCTGACCTTTTCCAAAGACACGATCACGGCGACCCAGGGCGGATTGATGACTGATCCGGAATTCCGCATTGGCCTTGCAATCATCGCGGGCGTGCCATTGCTGTTGTTCGCACGCCATTGGCTTGGTGCCTTCGATGTTGCAACCGAACAGCGGATGAGCGAAGGGCTGCTGGCACTGTGGGGGTCACTTTTTACGGTGGCCTCATTTCTTACAACGACGGGTTTTGTGTCGGAATACTGGGTCGAAGCGCAAAGCTGGTCAGGTCTGAGCACGCCGGGGTTGATTCTTATGGGGCTTGCCCTGATGGGCGGCGGCGTTGCGACCACGGCGGGGGGCGTCAAACTGTTGAGGGTCTTTGCACTGTATCTTAACGGCGTGCGCGAGATGGAGCGGTTGGTGCACCCCAATTCCGTCAGCGGGGCAGGCGTGCAGGGGCGGCGGTTGCAAAGCAACGGCGCGTTTATCGCATGGATTTTCTTCATGCTGTTTGCTCTTTCGCTGGCGGTCGTCACCCTCGCGCTGACGCTGTCCAACGTTGCGTTTGATGATGCGATCGTGCTGTCCGTGGCCTCGTTGTCAACGACCGGTCCGTTGACACAATTTGGCGCTGACGCCCCAATTCGTCTGGCTGAACTCAGCGGCAGTGCCAAAGGGATTATTTGCGCTGCAATGGTCTTGGGCAGGCTGGAAACACTGGCCATTATCGCCCTGCTGACCCCAGACCTGTGGCGCGGGTGACACGACATGCATTACGTTACGTCCTACTTAGTCGGATTAGGGCTGGAAACTTCCCGCTGCGTTGCTCATAGTTGACGCTATTGGCATGCGGCCAGACGAGATTTGAAAGAAAAAGGCGATTGATTACTATGGCTTCGGATAGACAGAACCTTCAGGACGCATTTCTTAACCATGTTCGAAAAACCAAGGTACCGGTCACAATTTTCCTGATCAACGGCGTAAAGCTGCAAGGTGTGATCACTTGGTTTGACAACTTTTGCGTTTTGTTGCGCCGTGATGGTCAATCGCAGCTGGTATATAAGCACGCCATTTCTACGATCATGCCGAGCCAGCCGATCTCGCTTTACGAGGGCGAAGACGCTTCTTGAGTAAACCTCCGTTTCAGATCGATGAAACCAATGGGCCTGCGCTTACCCGCGCATGGGTCCTGCATCCTGACATCCGCAACGATCCTGACCGCCGCGCACCGGATGCCGGACTGGCCGAGGCCGTCGCGCTGGCCGAGGCGATGCCGAACCTTGAGGTCGTCGGCGCAGATGTCGTTCCGCTGCGCACGATCAGCGCGGGTATGCTGTTTGGTTCCGGCAAGATTGCCGAGATCAAACAGCGTCTGCATGACGACGAAATAGAACTGGTGCTGGTTGACGGGCCCGTATCGCCCGTGCAGCAACGTAATCTGGAAAAGGCGTGGGACGTCAAGCTGCTGGACCGGACCGGTCTGATTCTGGAGATTTTCAGTGATCGCGCCGCGACCCGCGAGGGCGTTTTGCAGGTCGAAATGGCAGCGCTCAACTATCAACGCACCCGTCTGGTGCGCGCTTGGACCCACCTTGAGCGGCAACGTGGCGGGCTTGGGTTTGTTGGTGGTCCGGGCGAAACGCAGATCGAGGCAGACAGGCGCGCCATTGACGAACAGCTGGTGCGTCTGCGCCGTCAGCTTGACAAGGTGGTCAAGACCCGCGCGCTGCACCGCGCCGCGCGCGCCAAGGTGCCATTTCCGATCGTGGCGCTGGTCGGGTATACCAACGCGGGCAAATCGACGCTGTTTAACCGTCTTACCGGTGCCGATGTGATGGCCAAGGACATGCTGTTTGCCACGCTTGACCCGACGATGCGCAGTCTTGAGCTGCCCGATGGGCCGCAAATCATCCTGAGCGATACGGTCGGCTTCATTTCGGACCTTCCGACCGAGCTCGTCGCGGCGTTTCGCGCCACGCTGGAAGAGGTGCTGGCCGCCGATATCATCTGCCATGTGCGCGACATTAGCCATGCAGAGACCGAAGAGCAGGCGCGCGACGTGCGTGAAATTCTGGCGTCGCTCGGCGTGCCCAAAGAGACGCGGACATTCGAGATCTGGAACAAGCTGGATGCGCTCCCGATGGAGCGGGCAGAATATTTCCGCGCCCGGGCCGCCCGAGATGAGGATGTGCTGGCAATTTCGGCGCTGACCGGTGAGGGGCTGGAGGCGCTGCAACAGGTCATCGCAGAAAGCCTGCAAGGCGCACTGCGCGAGGCGGACCTGCATCTGAACTTTTCCGAAGGACGCAAGCGCGCTTGGCTGTTTGAGCAAGAAGTCGTTTTGGAAGAAGCCCAGGTCGAGGATGGATTTGATCTGACAGTGCGTTGGTCCAGCACACAGGAAGCTACTTTTCTCAAGCTGTAAAAAAGTCTTTCAAAGACTTTTGCGCGGAAAATTCGAATTTTCCGGCCCGTGCTGCATATTGTAGATTGGACAACAAAGGGGAGCGCCTTGCATGAGCCTGCCAATCCTGTTTATCGCCACATTCGGAATATTTCTGGTGATCGATTTTTTCGGTCTGAGCTATCTGATCAAACCGGCCTTTGAGCGCGACATCGGGCCGCTGTTGCTGGATAGTTTTCGGCTGCTCCCGGCGCTGATTTTTTACGCGTTCTACGTCGCTGTGCTTTTGTGGTTCGTCTCCTGGCCCGCCATACAAGAGCAAAAGAGCCTTGGCTGGGTGTTTGGCAACGCCGCCATTCTTGGGGCACTGGGGTATGGGACATATGAGTTTACCAACCTTGCTACGTTGCGCGACTGGACACCACAGATGGTGGCGACGGATTTGACGTGGGGAATTTTTCTGACAGCGGTTTCAGCAACAGCCGGCGTAGCAATTGCGCGCAACTATGGCTGAGGGTATCAGGGCCCGGTCGCACTCGCAAAGCGCCAAGCGCCGGGGGCAAGGTCGTTGAGGTGCCAATCCCCGACGCTGAGCCGGATCAGGCGCAGTGTAGGAAGGCCCACATGGGCAGTCATGCGGCGGACTTGACGGTTGCGGCCTTCGCGAAGGATGATCTGCAGCCATGCGTCAGGAACAGTTTTGCGAAAGCGGACGGGTGGCGCGCGCTCCCAGAGTGTAGTGGGGGGATCAACGACGCAGATATCTGCCGGCATCGTCTGGCCGTCCTTGAGGGTCACACCGCGGCGCAGTTGATCAATAGCAGATGACGCCGGCGAACCTTCCACCTGGACCAGATAGGTTTTCGGCAGCTTATATTTCGGATTGGCAATGCGCGTTTGCAGTGGGCCATGATCGGTCAGCACCATCAGCCCTTCACTGTCGCGATCAAGGCGCCCAGCCGGGTAAAAGCCAGGCGCGTTGATGTATTCGGACAGGGTGGGACGTTTGGTGCCATTCAGGCCCTTGTCGGTAAACTGTGGCAATACGCCGTAGGGCTTGTTGAACAAAATGACCCGCAGGGACGTCACGGCACCGGTTCCAGGCGCGTAATTCCGACCGACGCTGCCCGCGCAAGACCAACATCCAGCGACATCGGGATATATTCGCCGCGCCGCCAAAGCTGCGCCATGTCATCATAATGGCGTGACAGGAAATGGCCTGACTGCCCGGTGGACGTTATAAAGACGGAACTGTCAGGGTCGGCGAAATCATAGACGCCGCGATAGCCTGCACCATGGACGTTGTAAAAGGGATCAGGATCCGTGCCCTTGGTACGACCGCGCAGCAACGTATTGTCTCCGCCGGACGTTGATTGCCGAATGTTGACGAAATAGCGCAGCACGGGCACTTCGCCGAGCACCGGGTGGTCATGGGTGGCCTGATGCGCATCGCCCCATCTCAAGGATTCCAGTGCCGGTCCCCATGTTTCATTGATCCACAGCAGGGCGTCGTTCAGCGCCAGTCGCGCCATGTCGGCACAGGTTTCCTTTGGTGCAGATTGCGTGACATCGCACCACACGCCTGCGCCATCGACGTTGCGAAAGACACGTTCGATGAACAGCGGTTCGACATGATCAAATTCATCTGCCAACGGCCCCAGCTCGTCTTGAATCAGGCGGGCCTGAAGCGCGCGCAACCACGCCGCATAGATCAGCGGCTCTGGCAAATGTTCGTTCATTTCACCTGACCAGCCCGCCAGGAGCATGAGCGCGCGCTGGCGCTGGCGTTCCTCCGTGCCTTCGGGGGCGGCTTCGCCCGTGAACCACAATTCAGCACCGATCAGCGGTAAAAGCGAGCGCGCGGTATAGCTGACGGTGTCCAGTTGCGCTTCGATAAAGCTGTCGCGGGTATGGACCTCGCGGCTTTGCATCAGGCGTTGCCAACGCTGGATGCGCTGCGTGTCACCCCAAAGGAATGAGACATGGTTGGGAAACGGGCGATCCACAATTTTATTGTTGGTGTTGCCAAGGATACCGCCAAGTGGTGCCACAAAGCCCGGATTGGCAGAGAACGGTAGCATCCCTTGCCAGCGGTTGGCCGGGATCCAGCCCGGTGACGGCATGCGCCCCTGACTTTGATGCGCGGGGTCGCGGCGGGGCATCGCGCCGATCGTCTTCATCGCGATGTTCTTACGGTCCACCAGCATTAGGTTCTGGGAGGGTGCGATATATCGCTCGGACGCCTCGATCCCTTCGGCGACCGTCTTGGCATACATGAGCGCCATCGCAGCCCCCAGCGACGTATCGCGCGGGCTGAGAACGGTCCAGGATAACGACGCCACATGTCCCGGTGGCGTCACCGTGCCGAGGTTATAATGCGAGGCGGGAAGAACCGGGCCATTTTCCGTCCACAGAAGGTTCAGCGTGACCGGTTTCTCGCCTTTGACGTTGATGATCGAATCGCGCTGGCGAAACGGGATAAAGCCTGTCGGGCTGCGGTATTCACGCGGATTTGCTGGATTGAGTTCTTCGATATGGGCGTCCTGATCATCGAGGTAGGACGACGTCAGACCCCAGCCCAGATCGGCGCTACGCCCGGTGAGCACGACGGGAATACCCGGAATCGTCCCGCCGATCACGCCGCCTGATTGCAGTTCGAGACGTGCGAGATACCAGATGGCCGGGGCGGTAAAGCCCAGATGCGGATCGTTGGCCAGCAGCGTACCACCCGAGGCCGACCGCGACGGATCCGCAGCCCAGGCGTTGGAGGCCCCGGCGAGTGCAGTCCGCTTGAAAGGGGACAGCGGATGCGCATCCATCTTAAGGCCCGCCATTTGGCGCGGCGTTGTCGGGAAGAGCTGTGCATATTTCGGCAGGGCCGCGATCCCTGCGCCGGGGGCATCAGGCAGGATGTCTTTGACACGATCCTCATCCGTCAGCATCAAAGAAACCCGTGCCCGCATCACTTCTGAGTCCAGATGCCCGGACAATTGCAAGCCCATCAGCTTGACGATGGCAATGGAATCCGCTGGACGCCAAGGGGCCATCGGCGCGTTGAACAGGAACATCTCGGGTGCGCCGCGCCCCAGTGCGTCACTGTTGATCTGATCAAGCCGCGCGTTCACCCCGGCGGAATAGGCGCTTAGAGCCGCTTGCGTTTTTGGCTCAAGCGCTTCTACGGACGCGACAGATAACGTGTATATATCCAAGCGTCGCAACAGCTTGTCGATGCTGAGGGTTGCCGGGCCGAATACTTCGCTTAGTCGTCCCTGCGCCGTGCGCCGCAACGTCGTCATCTGCCACAGGCGATCCTGCGCGTGGGCGAACCCAAGACCAAAGAACACATCCGCATCCGACGTCCCGAAGATATGAGGTACATTTGCGTTGTCGCGCACGATCTCTACGGGGGCGCTCAGGTTAGGTACCTCAACAGTCGCGTCATAATCGGGCAACGATCTGGAAGCGAGCCAGTAAATCAGACAAACCGTCAGAACCGACAGCACGATCAGACCGACGGTGATACGGATCAGCCAACGAAATACCTCGACCATGCAGGTCTCCTTGAGCGGCGCGCGCGATTGACCCCAAGAGTCAGGGTGGTAGGTAAGGTGCAGCAATAGCGCAACAATCAAACAAGGAAAAGCACATGGCAAAGTTGGCGTTTCTGGGGCTTGGCGTGATGGGGGGCCCGATGGCCGGGCATCTGCAAAAAGCTGGCCATGAGGTGACAGTGTTCAACCGCACTAAGGCCAAGGCACAGGCTTGGACAAGCCAGTATAACGGCGTTGCTGCCCAGACACCGGCAAAAGCCGCCGAGAATGCGGATTTTGTGATGGCTTGCGTGGGCAATGACGACGATTTGCGGGCAGTTTGCCTTGGGGATGAGGGTGCGTTTGCGGGCATGGCAAAGGGTGCGGTGTTCGTTGATCACACTACCGTCTCTGCGGCTGTAACGCGTGAACTTGAGGCCGCCGCGCGCGATGCCGGAATCAGTTTTATCGATGCGCCGATATCCGGCGGGCAGGCGGGGGCCGAAAACGGTCAGCTGTCGATCATGTGTGGCGGGGATCAGCAGGCTTTTGACGCCGCACAGCCGATCATGGACGTTTATGCCAAGATTTGCCGCCGCATTGGTGACAGCGGCGCAGGCCAGATGACCAAGATGTGTAACCAGATTGCCATCGCGGGTGTGGTGCAGGGTCTGTCCGAAGCGCTGCATTTTGCGGAAAAGGCGGGTCTTGACGGTCGTGCCGTCGTCGAAGTTATTTCGCAAGGTGCCGCAGGAAGCTGGCAAATGGCCAACCGCTACGAAACCATGCTGGACGATCATTTCGACCACGGTTTCGCCGTCGATTGGATGCGCAAGGATTTGGGCATCTGTCTGGACACGGCCGACGAAACGGGTGCGAGCCTGCCGATTACGGCCCTGGTCGATCAGTTCTACAAGGACGTGCAGAATCTAGGCGGCGGGCGCTGGGACACGTCAAGCTT
>Ga0115567_10003573_pt1 | contig 15278 bp, 12 predicted proteins | sample COGITO_mtgs_1204_2_FD_88679 | JGI IMG/M metagenome (GOLD analysis project Ga0115567, IMG submission 88679) | Pelagic marine microbial communities from North Sea - COGITO_mtgs_120412 | ecosystem: Environmental > Aquatic > Marine > Epipelagic | place: Germany:Helgoland, sampling site Kabeltonne... | reverse complement strand
GGGTTCGCGTCCGATCAGTGGTGACACCGGCCTGCATGACATCAAACGGCTGGCCGAGGCGGGCGAGTTCCCAGCGCTCGGCGCCATCGGAAGTCTGCGCCAGGAAGATACTCGAGAAGCGTATATTGCGCATTTGCTGTCATACATTGACGTCACAGCATTGAAGCCTTTGCGGCTGGTGATCAATGCCGGCAATGGCGGCGCGGGCCCGGTGGCTGACGTGCTGGCTGCAAAACTGCCATTTGAGTTTGTGCGTGTCCATCATGAGCCTGATGGTCATTTTCCCAACGGTGTGCCCAATCCGCTGCTGGAAGAAAATCGCGCGCCTACGATTGATGCCATCAAGGCCAACAAGGCTGATATGGGTATCGCCTGGGATGGCGATTTTGACCGTTGCTTCTTTTTTGATGAAAACGGCGACTTCGTCGAGGGCTACTACATTGTCGGTCTGTTGGCGCAAAGTTTTCTGGAGTTTGAAGCGGGTGCCAGAATTATCCATGATCCCCGGCTGACGTGGAATACCATTGAAATCTGCGAGCAACTGGGCGGCAAAGCTGTGCAGTGCAAAACCGGACACGCGTTCATCAAGGAGCGTATGCGTCAGGAAGACGCAGCCTACGGTGGCGAGATGAGCGCGCATCACTACTTCCGTGATTTTGCCTATTGTGACAGTGGCATGATTCCCTGGCTGTTAGTATGTGACCTGATATCCCGCAAAGGCAAACCCTTGTCACAACTGGTTGCCGAACGCATGGCCGCATTCCCTGCCAGTGGCGAGATCAATCGCACTGTCGCTGATGCCGCGGCCTTGCTGGCTGCGGTCGAGAAAGTGTACGCGCCACAGGCGAAGGCGGTGGATCGTACCGATGGGCTCAGCATGGAGTTCGAGCAATGGCGTTTCAACATGCGCATGTCTAACACCGAGCCCGTTGTGCGGCTGAATGTCGAGTCACGCCGGGACACAGCGCTGATGCAGGCAAAAACGGCAGAGCTGCTGGCGCTTATGCAGCCCTGACCATACGGTAGCGAATCTCGTCTTCGGTCTCGATGACAAAACCCAGGCGGTGGTAGAAACGGAAAGCGGGGTTGATTTTTAACACACTAAGGCGAACGGGCAGATCCACGCTGTCTGCCTGTTTCAGCACTTCTGTCATGATGGTTGACCCGTAGCCCTGGCGTTGCCAGGCTGGGTCAACAAGCAGCATCTCCAGGTAAAGGTGGTCGGCTTTCTGCTTCAGACAGTAGCCACCAATGTCCACGCCAGCGGGTTGTTCTGGGTCGACCGTTTCCAGCGTCTGCGTTGCCGTACTGGCAATGATAAAGCTTGAGGGCGGCAGGTTGGCATAGAAGCTGTGTTCCTGAAACAGTTCATTCCAGCCCCAGGTTCGGGTTATGTAGGACTGCATGCCGGTCTTGAATATCTGGTATGCCCAGTCCATTTCCCAGGGTTGCGCCTTGCGATAAGTCAGGCTGTGATTTTTGTTGCTGGCCAAAGTCACTGTATCAGGAGCCGCTTTTTGTCAGGAGTTGCGATGTCAGAAGTCACTGTGTCAGATTCGATGAGGCATCGCTGGTGCCAATCGGGCTTGCCAGCCTGCGTTTCCAGCCCAGCTGTTTTTCAATGGCACTGATCAATGCGCCTGCGAGGTCTTTGCCGCAGACATCTTCCATGTCATCCAGTGATGGCGAGCTGCTGACTTCCAGCAGCAATGGTCCCTTGCGTGCGCGGATAATGTCAACGCCGGCGACCCGCAGGCCCATGCTTTTGGCGGCCTTAATGGCGATTCTGCGTTCTTCGCTGCTGATGCGCGCGGCAACGATGCTGGTGCCGTGCTGTTTGTTGCTGCGGAATTGACCGGGCAGTGCCTGCCGCTCTACGGCACAGGCAACTTTATTGTCGACCACCAGCAGGCGTAACGACTTGCCGTCCGCTTCCTTGACATACTCCTGTACCAGCAGGTTCGCCTGCAGCGACTTGAATGCATTGATCAGACTTTCGGCTGCGGTTTTCGACTCTGCCAATACCACGCCTCGCCGTTGTGGGCCTTCCAGCAGTTTTACCACCAGGGGCGCGCCATTGACCATGTCGATAAGATCATCAGAATCAAGCGGGCTGTCGGCAAAACCGGTGGTAGGAATGGGCAGGCCCTGTTGCAGCAAATGTTGCAACGAATGCAGCTTGTCCCGGGAATGACTGATGGCCGCAGCGCTGTTCAGTGAGTAGATACCCAGATTTTCGAACTGGCGGACCAGTGCGCAGCCATAAAATGTGAGATCCGGCCTGATGCGCGGGATAACGGCATCAAGTCCATTCAGCAGGCGACCACCGCGGTAGTGAATCTCCGGATGCTCGGCATCCAGTTTTATGTAGCACTGCCGTACATCGTAGAAACGTATTCGGTGTCCGCGCTCCTCGCCCGCTTCCATGATGCGTTGGTTGCTGGACAAGTCCGGATTGCTGGCGAGCAGGCCGATACGCAGCCCCGACGTCTCGCGCGTGTGTTCCTGATACATCGCCTCAATCTGTTTGCTCTTTATATCTCCGCCCAGAAAACCCGCCGCGGGGTCCACCAGAATGCGACCGTTCATGGCCTCTCTTCCCAGCAGCATGCGATACCCCATGGAGTCGCGATTGGTCAGCGTCAGTTCAATGTCCCACTGTTCGCTGCGGTGTTGCAGACTGGTTCGCACAACGTAGCGTTTCTCGCCGATGCCGCTGGAGCTTTTGATCACTCGTTTGTCAATGACTTCGGCTTCACAGCGAATAATTGTGCGCCGGTTGTTTTGTAACGGATGTACTTCAAAACTGACCCAGGAGCTGCCCGCCCGCAGGAACGGACGGATGTTGAAGGCGTGCAGGGAAGATGTCTTGGCACCTGAGTCGACGCGAACCTTGACCGCCGGGATGCCCAGCGTCGGCAATGCGCACCACTCTTCACTGCCAACGATGATCTTGTCAGCACTGCTGGCAGGATGATTTTCCTGTGTTGTCATGTTGTGCTCCCGGCCTGGCGCAGACAGAGTCCGATCAAGGCCTGACTTGACGGATCCAGTGTCTGGGCGGCTGCTTCGTCGCCATTCAGCGCAGCGAATGCAGACGCGCTGAGTTGCTTGCCAATTTCGACGCCCCATTGATCGAAGGCGTTAATGTTCCAGACCACACTTTGCACGAAGACCTTGTGCTCATACAAGGCGATCAGGCTGCCAAGATTAAATGCGTTCAATTTGTCGAGCAAAAACGTGGTGCTGGGCCGATTGCCTGGAACAGCCTTGTGCTTCGCCAGGCTGGCCGCACGGGGGGCGTCTTCGCCAGCGCCCAGCAGTTCCTGTTCTGCCTGCTGACTGGTTTTGCCTTCCATCAGGGCGCGACTCTGGCTGAAACAGTTGGCCAGCAGGTGCTGGTGTTGCTGCAGGTTATCAGCGACACTCGGGCTGGCGATAGCAATAAAGTCGGCGGGCACAAACCCGGTTCCCTGGTGCAATAACTGATGAAATGAGTGCTGGCCGTTGGTGCCGGCGCTGCCCCAGATCACCGGGCCGGTACTGATAGCGACAGCTTCGCCGTCGCGGTCGACAGACTTGCCCAGGCTTTCCATTTCCAGTTGCTGCAGAAATCCCGGCAACAGCTCTAGGTCCTGTGCATAAGGCAGGACGGCATGGCTGCCGGCATCCCAAAAGTTGCGATACCAGACTGCAAGCAGCCCCATCAGCACAGGTACATTGGAGGCAAGGGGTGTGGTTGCCACGTGCTGGTCAACCAGTTCGGCGCCGGCAAGCAGTTCGCGGAACCGGGGCATGCCGACGGCCATGGCTATGGGCAAGCCGATGGCTGACCAGAGTGAAAAGCGTCCGCCAACCCAATCCCATACGGGGAATACCTGACTGGCCTCAATGCCAAAGTCGACGGCGGCCTGTTTGTTTGCTGATACGGCAATGAAGTGTTTGTGCAGGTTGACCCTGACCTGTTCCTGATCATCAGCCGCAGCGATCAGCCAGCGTCTGGCCTGTCCGGCGTTCTGCATGGTTTCCAGTGTGCCAAATGACTTTGAGGCCACCACAAATAACGTGGTTTCAGGGTTCAGTTGGGACAGGCAGTTGCTCAAATGTGCCGGGTCAACATTGGATACAAAATGGCTGCGAATGCCATCCAGGTGGTTTGCCCGCAGTGCCCGGGTGACCATGGCAGGACCCAGGTCGGAGCCGCCGATGCCAATGTTCACCACATCGCGAATGATCTTCCCGGAGTAGCCGCGCCAGGTGCCCGAATGCACCGCGTCAACCAGCGTCTGCATTCGGGCCAGAGCGTCGTCGACGTCCGGTTTGATGTCGGGGTGTGTCTCGACATCCAGCCCCCGCAGCGCCATGTGCAAGGCTGGTCTGCATTCGGTGTTGTTTACTGCATCGCCACGAAACAGATCTGTAATCGCCTGCGGTAAATCGACGGCTTCTGCCAACTGCACCAGCAACATCAGCGTTTGCGTCGTCAGCAGGTGTTTGGAGAAATCGACGTGGATGTTGCCGCAGGTAAGTCCCAATGTCGCAGATCGCTGGGGGTCTTGAGCAAACAGTTCAGTAATCCGCGTGCCCGAGTTGGAAAGCTGTGACTGATGAGCCTGAAGCTGACGCCATGCTTCCGTCTGGAGAGCCCTTACCATCGTACTGTCTGCCATGAGTGCGGTTAAATCAGTAAGTTATCTTATAATCCCCGGGTGTTCAATTGATCCTTTGCCGGGTTGATCGGGTTTTGACAAAAAAATGTTGCCGAACGATTTTTTCACTGTTAGTATGCGCGGCCTGAAAGTGTTGACCAAATGTCTACGGTCGCACGCTTTTGAAGACGCCGACATAGCTCAGCTGTGGTAGAGCAACTGACTTGTAATCAGTAGGTCCCGGGTTCGACTCCTGGTGTCGGCACCACTTTTCACAGGCGGCATTTTTCGCCAATGGCTCTTTTCTTTCTGCTAGTGGCACTTCTTCCGGCTAGTGACACTTTGTTGATGGTTATTCCCCTATAGGTCTCTTATGACCCTGTTCAAACATCGCATGACGGTTCGCGATTATGAATGTGATATGCAGGGTGTGGTGAACAACGCTGTTTACCAGAATTACCTTGAACACGCCCGTCATGAATTCCTCAAAACCCGCGGTCTCGATTTTGCCCGGCTTACCGCTGATGGCATCATCGTGGTTGTGGTGCGTGCTGAAATTGATTTTCTGCGCTCACTGCGCAGTGGTGACGCGTTTGAGGTCAGCGTCGCGCCGGTCAGGGAATCAAAAATCAGGTTGGCCTTTGAGCAGACCATTGTGCATGCTGAAACTGCGGAAATGATGCTGCGCGCGAGGGTCATTACGACCGCGGTTAATGAGCGGGGCCGCCCCTATCTGCCGACGGCATTACAGGTGTTGCTAGGCTGACGCTGTCGTGACCCGACCCGGTTTTGAGATGAAATTATCCTGACTTCGACCTCGCAAATGTGAATTAGTTCATTTTTGTCAGTCAATATGACGATATGCATATTCCAATGTGAGCACCGCTGTGGTAAAAATGCCCGGTACTGTGGTGTTACAAATTGTAATGGTGACGTCACAACTAAAATAAATATCTACTGTATAGGGCGTTGACGACTGATTTGCAGGTTAAAAATTTGGCGCGGCCCCTACAATCAAAGGTGAGAAACTGATGATAAAAAATACAAAACTAAGCCGGGCTATCCAGCTGGCCATGCTGTCGGGTGCGTACACCGTAGGCATGGGGGCGATGTCTGTAGCCCAGGCTCAGCCGGAAGTTGCGGAACTCGAAGAAGTGGTTGTTACCGGGTCGCGTATTACCAGCCCGAACCTGACTCTGTCGAGCCCAGTAGCGTCAGTTGACGCTGAAACCATTGAACTGCGTCAGGTCAACGTTGTTGAAGAATTCCTGCGTGAAATTCCAGGTGTAGTACCCAACATTGGCGCCTCAGTAAACAACGGTAACGGCGGTTCTACGTTTATCGATCTGCGTGGCCTTGGCAGCAATCGTAACATCACCCTGCTGAACGGCACTCGCGTTGTGCCAGCCGACCTTCAGGGTCGCACAAACCTTGACATCATCCCGGTAGCGCTGCTTGAGCGTGTAGACGTACTGACTGGCGGTGCGGGCACTGCTTACGGTGCCGACGCTATCTCCGGTGTTATCAACTTCCGCACCCGTACCGATTTTGAAGGCCTGGACATCCGTGTTTCTCAAGCCGATACATTCGAAGGTGGTGGCGAATCAAACCGTTTCGATCTGACACTGGGTGGCAACTTTGACGACAACCGTGGTAACGCTGTTATCAGCATGGGTTACACTGATCGTACAGCGCTGACTCAAGGTGAGCGTGACTACAGTATCGACAATATCTCGTCAATCAGCGGCAACGCTGGTGGTTCATCTACAACAATACCGACCCGCTTTACGCTGCCGGGCGCTGAGACTGCTGATATTGCTGCTGTGGTGCCGGGCTACACGGGTGGCTTCCTGCAGTCGTCGCCAGACGGTTCCAGCCTCGAGCCGTATTATCAGGATTTTAACTTCAACCCGTTCAACCTCTTCCAGCTTCCTCTGGAGCAGTATCGTGCCTACGGCAGCGCGAACTACCAGCTGACAGATGATGTTGAGTGGTATTCTGAAATGCTGTTTGTGCAAAGCTCAAACATCACCAACCTTGCGCCCTCCGGCAGTTTCGGTTTTTCTGCCATGACGCCGCTGTCGAATCCGTTTATCGCGACTACGACGCGTAATCAGTTGTGTGGCGCGTACCAGATCAGTGCGGCTGAATGTTCTGCGGCGGCTGGCGCAACCGACCCAAGTGATCCTGCTTACCAGGAAGTGAATGTCAACTACGCGCGTCGTTTCCTTGAACTGGGTCCTCGTACCAATGAGCGCAAAACTACCGCGTGGCAGTTCAAAACCGGCGCCCGTGGCGATCTCACTGACACCCTGTCATGGGACCTGTTCTACGCCACCGGTCAATCTGACCTGCGTCAGCAGCAGGGTGGTAACGGTACTCGGTCACGTCTGACTCAGGCCGTTCGCGCCACTAATCCAGATACCTGTCTGGATACATCTGGCGGATGTGTGCCAATCGATCTCTGGGGTCCTCTGGGCAGCATTACACCAGAAGTTGGTCAATTCCTCGATGTGGGTAACGGCGGTTCTGAGTTCACCGAGCTTGATCAGTTCCAGGCCTTTGTCAGTGGTGACCTGCCATGGGCATTGCCTACCGTTGATGCGCCAATCTCAGGTGTTGTCGGTTACGAGCACCGCGACTACACGGCTGGCCTGACCAACGACCTGCTGACGCAGACACCGGGTGAAGTTCTGGGTAATGGTGCTGCCGCACCTAACACATTCGGCACATATGACGTGTCTGAATTCTTCCTCGAAGCCAACGTTCCAGTTCTGCAGAACATGGCATTGATCGAAGAGCTGACTCTCCAGCTCGGTTTCCGTTCTTCTGACTACTCGACTACGGGTGTTGAGGATACCTGGAAAATCGGCGGTACCTGGTCACCAACGGAAGATCTGCAATTCCGCGGTAACTTCCAGAAAGTAACGCGTGCACCTAACATCAGCGAGTTGTTCGATCCGGCCGTCACCGGCCTGGATAACTTCTCTTCTGACCCATGTGCTGGCGCTGCGCCTAACGGCAATCCAGATCTGCTGGCCGTGTGTCTGGCTCAAGGCGCGCCTTCCAATACCATCGGCAGTATCATTGTCGATCCAGCTGGTCAGGTGAACGTGACTACCGGTGGTAACCCCGATCTGGCAGCTGAAGATGCGGAAACCTGGACAATTGGTGCGATCTGGCAGCCATCAGCGATTCCCGGCCTTTCATTGACGCTGGATTACTACAGCATCATGGTTGAGGACGCGATTACTGATCCGACACCGGATGACGTATTCTCAGCCTGTTTCGGGCCTAACTTTGCTTCCGGCAGCATCGCTGTGTCAGGTGCATCCGCTTCAAACCCGGCCTGTACTGGTATCCGTCGTAACCCTGAAACCGGCAACCTGTTCGGCAACGTTGCCACAACAGCTGGTCTGCCACTGGTGCTGAGCAACCAGGGTACGTTGGAAACTTCCGGTATCGACGCGACTGCAAGCTACACGTTTGATCTCGGTGGTATTGGGTCGCTGAGCTACAACGGCAGCCTTAACTGGACTGAGCAGTCTCTGTTCCAGGCCAGCCCGACCGGCCTGAATCGTGAGTGCACCGGCTTCTACAGCGGCAACTGTGCATCACCCCAGCCTGACTTCATGGCGAACCAGCGTGCCACGCTGCAGACCAATGTACTGGACCGCAACGTGGATGTGTCACTGCTGTGGAGATACCTGTCTGAGATGGACGTTGAGCCCGGTTCTGGTACCTACCAGCCCCAGTTCAGGTCTATGGACGCAGCCAACTACTTTGACCTGACAGTGCGTGGTAGCGTCACTGAAGAGTTTGAAGTGACATTGGGCATCCTCAACCTGGCTGACCGCGAGCCTGACGTTGTCGGTTCCAACATCGGTGCTACTGCCTACAATACAGGTAACGTGTACCCGTCTACGTACGATCCATTGGGTCGTCGTTATTCCCTGACATTGCGCTACAGCATGTAAGGGGATTCAGCCGGGTTTAACCCGGCTCGAACAAAAAAGGCGAACTTCGGTTCGCCTTTTTTTATTCCCTCGAATCGTGCTCCAGCAAAAATCCCCCACTACCGTCAGCCACTACAATCAGCAACTTCCAGGTCAGTTTGCACGCCTGAGCAGGCGCTCAACAAACTCGGGTACCACGGTACTTGCCGGGCCACAGATGTGTTCGTCAAACGCAGCGTTGGTTGATTCCAGGTTCAGCTCTACGGTGTGCGCACCATGGTCACGTGCCAGTTCAAAAAAACCGGCGGCCGGGTAGACGTTGCCGGACGTGCCGATGGCAACAAAGAGATCGCACTGTTCCAGTGCCTTGCTGATTTTTGCCATGGCCAGCGGAATTTCACCAAACCAGACCACGTGTGGGCGCAGGTTGCCAGGTTCGCGGCAGCACCGGCAACAAGTATCCAATGTCAGGTCTTCGCGTGTATCAAAGATCAGTCCGCTTTGCTCGCAGCGAATTTTTAGTAGCTCGCCATGCATATGCACAAGGGCCTGACTGCCCGCGCGTTCATGCAGGTTGTCGATATTCTGCGTGACCAGCAGAAAGTCATGCTCTGGGCGATCGACAACACTGTGTTCCAGTCGCGCCAGCGCACTGTGCGCCGGGTTGGGGCGAATGTCCGTGTCCAGCAGCCTTTGGCGCCGGTCGTTGTAGAACTGGTGCACCGCCACCGGGTTGGCGGCAAAACCCTCTGGCGTTGCTACGTCCTCGATGCGGTGATTCTCCCACAGACCGTCGCTGGCTCTGAAAGTCTGGATGCCGGACTCGGCGGAAATGCCGGCGCCGGTTAACACCACGATGCGTCTGGCTGCTGCCATAAATGTCTGCTGCCTTTTTATACTGTTTTGTCTTGTTCTATCTTGTTCTGTTGTGCGTGCATTGCTGTGTAGCAATGGCATTATGGCCTGTTAACCCCGCCAGTCTCAAGCCAGGGGATGAAGCAAACCAATGGTGACGGTATACTACTGCCAATATTCGAGGAGCAATTTTATGTCTATTCCCGCTATTGGCAAGTCAGCACCGGCATTCAGGTTGCAGGATCAGGACGCAAACACGGTTGCGCTGGCTGATTTCAAGGGCAAAAAGAATGTCATTCTGTACTTTTATCCCAAAGCCATGACACCCGGTTGCACGGTGCAGGCATGTGGCCTGCGAGACAGCGAGGCGGAGCTCGCCGCCCAGGACACGGTGGTTCTGGGTGTGAGTCCGGACCCGGTCAACAGGCTGCAGAAGTTCATCGACAAGGAGTCCCTGAATTTCAGCCTGCTATCCGATGAAGATCATGCTGTGGCCGACAAATACGGTGCCTGGGGCCTGAAAAAATTTATGGGCCGGGAATATGATGGCATCCTGCGCCAGACTTACATCATCGACAAGGACGGCAAGCTGCGGCATGTTATCAACAAGGTCAAAACCAAGACCCATCATGATGAAGTGCTGGGCTGGATCAGGGACAACCTGTGAAGCTGAACTTTCGGCGGAATGGTGAAACCGGCGAACCCCTGCTTATATTGCACGGGCTGTTTGGCAGCCTGAGCAACTGGGCATGGCACAGTCGCAAGCTGGCCGATCACTACACCGTCTACGCCCTCGATCTGCGCAACCATGGTGGTTCACCGCATGACGATGCCATGTCCTATCCCGTCATGGCACAGGACGTGCTCGCCTTCATGGAAGACCAGGGACTTGAGTCTGCGCATGTGCTGGGGCATTCGATGGGTGGAAAGGTTGCCATGCAGCTGGCCATGGATCATCCCGGGCGCATCAGGCGTCTGGTGATCGCCGATATCGCACCGGTGAAGTACGGTGGTGAGCGTGGCGAGCATGATGAAATCTTTGACGGTATGTGCGCACTGGATGTTGAGGCGTTGACGAGCCGGTCGCAGGCAGAGCAGCAGCTGGCCTCCTGGGTTGAAGACGAAGTGGTCAGGCAGTTCCTGCTCAGCAATCTGACGCGAGACAGTGAGGGCAATTACAGTTGGCGTATCAACCTGCCGGTATTGCGAGACAGTTATCCGGCATTGCGGGACAAACCGGAAAGTGACGGTGTTTTCGACGGGGACGTACTGTTCATTCGTGGAGACCTGTCTGACTATATCAACACCTCGCACCGCGATGAAACCCTGCGACATTTTCCGCGTGCGACCATCAAAACGCTGATGCAGGCTGGCCATTGGCTGCATGCGGAAAAACCCGAAACGTTTAATCGTCTGGTACTCGACTTTCTCTCTGAAAACTCTTCCGGAAAACCACAGGCAAGCTCATGACTGTCCTAAGTGTCAATGTAAACAAGATCGCGTTGCTGCGAAATTCCCGCGGCACCAATTATCCTGATCTGCTGCATTTTGTGCGCAAAATCATCGGTCACGGTATCAAAGGGATTACTGTGCATCCGCGTCCGGATGAGCGACATATTACCCGACAGGATGCGCGTGATCTTGCTGCCTTTCTTAAGGACCATCCTGACGTGGAGTTCAATGTAGAGGGTTATCCTTCGTCTGATTTTATGGCGCTGATCGATGCCCTGCGACCGGCGCAATGTACGCTGGTGCCTGACGAACCGGGTCAACTGACCTCGGACCATGGCTGGCAGGTGGCAAAAAACCGGGAACTATTGGGTCAGGTCCTTCCCCAGTTGCGACAGTGGGGTGTGCGCAGCAGCCTGTTTCTGGATCCCGTGCCGGCAGCCGCTGAGCTGGCAGCAGAAGTAGGCGCTGATCGAATCGAGTTATACACCGAACACTTCGCCCGCATTTTTGCTGCCGGCGATGGTGCGCAAACTCAGGCAGTATTGCAGGACTATTTAGAGACCGCCGACCGCGCCGTAGCGTGCGGTCTGGGGGTAAACGCTGGTCATGACCTTAATCTGGACAACCTGGCGCTGTTTCTGTCAGGCGGTCAGGTGCTGGAAGTATCCATCGGTCATGCATTGATTGTCGAATCTCTGGAGCTGGGCATGGACGAAGTGTTGCGCCGCTATCAGGCGATAATCGCAGCAGCGCCGGCGCCCGATCTGAGTAGCGCCAGCCGTGGCGGATAAACAACCGGTCTTTTACGGCTACTGGATTATTGCGGCTGCCTTTGTCACCCAGTTTGTGGCCGTTGGTCTGCAGAATTACATTATCGGTCCGTTCACGATTCCAATGACCGAAACCTTCGACTGGACACGTGCCGAATTCACCTCGGCGCGTTCCATCGGACAGATGGTGGCGGCATTTACCGGCTTTTTTATTGGCGCCGGCGTTGATAAATACGGCGGCCGACCGTTTATCCTTTTCGGCCTGATTGTTCTTTCAATTGCCGTTTACTTTCTGGGCAGCGTTCAGACCTTGACGCAGTGGGTGCTGATCAACGGTGTCATCCTGACCATCGGTGCAGCCATGATTGGCAACCTGGTGGTTAATGTCACGCTGGGCAAATGGTTTGTCGAGCGCCGGGGGCGGGCGGTTGCTCTGGCGGCCATGGGGATATCACTGAGCGGGGTATTATTGCCGCCTCTGACGACCTGGCTGGTTGATATGTTCGGCTGGCGACAGGCATGGCACGTGCTGGGTATTGGTGCTGCGGTGTTGACGCTGCCAGCCGCACTGGTTATTCGCCGCAGCCCGGAAGACTATGCCATGAACCCGGATGGACACACGGCCGATGAAATGGCGTCGGAAATGGGTGACAAGGCACGCCTGGACTTTGCCAGTTCGATGACGCGGCGCCAGGCCATGCGCACGGGACGCTTTTATGCGCTGGTGGTGGCCTTTGGTCTGTTCCAGATTTCGATTACGGTGATGTTGTTGCAGACTGTGCCGTTCATGACCGATGCCGGTTATTCGCGCATTGTTGCCGCCTCCATGATTTCTCTGAGTTCGATACCGTCGTTTATCAGCAAACCGTTCTGGGGACTGTTCATCGATCGCTACAGCGCCCGGCCACTGGCAGCCATCGGTGCTGGCATCACCGGCTTTTCGCTGATCATCATTGTGTTGGCGGTGCAGGCGCAGAACGATTTTCTGGTCTATGCCGCATTTCTGATCATGGGGGTGGGCTGGGGTGGATTGATCCCGCTGCAGGAGGTGATCTGGGCCACGTTTTTTGGCCGTCGTTATCTGGGAGCTGTGCGTGCCACAGCGATGCCGTTCACCTTCGCCATGACCGCATTGGGGCCTGTGCTGGCTGCCGCTTACTATGACCGCTTCGGCAACTATGACAATGCCTTTCTACTGATGGCGTTCTGTAATCTGGGGGCGGCCGTGATGCTGATGCTGATGTCGGATCAGAGACCTGTGATCAGCGTGAAACCTCTGCCCTGAGTACTTGCTGAAGCACCGGCCAGACGGAGTCGACTATCATCGGTTGCGCCTCGGCCGTGGGGTGAATGCCATCGTCCTGCATCAGGGCGGCATTGTCGGCAATACCTTCAAGCAGGAAGGGGATACGTACCAGGTCATATTGTTCTGCCAGCTCTTCATACTGTGCGTAGAACGGCGCTGTGTAGCGAGGGCCATAATTGGGTGGAATCTGGATGCCGGCCAATATCACCTGGGCACCGGCCTGCTGACTTAGCTGAATCATGTGTTCGAGGTTCTCGCGGATGCTGGTCACAGGCAAGCCGCGCAGACCATCATTACCGCCCAGTTCCAGAATCACGATGTCCGGGCTGTGGGCGCTGAGCATGGCCGGCAGTCGGGCGCGGCCGCCGGCGGTGGTTTCGCCACTGACACTGCCGTTGACGACCTGCACCGGCGCGGGCTGGTCATGCAGGCGTTGTTGCAGGCGAGCGACCCAGCCGTCACGTTCTTCCATACGATAGGCGGCGCTCAGGCTGTCACCGAACACCAGCAGCACGCGAGTGTTGTCTGCTTCTGCATAGACGTTGCTGAAAACACCCGCAACCAGCAAAAGCAGGCCCAGCAGGGCGCCATACCGGGTACGGTCGAGTCGAGCCGGTTGTGGTTGTGCTGGTATTTTGCAATTCAGGGCCATAGGGGTCATAAGTCCGTACAATCTCGTTACAATGGCGGTTTCCGGCGACAGTTGGTCTCCGCAACATGTCAATACAGGGTAAAGTACTGTTTATACGATCGGGATTCAATCCCGGTCCACTGATGTAATGAACCGGTTACAGGCGCGTGGACGTATTATTTAATTCCCGGGGCGGTCATTCAGCTCCCCCGTATCTACTCAGAGGCAATGGTCTGTATGACAGCAATGATTGAAGCCAGGAATCTGTGCAAACAGGTGGCAACCAGCGAGGGCCAACTGGTCATCCTGAAGGATATTTCGTTGAGCATTGAAGCTGCAGAGGCGGTGGCTATTGTCGGAGTCTCGGGGTCAGGCAAGTCGACCTTACTGGGCCTGATGGCCGGACTGGACAGCGCCAGCACCGGTGACATGCTGCTCGATGGCCAGAACCTGAGTGCCATGGATGAAGAAGAGCGCGCCCAGTTGCGTGGTCGATCTGTGGGTTTTGTGTTCCAGTCGTTTCAACTGTTGCCCAGTCTGACGGCTCTGGAAAACGTGATGTTGCCCATTGAGCTGAAAAATGACCGTGATGCCCGCAGCAAGGCAGCTAATCTGTTACAGCGGGTCGGCCTGGAGTCGCGCCTTCAGCACTACCCCAATCAGCTCTCCGGTGGCGAACAGCAACGCGTTGCCATTGCCCGTGCATTTGCCTCTGAAGCCAAAATCCTGTTTGCCGATGAGCCCACCGGTAATCTGGATGCCGCCACCGGGGCCAAAGTTATTGATCTGCTGTTTTCGCTCAATGCTGAATTCGGCACCACCCTTGTGCTGGTCACCCACGATGACCGGCTGGCGCAGCGGTGTGGCCGCCTGGTGCGACTGGTGGCCGGTGAGATCACTGAGGACGTGACTACCGGAGAGCCCGCCCATGTCTGACTCAGCGCAGACGGTCTCTGCCACACCGACGACGCTGTTCAGAGTTGCCCTGCGCCTGTTGTGGCGTGACTGGCGTGGCGGCGAGCTGCGCTTGTTGTTGCTGGCCATGGTGATGGCGGTAACCTCGGTCAGCGGTATCGCCCTGTTTACTGATCGCCTGGAGCGTGCACTGGTGCAGGAGTCGGCCACCATGCTGGCTGCAGACCGTGTGCTCAGTAGTCGTCAGCAGCCGCCACGCGAATGGCTGGCGGAGGCATCACAGCGGGGTCTGGCCACGGCCGAAGTTCAGGCGTTTGCCTCAATGGTTTTCTCTGATCAGGGCAATCTGCTGGTGGCAGCCAAGGCAGTCAGCGAGAGATATCCGTTGCGCGGCGAGCTGCGCGTGGCTGACCAGCCGTTTGGCGCCGCCTATACCGAGACCGGGGGGCCGGCACGGGGTGAGGTGTGGGTTGAATCGCGTGTTCTGCCCAGCCTTGGCATTGATATTGGCGATACACTTTATGTCGGCGATGGCGAGTTTGTGGTCTCGCGCGTGCTGGTACAGGAGCCTGACCGGCAACAAGGCGGCATGATGGACAATGCCGGCCCTCGGGTATTGATGCATCTGGATGACGTGCCGGTGACCAATATCATTCAGCCGGGCAGTCGAGTAACTTACCGATACCTGTTTGCTGGCGAGCTGGCAGTGCTGGATGTGTTTGCCGACTGGGTGCGGCAACAGTC
>Ga0115567_10003571_pt1 | contig 15284 bp, 13 predicted proteins | sample COGITO_mtgs_1204_2_FD_88679 | JGI IMG/M metagenome (GOLD analysis project Ga0115567, IMG submission 88679) | Pelagic marine microbial communities from North Sea - COGITO_mtgs_120412 | ecosystem: Environmental > Aquatic > Marine > Epipelagic | place: Germany:Helgoland, sampling site Kabeltonne... | reverse complement strand
GGCGAAAGGGCTTTCCGGTTCTTTCGGGCTAAAGCCCTGCAAGCCGAAACCGCCCGGCGAGCAGGCGGCGAGGCTAAATATCAGGGGGAGCGCGGCAAACCATCCCGGCCGCCGCGCAGGTCGTGATGTCATTATTGCCCGGGGCCGCCCATATTACCAAGTTGCGTGATGCCGTGTACCGAAGGTCCGACCAGGATGATCAGCAACGGTGGAACGGTTAACCCCATAGTGGCAAGGGTCATCTTGGTTGGCAACTTGTTTGCGGCCTCTTCGGCACGCATCACGCGCTTGTCACGCATTTCTGCGGCATAAACCCGAAGCGCGTCAGCAACGGATGTACCGAACGAGGCCGATTGCACGAGCACCGTCACAAACGATGATACGTCCTGCACACCACAACGGGTTCCCATATCGTTGAGAACGCTGCTTTTTTCCTTGCCGGCCTTCATCTCGTAGGCGACGACTTCGAATTCTTCGGCCAGCGCCTTGTAGGACGCCTTGAGCTCGCGGGCCACGCGCACGATGCTTTGGTCCATCGACTGGCCCGCTTCGACGCAAACCAGCATCATATCAAGTGCATCGGGAAACCCGCGCTCGATCTCTTCTTTGCGCGCACCAACGCGGCGGGTAATCCAGTATTTCGGCAGGTAATACCCGATGGCACCGGGGCCGACAGAATACATCATCATCTTCTGGGTGCTCAGGCCTTCACCGCCACCCAACACGTTGATGTAGATGAAACCGCAGACCAGGCCGACTATCCCGAAAGCCATCTGGGCAAAATAGAAAATGCGCACCGCATCGCGGGACTGATAGCCCGCCTGACGCAGTTCGAGTTGCTTCTTGCTCAGTTCCGCCACGTCTTTGGGTTCAAGGAAGGTCGCGAATTTCTGAAGCTGCTGGTTGTGCCCTGTCTCGCGCAGCTTGGCCCGTTCATCGCCGCTGGGGCGGCCCTGTGCGGCACGCTTGAGCTTATCCAGCGGGTCTTCGGGTTGGCGCAGCATCATGATGATGGTGATCACCACCAGTGAAAGGCCTAGAACGCCGACGATGATGATTAGGCCAAGCGGCCCTAAAAGTTCTGTCAGTTTGTCGTTGATTGCGTTGAACATGACTTCCCCCTTAAACCTTGATGTTCGTCAGGACGCGCATCACCAGCAGATTGGCAGCCAGAAAGATACCGACAGCGAAACAGGCCGGAATGAACATCGCGTTCTCACGCACTTCATCGTAGTAATGCGGATCGCCGATGTTGATCACAATCAGCGCGATGATCGGGAAGGCGGACAGGAACTTGCCTGACCACTTGGCCTCGGCCGTGATCGCTTTGACGCGTCGAAACAGGCGGAACCGCGCGCGGATCACCTTGGCCAGACCCGCGAGGATCTCCGCGAGGTTACCGCCCGATTGCTGCTGGATCGTTACCGCGACCGCGAGAAAGCGCAAATCCTGCATATCAAGCCGTTCGGCCATATCCTTGAGCGCTTCGCCGACATCGCGACCATATGCACCTTCGTCCGCGATGACACCGAATTCGGAGGCGAGCGGATCCTGGATTTCCTTGGATACGATGGAGATTGCGCTGGAAAAGGGATGGCCGACACGCAAGGACCGGACCATCAGCTCAACCGCGTCGGGCAGTTGTTCTTCGATCATCGACATGCGCTTGTTGGCCTTGGATGAAATCCAGAAATAGACGCCTCCGACGCCCATCCCGACGGACATGGCGATGCGGATCGGCGCTTCGGTGGCGGTGCCGATGGTCAGACCCAAAAACGCGACAAATGCCACGCCTGCCATGACCATGATCAGTTGCTTGGGCGTAAAAGCAATCGCCGCCTTTTGCGCCTTTTCGGCCAGCAGCGAATAAAGCGGAATGGACTTTGCGCTCATGTGCTGCTGCATTTCCTTGCGCAGCTTGTCGAGAACTTCTTCGCGGCGCGTCCCTTTTTCCAACATTTCAAGGCGGCGGTTTACCCGACTGTTGAGGCTAATGGATTTACCGAAGGCGACAAGGTAGAGGCCCTCGACGAGGGCGAGAACGCCCACGAAGATCAGACCATAGATAATGGGTTCGGCACTCATGACGACAAATCCTTACTGGGCAGCGATGGGTTCGTAGATGGATGACGGCAGATCGTAACCCCACATGCGGAAACGCTCCGCAAAGTGGCTGCGGACGCCGGTGGCCGTAAAATGGCCGATGATCTTGTTCTCGGGCGTGAGACCCACGCGCTGGTAACGGAAAATCTCTTGCATGGAGATCACGTCGCCTTCCATGCCGGTAATTTCTGTAATGGAAGTCATGCGCCTTGAGCCGTCCTGCAAACGAGAGGCCTGCACGATCAGGTTCACAGCTGACGATATCTGGGACCGGACTGCTTTGAGCGGCATTTCGATACCGGCCATGGCAATCATATTTTCAAGACGTGACACACCGTCCCGCGCGCTGTTGGCGTGGATCGTGGTCATTGATCCGTCATGGCCGGTGTTCATGGCCTGCAACATGTCGATGACTTCCTCGCCACGCGTTTCACCCACGATGATCCGGTCAGGCCGCATACGCAGCGCGTTCTTCAGGCAGTCGCGCGGGGATACTTCGCCCTTGCCTTCGACGTTGGGTGGACGACTTTCCATCCGGCCCACGTGTGTCTGTTGCAGCTGAAGTTCCGCTGTATCCTCGATCGTCAAGATACGTTCGGCGTTGTCGATAAAGGACGAGAGCGCGTTGAGCGTGGTGGTTTTACCCGACCCCGTGCCGCCTGACACGATGATATTCAGGCGTGTGGCGACGGCAGCCTGAAGATAGGCGGCCATTTCTTCTGTAAAGGCACCGAATTGCACAAGATCGTCGATTCCGAGCTTGTCCTTTTTGAATTTCCGGATGGAGACCAGGCTGCCATCCACGGCAACCGGTGGCACCATCGCGTTGAAACGCGAACCATCACCCAGACGGGCATCGACGTAAGGATTGCTTTCGTCCACGCGCCGGCCCACGGCCGACACGATCTTGTCGATGATCCGCAACAGGTGCTTTTCATCCTTGAAAGTCACATCTGTCAGCTCAAGTTTACCGTCACGTTCCACGAAAATCTGCTGTGGGCCGTTGACGAGAATATCGTTGACGGTTTCATCTTTGAGCAGCGTCTCAAGCGGTCCAAGACCTGTGACTTCGTCATAGAGTTCGGAATTGAGCTGAAGGCGATCTTCGCGGCCCAGAACGATGCTCTTTTCGGCCAGGACCTCGGCGGCGATCGTGTTGATTTCCTGACGCAGATCCTGCTCTGAGGCGTGTTCGAGCGCCGACAGGTTAAGGCTGTCGAGCAAGGAGCGGTGAAGCTCCAGCTTGATCTCGCCCATACGCTGCTTGCGCTTGACTTCCTTGTCCACCGGGGCGGCTGCTGCGGGCTGCGACGCCTTGCGCATGGATGCAGATCCCGGAACGCTGGGCGGTTTGACAGTTGCAATCGGAGTCACAGTCGCAGTGTCTTTTGCCACCTTGGCGGCACCAGCGGCACCGGGCTTTTTGTATTTTGAAAACATCGCGTTCTACTTTCCTTGCAAGATCAGGCGGCGGCTGCCGCGTCGTCTTTGAGGCTGTGAATGGATTGCGCCAGTTTGGCGATTTCGCGCCGCAGCGGGCTTTTGGGGGCCGATGTAGACAGCGGTGTGCCGTGGTCGTTGGCCTGCGTAATCGGCTTGCCGCCATCGGGCAGGCTTAGATCGATGGAAATACCGAGGCTTTCTGCCATCCGCTTGACGCGACCCTTGGCGCTGAGGTCGGTGAATTTCGGTGCCCGGTTCATCACATAGCGCAGCTTTTCCACCGGCAGCTCTTCGGATTGCAGGGCGCGCCTGAAGCGTAGCGTGTTCTGGGCTGAGCGCATGTCCAGCTCCAGCGTGGCGAAGTAGACGTGCGCCATATTCAGAACGGCTTCGGACCATTGCACAAGCGTTGATGGCATATCGACAACGACATAGTCGAACTGGTCGCGTGCCATGTTGAGGATGCGCAGAACATCTTCTGAGTTGATCAGATCCAGCGGCAGCATTTCGGAAGGGGCTGTGAGCACATGCAGCTTTTCCTCGTATGTCAGCAAAGATTGGCCAAAGATCTCTTCGTCCATAGATTCCGTGTCCGACAACATTTCGTACACCACTTCGCGGCGTGGCAGGTCGAGAAACGTCGAGACGGAGCCGAATTGCAGGTCCAGATCAAGCAAACAGACCGACGGACCGCCGACCTTTTCAATATTTGCCAATTCCCATGCGAGGTTCACGGCCATCGTTGTCGCACCGGTACCGCCGGCAAGGCCATGTACCACGATCAATGCGCCGTCTTTCTTGGCACCGGCCTTAAGTTGCGGTGCAGCCTGCGGAGTTTCCGCAACAGGTTCAAGTTTGGCACGCACGCGGTCGATGGCCTGCGCAAGTTCGCTTTCGGGCAGAGGGTAGGGCACGAATTCGTCGGCACCCAGACGCAGCAACGAATGCAAAGCACCGGGGGTAACGTCTTCTGCGATCAGAATAACCTTGATTTCGCGCGCCTTGGCCTGTGTGATGATCTCACCCATGAGCACGAGGTTTTCTTCATCCGCGTCGTCCATGGCCAGCGCGATGAACTCCATCGCTTCGGCTTCGGGCTGACCAAAGAAGGCCAGCGCCTCGGCGAATCCCAGATCGCCCCAGTTTTCGCCCAGCGCACTTTCCATGTCCTCAATCAGCAGATCGAAATTCTGCACATCGCGGCTTACGGTACAGGCGATGATTCCGGCCTGTTCGGGTTGGGGCATCTTGCTACTCATTGCCTAATCATCCTTTTTTATCTGGGCGAAGCAGCCTAAGGGATTGGCCACGATGAGCCTCTCTCGAATTTCGGTTGCGGGTGCCCATGCCCAGCCCTCGGCCAGACAGATTTGTCCCATTGCGAGGAATATCCCAGTAAATCTGGGCGAGATTGGGGCCAGATTGTTTCTATTGTTGGGTAATGTGAAACGATCACGGGCAGGGCAGGGGATTGACCCGCACGCGGAAGAAACGGAAACGGGGCCTGCGATTTCCCGCGGCCCCGTTGGTCATTGATCTTTTGCTGCGCTTTACGGCACGGCCGTTACTTGGCTCAACACCGTTTCCGATTGGGCGCTCGCGACGTAGTCACGATAGATGATCTGAGCATATTTGCCGTCCAACACAGTCGGGTGACGTTTCAAAAAGCCGCTTACTTCTGTCACGGTGCGGCGATTGCGTCGTTCGCGGCCTTGCGTGACGACCAGTGGCTGTGTTTCCCCGAAAGAGACGACCGCTTCGAGGCGGCTGAGGCTGATACCAAGGCGTGCGAGATAGCTCACGACAGCTTGTGCGCGGCGCAAACCGAGCGCCTTGTTATATCGGTCGGAACCGACGGCATCGGTGTGGCCGTAAACCCGAAAGTGGATTTCAGGGAATTGTTTGATCCAATCGGCCTGCATTCGCAGCAATGCCTGTGCGTCAGCATCCAGCGACGCGGAATTAAACGCGAAGGTCACCATCGAAGGGGATTCTTCCGCAAACCGTTTCGCGAGATTGAATGTATATTCCCGCTCTCCTGTCATCACCAACAGGTTGTTGTTGTCAGCATAGCCAAACTCGCCCCTGTTCAATACGGATCCGGCTTCGGTATGAAACTGGGTCAGCACCCGATCTTGCGACGTTGTACAGGCCGCGCCACCCAGAAGGGAGGCAATCAGACCCAAGTGTGCGAATTTCTTTGCTTCGGGCATGTGCATTGCCTTAATCCAGTACATAGCCATATGACCCCCTGAAATCCTGCTTGGCGACTTCGCCTGCGGCACCGGTCTTTGGCACGCGCGTTCCAGCCGTTGTTCTGCCAAAGAGGAAAAGGTCGTTTTCGGTCGGTGGTTTGATCCGTTCCGTGGGCAGGGCCAGCGCCTCGCCACGGGTCGGTGTCACAAGATGGGCTGTGACGATAATCACCAGCTCTGTCTGGCTGCGCTGATATTCGGCGCTGCGGAAAAGGGCACCAAGTACCGGCACATCACCGAGCCACGGCAACTGTGTCGTGTTGTCGGTAAAGTCGTCTTCGAGCAAACCGGCAATCGCAAAGCTTTCACCATCGCGCATTTCAACGGTTGTCGAGGTTTCACGACGGCTGAACGCTGCAAGGGTAAAGCCGCTGTTGAGCGTCAGACTGATGGAAGGGTCAATCGCCGACACAGAAGCGTTAAGCTCGAGATTGATCAGATCCTTGTCCACAACGCGGGGAATGAACTTCAGCTCGACCCCGAAAGGCTTGTACTGCACCGACGTCCGGAAGTCATCCTGCGCAACGGGTACCGGATATTCGCCGCCGGCAAGGAATTTCGCCTCTTGGCCGGAAAGGGCGACCAGATTTGGCTCAGCGAGGAAGCGAACAACGCCTTTTTGCTCAAGCGCTTCCAAAAGGAGGCCTACTTGGGTCGATCCGGCGTTAAAGCCGAACAAAACGGCGCCTGCGTTGTCGTTGTTGACCGGCACTGTGCCGCCGAGCGAGTTTCCGACACCGCCTGCACTGTTGGTGGTTCCTGTACCGCCGCTGATCCCGATATCACCACCAATTCCGCCGCCAAGTGCGAGGGAGGAGGAGAGGGATTTGGAAACGGAGCGCTGCATTTCCGCAAAACGAACCTTGAGCATGACTTGCTGCACGCCGCCGACGCTCATCAGGTTGCTGACGCGCTCTGGTGCATAGCGTTCTGCCAGATCAAGTGCACGCTGGAGCCGTTGGGTCGATGAAACAGTGCCAGACAGAACGATCCCGTCATTGGCCGTACGCACTTCGATCTGCTCACCGGGGAGAATCTGGCGGAGCCGTTCTTTGAACTCTGCGACATCAGTCGCGACTTGCACATCTACATTTGTAATGAGGCGGCCCGAGGCATCCAAAAGGGTAAGGGTGGTGCGACCGGGCGATTTGCCCAGCAGGTAAATCGTGCGGTCCGACAGGGACGAGATATCCGCGATACCAGGGTTGGCGATGCTCAGTTCCGCAAACGGAACGTCGCTTTCGACCACGATCGCGCGGTTCATCGGAACGCTCAGGCGAGAGCTGGTGCCGCTTTTCACGACACGCAGGGTTTCGGCCTGCGCAGGAAGCGGAGCCGTAAATGCCACCGAGGTTGCACTTACGGTCAGCCCCAGAAGGGCTGCCTTCATAAATTTAAAGATTTTCATGTGACCTGCCTTTTTTGATCACGCCTCAAGGTAGGGTCTTTTCGCCCGTCGTTTTTAGCACATTGGGGTAATTGTGGATTTATTGCAAGAATCAATGCGTTCGCGCTGATTCCTTATGTGGGTAATTGGCAACAGGCGGGCACGAAACAGCGCCGCACGGGTCAGGTGCGGCGCTGTTGAACAGATTGGTTTTGCTCAATTCGTGCAGGGGATCGGGATCTCTAACAATTCTGCCCCGCGACGGGTGCGGATGGTGCAAACGCGTTCTGCGGCGGTGGCTTCCTGCACTGCTTCGGACCGAATGCCGAGCAGGCTGCGCTGGTCAACCTCGACCGCACCGGCCACTGTGTCGTCGCCAGCACCGACCAATGAAAGGGACAGGTCGCCTGTGGATTGTGCCTGTGCGAGGGAGGCCACCTGATTGGGGTTAACGGCGACTGTCACTGTGCGCGCGATGACCGCGTTGTCAAGATCGCCGCCCGCCGTCTGGTCAATCGCGATCAACTTGACGCCCGCCTGAATCAGTTTTGTCACATCACCACGGCCGTTTTGGGCACCGATGTTGATGCGACCGGTCCAATAGACGTCGACCTTGTCACCAGGACGCAGGAAACCTGATACACCGCTGGAGACGTCGACTTTAATGGTAAAGGCGCGCATGCCCCGTTCCAGCCGCGAGGTCAGGCCCGCGTCTTCGCCGGGATTTGTGACTTTGACGGCGAGGATCGCTTCGTCCTTTTCCATCTGCCGCAACACGACGCGCAGTTCGTTGGTGTTTTCAGGAAATATCTCTGTCAGGGCTTTGAATGCGCCTTCGGGGATAGCTGTGACCGGAAATGCGACTTCGCGTACATCTTCTTTGGTCAGACGCTCACCGTATTTCAGCGCACGGTCTGCGACAAAGATCATCTCGGTAGGGACGATTTCTTTCTTGGCGGCCTCAGCGCGGGCGATAGCTGACTTGTATTGTCCGATACGGTCCTTGGCCAAGTAAACCGCCCCGCCCGCCAAGGCGATACCGAACATCAGAACTAATCCGAATACCATACGCATAGTCGCAACCTCTTTTATAAAATGCCGGGGCCTTGCCCGGCGCCTGTTACATGCTCCCCTTCGGGGCTAAAGGGAAAATGTGGCGATATTGGGTCGCCAGAATGACAACGCCGCGGCTGTGGTGGGATGTAGTCACAAAGAAAATGCCGCGCCCTGCAAGTGCAGGACGCGACCCAAGGCCATTAGGCCTTCAACCCGAATTATAAGCTGGGGGCGGTGCCGTTAGGGTTCTGTGTGCCGAGGAAAGTTTCGGTCTGACCGGTCAGAGTTTCCGCGCCGGTTTCGATTGAGGAGTAAGCCGCAACGGCCAGGCCAACAACGGCAGCTGTCAGCACAACCCAGTCAACTGTAACTGCACCGTCTTCGTCTTTTTTGAAGTTTTTGATAAATTTCATCATGTTTGTCCCTCCAGAGGATCATTGAGTTTAAATAACAACCTGGCCGTTTGTTCGTGGCCTTTACTCTCATTAAGGCCTGTCCGACTTGGTATGCAGCTATAAAGACCTTCGATTGGGGCATGAATTTGACGCCAATTGTGACATTTCAGGCGTTAACCAACTTATCTGCTGGAAAAATATCAACGGCATGATTTCTAACGGTAAATTGGCACGGGCGAGTGGCAGATATTTACACGCGCGTGGCGGAAAGGTCGAACCAAGGCAAATTCGCCTTGATTGCAGTGATCAATCCTTGGAACGGGCCCTGATTGTTTGCAAAATAGCTGAAAAACCAAAAATTGAAACAGGGACAGGCAAGCATGTTGCGCAATCTTAGACCGGGATCGGTAGTTCTTGCGCTGATGGTTGCCCATCTTGCGGTTCCGCTAGCCGCCGAAAGTGCCACACCGTTCCCGGATTTCAAGGCAAAGCGCGTAAAACCGCCTGCCGCAGGCAACCGCAATCGCATCAATATCCAGATCGACCCTGCCGCTACGCCTGCACCGGTTGCCAAGAAACCGGATATAGACAAGGTCGCGGTCGCCAAAGGACGCTATGACTGGTTCTGGGATAAGGTGTCACCCGAAGTTGCACAATCCGGGCCGGGGCGACTGGAGGTTGCGATGAATGTGCTGGCAGGATCAAATGACAGGGTCGTCGCGCCGCGTCTGCAACAATTGCAGGATATCGCAAAGGCGCATGGCGTCGATATCCTGCGCTCGACAGTCGGAACGAACGTATCCCCGGCGCTGGCATTGGCGATCATCTCTGTGGAATCGTCGGGCAATGCGGTGGCTGTCAGTGGGGCAGGAGCGCAGGGGCTCATGCAGCTGATGCCCGATACTGCGTTGCGCTTTGGGGTTAAGGACAGTCTGATTGCGGATCAGAACATCGCGGGCGGCGTCAAATACCTCAATTGGCTGATGGAAGAATTCGAGCGCGATCCGATCTTGGTGCTGGCCGGGTACAACGCCGGCGAAGGGTCCGTGCGCAAGCATGAAGGTGTGCCGCCCTTTTCAGAAACGCGGGATTACGTGCCCAAGGTACTGGCCGCGTTTCAGGTGGCCAAGGGTCTGTGCCTGACACCGCCGCAACTGATCAGCGATGGCTGCGTGTTCGCGGCAATGAATTAGAGGACCGGAATTTTCAAAAAATCTCGCCGCGTTCCCTTTGAAAGAAAACGGTCAGGGCCGCAGCGGATTCAACCTGCCGCAGCCCTTGTTCGCTTATACAAGCGTGGCTTGTGTCGCGGCGCGCAACTCTTCCTCGGTGACGCCGTCGGCGCACTCGACAATGCGTAGACCGCCATCGACCACGTCAAGCACACCCAGATTGGTGATGATCCGGTCCACGACGCCCTTGCCCGTCAGGGGCAAGGTGCAGGATTTCAGCACTTTGCTGTCGCCATGCTTGTTGGTGTGATCCATCACGACCACTACGCGGCCCACGCCCGCAACCAGATCCATGGCACCGCCCATGCCCTTAACGAGCTTTCCGGGGATCATCCAGTTGGCCAGATCGCCGTTCTCGGCGACTTCCATCGCCCCAAGGATCGCCGCGGCGATCTTGCCACCGCGGATCATACCAAAGCTGGTGGCGCTGTCGAAATAGGCCGTGCGGCTGAGTTCAGTGATCGTCTGTTTGCCGGCGTTGATCAGGTCGGGATCTTCGTCACCCTCAAACGGGAACGGGCCCATACCCAGCATGCCATTCTCAGATTGGAGGGTGATGTCCTTGTCGCCGACATAATTTGCAACCAGCGTCGGAATGCCGATCCCAAGGTTGACGTACATACCGTCTTCAAGCTCTTGCGCCGCGCGGGCCGCCATTTGGTTCCGATCCCAAGCCATTATGCGTCCTCCCGCTTGCGCGTCGTACGTTGTTCTATGCGTTTCTCATGCGTCCCCTGCACGATGCGGTGCACGTAGATTCCCGGCAAATGGATCGTGTCGGGGTCAAGCGACCCGCGCGGCACGATTTCCTCAACTTCGGCGATACAGACCTTGCCGCACATCGCGGCAGGTGGATTAAAGTTGCGCGCGGTCTTGCGGAACACGAGGTTGCCAGTGTCGTCGGCCTTCCAGGCCTTGACGATGGACAGATCGGCAAAGAGACCCTCTTCGAGGATGTATTCCTCGCCGTTGAACATCTTGGATTCCTTGCCGTCCGCAATCACCGTGCCCACACCTGTCTTGGTGTAAAAGCCGGGAATGCCGCAGCCCCCTGCACGCATGCGTTCTGCCAGGGTCCCTTGCGGCGTGAATTCCAGTTCCAACTCGCCCGACAGATACTGGCGCATGAATTCGGCGTTCTCGCCCACATAGGACGAGATCATCTTTTTCACTTGTTTGGTTTGCAACAAGATGCCAATGCCAAAATCATCGACGCCCGCGTTGTTGGACGCGAATGTCAGGTTTTTCGCGCCCGCGTCGCGAATGGCCGCCAGTAGCAACTCGGGAATGCCGCACAAGCCAAAACCGCCTGCGGCAATAAGAATGTCATCGGTAAGCACGCCCTCAAGCGCCTCAGCCGCCGAATTATATATCTTTTGCACGAAGAAAAATCCCCTTTTGCACGATCGGTATAGTGAACCTTTTCGCCTCACGCTCCGACAGAGTCAATCGCGCTAGCAGGTGCAAAAGGGGAATGCAGCGTCAGATAATCCTCACTTGGGTTCCGATCGGCGTCAGCGCGAACAGCTCTTCGATCTTTTCGTTGTACAGACCGATGCAGCCATCGGATGATCGACGCCCGATCTTGCGTGTGTCGTGGGTGCCATGAATGAGATAGGCAGGCCAGCCCAGATACATCGCATGCGTGCCCAGCGGGTTACCGGGGCCGGGGGGCATGTATTTAAGGTCGGGGTTGCGTTCGACCATCGACGGCGTCGGAGTCCAATCCGGCCCGATCTTCTTTCGGGTGACCGACGTATAACCGCGTTTGGTCAATTCGTCCGTCAGCGGGACCGATGTCGGATAGATGCGGTAATCCGAACCGTCGCCGCTCCAGAAATGCAGCGCACGCGATGTGGTATCGGCCAGAATCGCCGCAGTTCCAAGCGCGTCGAAGTGATCACGCCAATCTTGCGAGATGAAACTGGAAGTGTTGCGGCGTACCGGCGTGACGCCGGGTCCCTCGGGGCGCGGTTCAGCCCGCAGCAAGGCGGGCGCCAGCAGCGCAACGCCGGTGACGGCCAACATTCTGCGGCGGTTAAGAGGTTCCTGCATGGTCTTTCCTTTCTGACTGCTCGATTCAACACGGGCTAATACCCGGTGCACTAGAAAGTAAACATACGTCTATGTGATTGGCAGACATGCACATGGCGCAAGGCCTACCTTCTGCATATTAATGGAAAGACAGAGCTACTTAGCCGCTTTTTTCTTCGGCGCGGCTTTCTCTTTGGCGGCTGGTTTCTTTTTCGCTGCTGGTTTCTTCTTGGCGGCTGGCTTTTTTTTGCCCGACTTCGCGGCGCGTTCGTCGATCAACGCGATCGCTTGTGCCATCGTCAGTTCCTCGGGATCGACCGTGTCGGGAATGGTGGCGTTGATCTTTTCCCATTTCACGTAAGGGCCATACTTGCCTTTCATCACGTTCACCGGGCCACCTGCCTCTGGATGGTCGCCCAATTCGCGCAGGGGTTTGGCCGCTGCTCCGCGACCACCGCGCGCGGCGAGTTTTTCGGCGAGCAACTGCACCGCGCGGTTCATGCCCACAGTCCAGACTTCGTCGATACCCTCAAGGTTGGCGTTTGTGCCTCCGCGATCAGAGGTCGATTCCGCGTGTTTCAGATACGGACCGTAGCGCCCGATATTGGCCCAGACCATGACACCATCCTCCGGGTGTGGTCCTACCTCGCGCGGAAGCGACAAAAGCATGACGGCGCGATCAAGTTCCAACTCCTCTGGTGCCCAGTCTTTCGGGATTGACTGGCGCGGTGGCTTTTTGGTCTCTTCCGTCATCTCGCCGCGCTGGACATAGGGGCCGAACCGCCCTTTGAACACGCGGATTTCCTCGCCTTGATCTTCGCCCAGCAATTTGCCTTCGGGTGGAATGGCTGATGCCTCTGCTTCCGGATCCGGTGGGCCGAAGGGACGGGTGTATTTACATTCAGGGTAGTTCGAACACCCGATGAACGCGCCGCCCGAGCGCGCCGTGCGCATGGAAAGCCGACCCGCCCCGCAGTTCGGGCAAAGTCGTGGATCGGTGCCATCGTCAGTGGGCGGGAACAGATGCGGCTCCAGCACCTCGTTGATCTTTTCGAGGACTTCGGTAATGCGCAGATCGGCCGTTTCAGCGATGGCCGCCGAAAAATCCCGCCAGAAGCGCCGCAGCACTTCTTTATAGGCGGCATCCCCCGCGCTGACCTTGTCGAGCTGGTCTTCGAGGTCGGCGGTGAAGTCATAGCCTACGTATTTGTTGAAATAATTCTCCAGGAACGCCGTGACCAGACGGCCCTTGTCCTCGGGGATCAGGCGGTTGCCGTCCTTGCGGACATATTCGCGGTCCTGAATGGTCGTGACGATGCTGGCGTAGGTCGAGGGACGGCCGATGCCGAGCTCTTCCATGCGTTTTACTAGCGTCGCTTCGGTATAGCGGGGTGGCGGCTGGGTGAAATGCTGTTCCGGCGTGACGGCGCGCTTGTCCATCTTGTCGCCTTGCGAGATTTGCGGCAATCGCTTGTCGTCGTCGTCCACAACATCGTCGCGGCCTTCTTCATAGACCTTGAGGAAACCGTCAAACAGCACGACCTGACCCGTCGCGCGCAGGACGACCTGATTGTCGGCGCTGCCGACTTCGACGGTTGTGCGTTCCATGCGCGCGCTTTCCATCTGGCAGGCAAGCGTACGTTTCCAGATCAGATCGTAAAGCTTGGCCTGATCGCTTTCCAGATTCAGGCTCGGCGCGTCCTTGGTCATGTCCGTGGGGCGCACGCATTCGTGGGCCTCTTGTGCATTCTTTGCTTTGTTTTTGTAGACGCGTGGCTCTTTGGGCACATATTCCCCGCCAAAGCGGTCCTTGATCGCGTCGCGCGCCATTGTCACGGCTTCGGGGGCCATGTCGATGCCGTCAGTCCGCATGTAAGTAATGTGTCCAGCCTCATAAAGCCGCTGTGCTGTGCTCATGGTTTGGCGCGCGCCCATGCCGAACTTGCGGCTGGCTTCCTGCTGCAGGGTCGACGTCATAAAGGGCGCGGATGGATTGCGGCTTGCGGGTTTCGCCTCGACGCTGACGACTTTCAGATCACGGCTGTTGATCGCCTGAACGGCCATCTCGGCTTGTGTGTCGTTCTTCAGATCGAACTTATCAAGCTTCGTGCCCGCCAGCGTAATCAGACGCGCTTCAAAATCCTGCCCGCGCGGCGTGGCAAGGATCGCTTTGACGCTCCAGTATTCGCGATTGCGGAATGCCTCAATCTCCATCTCGCGTTCGACGATGAGCCGCAGGGTGACCGATTGGACGCGGCCTGCGGATTTGGCCCCTGGCAGTTTGCGCCACAAAACAGGGCTGAGGTTGAAGCCGACCAGATAATCCAGTGCGCGCCGCGCGAGGTATGCCTCCACCAGCGGCATGTCCACCTGCCGGGGGTTCGCCATGGCCTCGGTTACGGCCTTTTTGGTGATCTGATTGAAAACCACGCGGCTGACGGGCGTGTCTTTCTTGATCGACTTGCGCTTGGTCAGGGTCTCTTGAAGGTGCCAACTGATCGCTTCGCCTTCGCGGTCGGGGTCAGTGGCGAGGATCAGTTCATTGTCATCCGCCAAAGCATCGGCAATCGCTTTGACGTGCTTCTTGCTGGTGCTGGCGACTTCCCACAACATGTCGAAATCGTTGTCTGTATCGACCGAACCATCCTTGGGCGGCAGGTCGCGCACATGGCCATAGGACGCCAGAACGGTAAAGTTATCCCCCAGATACTTGTTGATCGTCTTGGCCTTGGCGGGGGATTCTACAACGACAACTGGCATGAAATTGGGTACCTCAAGAGGGGATTACGCGCTCGATACGGAGTGAGACATGTGGGATGCAAGGGGGGAATGTCAATGCGACGGCTGCGCATGTCCCGAAGCCCGTGGCGATCTGGCGTCCTTATGCCAGATCAGACGGCGCGTGACAGCAACCCGCCCGGGCTGCGTCGGATCTGGCCATCCAACTCCAGATCGACGAGGGCGGGTGTCACGCTGGCGGGTGATGCCTGAAGATCGCGGATTAGCTGGTCTTCGGCCACAGGCGAAGGACCGAGACGTGACAGGATTTGCATGTGCATTGCCGCCATTTCGCGCAGGCCACGCTTGGCAGGCGGCGGTGCGACAGGCGGCGCGAGGTCGAGCAGCGGCTGTCTTGTTTCCATCCCGCCCAATGCCTCGATCACATCCTCGGCAGATCGCACCAGAGTGGCCCCGTCCCGGATCAGCATGTTGCAGCCGGACGCGCGCGCATCCAGCGGGTGACCCGGCACAGCGAGGACATCGCGCCCCTGGTCCAACGCGTCACGCGCTGTAATCAGACTGCCGGATTTTGCAGCCGCTTCGACGACGATTGTTGCCCGCGACAGGCCGGAGATGATGCGGTTACGGCTGGGAAAAT
>Ga0115567_10003563_pt1 | contig 15298 bp, 12 predicted proteins | sample COGITO_mtgs_1204_2_FD_88679 | JGI IMG/M metagenome (GOLD analysis project Ga0115567, IMG submission 88679) | Pelagic marine microbial communities from North Sea - COGITO_mtgs_120412 | ecosystem: Environmental > Aquatic > Marine > Epipelagic | place: Germany:Helgoland, sampling site Kabeltonne... | reverse complement strand
CATAGCAGCCCATTGCAAGCAGTTGTTCACTTACTTGTGCCACTTTTTGTGGCGTAACATCGCCCTCATAGGGACAACCCAACACACAAGATACATAACCCCGAACCGGAAGTTGATGTTTTTGTGCCAGCTCCATCACAGGCATAAAGCGCTCAAGGCTTTGAGCAATAGAACAGTTGATGTTTTTTTGTGAAAAGGCCTCTGACGCGGCACCAAATACTGCGACTTCGTCAACTTGTGCGTCAATTGCCGCCTCCAAACCACGTAAATTAGGCGTTAGCGCAGTATAACGAACTTGGGGTTGTCGTTTAATTTGTTGAAATACTGCAGCACTGTCAGCCATTTGTGGGACCCACTTAGGCGACACAAAACTACCGGTTTCTATTACGCCACAACCGGCATCAGCTAATTGTTCCACCAATGCTATCTTAGCTGCCAAAGGCACTAGCCCTGACTCATTCTGCAAGCCGTCTCTTGGACCCACTTCAACTATTTTGACTGATTTAGGTAACATTTTATGTGGGCTCTTGAGTAGGTTGAGTCGCTTCAAAAGTCAGTAACTCGACACCGCCATCTACCAAATCACCGGCTTTGAAGTAAAATTCAGTAACGCAACCAGCAGCAGGTGCTTTTAAGCTGTGTTCCATCTTCATGGCTTCCATCACCATTAAGGTTTGGCCTTTTTCAACCTGTTGTTCTGGCTCCACCAAAATAGCCACTACTGTGCCGTTCATCGGTGCAATAAAGCCTGAGTCTGCCGTATTGTCTTGGGTGTCCCCTAGATCAGCCTGTAGTAATTTAAATCGGATAACTTGGCCATTACAAAATACCGAATAACCATCTTGATGGGCGGTGACATTAGCCAGTGTTCTATGGCCATTGATGGTGGAGGTTAATAGATGTTTTTCAACCACACCTGCACAGTGGTAAACCTGTTGATCGACTTTGATATCAAATACACTCTGGCTTCCAGCACCTATTTGACTGACTTGCACGTCATAAGTGTTTTCGCCCACCATCAACTCTAAGTTTTGTATGTGTTGCTCATTCGCTCGCCAAGCATTCCCTAAGGACCAAGGTGAAAATCGGTCTTGCTGGTTTGAAGCATTATTCTGTTGACTGTTGAGCATCAAATATAAAGCTGCCACTGGCAATAATGGTTTAACATCTTGCTCATCATTTAGCAGTAACACATCATGATTTTTTTCTATAAAACCGGTGTCAATTTGTTCTGCTTTAAAGGGAGCACTGTTGGCTAATTTATACAAAAATTCGATATTAGTGACAACGCCGTCAATATGATATTCGGTTAAGGCTTTGGTTAATCTTGCTAGGGCTTTATCACGGTTTTCGTCCCATACAATTAGCTTGGCTATCATCGGATCATAAAAAACCGATACCTCATCGCCTTGAACCACGCCTGTGTCTACTCGAACATGCTCTGATTCTATCGGTGGCTGAAGTAGCGATAACCTTCCGGTTGCCGGTAAAAAGTCATTGTTAGGATCTTCTGCATAAATTCTGGCTTCAAAAGCATGGCCATGAATACTCAAGGCATCTTGGGCCAATGGCAAAGGTTCGTTGTAGGCAACGCGCAATTGCCACTCAACTAAATCCTGACCGGTGATCATTTCAGTGACAGGGTGTTCAACCTGTAAGCGGGTATTCATTTCCATAAAATAGAATTGCCCATCACTGTCTAATAAAAACTCTACTGTGCCTGCTCCAGCGTAATTGATGGCTTTGGCAGCTTTTAAAGCAGCTTCGCCCATTTGCGCTCGCAACGCTTGTGTCATGCCAAAAGCAGGCGCTTCCTCAATGATTTTTTGATGACGACGTTGCACCGAACAATCGCGCTCAAACAGGTAAACCCCAGCACCAAAATTGTCACAGAATACTTGAATTTCTACATGACGAGGTTCAGTGAGATACTTTTCGACCAACATCAAGTCATCATTAAAACTCGACATCGCCTCACGTTTTGCCGCTGCTAAGGCATCAAAAAACTCCGATGCTTGCCATACTTGGCGCATCCCCTTACCACCACCGCCAGCAGCAGCTTTGAGTAATACTGGGTAGCCCATTTTATCGGCGTGGGACTTTAAGCCATCTGCACTTTGGTCGTCACCATGGTAACCGGGTACCAATGGCACATTGGCTTGTTCCATGATGTTTTTAGCGGCAGATTTCGATCCCATGGATTCAATAGCAGAAACCGGTGGACCCACAAATACAATGTCGTTTTGCCTACATAAATTAGCAAATGTGGCGTTCTCTGATAAAAAACCATAGCCGGGATGGATTGCATCGGCACCCACTTTAAGGGCGATTTGAATGATTTTTTCAGCTTGCAGGTAACTATCTTTAGAAGGAGCGGGCCCTACATGAACCGCTTCGTCTGCCAACTTCACGTGTAAGGCGTTTTTATCTGCATCTGAATATAAGGCAACCGTTAATATGCCCATACGTTTGGCTGTTTTAATGATGCGGCAACTAATTTCTCCGCGATTAGCAATCAATAATTTAGTAAACATGGCTTACTCCGTTACCCAATTAGCGCGGCGTTTTTGCAAAAACGCATTGAGGCCTTCTTGACCTTGTTCAGAAACTCTAAGCTGAGCAATTTTCTCGCTTGTTATCGCTATCAAATTATCAGAAATGGGTTTGTTCTGTACCTCAAAAATAAGCTGTTTGGCTTCTTTAATGGCAGCAGGAGAATTTTTCAGAATATGCTGAATTAAGTTTTCAATGGTGCTGTCTAGTTCTTCTTCCACTACAGCTTCACTTAGTAACCCTAAACGCCTAGCACGAGTGGCGGAAAATACTTCGGCGGTCACAAAATAGCGCCTTGCAATCCTAGCACCAAGAGCATCAATGACATAAGGGCTGATGGTGGCTGGAATTAATCCAAGCTTTACTTCACTCAAACAAAACTTACTTAACTTGCTACCGATGGCCATATCACAACAGGCGACCAACCCCACAGCACCACCAAATGCGGCACCTTGTACTTTAGCAATAGTGGGTTTATCCATGGTGTTAAGAATAAAAAACATCTTGGCTAAGGCATTGGCATCGGCCAAATTCTGTTCATAGCTATAGGTGGCCATGCGCTGCATCCAGTTTAAATCGGCGCCAGCACTAAAACTTTTACCGGCCGCCGCCAGTACCATTACACGTACATCTTTATTCTGATTAATACGGCTAAATATATCGGTCAATTGCACAATTAACTTATCGTCAAAGGCATTATGGATCTCGGGCTGATTTAAGGTGACTGTCGCCACCCCTCTTTTATCAATAGTGAATAACACTTTATCGGTTTGCTGCATTATATTTTTATCCTTACATTCTAAAGACGCCAAACCGGGTGTCCTCAATAGGTTTATTTAAGCTAGCTGAAATACACAAACCTAACACCTGACGAGTGTCAGCGGGGTCAATGACGCCGTCGTCCCACAACCTAGCTGAAGCATAATAAGGATGCCCTTGGGTTTCGTAGGTATCAATAATCGGTTGTTTGAATTGTGCTTCTTGCTCTGCACTCCATTGCTCGTTGATGCGTTCTTTTTGTTCTCGTTTGACTTGGGCTAACACGCCAGCGGCCTGTTCGCCGCCCATTACAGAAATACGCGCGTTTGGCCACATAAACATAAAGCGTGGATCGTAAGCACGGCCACACATACCGTAGTTACCCGCACCAAAACTACCACCAATCAATATGGTAAATTTAGGTACTTTGGCACAGGCCACTGCCGTGACCATTTTCGCACCATGTTTAGCGATGCCGCCTGCTTCGTATTGTTTACCTACCATAAAACCAGTTATGTTTTGTAGAAACACTAAAGGGATTTTACGCTGGGCGCAAAGTTCAATAAAGTGCGCGCCTTTTTGTGCTGATTCTGAAAACAAAATGCCGTTGTTGGCGACAATACCGACTGGATATCCAAAAATTCGGGCAAATCCGCAGATCAGTGTTTGACCATATAAGGCTTTAAATTCATCAAATTCTGAATCATCCACTACCCGTGCGATAACTTCTCTTACATCATAAGGTTGCCGAGTATCTTTGGGAATAACGCCATAAATTTCGTCACTTGCATAGGCAGGCTCGATTGGTTCGCGTACATCAAGCTGAATATTTTTATTGCGGTTTAATCTGGCAATGGTATCTCTGGCAATTTTTAGTGCGTGATGATCATTGTTGGCTAAATGATCGACCACACCTGATTTGCGACAATGCACATCTCCGCCACCTAAGTCCTCAGCGCTCACTACTTCACCGGTTGCCGCCTTAACTAATGGTGGGCCGCCGAGAAAAATTGTGCCTTGGTCTTTAACAATTATAGACTCGTCAGCCATAGCTGGTACGTAAGCACCGCCAGCGGTACACGACCCCATTACCACCGCAATTTGAGGGATATTTTGTGCTGACAAGTTGGCTTGATTGAAAAAAATCCGCCCAAAATGTTCTCTGTCTGGAAATACTTCATCTTGGCGAGGCAAATTAGCCCCACCTGAATCTACCAAATAGATACAAGGTAAATTATTTTGTTCAGCTATAGTTTGCGCCCGCAAGTGTTTTTTTACGGTTAAGGGATAATAACTGCCACCTTTTACCGTAGCGTCGTTGGCCACTATCATACATTCAATGCCAGACACTCGGCCTATACCTGCAATCACACCCGCAGCGGGTACGTTGTCTTCATAGACTTCATATGCAGCAAGTTGTGACAATTCTAGGAAAGGTGAGCCTGAGTCAATTAGCGTATTGATCCGCTCTCTGGGAAGCAGTTTGCCACGGTCAAGATGCCTTTGATTGGCCTTTTCGCCACCGCCAAGTTTGATGGTGGCAATTTTATCTTTTAGATCGTCAACCTGCACTTGCATATGCAGCGCGTTCGCCACAAATTCTTGGCTTTTTGTATTTAGCTTACTGATAATTTTTGGCACAGTATTGCTCCAGTTATTTATTATACGAGCTTGTTGAGTTTTTAAGCTGACTCTTTAAACAACTCACGACCAATCAACATTCTTCGAATTTCAGACGTACCTGCACCAATTTCATATAACTTGGCATCCCGTAATAAACGACCTGCTGGAAATTCATTAATGTAGCCATTGCCACCTAAAAGCTGGATAGCATCTAAGGCCATTTTTGTTGCCAGTTCTGCCGAATAAAGAATGACGCCTGCGGCATCCTTACGATTGGTTTCACCTCTGTCACAAGAACGTGCGACGGTATAAACATAAGCTCTAGCAGCATTCATCTGAGTATACATATCAGCTACTTTACCTTGTACTAATTGAAATTCACCAATAGATTGACCAAACTGTTTACGGTCGTGAATGTAGGGCACCACTAAATCCATACACGCTTGCATAATGCCTAACGGACCGCCTGATAACACTAGTCGTTCGTAATCCAAACCACTCATCAGTACGCGTACACCGCCGCCTTCTTGGCCTAGGATATTCTCGGCTGGCACTTCACAATCTTGAAATACCAATTCACAAGTATTGGATGAACGCATTCCTAATTTGTCCAGTTTTTGTGCCTGAGAAAAGCCTTTGAATCCACGCTCGACGATAAAAGCGGTCATGCCTTTTGCACCTGCTGATACATCGGTTTTGGCATACACCACAAAGGTATGGGCATCGGGCCCATTTGTAATCCACATTTTGTTGCCATTTAACACATACACATCGCCGCGTTTGTCGGCTCGAAGTTTCATGCTAACCACATCTGAGCCAGCGTTTGGTTCACTCATGGCTAAAGCGCCGATATGTTCACCGCTAACCAATTTAGGTAAATATTTTTGCTTCTGGGCATCGTTGCCGTTTTTGTGTATTTGATTCACACACAAATTTGAATGGGCACCATAACTTAAACCAATGCCTGCCGAGGCGCGGCTGACTTCTTCCATGGCAATCACATGAGCTAGATAACCCATGTCAGAGCCACCGTATTGCTCGGCAACTGTCACGCCTAATAACCCCATTTCGCCTAGTTTAGGCCATAATTCATTAGGGAAACTATTCTCCTGGTCGGCTTTTTCAGCCAAGGGCGCAATTTCACCTTGGGCGAAGTTATATACATGGTCACGCAACATGTCGATGTCTTCACCGAGACCAAAATTTAAGGTTGGATAGGGGGCATTCATGCGATTTGTCCTTGTTTTAAGGTAATGAGTGTTAAGGCATTGAGTTCATCTTGGCAGCGGGCTTCTACGTCTTCTAATTCAGCCTTTAACATTTCAATGTCTTCTAGTTGTTGTTGCATATAAGCGCGCTTTTCAGCTGTCATTTTGAGCATAGCTTCAAGCTGCACTTTTGAATTTTGGTGACTGTCATACAAATTAAATAAGGTTTTGGTTTCTGCTAATGAAAAGCCTAAACGTTTCCCTCGTAAAATTAACTTTAAACGAACCTGATCTTTTTTCAGATAGATACGATTTTGGCCATTTCGAGTGGGGTTTAGTAAACCTTGCTCTTCATAAAATCGGATAGACCGGGGTGTGATGTCCATTGATTTGGCTAATTCGCCTATGCTAAAAGTCTGTTCACTCATTATTTACTCGTTGTATGTTCAGTATCATTTTTGTTAATAAGGTTTACGTTTACGTAAACTGAAAGTAAATGTAAAGTGTTAAGGTTTTAAAATCAATCTTGTAATGCAGATATTGCCTAAGTGATTCATTATGATAAAACGCAAAGCGTGCAAATTCCTGTACGTCAGTGATATAAATACTTAGTCAATAGAGCAAAAATTTAGGAGTTTTTATGTCTGATAATGCAATTGTAATAGTCGCGGCAAAGCGTACACCTATGGGGGGATTTGTCGGTAGTTTGGCTCCTATGACAGCCACAGAACTTGGCGCTAGCGCCATACAGGCTGTGCTGCAAGGATCTCAAGATCCAGCAGCGTTATTGTCACATATTGATGAGGTGATAATGGGCTGCGTTTTGACCGCTGGTTTAGGACAATCACCGGCCCGACAAGCGTCGTTAAAAGCTGGGCTGCCATTAGCAACGGGCGTAACAACCATCAACAAAGTATGTGGTTCGGGTATGAAAGCTCTTATGTTGGCTCACGATTTGATCAAAGCTGGCACGGCAGAAGCCATAGTGGCGGGGGGCATGGAGAGTATGAGCAATGCACCTTATTTGTTGCCAAAAGCGCGCACTGGTTATCGAATGGGACATGGTCAGGTGTTAGACCATATGATGCTTGATGGCTTAGAAAATGCCTACGATGGGCAAGCCATGGGGTGTTTTGCGCAAGCCACTGCCGATGCTGAGGGGATCACCCGCGAACAAATGGACGAATTTGCCTTAGGCAGTTTGCAAAAGGCCAACAGTGCCCAAAATGCAGGATTATTCAATGACGAAATTACCCCCGTGACTATCCAAAGTCGCAAAGGCGACCTAATTGTTGATAGTGATGATGGCCCAAAACAAGCGATGCCCGAAAAAATACCCACATTACGTCCAGCATTTAAAAAAGATGGCACCGTGACTGCCGCCAACTCAAGCTCCATCTCTGATGGCGCAGCTGCACTATTGGTCATGTCAGCCAGTAAAGCTAAAGCATTAGGGTTAACGCCTTTAGCTAAAATTGTGGCGCATAGCTCCCATGCCATTGAACCCGAAAATTTTACTGTTGCACCGGTGGGCGCTATGGAAAAATTATTTGATAAAACCGGTTGGACCCACGAAGAAGTAGATTTGTTCGAAATTAATGAAGCTTTTGCTATGGTGACTATGCTGGCTATCAAAAAGCTCGGATTAAACCCAGACAAGGTCAACATTAAAGGCGGAGCCTGTGCCCTTGGACATCCTATTGGTGCCTCTGGTGCTAGGGTTATTGTGACCTTGTTACACGCCCTTAAACAGAATAACCTCAAAAAGGGCATCGCTTCTTTGTGTATCGGTGGGGGTGAAGCCACCGCAATCGCGGTTGAAATGATCTAATCTAAATTTAGATTTGTATATTAATACCAGTTCACATAAATAACGAGCAGCATCTAGGTGCTGCTTTTTTTCATTTAAGGAATCGACTATTTTGAATTGGTTACTTACATTATCCTTGAGCATACTCTCGTTCACTGCTGTCGCGGCAGCGCCCCTTATCAGCTTTCCAAAGGTTGAAAACAATGTTGCCTACTCAAAAGTAGCCGCATTGTCGTTTACGCCTGCGGATGAACAGCTTGCTTATGGTACCGACCCTCTACAATACGCACTTTTTTGGCGAGGTAATCAGCTTGAAAATAAAGCACCGCAACCACTGGTTATTTTGATCCACGGGGGCTGCTGGTTAAGTGCATACGACATTCAACATACTTATGCGTTAAGCACTGGATTGGCTCAAGCTGGTTTTAATGTGTGGTCTATAGAATACCGGCGTAGTGGTGATGCAGGCGGCGGTTGGCCGGGGTCTTATGAAGATATAAAAGCGGGGATCCTCGCTTCAGCCAGTTACAACAGTGGTGAATTTGATTTAGCTGATTCAGTGTTAGTGGGGCATTCTGCTGGTGGGCATTTGGCGTTGCTTGCTGGTGGCGTCATCAAACCACTTAAAGGTGTGATTGGATTAGCTGCCATTACTGATATCGAAGAATACGCGACTGGCGCAAATAGTTGCCAACAAGTTACCAAAGGTTTTATGCACGGCATGCCTGCAGATAAACCCACTGAATACCAAATGGCAAACCCAAGTAAGCAGCCAATACATGTTAATACCATAATTTTACAAGGCGATAAAGATACTATAGTGCCAGCATTTGCGTTAGACCAACTTGACCGAAAGGTCATCATGTTAGAAGGAGTAGGGCACTTTGATTGGATCCACCCCGGCTCCGCAGCATTTGTAGCCCTGACTCAACAGTTAAACGGATTAACAAAATGAATTTTGATGAGATTATTGCCTTAGATAAAGCGGATCCTCTGGCTAACAAACGACTTGAATTTGATTTACCAAAGAACACTATTTATTTGGATGGTAATTCATTAGGAGCCTTGCCTAAATCGGTTAAAACAAGAGTGGCAGAGGTGATTAGCCAGCAATGGGGAAATGACCTGATCAAAAGTTGGAATAGTCATAACTGGATTGATCTGCCGGTCGAGGTAGGCGAAAAAATAGCGCCGATTATTGGTGCAGCTCAAGGACAAGTGATTTGTTGTGACTCCATCTCAGTGAATTTGTTTAAATTGTTATGTAGTGCTCTGTCACTTAATGCAAAGCGATCGGTGGTGCTGTCGACCAAAGATAATTTTCCGACTGATTTGTATATGGTGCAAGGACTGAGTGATCTATTAGGGCCGGACTTATGTCAACTACAGATGGTCGAAGAACAAAAGATACAGCAAAGCCTAACGGAATCAGTAGCCGTATTATTGCTGACTCAGGTGAATTTTCGTACTGGCAAGTTATTGGATATGGCAAAACTGACAAAACTTGCCCATGACAAAGGTATTTTGGTGATTTGGGATTTGGCTCATAGCGCCGGTGCTTTGACCGTGGAATTAGATAAATGTGAGGTGGATTTTGCGGTGGGTTGTGGTTACAAATATTTAAATGGCGGGCCGGGATCCCCTGCTTTTTTATATGTAGCTAAACGCCATCAAAACCTGGTTAATCAACCATTGTCTGGCTGGATGGGACATGCAAAACCTTTTGCATTTGACTCAAAGTATCAAGCCGCAACTAATATCAATCGATTTCAGTGTGGTACCCCTAGTGTGATATCCATGAGTGCCTTAGATGCGGCACTCGATGTATGGCAGGACGTGAGTATGTTGCAGATTAGAACTAAGTCTGTGGAGCTTGCTGATGTATTTTTGCAACTTATTCAAGCGAATGAATGTTTGCACGATTTGCTCTTGTGTTCGCCTCATTTAGCCGAACAAAGAGGTAGCCAGTTGGCTTTTTCACACTATTCTGCCTTTGCAATTTGCCAAGCTCTGATTGAGAAAGGTGTGATTGCCGATTTTCGCGCGCCCAATATATTACGTTTTGGCTTTACGCCACTTTATACCTCTTTCGAGGATGTATGGATAGCGGTGACAACCTTAGCTAAGATAGTAGCAAGTGGTTTGTATAAAGAACCACGTTTCAGTCTGCCCTTAAAGGTGACATAGGTTTAATTCATACGAATATTTGCGAATTTTTCTTACCAACTCTTTGAAATCAATCAGAAATTGTTTTAAAAGGATTTACATAGCATACTGAGTAGACATTATTCAGTATGGGAATATTTGTCTTTGAAAACAATACTAAGAATAATTCCGCCACTGTTACACAACAGCATTCTGACTTTTTGTTGCTTTACATTGTCTGCCACATTTTCTATGGCCGCCGAAGAAATTTCTAGCAATGATCCGCCTGTAAAGGTCACTGAATTTCCCATTGTGACCTATTGCATTGATCCTGATTGGATGCCATATGAGGCTATTCGCAATAACCAACATGTGGGCATGTCTGCTGATTATATGCGCTATATAGGCATACTCGCTGAGGTGAAATTTGTTTTAGTGAAGACGACTAGCTGGGAAGAATCATTGACCTTACTTAAGCGTGGTGAGTGTGACGTTGCCAGTATGCTTAACAGAAGTCCAGAACGAGAGAAATACCTGCTTTTTACCCAGCCCTATTTTAATGGCAACAACGTAATTGTTTCCAGAGATGAATATAAGTTTATTCAAGGTTATGAAAACATTGGCGATCAAAAGCTGGGGGCTGTAGCCAGTTACAGACAAGCAGAGTACATTGCTAATTATTATCCACACATTGATTTACACTTAGTGGCCAATGACACAAAAGGCTTACAGTTGCTGGCTGAGGGTGAAATCGACCTATTTACGGGTTCATTACTGTCAATGAACGCAAAAATTCAAAAAAATGGCTATAGCCACTTACATATATCGGGTCTTGCAGGGCCTCACGATCTTTTAGCAATGGGCGTATCTAAGCAAAATATTGCTTTGTTGAAACAGTTAGACGCCGCTATAGAACAAATTCCAGAGTGGTTACACGTTGTGGTTTACAAAGAATGGAATAACGTGCGCGTGGTAAATGAAACCGATTATCGACTTATTTGGGCAACCGTCATTTTATTTATTTTATTGAGTGCCATAGGATTTTGGCGGCAACGTATAATTAGACGATTTAACCATCAACTGATGGCTAAAAATGCACTGCTAGAATCTTTACAAAAAGAACTGCTTAAAAAGAATCAATCCTTAGAGTTTTTGTCGATGCGAGATCCTTTGACTGAAATGTTTAATCGCTACTTTATGACTCAGCGCTGCGAACAAGAACGACAGTCAAGTCTTAGAAAAAATACCCAAGTGTGTTTAATTGTATTGGATATCGATTTTTTCAAACCGGTTAACGATAACCACGGGCATTCTGTAGGGGACACAGTCTTAAAAGAAATGGCGAGCAGAATTACCAAGACTATTCGTGAGATGGATACAGCAGCCCGATGGGGCGGCGAAGAGTTTTTGGTGTTATGCCCTGACACCAATCAACACGATGCGGTGTTGTTAGCAGAACGGTTAAACAAGGCTGTTTCGCAACATATTTTTAGTGAAGTAGGGCATTTAACTTGTAGTCTGGGAGTGGCAGAATTTAAACCTGACGAATCTTTTATCCAATGGTTTGATCGCGCTGACCAAGCACTTTACCAAGCCAAAAATACTGGACGAAATCGAGTTGTTTGTGCTGAATAATCATTTTTCGGAAATTATATGCAAACTGACAAAATAGTCATTATTACCGGAGCGAGTCGGGGGATTGGCGCAGCAACCGCAAAACTTTTTGCGCAGAATGGTTATGGAGTATGTATTAACTTCTTATCCAATGACATGGCGGCTGAGCAACTAAAACATGAAATCCTGCAATATACTGCTAGATGCATCACAGTGAAAGCCGATGTTTCCAAATCTAGCGAGGTACAAAGGTTATTCGATACAGTCGATAAAAAATTGGGCTGTCTGTCGGTACTGGTCAATAATGTGGGGATTTTAAAAACCCAGTGTCGATTAGATGCAATGGATGAGCAAAGGTTTCATCAGGTATTGACCACCAATGTGATGAGCTGTTTTTTATGTTCAAAACAAGCGGTAAAACGTATGTCCACTCAATATGGAGGTGTCGGTGGCGCAATAGTCAATGTTTCATCTGGCGCGGCTAAAAGTGGCTCTGCTAACGAGTATGTTGATTATGCCGCATCAAAGGGGGCAATCGATAGCTTAACCAAAGGTTTAGCATTGGAAGTGGCCGGCGAAGGTATTCGAGTGAATGCGGTTAGGCCCGGTCTTATTTATACCGACATTCATACTTCGGGGGGCGAGCCAAACCGTATCGAAAGGCTAAAATCAAAAATACCTATGCAAAGAGGCGGAGAGCCCTTAGAAGTCGCAGAGGCAATATATTGGTTAGCGTCAGAAAAATCTTCATTTGTAACGGGGAGTTTTGTCGATATTGCTGGTGGTTTATAATAACAGTCCGCATAAACTAACGGTTAAAAATATGAAATATACTAAATATCACGCCTTAGGCAATGACTATATTGTGATTGATAGCAAAGATATAAAGAATGATATTACCCAGCAAGAAGTGAAAATCATATGTGATCGTCATTACGGAATTGGTTCAGATGGCATTTTGTTTGGGCCGTTGAAAAGCCAAGCAAGCGATTTTGCTTTACGGATATTTAACCCCGACGGCAGTGAAGCGGAAAAAAGTGGTAATGGCTTGCGTATCTTTTCACGTTATTTATGGGATTGTGGATTAGTCAAAGACGCGCGTTTTTCCATAGGGACCAAAGGCGGCCAAGTATGCGCACAAGTGCATACTGCTGGAAAATCAGTGTCGGTAGATATGGGGCGAGTCAGATTCACTCATGAGTCAGATGGTAACCCGAGTATTCAGGCTGAAAGCATACAAATCGCTGATCGACAATTCACTTTTTATCGAGCAAATGTGGGTAATCCGCACTGTGTCATTCCAGTTACCGAGTTATCGGCTTCACTGGCAATTGAGTATGGTAAATTAATTGAACAAAACAGTCGTTTTAAAAACCGTACTAACGTGCAATTTATTAAAGTAATCGACAGACATAACATACAAATTGAAATTTGGGAGCGAGGAGCCGGTTATACTTTGGCATCTGGTAGTAGCAGTACTGCTTCTGCTGCTGTCGCACGTGCTCTTGGTCTTTGTGAGTCAGCGATATCGATACATATGCCCGGTGGGATCATTGAGATTGATTTGAACCAACAGTTTGAGGCAAGGATGAAAGGCGCGGTGTGTAGAATTGCACAGGGAGAAATAGATAAAGAAGCCTTTGAATAGGATTATTCCCGGCTTAGGGTTACTGCAAAGCATCCAATGTTGTACGGATCTTGTGATACCTTTCTTGTTGCGCCTCACTTAATTTACTATTTTCAATCGTTTTAATGCATTTTTTAAGCACAGAATTAGACACATTTGTTACACCTAATTTTGCCACTTTGGAGGCAATGGCTTGCATTAAATTTAGGGCAATAGAAGCGTTTTTGGGCATAATGGTAAAGGCCTGAGTAAACACTTCCATGGCATTGTCGATATCACCTTTTTGAAAATAGCCTACAGCGGTGTTGTTTAAGTCTTTTGAACTAAATTTAATGGCGGATTTTTCTTCTTTTTCTTGATTGATATAGTGCAAAAATATGTCACTTTGATCGGAATTGTTCTTACAGCGTTCTTCTATTTGTTCTAAAACGGCCTGTGAGCGCTCATGGAGGCCTACATCATGAAATATTTTGGCTTTATCTAACAAGGCGTCAATACCTTCGTTTTCCCAACTGTCTTCGTCTAGCTTATTAAGTAAGGATAAAGCGTTGTCCTTTTCATCTTCCAGATATAATAATCGAGCATTGACCACTTTCATTTGCTCTTGAATTTCTGCTTTGGGGAATGCCTGCCTAAGCTGTCTGATGTATTCATTTGCTTGTTTAATTAATTTATCGGTATCTGATGCTTCGGTTGTCATGGCATAATCGATGCCCGCTCTGGCGACGTTCAGATAATTTTCTGGCTTATCATGAATAGAGTTTTTGGCAAATCGAACTATCTTTTTTGCTGCATCAAATTGAGTTTCATAATCATGGGTGATGCGAGATAAATCCATGGCTGTTTTATGCCGGCGAATGCTTCTGGGAGAGATTTCGGTTGCCATAATGACGCATTCAAGTGCAGTATCAAAATCATTTTGTTTGATTTGTAAGGCGGTTAGTAGGTCATAAGCGGCTAGTTGCGAGTCTGGTTTGAAGGCTAAACGTAATACTAACTTTTCTGCCGATTCATCTTCATTGAGACGCAAGTAACTGTTGACTAATCCCAATTGTGCCCAGGTGAAGGTTTGCACTTTTAAAATGGCTAAATAAAAATCTTTGGCCAGTTGAAAATTGCCACAGGCCGTCAGCATTTCGCCTTTAATTTTAAGTGCCAAAGGGAAAAATTCTGAGTGTTTAGGATTGCCCAGAAACAACTCTACTTCTGACAAAGCCTGCGTATATTGATTTTTATCAATACACAAATATACCCCATGCAAGGCTTTTTTACGCGCCAGCACACGGCTTAATCTGCGGTCTAAATCTTTGACTGTAAAAGGTTTGGCTAAAAAATCGTCGGGTTGTAATTCAATGATACTCTGGACTAAATCAGAATTGGTATCGGCACTAATAAATACAAAAGCAGTGCTTAGTGGCAGCTCACCATTACTTTTAATTTCATCATAAAAATAATAACCGTCTTGCTCTCGTTTTAAGTTGTATGAGCAAATAATCAAATCAAATCTCTGACTTCTGAGTGTGGTCAAAGCTAGGTTAATTTTATCCACATAAGTAATATCGCCAAACCCCAGCTCCTCTAAAGAATATTTCATATATCCCTTAGCCAAGGCTTGATCATCTACGATGAGTACTTTGGTATTTTTAGCCAGTTGTAAATTCATTGGTAACCAATATTTCTAATATGCCTAAAGGTTATCGTATTTGTAGCTAAAATAATAAGGCCTAAACACAGAAAATATTAAAATCGGCTCATGCAATCAATAAATTAAACGGAAATATTGTTATGAACAATCGCAAATTAGAGGAATTAAATTAAGGGGCTGTTCTTAGACCTGTCCGGAGGACTTGAGCCATGTAAAGGAAACTTAAAGATAAAATGTGGTGGTCGTTGCTGTGGCTCGGTCCGGAGGACTTGAGCCATGTAAAGGAAACTTAAAGATAAAATGTGGTGGTCGTT
>Ga0115567_10003562_pt1 | contig 15298 bp, 14 predicted proteins | sample COGITO_mtgs_1204_2_FD_88679 | JGI IMG/M metagenome (GOLD analysis project Ga0115567, IMG submission 88679) | Pelagic marine microbial communities from North Sea - COGITO_mtgs_120412 | ecosystem: Environmental > Aquatic > Marine > Epipelagic | place: Germany:Helgoland, sampling site Kabeltonne... | reverse complement strand
TGCAGGATTTTAATTGAAAAACTGAATGAGTAAATATTTGGGATGTGGTGTTTTATTTGTTTTTCTGATTTTTTCAGGAAGCACTTTTTCTCAAGCAACAACCGATAGTCAGTTAGCCGCACATTATTATCAGGCAAAAGAATATGATAAAGCGGCCATGTATTATCAGCGGCTTTATGAAGCTGATCACTCAAAATTTCACTACAATTATTTACTAAAGTGCCTTTTTGAATTAGAAAATTATGAGTCTGCAGAAAAGCTAGTTAAAGGACATTCAAGATTAAATCCAAGTGATTATGCTATAAGAGTTGACTTGGGGGTTGTTTATTCTAAACAAGGCAAGTCAAAACAGGCATCTAAAGAATACAAGAAGTTAATTGATAAAGTAATTCCTAATTATGAAAGCGTAAATGGATTGGCTACTGCATTTGTAAAAATTGAGGAGTTCGATTTGGCGCTACAGACTTACAAAAAAGGAGGCTCTACTCTTCAAGGAAATTACCCCTTTAATATTGAATTGGCAGAAGTGTATGCCCAAAAAGGTGATTATGATAATATGATTAAGCAACTGCTTGACATGCTAGATTTAAACCCTGGTTATTTGGGAGCAGTTCAGAGTTCGCTTACAAAATATGCTTCCTTTGAAAAAGATTCTCCACAGAATGAGGCACTAAAGCGAGAGCTAATAAAGAAAATTAACCAAAGGCCAAATCAGACTTTGTATTCAGAGCTTTTGCTTTGGTTATACCAACAAGAAGGAAATTGGAAAGGTGCGTTTCTTCAAACTAAAGCACTTGACAAGCGAAAAAGGGCTAATGGACAAATGGTATATTCATTTGCAGAAACGCTACTTAATAATGAACAATATGATTTAGCGATTGAGGCCTGTCAGTACGTAATAAAACTGGGAAATGAAGCTCCATTTTATATTGAAGCTCGAGTTCTTATTTTAGAAAGTAGAAATGAAAAAATAACGCAAAGTGGTAATTACTCTAACCAAGATGTATTGCTTTTACTTAATGATTATAATGAAACACTTGAAGAAATAGGAAAGAATGTAAGTACAGTTAATTTGCTAAAAGAAAAAGGAAATATTCAGGCATTTTACCAACATGAATTGGATTCTGCATTAGATACTTATGAGGAAGCGTTAGCAATTCCTGGAGTAAACGAGCAAGACCGAGCTTATATAAAATTGGAATATGGAGATGCTTTATTGGCTGCTGGTTACATTTGGGATGCGGCACTTATGTATGGTCAAGTTGATAAGGCTTTTAAATATGATCGACTTGGAGAGATTGCTAAATTTAAAGGAGCTCAAATAAATTTTTATACCGGTAATTTTTCTTTGGCTAAGGCTCACTTAGATGTACTAAAAGGATCTACATCAAAATTAATTGCCAATGATGCTATGGAATTGTCAATTTTAATTACAGACAACTCAACGGTAGATACTACTACAAAACCGATAAAACTGTATGCTGATGCCGATTTATTATTATTTCAAAACAAAACATCTGAGGCGATAATTAAACTAGATTCTATTGATGACATTTATCCTGGACATGCTCTCTCTGATGACATTTTATTTTTGAGGTATGAAATCGCTTTTAAGAAAAATGAATTTGAAAGTGCATCAGCTTTTTTGCAGAGCATTATTACCTCATACGGATATGATATTTTAGCTGACAAAGCCATATACAAATTGGCTGAATTAAACCAATATCAGTTTGATAATATTGAAAAGGCTATGGAGCTTTATCAAATTATTTTATTGGATTATAAAGATAGTCTCTATGCAACGGAAGCTCGAAAAAGATATCGTGAACTTAGAGGTGATGAAATAAATTAGATTATGATAGTTTATAATGTTACAGTAAAAATAGAGCCAGCTGTGCACGATGAGTGGTTTAGCTGGATGAAAGAAACCCATATTCCAGATGTGCTGGCTACTGGACTTTTTGAAGACAATAAAATGATGAAAGTTTTGGTTGATGAAAAGGATGGTGTTACTTACTCAATTCAATACAGAACTACTTCATGGGACAAACTAGACGATTATCAAAAGAACCATGCCCCTGTTTTGCAAGAAGCTCACAGTAAAAAGTACGAAGGTAAATTTGTTGCGTTTAGAACTCTTTTAGAAGAAGTTTAATGGGGGTTAAACCTAAAAAACACTTGGGTCAACATTTTTTGACTGATGATTCCATTTCCTTTAAAATAGCTGATGCATTGTCTTGTAATGATGGTGATGCGGTTCTGGAAATTGGACCAGGCACCGGGGTATTAACTCGTTATTTAATTGAAGAAAATTACGATTTACTACTTTGTGAAATTGACGGTGAATCAGTTGAATATTTAAACGAGAATTATCCTGAATTAAAAAGTAAAATACTTCATCAAGATTTTTTAAGAATGGATTTGGAAAAGTCATTTTCTAAACCGATTCATATTATTGGAAATTTTCCTTATAACATTTCGACTCAAATCCTATTCAGGGTTTTTGAAAATAAAGAATTGGTTCCTCAGGTGGTAGGAATGTTTCAAAAAGAGGTTGCAAAGAGAATAGCCTCTGGACCTGGCAATAAACAATACGGAATATTGAGTGTTTTGCTTCAGGCATTTTATAAAATCGATTACTTATTTACCGTTCCACCAGAGTCATTTTTCCCGCCACCTAAAGTTGATTCAGGTGTAATTCGTTTGGTAAGAAATGATGTAAAAGAATTGAAATGTTCTACCTCATTTTTTAAGGCTGTGGTAAAAACAGCTTTTAATCAAAGGCGAAAAACCTTGAGTAATGCTTTGAAGCCACTTCTCGGTAAGGTAGATAAAGCCACTATTCCGTATCTCAATTTGAGGGCGGAACAATTATCTGTTGCTCAATTTGAGGAGCTAGCCGTATTGCTAGAAAATTCATAAGACTTCATATACATTTGCGCCAACATCACTTTTATTTAAAGTTATTGGATTGAGGTAATGAAATTTGAACTTACACGTGAGTTTATTGCGAATCTCAGGGAGGCACTCGTCTCTGCTGATGAAGCCCTTATTCTCAATTTAGTAGGTGAATTACACTCCGCTGACATAGCGGAAATACTAGATGATATAACCCCTCATGAGGCCAAGTTACTAATTCAATATCTAGATGCTGAAAAGGCATCAGATGCCATAGCTGAATTAGACGAGGATGACAGAAAGGACATTCTTGAGGAATATACTGCTGAAGAAATTGCAGATACTTTTATTGAGAACCTTGAATCGGATGATGCGGCAGATTTACTTCAGGAGTTAACAGAGGAAAAGAAAGATGAAGTCATTGCTCATATTGATGACCTAGAACAGGCTGGTGACATTGTGGACCTTCTTAATTATGAAGAAGGCACTGCCGGCGCCATCATGGGTAAAGAGTATGTTTCTATAGATTCAAGATTGTCCGTAAAGGATGCAATTGTAGAACTACGAAAACAGGCAGATGAGGTTGAACAGATTTACACGATTTACGTAGAAAACGAGAATAATAAACTCCTTGGTAGACTTTCACTAAAAAAGCTTTTAGTTGCAAATACCAATGCCAAAGTCAATAATCTTTACGTTCAAGATATTCAAAGTGTAAAAGTTTCTGACAACCAAGAAGAGGTGGCTCATCTCATGAAAAAATATGATTTAGTGGCCTTGCCAGTCGTAGATGGTTTGGGACGACTTCAAGGACGAATTACTATTGATGATGCTGTAGATGTATTATCGGAAGAGGCAGAAAAAGATTACCAAATGGCCTCGGGGCTTTCTGAAGATGTTGAATCAACAGATAGTGTTTGGACAAGTACAAGAGGTCGCCTTCCTTGGTTGGTCTTAGGGTTAATTGGCGGCATCTTTGGGGCAAGAGTTATAGGTGTATATGAAGGAGACCTACATTTATATCCAGAAATGGCATTGTTTATTCCGCTAGTAGCAGCTATGGCTGGCAATGTTGGAGTTCAATCTTCAGCTATTGTTGTAAAAGGGTTGGCAAATAATTCATTAGGATTAGGTGGTTTGGCTCAACAACTTTTCAAAGAATTTTCAGTTGCCTTAATTAACGCTTCGGTTTGTTCCGTTTTGCTTTTAATATATAATGTTTCATTTCAAACTTCATTAAACTTAAGTTTTACTGTAAGCTTGGCACTGTTTGCTGTAATTGTATTTGCGGCTCTTTTTGGCACATTTGTGCCTATGATATTAAATAAATATAAGATTGATCCAGCCCTTGCTACAGGGCCATTTATTACAACGGTAAATGATATTTCTGGTCTAATAATTTATTTTGCCATTGGCAGAATGCTTTACGGAATGTAAAAAAGCTAATAGTTTATGGAAAGTCCTTTTGTAATTGCCGTTTGTAAAAGCCCAACACACTCCATGAAAAAACCTGTAGTGCCAGCAATCAATTTAATTAAAGGAATTGGAGTAGAGGGAGATGCACATAGTGGAGAAAAAGTTAAACATCTTTATTTAGCCAGTAGAACACCTGAAAAGCCAAATTATCGGCAAGTTCATTTAATGCACTCAGAATTATTTGATGAACTTAACGAGTTAGGCTTTTCTATTGAACCTGGAGAAATGGGTGAGAATATTACTACCAAAGGAATTGACTTATTGAATTTGCCCGAAGGAACCCTTTTAAACTTAGGAGATTCAGGGGTTATTCAAGTTACTGGATTGAGAGAACCGTGTAGTCAATTAAATGGTGTCGAAAAAGGACTAATGAAAGCTGTTTTGGGTAGAGACGAATCAGGCCATCTTATTCTTAAATCTGGAGTGATGGCAATTGTAATAAAAGGTGGAGAAGTGAAAGCTAAAGATAAAATAACAGTGACACTACCTAAAATACCATACAAAAAATTAGAGCCGATCTAGTCTTTTTGCTCAGTTTTTTCCGCGATTTCGGAAAGTATTTCCTCTAATAATTCGTTGAATTTTTCAGGTTTTTCAATCATTGGGTAATGCCCAACATTGTCCATGAGTTTTAAATGAACCCCTAAGCTGTTTCCATTGCGCAGCGCAGCAGTATCAGTAGGCCAATAAGAACTGTTTATTAAATACAAAGGGGTTACCATTTGTCTGATAAACCGAATATCTTCTTGGTAGTCAGTAAATAAAAGTTTAAGAATTGGAATTGCAATCTTGGGGTCTGCCGCTTTAACGTCTTTCATTATCCTCTTTTTTACATCAGCATTTGTATAAGGTGAAAATAAAAAATCGTTAGCATAAACCTCAGCAGTAATCGTAAAGTTTCTTTCCATCAAGGCGAAGAATTTGTCTGCCTCTGCTTGAATAGAGTCGTTATACTCTAAACCCACATCCTTGAAGTTCTCAACACCAACAAGGGCTTTAATCTTGTTTGGTTCCATTCTAGCTGCTCGAACAATTACATCTTCAGAAATGGAATGTCCAATTAGCAAAACATCCGACAATTCCAAATCATTAATGACAGCGGTTACGTCTCGTGCAAAATTAACTGGAGTCCAGTTTTTTCTTGTTTTACCGGACAACCCATGCCCAGCAAGGTCTATAGTGACTACTCGGTAGGAAGATTTAAAATGCTCAACTTGCTTGTCCCAATATGATTTATTGGTGCACCATCCATGAACAAAAACTAAAGTGGGTTTGCCAACTCCATTATCAGAATATGAAATTTGGTTATTATCAAAAGATAAGGACATATTAGAATCCTCTTCGCACGAGGCAAAAAAGAGGATTCCAATAAGGCCAATAATTTGAAGTCGGTTAAACATTAATACTATTTTTTACTTTTTAGTTCTTCAATTAGAACATCGTTTTTCTTAACATATGCATCGTATTTGGCCTCAGTTGCCAATTTTTTAGAAAGTTCGGCAGCTGCAATAGCCTCTTTAGTTTTTCCAGCTTTAGCTAAAATCAATGCTTGGTTATGAATAACCCAAAATTTGGGTTTGTCTTTCGACATTTCAACAGACTTATTAATCCATTCTAATGATTTATTTATGTCTTTGTCATTGTCATAATAATACTTTGCGGCTGCGTAATAATCGCCAGCATTTGGTCCAGCCATTGTTTCATTAATGGTTTTCATTACTGCCGATTCTACATCAGTTACTACGGAAAAAGAAACAGAAGTATTTTCCCAAAGAATTTGAACATTTAATGAATTTGATTTTACATCAGTGAAATTAAATGTAAAAGACTCCACTGTCTCTGAATAAGATTTAGACTTTACCTTAATACGTAAGGCATCATCTTCTTCTTTATATGAAGCCGGTCTTGAATCAGCATTTTTCGAGAAAATAATTGTCCATTCATCTTTTCCAGGAATAGTCAGAATGGCATATTTACCCGCTTTTAGTGCTTGACCTTCAACGGTAACATCACTCGTAAACTTAATATTCGTAGGAGCATTTGCGCCAGTTCTCCACATTTTGTCAAAAGGAACTAATTCCCCATAAATTTTTCTTCCTTTAATACCAGGACGAGAATATTTTACAGATACTTTGCCTAAGCCAAGATCTTGTTTTATTGAAGCGCCAGGACTAGGAGCAGGAGTTTTAATTTGACCGTAACTTACTGAAGTTATTAGTAAACTCAACATAATAGCTGAGCCAAAAGATAATAGTGATTTCATTAAATATGTTTTAATTAATTATTGGTTGCAAATCTAGAGATAACGTTGAGATAAATTGTCATGTACTTTATTGAGTCGTTGTAATCGAAGATAGTTTTATTGAAAAAAGAGCAAAAAAAAACACCTTGGATCTCCAAGGTGTTTTTAAAAATATAGGTTTAAATATTATTTCGCACCAGCATACTTGGCTGTAAAAGCTGTTCCACTTAGAGCTAATTGAATTGTAATATCAGCAGTACAACTATCTCCAGCAAATACACCTGTTCCACTTACAAAAGCTTCAGTTTCTCCTGGTACTAAAGAAAAAGGTACTTTAGTACGTACAATTTCAAAGGCAGTAGTTGAAGTCAAATTCCCTTTTATATCAATTGTAGTCGAAGAATTTTGACCAGTAGTAACCACAATTTTATAATTCTGAGCTGAAGCGACAGTTCCATCACTTGTAATGGCTATAATTGTAGGCATTGTTGGGAATGAAGGGGGGATTTCCAATGTTCCAGTGTAATTGTGGTTGTAACGAGTTCGTGTTTCTGTATCACATTTAGAACCCTCATAAAAGGCAGCACAATTACAATCACCTACTTTCTTCTCACAAGTTGCACCATTTTTACAATCGGCGTCTTTACACTTATCACATGATGAGAATAACCCCATCGACAATACTGCTAATGCTAAAAAAATCTTATTCATAATCTTTAATTTAATTAATTGTTTTATTTATTTGAAATTATTGTTTTGTTCCTGTAAATGATATTGTTCCGGTAATGGGTTGCCCCGAGAAATCACCACTAAGTGTGGCATTTAAAGATAGGGTGGTACTTGTAAACTTACCTGATCCGGTTGCATTAATAAGAGTGCCGTTTTCGGTGAACGAGGTTGTAGCAGTAAAATCAGTATTGTTGGAGAGAACTAAAGGGACATTTGGGTCGTCAGAAGTACCATCACCCTTGATATCCAGTTTAGTAACAGTAGTTCCATTTGTTATCACTTCCATAGTATCTGTTTCTGTTTCAGTAATGGTTTGCCCCTGAACAGTAAAAACAGTTGTGCTTGTGCCAATATAGGTTCCAACGTAATTGCTTCTAACTTCCCCGTCACATTTGGTTCCGTTATAAAAAGTGGGGCAATTACAATCACCTACTTTCTTTTCGCAAGTTGCACCATTTTTACAATCGGCATCTTTACACTTGTCGCACGAAGAGAATAAACCCACAGACAACACTGCAATTGCCATTAATAATTTTTTCATAAATTCTTTAATTTAATTTTTAAGAACTCAAATCTAAACAATTATTTGAATTAAGACTTACCCGTATGCCCAAAGCCACCTTGGCCTCTATTTGAGTCAGAAAGTGTTTCGGATTCTTCCCACTCAATTTGCTCATGTTTCGCAATTATGAGTTGAGCTATTCTTTCTCCATCTCTAATTATAAATGGATCATTGCTGCAGTTTACCAAAATAACTCCAACTTCGCCTCTGTAATCAGCATCAATAGTACCTGGTGAGTTTAAAACCGTTACTCCGTGTTTTGCTGCCAACCCACTTCGTGGTCTTACCTGAGCCTCAAAACCGGGTGGTAATTCCATAAATATTCCTGTAGGCACAATTGTTCTTTCTAATGTTCCTAATTCTATGGGAGATTTAATGTTGGCACGTAGGTCTAAACCAGCCGCATGCAAGGTTGCATATTCTGGCAAGGAATGTTTGCTTTTGTTTATTACTTTCACTTTCATTTTAATCTATTTTTTCCTCAAATTTTCGTTCTATCAGTATTAAGCTTAGTATAAAACCTAGGCTAAAAACAAAGGCAATGAGCCAATGCCAATCTGGAAAACTGACTTGCATATGAGTACCCACGAAAAAGAGAATAATTGACAAAGCTATGTACCCGAGTACTTTAGGTAAATTGTAAGGGATTGGGTAATGTTTTTGTCCGAAAATATATGATGCCACCACCATAGATGCATATACGACTAATGTCGCCCATGCTGAACCTAAGTATCCGTATATTGGAATTAAAACAAGGTTTAGCGATACTGTTACAATTGCCCCACCAATGGCGATGTATGCTCCATATTTAGTTTTGTCACTGAGCTTATACCAAATCGATTGGTTGAAGTAAATTCCTAGGCAAACGTTTGCCATTAGAAGAATAGGAACAACCTGGAGGCCTACCCAAAATTCATCATTTGGAATAAAATGTTTTATTAAATCAAGAAACATCATTACTCCAAGAAAGATGCTAGCACAAACTATCACAAAATAATTCATGACTAATGCGTATATTTTTTTAGAGCCTTTTTCTTTTTCTTGGGAAAAAAAGAAGGGTTCGGCAGCATATCTATACGCTTGAATAAAAAGGGTAATAATAATACTCAACTTATAACAAGCTCCGTAGATTCCTAGCTGTATCATTGTGTATTCTTCTCCTTTAACATCATAAAGCATATACTTCAACATTAAGCGATCTAAGGTTTCGTTGATAATTCCCGCTAAACCTGCTATTAATAGAGGAAGTGCATAACCGACCATTTGTCGCAATAATACCTTGTCGAATTTCCCGGGTAGTTTAACAAGGCTTGGAAGTAAGAGTATAATTTTTACGCCACTTGCAGCTAGGTTTGCAATAAACACATATCCCACTCCAATCTCGGGACTATACAATGTGTCAATTAGCCAATTGGTTGTTCCTGCTTGATAGTTAGGCATGCAATACGCAAGAAAAAAGTAATTGATTCCAATGTTTACCCCAACATTAATCAAATTTACAGAGGCAAATTTCATTGGCTTGTTCAAGCTCCTTAATCTAGCCATTGGAATACTCGATAGGGCATCCATGCTTACAATTAGCGCGAACCAAACTATGTATTCACTGTGGTTTGGGTATTTCATTAAATCGGCAAGCGATTGTTGAAATACGATGGCTAATGAAACAAATAAAAGTGAAGTGGTGAAAACGCTTTTTACAACAGTTGAAAAGACATTGAATTCATTACTCGTGTTTTTATTGGTATACCTAAAATAGGCAGTTTCCATTCCATAAGTTAGCAGAATCACCAGAAAGGCGACATAAGAATACATTTCGGTGATTATTCCATATTGAGCTACACTAAATACTTCCTTACCCGTGTGCAATGGGGTAAGTAAATAGTTCAAGAAACGGCCAACAATGCTGCTGAGACCGTAAATTGCGGTTTGTCCCGCTAATTTTTTTAATATTCCTGACAAGGTATAATCTTAATTCTCAAAAATGGGAAACTTAAGTATCGCTAGTTTGTTGTTGCCTTCTATTTTTTTAACATCAGTAACGGTACAACCTTACCGGACTAAATAGACATTGTCGGAATAAAAATGAAATTCATTTAGAAAATCTTTTGCCCTTATTTTATACACATAAGTACCTACAGGAGCATCGTCTAGGTCGTTTTTCTTCTTTCCATTCCACCCTTTATGCAATTCAGAAGTTTGAAAAACAATCGTTCCCCATCTATCGTAAATAGTAAACTCAATTTCTTTTACGCCAATTAGAATGGGTTTGTATATCTCATTTAGGCCGTCATTATTAGGGGTAAACGTTGAGGGAATGAAAAAAGCGAATTCGTTGGTCACTTCTACAGTTGATGAAGCTGTATCTGTACATCCATTATCATTTTTTACAATCTGACTTACCTTGTATTTTCCAGGTTTTGTGAATTTATGAGTTGCGTTACAATTAGCAGTAACATCTTCATCTCCTAAATAAAGGATACAGTTTTTTCTATTATATGATTTATCAATAATGGAAACAGTAGGATCAAAAATACTAACCTCGGTTTCAGAAATATCAAATCCGGCCGTTGGTCCAGAAAACACATTAATCACTTTAAATTGAGGGGGTAAGGTGTCTCTACACCCAGATTTTGTAAACGCTTGATGACTGATTACATACTCACCAGGTTCTGTAAAAGTAAATCGTTTTATAGAGTCAGTATAGGTTTCATTATCTACTTTCCAAATCGTATGAACATCTGTCCACGCCTGGCTTCGGCCTTCTAATTGCACTTGAAGAGGAGTACAACCTGAGTTGTTTCTAATGTAAAAATCTGGAATTAAATTTGGGAACACCGTAGCGTACTTTGAAACAGAAGAGCGACAACCCTTATGTTCGTACGAGAGGGTAACCAAATAACGGCCAGTGTCTGGGTAAGTGATGTTTTTTGGGTTTACTTCATTACTTGTATCTGGGGTTGCTCCTCCAAAAGTCCATTTCATATTGGTATAGCTCTGGTATTTTCCAGCAGCAAAAAAATCGAAAACAGGATTAGTCTCACATTTATCAGGAATGGTTTGGATGTCGGCTTCTACACCATGATAAATATTAATGGTTTCAAAAACAGTATCGGCACATCCTGAGCCTGGATTTGCAATTAGCCTTATTTTGTAAGTTCCTGAATCTGGGTATACATACTTTCCAATGTCCGCTCTACTAGTGTCGTTGTTAACTGAAGGGTCTCCAAAATCCCATAAATAAGAAGTTGATTTTCGACTATCGTTTTTAAATGTCAAATCAAGACCATTACATTTCGTAGGAGCAAAAATGGCGGCAACCGTTTGCGAAAAACATGCTTTTATATTTACTTGGTATTCTCTTCTAGTTACACCTACAAATTTCCCGTCTCGGTATTCTTTAACACAAATCCCAAAAACATATTGACCTAATAAAATTGGGGTACCCGTAAAAAGTCCAGTCACTGGGTCAATGCTAAAATTAGGCTTTCCATCAATAGGATTGGTAGCTGAATACCCAGGATTCCATGGCACAGTCATATAGGCCGGTGCGGTTGGGGTAGCCGGAACCGGTCCACTTGGACCGGTAGGGTTTGATTGACTTGTTCCACCACCGTGTAAGACATCACAAAGTTCATAGACTAAAGAATCTCCATCAATATCCGTGGCTGAATTGTCAAATTTAAAATCTGAACCTAAACAAATTGCAATAGGAGGTCTTTTGTTGAAAACAGGAGCGCTATTAGTTGGGAAGCTGTCTCTAGTTGGAACATCTGTAGTGATTGTAGACCCCCAATCACCGGGGTTCGGAATATTTTTGATTGAACCGTTTCTACAGCATCGCTGCCAGGTGAGTGTGTATCCAATTCTGTTTTGAGGTAAAGCGACTATATATTCATAATAACCCCGTTCAACACAAACACCTGAAGGTACCGAAAAACAAGAGTCATAAATGTCACTAGGTAATTTGGTCTTAGTTAGAAGAGCAGGGCGAATAACCGTAATGAGTTTAGTGCCTTCATAAATAGAAATATTCACCGTTGCATCTAATTCGGGAATTCCATTATAACAATCTCTATAAACAATTAGCGATACTTTGTAAAGATCACCTCCTAATTTCTCATAATATATTTCGCCGCCAACAAGATGGGTGCTATGCCCTATGAATGCAGGAATAAAAAGAATTGTAAATAATATGAGTCGAAGATATTTCAAAGCTAAAGTGGGCACTAAATTACTACTTTATTAATCGTTTCAATACTTGAAACGACCAAAGTCGGCTTAGAGTTTGTAAATACCAAAGAATTGAATTTTGGATTCACTTACTTATTGGGTTAATACCTAAATTTGATTCTTTAAATAAACATTATGAAGTATTGGTTTGTGTCTCTTATTTTGGTTGGAATTGTTTCTTTTTCAAATGCTCAAGAAATTGACTTTGGAAAATTAAATTCGGATATTGCTAAGGCACGAAAAGAACATAGAATACCTGGCTTGGCTGTTGGGATTGTTAAAGATGGTGATATCATTTTTCAAAAAGGCTATGGCGTAACAAAAATGGGAGAAGCCCAAAAAGTGAGCACATCAAGTATGTACGGAATCGCTTCATTGAGCAAGGCATTTACTGCTGCCGCAATGGGGATGTTGGTTGATGAAGGTAAAGTGAATTGGAATGATAAGGTTGTTGATATTCTTCCTGATTGGAAATTGAGTGACGACAATATTACGACCATGTTTACAGTTGAAGACTTGATGTGCCATAGAAGCGGGCTTAAAACATTTGATGGTGATTTATTATGGTATGGAAGTAATTATTCTAGAGATGAAATAATAAAACGAGTACGACACTTACCTCTTAGTTATGATTATAGAGCTGGCTTTGGTTATCAGAATATTATGTACATAACCGCTGGTGAGCTAATTGAAAAAATTAGTGGAAAATCTTGGGATGAGTTTGTAAGAACAAGAATTTTAAATCCTTTGGGAATGTTTAAGACAAATACGAGTATTAAAAAATATAAAGAGGGACAAAACATTGCTTATCCACATTTAAAAGGAAAGCCTCAAAATTTAATCAACTATGATAACTCAGGGGCTACGGCTGCCATGAACTCTAATGTAGTTGATATGCAAAAATGGATTATGTTTTTGCTGAATAATGGAATTTATGAAGGTGATACTTTACTTCAACCCAAAACCTTAAATAAAATTTGGTCCGTTCATAATCCTTTGGGAGTAAGCTCATTTGATAAAGGAAATGGAACCCATTTTAAAGGATACGGAATGGGGTGGTTCCTCATGGATTATCAAGGGGTTAAGGTGATTAGTCACGGTGGGGGATTACCCGGATATATCACTAAAGTAGTTGTTGTTCCTGAAATGGATTTAGGGTTTGTAATTATGTCAAATGATATGAGTGGTGTTTGTACTGCCTTGATGTACGAAATTATAGATATGATTTCTGGAAAAGAAAACACCAGAGACTGGAGTTTGGCATTCGCTAATCATACTTCTAAAACAGATAGTTTGGGTCAGTTGAAAATAGAAAAACAAAACACTGAAAGAAAAAAAGATACAAGTCCAAGTGCGGTACTTGAAAGTTTTGTAGGTACTTATAAAGATACTTATTACGGAAATGCCACAATTAGTATTTTAGGTAAGGGAAAAAAAGCCAGACTTCAACTTGTACTTGAGCCTGCCAAAGAGTTATTTACAGCAACTCTTGAACATTGGGAAGGCGATTCCTTTGTTTTTAATTTTAATGATGAGTTCCTTCCAAGAGGATTTGCAAAGTTTGAAATTAAAGATGGTATAGTGACTGGTTTTACTATTGATTTACCGAATCCAGATTTCCATTTTTCGAATTTAAAGTTTAAAAAATAATACAGTCAATGCTATCTTAGACTACCCGAATAGGTGTTATGGGTACTCCTTTTCATCGTAACAAATGTCACCAATTCAAAGAGGTAGAGCTCACTACTTTTGTTTTCTAAATTAGAAATAATGGTAGAAAATTTAACGAAAGAAGCATTTATTGAAAAAGTATTTGACTTTACCAACAACAAAGAATGGAATTTTAAAGGAGAGAGACCTGCATTAATTGATTTTTATGCCGATTGGTGTGGTCCATGCAAAATGGTTGCTCCAATAATGGAAGATCTTTCAAAAGAATTTGAAGGCAAAGTTGATATTTATAAAATTGATACTGAAAAGCAAACAGAGCTTAGTGGAATGTTTGGAATAAGAAATATCCCAAGTATTTTATTTATTCCTCAGGTGGGTCAACCGATGATGCATGCGGGAGCTTTGCCTTACGAAGGGTTTAAAGATGCTATTGAAAAAGAACTTCTTCAAGATAAAAAAGTAGAAGCTTAAGTTTATTTCCGAATCATACAACATGTATGGTTCTTCGGATATTCTAATTCTCTTCCCAGACTGTAGTCCCTTCAGTGCAGTTGGTGCAAATGTCTATTTCGCTTCGGCTTTTTAGAATAGAACTTCTGAAGTTGTTGTAATTTTTAGATTGCCACACCTCTTCAAAAGATTTACTCTTTAAGTCACCCATTTGGTGTTCGGCATCTTTGTCAAAACAACAAGGTACTACGAGGCCATCCCAAGTGATTACACATCCTTGCCACATTCTCCAACATTGATTGTCTAAGGGGTTTTTAATCTTAAACTTTCCATTAAGGTCTTTTTTGTAACGAGAAAACTTTTCATTTAAAGGCATTAGCTCATTTCCGTTTTCGTAATCGTAAAGTTGCGCAGTCTTAAACTTCACTTCATCTACTCCAAGATCTTTTCCGAGCTGTTTTACTTCCTCAATTTGATGTTCATTATGACGAACAACTAAAAATTGAAAAATAACATAAGGCGTTTTAGATTTCAGCTCTTTTTTCCAATGAATTATATTTTTGGTTCCTTCTATTACTTTGTCAAGCTTACCATTTATGCGATATTGCCCATAAGTCTCTTGAGTAGTTCCGTCAATTGAAATTATCAACCGATCCAATCCACTTTCAACTGTCTTTTTAGATTGTGCATCATTTAAGAAGTGAGCGTTTGTGCTAGTGGCGGCATACAATTTTTGTTTTTTTGCTTCTTTTACTAGCTCTAAAAATTTGGGATGAATAAATGGCTCACCTTGAAAATAGAAAGTAACGTAAAAAAGGCTGCTTTTGAGTTGATTGAAAACTTCTGATAGAAAGCCTTCCTTTAAATTTCCTTGAGCTCTTGTGAATTTTTTAAGTCCACTGGGACATTCAGGGCATCCTAGATTACAAGCCGTAGTCGGCTCTATGGAAATGCTTAGCGGATTGCCCCACATGGAAGCTTTGCCAGTCCATTTGCTCCAGTAAAAAGAGCAATACACTTTTAGGGCATTAATTATTCGA
>Ga0115567_10003560_pt1 | contig 15307 bp, 10 predicted proteins | sample COGITO_mtgs_1204_2_FD_88679 | JGI IMG/M metagenome (GOLD analysis project Ga0115567, IMG submission 88679) | Pelagic marine microbial communities from North Sea - COGITO_mtgs_120412 | ecosystem: Environmental > Aquatic > Marine > Epipelagic | place: Germany:Helgoland, sampling site Kabeltonne... | reverse complement strand
GATTTCTAGTGAAGAAAAAAGTCCTCAACAATAATCCGCTCGACACGATTCATTCGGTCAAACAAAACAAACCCTTGCCCAAGTATTTAAATGTAGACGAAGCTGCCAGCTTGCTTGAATTCGACGGCGATGATTTTTTAAGTCTGCGCGACAAATGTTTGTTTGAAATAATGTACGGATGCGGTCTACGTTTGTCTGAGCTTACCGGCCTAATGCATTACGACTTGTTGGGCGATGGAACACTTAAAGTCACCGGTAAAGGTAATAAGCAGCGCATTTTACCTATTGGCGCGAAAGCACAAAGCGCGATTGAAGAGTACTTGCCTCTTCGAGAAGATCTTGTTCCCTTTACCACAGAGCCGGCGCTCTTTGTCTCTATTAGAAAAACACGTCTTTCTAACCGTCAGGTAGCGACCCGATTAGACAAGTGGGCCAAACACCAAACCTTATACCAGCAAATTAGTCCTCACACACTGCGCCATTCCTTTGCGACTCACGTACTAGAATCGAGCAATGATTTACGAGGCGTACAAGAATTGCTAGGCCACGCTAATCTGTCGACCACTCAGGTATATACCCACCTAAACTTTCAGCATTTGAGCGAAGTCTACGACAATGCACATCCAAGAGCGCGTAAGAAATGATTGTTTATAAATCGTTAGCGCCTATTCGTGCTATTTCATTCGATTTAGACGACACCTTATACGATAACATGCCATATATTTATGAGGCCGAGCGCCGCCTAACTCAGTACGTAGGTGAGCACTATGCTATTGCCAGCGCCATTACAAAAGCACAATGGATAAACATTCGCGCAGAAACACTCAACGAACAGCCTGAACTTGTGAACGACATTGGTACATTGCGCTCAACAATAATGACAAAGGGCTTTATGCTAACGAACATGGATAGCGAGATGATACCCGCAGCAGTAAGTGATTGCTTTGACTTTTTTTATAAACAGCGCAGTAATTTTGAGGTAGCTAAGTCGGTCCGTAAAGTGCTGAAAAAATTATCAAAAAAACTGCCTATAGCCGCAATTACTAACGGTAACGTTGATTTAAACGCTATTGGCATAGAAAAATATTTTAGCTGTATTGTGCACGCGAGCCCTCAATATCCAATGAAGCCCAGCAGCGCAATGTTTGATTACGTTGCAAATTCACTCAACATTCCTGCAAAAAATATCCTTCATGTAGGTGACGATTTAGAAAAAGATGTAAAAGCTGCGCTTGATGCTGGTTATCAAAGTGCATGGTTCGCCGTCAATCGAACGATGAATTTAGCAAATGAACAAGTGTCTTTATTACCGCACATCCAATTAGATGACCTTAAAGACCTGAAAAAATTAATCAAAAAACGGTGAGTGTTCGCGCTGAAGTGTGCAGCGCTTTCACAGTATTTTACAAAAGATGGATTCAAACAGCAATTTGTCGGGATGAAATTATTTACACTAAGCCTCGGTCTTTTATTGGCACAAATCACATATTAGATACTACTATAAACAGCATAACCATAAATAGAAAAAGCGGCGGAATACTATGAGCGACAATACTTATCAACCACCAAAAGTGTGGACGTGGGATCAAAACAGCGGCGGCAAGTTTGCCAATATTAACCGCCCAATTTCAGGCAGTACGAAAGATGTAGAATTACCTATTGGTGAGCATTCTCTGCAACTTCATTCTTTGGCTACACCCAACGGTGTGAAAGTGACTATTATGCTTGAAGAGCTTCTTGCTTTAGGTGTTAAAGACGCCGAGTACGATGCCTTCATTGTTAATATTCAAGAGGGTGATCAGTTCGGCAGTGATTTTGTGGCTATTAATCCAAACTCAAAAATACCTGCACTGCTTGACAGAGGCGTACCTGAACCCGTTCGAATTTTTGAGTCAGGCGCTATATTAATCTATCTCGCTGAGAAGTTTGGTCACTTGTTACCCGAAGATTCTGCAAAGCGTGCTGAAGTGATGTCGTGGCTAATGTGGCAAATGGGCAGTGCGCCGTTTTTAGGCGGTGGTTTTGGTCACTTTTATGCCTATGCACCAGAAAAATATGAGTACCCAATTAACCGTTACGCTATGGAAGTTAAGCGTCAACTCGACGTATTAGATAAGCAGTTGTCAAAGCATGAATTTATTGCAGGAGATGAATATACTATTGCCGATATTGCTATTTGGCCTTGGTATGGAGAGCTGGTTCGCGGTCATTTATATGAAGCAGCTGAATTTCTAAGCGTCAACACGTACACCAATGTAATACGCTGGGCCGAGCAGTTAAGTAAAAGAGTAGGCGTAAAGCGAGGACGAATTGTGAACAGAGTGTGGGGGGAAGAGAACGAAAAGCTAGAAAACCGTCATAGTGCCGCTGATATTGATGAGGTCTTGGCTAAGTAGCTATTGAGGTGAATTAATTCTGTTGGTAACAAACGTCTAAATATTAGTAAAAAGGCGCGTAAATCAAAATGATCAACGCGCCTTTTTTTGTTTCAGCTATTTAGTCTAAAGTAGCCATGTCAATCACAAATCTATAGCGCACGTCGTTATCTTCCATACGCTCAAATGCGTCGTTAATGTCAGCCATTTTTATAGTTTCAATTGTTGAGACTACGTTATGTTCGCCACAAAAATCTAACATTTCCTGCGTTTCTTTCAACCCGCCTATAAACGAACCTGCAACTGCTTTACGTCCAGTCACTAACAATGCTCCGTTTACGCTATCTAAGGGCTCAATAGCGCCTACCAAAACCATAGTCTTATTGTGTTTTAATAGCGTCAAGTAAGGATTAATGTCGTGGCCAACAGGAATTGTGTTCAATAAGAAGTCAAACTTCTCTGCCCACTTTTTCATGTCGTCATCATTAGTTGAGATCAAGACTTCATCGGCCCCAAGTTCTTTCGCGTCTTTCGCTTTTCCCTCGGAAGTGGTAATCATTACCGTGCGCGCACCCATAGCGGCAGATAATTTTATGCCCATGTGTCCAAGCCCGCCTAATCCAATGATGCCAACCGTCATGCCTTCTTTCACACCATATTCATGCAAAGGCGAATATGTAGTGATGCCTGCACATAAAAGCGGAGCAGCCCCAGCTTTATCAAGGTTTTCAGGTATTTTTAACACAAATTCTTCGCGTACAACAATGCGTTTTGAATATCCACCGTAAGTCATCCCGCCGGGATCTTCAGACTTACTATTGTAGGTCATAGTGGGTTGTTTTTCGCAATGCTGTTCCAAATCGTCGTCGCACGCTTCGCAGCTTAAGCAAGAATCGACCAAACAGCCAACACCAACTGTATCACCTTCTTTGAACTTAGAAACATCACCGCCTACTTTCTTGACCACGCCAATAATTTCGTGACCAGGAACGAGTGGATATTGTGAATTACCCCAATCATTTTTGATGGCATGTAAGTCACTGTGACAAACACCGCAGTGCAAGATTTCTATGAGTACATCGTTAGATTGTACATCGCGTCTTTCTATTGAGAATGGTTGTAGTTTTCCGTCTTCTGACTTTGCTGCATAAGCTGAAATGTTAGACATTAATACTCCGTTTTGCTGAATATGAGCGATTGTAATAAATCGAAATTGTTTATTTTCATCAATCGAGCATAGAATGATGAATTACGCTTACGTTATTACGTTTTTCATTCGATTATCGTGCCACATATGCAATGTGCTGATAAGCATATGAATTATTTTCAATCTCTACTTTATCAATAGTATAAATTGAAAGGTTTTCAACAAGCTTTGTAGCTCTTACTGAAATTGTAATGCAACAGCATTGTGTCCTTTTGGCACCTTTTTGCTTGCATTAACAATAGATAGAACTATTTCAAAAAGGCTTTTATTTCTGCCACCTGCTGCATTGCATCTTCATATCCTTGGTCGATAAGCGCAGTACAATAAGCCTTTTCAAATAAGACATAGCTTGCCAAACTACTACCATCGCCTTTTTTGTTAGCGCCAACAATGGACAGCAAAAAACGCATAGTCTTAGGAAGGTGCTGCTCATACTCAGAGGCTAGCTCATCAAATTGCAGACTTGGTTTTATCACCAGAATATCCACCGGACGGATGCCTAACTGCTGCTGTTGTTCTGCATTCATGCATTTTGCAAACTTGTTGAATCGTTCAAGCATGGCTAAGTCTTCGTCTATCGCATCAATGAAGGCGCTGTTTAGCATATTACCAAAAACTTGTGCGATGGTAGGTGATTGACTTGTACCCAAATGCTCTGTTTCAGGTGCGTCGCCGCTTACGCCTATCACTAAAATCTTATCGGCTCCTAAATGCAGTGCGCTGCTTAATGGAGCGGATTGCCTAAGGGCACCATCACCAAAATATTCATTATTTAAACGCACTGCAGGAAAAACGGCAGGGATAGCAGAGGAGGCCATTAAATGCTTGTGCCGTAAATTTGCTCTTTTTCCTACGCGGCGAGCCTTGCGCCACTCTGAGATAGAAGAATGCCCTTCAAAAAAGGCAATATTTCTACCCGAGGTATAGCCTAATGCATTGATGCTAAGCGCATGCAAATGTTCTCGCTTAATCATTGTACTTAAGCGATTCATGTTAATACTTCGCCGTAATAAATGAAAAAGCGGTCTGTTGTCAAACAATGATAAAGACTGTCCTTTGGCAATACCGCGATGAAAAAAAGAGATAAAGATTTTAACGACACTTTTCAGAACGGTTAAATAATCGACCTTGTGAACTTTCTTTGAGCTCAAGTTTGACCAAATGTCTTCTAAACCCACAATTGCCTGATGAAAATCGTCCATTTCGGTAGCAATTTTGGCAGCGTTAATAGCTCCTGCCGAGGTTCCACAAATTATGTTAAAGGGATTTTCTTGTTCTTTGGGAATTAGCTCACCTAAGGCTTTCAACACACCTACTTGATAAGCGCCGCGCGCGCCACCACCTGATAAAATTAATGCCGTTTTCGTTTTAATGCTCAAAAATCCTTTGGCTTTTCAATTAGTTTTTTTCTTGATCAGCTAATACATTTTGCTGCATCGAATCACAGGGCATTTTGCAACCGGGTGTTCCGACTATTTTTGCAGGAACGCCTACTACCGTTACGCCCGCTGGCACTGAGTTAAGCACCACACTACCCGCCCCAACTTTAGAGCCACGGCCAATCTCTATATTACCTAAAATCTTAGCACCAGAGCCTATCATCACGCCTTCACGTATTTTAGGATGCCTGTCGCCCGATTCGTTGCCAGTGCCTCCTAAAGTAACATTTTGTAGAATTGACACATTGTTTTCTACCACTGCGGTTTCGCCAATTACAATGCCGGTAGCGTGATCTAGCATAACGCCCTGCCCAATGGTTGCCGCTGGGTGGATGTCTACTGAGAACACCTCTGAATTTCGACTTTGTATAAATAAGGCGAGTTCAGTGCGACCAATATGATGCAAGTAGTGCGCTAATCTATGTACTTGCAGTGCTTGAAAGCCTTTGAAATGCATTAACACAGTTAAATAAGAAGATACAGCAGGATCTCGCAAAACCACTGCATCGATATCTTGCATGGCTGCTTCTACCATTGCTGGATTGAGCAAGTACGCCTCATCAAACATTTCGCAAACGGTGATTGCAGGCATAACGTCATCGCTTACTTTGTTTGAAAGTATAAAACTCAAGGAGGTTTCAAAATTATGATGGCTTAGTACACACGCGTGTAAGTAGCTCGCAAGCAATGGCTCTTTAATTGACACCTCTAGTGCCTCTTTTTTAAGACGTTGCCAAAATTGTTGACTGCAAAGAGTAGACATAACGGCAGTGGCCTGTTGGTTTGTAAGGGCAGCTTAAAAGCGATATATTTTGAATATTAACTGTCATCTGTTAAATTCGCCAATATTAATGCGAACTAAGCATTATCATTAAGTTATGAAAATAGTGAATACACCCTATATGCTACACCAAATAGATCACCAAATAGATCACCAAATAGATCACGGAATAAAAAACGCAGTATGATTCGAATAGCACGCTTATATCATCGTTGGTTAATGTTATTTGTAGGAATTCAATTTTTTGTTTGGTCATTTAGCGGGCTGTACATGGTCATGCTAAATATCCATTACATTCATGGTGAAGATTATTTAGTCAGTGGTCAATCTGTGCTGCCTGTCGATGCAGTAAGCTACGATATAAACGCCCTTTTAGCACGATTCCCGCACGCAAATAGTATTCGTTTAGGCTGGTTACATGACATGGTTATTTATCGCTTTAAGCTAGCTGGCAAAGATATAATGATAGACGCCTCCAGTGGACATATCATTCCCAGTATCGACCAAGATTTAGCCGAACAAATAGCAAGCGGATACTTGCATAAGTCGTTACCCTTCAGCGAAACTAAACTTATTACTAAAAGTCCACCAAGCGAAATTGGTAGCCGCAACCTACCGTTGTGGCAAGTCGAGTTTGAAGGACTGAATTCACTAACCCTTTATATCAGCCCGCTAAGCGGTGAGCTTATATCGACTCGCCATAATGCGTGGCGAGGGTTTGACCTGTTGTGGCGCTTACACATTATGGATTATACCGAGGGTGAAGATATCAATAATATATTGCTGAACGTGTTCACAATTAGTGGGGTGTTAGCACTACTCGCGGGCATATTGTTGCTTTATTTACGACTATTTAAAAATAATTGTGTGGATGCTAGCGCATGATGTTCAAAGTCTTACACAAGTGGTTAGCGCTGCTCGTATTTTTGCAACTTTTAACGTGGCTGCTAACAGGCTTTTTGCTTGGCAAAGTCGATCATAATTTAGCCTCTGGTGGCGCCAACTATATTAATCATAGCAATACTAATTCACAGCAAACCGCGCTGATGAGCATAAACGAGGTACTTCAGGCATACCCATTGACGCAAGAAATAGTACTTTTACGTGTATTCGAGCAGGTCGTTTATAAACTTACTTTTTCGAAAAGTGCTCATGCTTATCAGAAGAACGAAGAAGTGCTTATTAATGCTGTCGATGGCAGCCGAATAACACTCGATAAAGCCACTGCAATTCGTCTTGCTATGGCGTCTTACCAAGCACAAGCGAAGATTTTAAAAACTGAGCTATTACATCCCCCTATTGAAGATTTGAATCAGCAAAAAAATGCGCTGTGGCGAATTGATGTAAGTGACAAAATAAATACCGCTATTTTCATTAACGCACAGACAGGCCTCGTTGTTGCTCATGTAAATGATGAGACACGCTGGCGCAACTTATTGATGATGCTGCATTTTATGGACTACACGCAACAAGGAAGCTTTAATAATCTATTTATAAAGTCATTCGCAGTGCTAACTTTGCTGCAAGCGCTCACCGGCTTATATTGGCTAGTTAACTTGCTTCGCGCAAAACAATTTCAGGTTAAATGGTTTTCAAAACAAACAACCTTGACTGTTAATCATAACTCAGGGCAAAAGAATACAGTTTTACATCTTAAAAAAAGGCAAACGCTTTTATCGGGTCTTGTAGAAAATGACGTATTTATCTCGTCTACCTGCGGTGGTGGGGGTGTTTGTGGTCAGTGCCGCTTTTGGAACAAAAAATTGATAAAGCCAAGCATTAGCGATATTCAGCACATAAGCGCCGCTGACATTAAAAGTGGCTATAGATTAGCTTGTCAGCACTACGCACAAGAAGTTTCTGAAATTACCTTAACAAGTGATACTGTAGGTCAAACAATTAAGTAAGCTGAAATTGAGAATAAGTAATCTGATTATGTGCTCTGAATTACGCTCGGCTAAAAGTTTAGCAACGTAGAGCATCGACAACGGCTATATGTATATTCATTCAGGCGGAGAGTAACATGAGTAAGCAATACACACTTTACGGCGCACCTTTGTCTTTATACACAGGCAAGCTTCGTGCTTATATGCGTTATAAGCAAATTCCCTTTACCGAAGTATTTTCTTCACTTAGCGTTTATAAAAATGTGATTATACCTAAAACCGGCGTGCGCTTTGTGCCCGTTGTTGAAACACCCAGCGGGGATTTCCTTCAAGACACTTCAGCAATAATGGATGTTTTAGAGCAACAGTTTCCTGAACGCTCGGTTGTGCCACCAAAGCCCAAACAAAAGTTAATATCGGCGATTTTTGAAATGTGGGGAGATGAATGGCTTCTTATTGCTGCGATGCATTACCGATGGAATCACGACAACTTCCCATTTATTTATGAAGAGTTTGGAAAAATTGCCTTTCCCAGTATGCCTGCGTTTATTCGTCGTTTTGTTGGAAAAAGACTCGGTGCTAAATTCAGGAGCTTTGTGCCAATGCTAGGCATTACCGAAACAAGCATTCCAGCGATTGAAGACTGGTACGAAAACCATGTACTGCCTTTACTTGACACACACTTTGCTAAGCATGACTATTTGTTAGGTGCTAAACCTTGTGTAGGCGACTTCGGACTAATGGGACCGCTATACGCGCATCTTTATCGCGATCCTGCTTCCGGAAAACTCATGAATAAGATTGCGCCTAACGTCGCAAAATGGGTCGAACGGATGAATGACGGTACGGTTCAAACTGGTGATTGGCTAAGTGACGATGCCATCCCTGACACATTAATGCCAATTTTGAGCCGACAATTTGCCGAGTTTTGGCCAGTACAAATTGATACCCTCGCGCAAAATCAGCAGTGGATGCTTGATAATCCGCAGACTAAAGAGTTGCCGCGCATGTTGGGCGAGCACAAATTCAAAATGGGAGATACTGAAGAAAAAAGGGTTATCCGTACTTTTAGTCAATGGAAATTGCAAAGGGTGCTTGATATATATCAAGGGTTTAATGAAGTCGAAAAAGCATCAACCGATCCCTTACTACACGAATTAGGTGGATACAGCGACATGCAAACATCAGTTAAGCAGCGCGTTATCAGAGTAAATAATTTATTGGTGGTTGAGGGTCGTTAAGCACAATTGGCAGCTAACATTTGCTTGCCAAACCATGTTCATTTTTTGAATGTTAAAAATGCTGTATAAATAGACAGCTTTTTTGCAATTTTCTTGATATATTTACATCCATCCGAGTTAACAACTCAGCAATTGTATAATCACAACAAACACTAAGGTATTGAATGGATGTTTCACAACTCCTCGACGAGCTAAACGATAAACAGCGCGAAGCGGTGGGCGCGCCTAGTCAAAATATGCTAATACTAGCGGGCGCGGGCAGTGGTAAAACTCGTGTATTGGTGCACAGAATTGCATGGCTTATTGAAGTAGAGCATTTGTCTCCCTTCGGCATTTTGGCGGTTACTTTTACGAATAAAGCTGCCAAAGAAATGCGTAATCGTGTTGAACGACTCATGGCCAACTCGCTAAGCAATATGTGGATTGGTACTTTCCATGGTTTAGCGCATCGTTTGCTTCGTATGCATTATGAAGAAGCAAAGCTGCCACAAAACTTCACCATACTTGACTCAGACGATCAATATAGATTAGTGAAGCGCCTCATTAAAGCGCTTAATTTAGATGAAAAACACTGGCCGCCCAAACAAGTACAGTGGTATATCAATGGCAATAAAGATGAAGGCTTACGCGCGGCGCAGGTAGAAACCTTCGACGACCCTAATCAAAAGAAAATGCGGGAAATTTATCAAGCCTATGAAGACGCCTGTCAGCGTTCTGGCTTGGTCGATTTTGCCGAATTGTTGCTGCGCTGTTTTGAAACTATTCGCGACAACGAATCACTCAAAAAACATTATCAAAAACGGTTTAGAGCGATATTAGTAGACGAGTTTCAAGACACTAATAATATTCAATATGCTTGGCTCAAATTGCTTTCCTGCAAAGACAATAACATGATTATAGTCGGCGACGACGACCAATCGATCTACGGCTGGCGCGGGGCGAATGTAAAAAATATATCGCATTTTTTGAAAGACTTCCCCAATGCACAAACAATACGCTTAGAACAAAACTATCGCTCTACTAGTAATATACTAAGTGCCGCCAATGCGGTTATAGACCACAACAATGGGCGCTTAGGTAAAGAACTTTGGACCGAAGGAGAAGAAGGTAACAAAATTGCGCTTTACGCTGGTTTCAATGAAGTCGACGAAGCGCGCTTTATTGTGTCGCGTATTAAAGATTTTCATGAACAAGGTGCTGCCTTAACCGACTGCGCAATTTTATATCGAAATAACGCGCAATCGCGGGTACTTGAGGAAGCCTTGTTACACCAGCAAATGCCTTACCGAATATACGGCGGCCTACGATTTTTTGAACGCCAAGAAATAAAAGATGCGCTAAGTTATTTGCGTTTAATCAGCAATCCTATTGACGATGCCGCGTTTGAACGCGTGGTTAATACGCCCGCCAGAGGCTTAGGTGATAAAACTCTAAGCAACGTCAGGCAATTCGCCCGCGAAAAACAACTTTGTATGTGGGATGCTGGGCGCGGTATGTTAAGTGAAAAACGTCTTACCGGTCGCGCCGCAAAGGCCCTTACCAATTTTTTTGATACTATTGAGAAACTCACAAAAGACACCTACGAGATGCCGCTTCATGACCAGGCCGACACGGTTATCAAAGGCTCTGGCTTATATGCTATGTATCAAGCGGAAAAAGGCGACAAAGCTCAAGCTCGCATAGAAAACTTACAAGAGCTTGTAACCGCAGTTAAACAGTTCGAGATACCGGAAGACACTGAAGAGATGACGCCTTTAGCAGCATTCTTGGCTCACGCAAGCCTAGAAGCTGGAGACGCACAAGCCGACGTCGACCAAGACGCGGTGCAGTTAATGACCATTCACAGCGCAAAAGGACTTGAGTTCCCACTGGTGGTTTTAGCCGGTGTTGAGGAAGGCATGTTTCCAAGTAACATGAGCAATGAAGAACCCGATCGTCTAGAAGAAGAACGCCGCTTAGCATATGTGGGCATGACTCGCGCGATGAAGCAGCTCATTATTACTTACGCTGAAACCCGCAGGGTTTATGGGCAAGATAAATATCACACGGTGTCTCGATTTGTGCGCGAAATCCCTAGCGATTTTATAGAAGAAATAAGACTACGTTCACAAGTTGCTCAGCCGGTACATAATCGCTTTAGTAAACAAGTGTCGCACACTTCATTTACCGACAGCGGATTTGCTTTAGGCCAGCGCGTAGCCCACGCTAAATTTGGTGAAGGGACCGTTTTAAATTATGAGGGCAGCGGAGAGCATGGCCGTGTGCAGGTACATTTTGATGATATAGGCAGCAAATGGTTAATGTTAGCCTACGCTAAACTAGAACAGTGCTAGCTGACTGTCTAAATTATTTTTAATAGTCTAGTTTGGTAAAAGTATGTAAAAATATTGGATAGATCACTGCGCTAGCGCAGTAAAAATTATTAACAAGGAAAGGGACGATGCTTCAACTCAAACGCTGGTTGATTACAATTATTGCGCTTTTAGTGATTATTGCTGGCCTCGGGTTTGTGAAATTTAGTCAAATAAAAGCAGCCATTGCTTTTGGCGAGTCATTCCCCGAACCCAGTGAAACCGTTAATGCGTTTGAAGCTCGGTCGTCTAATTGGCAGCCTTCGGTAACAGTAGTTGGCCAAGTGAAAGCTCAGCGCAATCTTGATGTACGAAACGAAATTGAAGGTATTCTGACCAAAGTCAATTTTGCATCAGGCGCAAAAGTTAGAAAAGGTGACATAATTGCGCAGCTCAACACTGATACAGAAGAAGCACAACTGGATGCGATTAAAGCTGAAATTAATTTAGCCACCTTAGAGGTTAAGCGCTTTACAAACCTGCTTGAGCTAAAGGCTTCTTCAGTAGAACTGCTAGACAGAGCGAAAGCGCAGCTTGCCATAGATCAGGCAAGAGCAAGAGCACTTAAAGCCACCATCGCTAAAAAAACCTTGACCGCCCCCTTTTCTGGCATCACCAGTATTCACGATTGGCAAGTTGGTACTTACTTACAGGCAAATACATTGTTATTCAATATAACTGGCGATAGCGAGTCAGTATGGGTCGATTTTAATCTTCCGCAAATTTATGCAAATGTAGCCATAGGGTCTGTTGTAACTGTAAATGCTAAATCGGTAATAAATGAACCAATAGAGGCGACTCTTGTGGCTTTGAATCAGCAGCTAGATACGAATTCACGCACGCTGTTAGCAAGAGCCGAAGTAAGCAATCCGCCAATAACAATGCGCCCAGGTATAGCAGTTGCAGTTACCTTTGCAACAGGCCCTGTTACCAGCGCAATACCTTTACCGAATCAAGCTATCCGCTATGACTCCTTTGGAAGTTATGTGTATGTATTAAATAAAAACGACAAGGGAGATTACCGTGCAACTCGCAAGCCAATAAAGGTTGTTAGTAAAGAAGTCGACTCTTCGTATATATCTAGTGGTATTGAAGTAGGAGAATTGGTTGCAACCATAGGCTCAGCCAAATTGAGTCCGAATATGCTTACATTTGTAAGTGAGTAAATCTAAGTAATAACCCGCCCTCTTAATTTACTAACATCGCACATAGGCATTTTTAGTGAACAATGAAATAGCGAAAAAAACCACAAGCTTAGACGATGCTGAAGCCAACGCCGAGTTATTAAACAAGCCCTCGAAAATGGACATATTCAGTAAGCGCCCAGTGCTTGCGATTGTGTTGTCATTAGCGCTCATATTAGTTGGCATTCGCGCAGCCATGAATATATCTATTTTGCAATTCCCGCAAATTAGCAGCGCCTCTATTCAAATAACTACGCCTTATATTGGCGCCTCTGCAGAAGTGGTTCAGGGGTTTATTACCGAACCTATAGAGCGCGCAGCTTCGTCGGTTCCCGGGGTTGATTATGTCGACTCAAATACAACACCCGGGCTAAGCTCGGTAACTGTGTGGCTTAAATTAAATGAAAATAGCTCTTCTGCTCTTGCTGAATTGTCGTCGCGCATTGATCAGATACGCTTTGAGTTACCAGAAGGTGCGGAAGATCCAGCCATACAAGTAGTGCGAGCAGATCGGCCTTTTGCCATATTTTATCTGACCGTTAACTACGACGAAGAAATAGCAGACATGTCGCGAATTGAAGTAACTGATTATCTATCACGTAATGTCTCTCCCGCGCTGTCATCAATACCCGGCGTACAACGTATAGGACTAGAGGGTTCGCGGTCACCCGCCATGAGAATATGGCTCGACACCTCACAGATGGCCGTACTCAATGTTGCCGCTGACGAAGTCGCGGCAGCGCTACGAGCGAATAATTTAATTGCCACCATTGGTAGTACTGAAAATAATCAACAGCGTATCTCTTTGCTCACCGACACCAGTTTAACCAGCGTGGAAGAATTTGAAAACTTAGTTGTTCGCGATGATGGCACCAGCCAAGTGCGTATTTCAGATATAGCTAAGGTAAGTTTGGATGAAGAAGAAGGCGTTACCACCGCTAGACTAGACAAAGACGTCGTGTTGTACATATCGGTATGGCCTTTGCCTGGCGCAAACGAGATAGAAATTGGCGATCGCTTATATGTAACGATCGATGAACTCAACGAAACATTTCCCTCAGGCCTCAGTATATCTGAAGGTTTTGACGGCACAATTTACATGCGCGACTCTTTGCGCGAAATTTTCATTACTTTAGGCGAAACTGTCTTATTAGTGGGCTTAGTCGTATTAGTAATGATGGGCTCATTTCGCACCGCATTAGTGCCCTTAGTGACAATTCCCATTTCCATATTGGGTGCTATAGCTGCTATGTATATGGTTGGTTTTTCTCTAAATTTATTGACCGTACTAGCCATAGTTCTGTCTGTCGGATTAGTGGTCGACGACGCTATAGTGGTGGTTGAAAACGTGAGTCGATACATGCGATCTGGCATGAGCAAAATGCAGGCCGCCTTGGCAAGTTCACGACAGTTACTAACCCCCATCATAAGCATGACTATCACCCTTGCTGCCGTTTATGCACCTATAGGTTTATTGGATGGTCTAACCGGTGCATTATTTAAAGAGTTCGCATTTACGCTAGCTATCGCAGTGCTCATTTCAGGCGTTGTGGCGCTTACTTTGTCGCCAATCATGAGTGCATATGCGAGTCCCGAAGGTGGTAAAGAAGGGAAAATTACAAAGAAAATAAACGGCTATTTCGAGTCTTTACAAAGCGCTTACGGCAAACTTCTTGAAAAGACTATCTGTTTCAAAGCCCAAATTCTAGTCGCTGGCTTCATACTTTCGCTATTAAGTGCGCCCTTTTATTTGCTGTCTCTTAAAGAACTTGCACCTACCGAAGATCAATCAGGTATAACCGTGATTATCGAATCCGCTCCCGAGGCCTCTTTAGATTACACCCTCAAACAAATGGATGATGTAGTGGACACAATGAAGCAACTGGAGGGCGCTAAATTTATGTGGCAGATAATTAATCCCTCCGCAGGTTTTTCAGGCGTCGACTTTGTACCGGTAAGTGAGCGCAGCCAAAGCGTGCAGGAAATGTATTGGCAAGCTTTTGGTAGCTTATCAAAGGTACCAGGCGTTAAAGCTTTTCCAGTATTAGACTCTGCCTTACCTACCGCAGGAAATTTTTCAGTGGAACTCGTGGTATTAAGTACCGACCCTTATGAAGATATGAAGGCATACGCTGACAAAATGGTGCAAAAGGCTAATCAGTCTGGAAAATTTTTATTTGCAAACACCGACTTAAAAATAGACTTACCACAGGTGCGCTTCAACTTAAACCGAGAACGAATTGCCGATTTAGGCTTAGACTTGGCGAATGTAAATCGACAATTATCTACTCTACTTTCGGGAAACTTTGTAAATAGATACAATCAAGATGGCCGCGCTTACCGCGTTATTCCTATGGTGTCAGACAGCGAGCGTTTGAATCCTCAGGCTATTATGAATTTACAAATTCGAATTGGCGATGGTAGTCTTGTGCCCTTTAGCGCAATAGCCGAACCACAAACCGAAACCGCGCCGCGCGTACTTGCTAAATTTGAACAGAAAAACGCGTTTAGAATTTTCGGTGAAGTAATTCCCGGCACCACTAAAGAACAGGGACTTACTGCACTTGAAGATATTGCCAATGAAATACTGCCTCAAACTTACACTATCGATTACGCGGGTGAGTCACGACAAATCCGCTTAGAAGGTAACACGCTTGAAGGCGTATTACTGATTGCTTTAGTATTTGTTTACCTTGTACTGGCAGTGCAATTTAATAGCTTCAGAGATCCGCTTGTAGTGCTGCTTGGCTCAGTTCCTCTGGCCCTCGCTGGTGCAATGATGTTTTCTTTCTTAAACTTCACCACCATCAACATATATTCCCAAGTCGGCTTTATTACGCTGG
>Ga0115567_10003557_pt1 | contig 15312 bp, 14 predicted proteins | sample COGITO_mtgs_1204_2_FD_88679 | JGI IMG/M metagenome (GOLD analysis project Ga0115567, IMG submission 88679) | Pelagic marine microbial communities from North Sea - COGITO_mtgs_120412 | ecosystem: Environmental > Aquatic > Marine > Epipelagic | place: Germany:Helgoland, sampling site Kabeltonne... | reverse complement strand
GACTTTTCCGAACAGCTCGACGGCGCGAGCAAATACGGCAACGGTGTCTTCTTCATTGGCAACATCGGCAGGCATGCCGAACAGCTCAGGATGATTGCTGGCAGCCAGCGCTTCGTCAACACTGGTCTGCGATCGCCCGGTGATCAACACCCGGCCGCCTTCGGCGAGCACCGCTTCAGCAATGGCCTTGCCAATACCGCGCGTACCACCGGTTATAATTACTCCCTGCTGCTCCAGCAACTGCGCCATTTTGTCATCCTCAGGATAGGGTCATCAGGCGCAGACCTTATCATTTCGCTACCAGCTTGACCACTGTCCTGCCAGTTCCGCTGGCTGGCCGGATTCAACCGACGAAGGTTTGACCAGCAGGCCGGTCATTGCCGTAGGCAGTTGCGAAACCAGCAACTGATCACCGCGGCTGAGGGCAGATGAACGCACCAGCACCCGGTAGTTGCCTGCGTTATCCATGCGCTCCCCGACGCGTTCGATCTCCACCGCCTGCAAACGGTTATCGGCTATTCGATAGACCCGGCTATTGTCATACACTGCGTGAATGGGCAGGGCGACCACATTGGATTCTTCCGGCAGCGCGATCAGCAGATTGACAACACTGCCAAGGGCCATGACGGAGTCAGGCGCGACATGAAAAAAAGCGTCAATACCACTCTGGCCTGGTTTAACCTCGCCTGCCAGGCCCCGTAAATTGAAACCCAGGCGCTCACCTGCAATATTACTTTCTGCTACCACCGCTTTGCCTTTATCCAGATGGCGGCGCAACTGCTGTGCAATCTGCATCGGCACTGGCGCTCGCACTTGCAGACCGGCATAGTCGGCCACTGTCAACAGGGAAGTGCCAGCGTTGATACGGTCACCCGCCGCCACATGCAGTGTTATTACCCGACCGCTGAACGGCGCGCGTACGTCGGTATGCTGGCGGTCAAGTTCCGCTTGCCCAAGGCGCGCGGCGGCCTCAGCGACTGCCGCCTCTGCCTGTTGTTCCTGATTCGGGTAATCGGACACGCGTGACTGGTGTTGTGCCAGTACCATGGCGCGTTCGGTGGCCTCATGACGCACATCATCAAGCTGGGCGTCGGCAATCATACTTCTGGCATGCAAAGACTCAAAGCGCTGCAACTTTTCGCGCGCCAGCTCGGCCTGGGCTTCATGGTGCAGGCCCAGATCACGCGCCAGTTGGTGTTGATTGCGTATTGAACGCAGCGCCGCCTCCGCGCTGGAAAGCGCCGCACGGGCGGACTGCTGTGCCAACGCCACCTCAGCATCATCCAGGCGTAACAGGGTTTCGCCTGCTTCGACCCATTCGCCCTCGCGTCGTAGTACCTGCGCCACGGTTGCCGTTACCCCGGCGCGCAATGTCGCCGACTGATCGGTTTCCAGTTTGCCATACACCTGAATGGTCGGCGCGATCGGACCAGGACTGACTTCACGGTATGAAACCGGCCACTCACGCTCGGCCCGTTCAACCGGCTCGGCTTTGGGCCCGGTGGCAATCACCAGCATGCTCAACAGCAGCAACATGCCAAACACCAGTACACCGGCAGCCTTGGCGCCGAGATAGCGGAATCGGGCCAGGGTCCGGCCCGGGAAATATTGCATCTTCATAATCACAATCCTTTTTGTGACACAACGTTCAAATTAGCTGTGCGCGTCAACAAGCGCGACAGAGAGTTCTTGCAGTTCTCAATCAGTATGATCAGCGCCGGCACCACCAACAGCACCAGTAGCGTTGCGAACGCCAGGCCAAAACATAAGGTAATGGCAATAGGCACCATGTAGATTGCCAGACTGAAGCTTTCAAACATAAGCGGTGACAGGCCCGCTACGGTAGTCAGTGAGGTCAGCATCACAGCGCGAAAACGTGCCAACGCTGCCGTGCGTACCGCGTCTCGTAGCGCCATTCCGTTGGCAAGCTCGCGGCGCAAAAAACTCACCAGTACAATCGAATCATTGACCACCACACCGGTGAGTGCAAAAAATGCCAGCATGGTCATCACGCCCAGGTCCACACCCATTACCCAGTGCCCGGCGATGGCGCCGGTCAGTCCCAGCGGGATGGCAATCAGAACCGCCAGTGGCCAGGTGTAGGAGGCAAACGACCACGCCAGGATCAGGTAGATGAACACCAACGTCAGTACCGCACCCAACTGCATCGCAGCCATCAACTGCTGATTGAACAGACTGGCGCCGCCCAGATTCGAACTCAGCCCGTAGCGCTGATTGATGTCGCGCAACGCTCCATCGGTGACGTCTGCCAGAATCCGTTCAGCATTGTTTTGCTGACTGTCCACCGAGGCACTGACCATGACCGACATCGAACCACCATTGTGATTGATGACATCTATACCACGGCGTGTACTTAAGGATGCCACCTGACCCAATGGCACGATGTCACCTGCAGGAGTGCGCACCGGGAACTGATTCAGCGATGCAATATGGTCGCGCTCGGCATCCGGCAGCATCAGCAGCACTTCCAGCTCAGCGTTGTTCTGATTGAATATCTGCACCCGGCTGCCGTAGTATGCTGCTCGCAACTGCTGTCCCAGCGCCGCTGTAGTCACACCCAGCGATTTGCCCTGGGGAGTCAACGAGAAAATCATCTGATCCTTGCCATAAGGCAGGTTGTCGTAGATGTTATCGACCCCTTCATAACTGGCCAGTACTGTCTGCAGCTCCTCCGAAGCCTGCTTGAGGCTGTCGAGATCATTGCCTCGCAGCACCAGCGACATATCCGGCCCGCCGCCATTGGCACCACCACGCACCTCAAGCACCAGTTGTTCTACGTAAGGCGGTGTCACTACCTGAGCCCGCCATTGCTCAACAAAAGGCTGCGGTGCCAGCGAGTAGACATCCTCCCAGGCATACTCGACACGCATGGAGCCGTACTGAAGGCCGGTTTTACGCTCCTGATTCAGCAGCGCCGAGTTCAACCGGACAAAGTAGCCATTGATGTTGTTGTCGCCGTGTTCGGCGTTGGTTGCCTGCAACGTCTGCTCCAGGTGCCCCATAAATGATTTACGCTGCTGCGGCGTTGCGTCGACCGTAAAATTCACGTTTGCTTCCAGCATCTGCAGGCTGACACCGGTGACAAAATTTACCCCGACCCGGCCGCTGATGATCAGACTGAAGGCAAGGATGACACAGCCGAACGCAGTTAACAGCGTTGCCACCGGTCGCGCCAGCGCCAGCTCCAGTACGGGTCGATAGAAACGGTCACGGAATCCGTAGAAGAAGCGGTCAAACTTCTCCCGGAAGGCCGAACGCTGGTCACGATCCATGCGGGCAAAGCCATGCTTGAGATGCGCCGGCAACACCAGGAAACATTCCACCAGTGAGGCCACGATGACACAGAACAACACCATCGGCATGGTGGCAATGACTGCACCCAATTCCCCGCCGGAAATCAACAGGGGGACAAAGGCGGCCAGTGTGGTCAGGGACGATGTCATCACCGGCATAAACATACGTTTGGCGGCACCGGATGCCGCCGCTTCCGGTGAATGGCCCTGTTCAAACAGGCTGACCGCATCCTCACCCACAACAATGGCATCATCTACAACAATACCCAGCGCCATGATGAAGGTAATCAATGCCAGAATATTGATGCTGCCATCAAAGATATAAAAATACAGCATGGTTGCGAACAGAAAACTGACCGGTATGCCCGCCGTCACCCAGAACGCGGTACGGGTATTGAGGAAAACAAACAGCGTCAGGACAACCAGTACCATACCGGACCAGGCGTTGCTGGCAATGACCTCCAGCTGTTCCTTCAACAGCAACCAGACCTCCTGATAGACCTCGACGGTGATGCCTTCGGGTAACCCTGGTCGGGTCTCATCCAGCCAGGCCTGCAGTGCCTGTGCGGACAGCATGGCATCGGAGTCGGTAATACGGTACAGGTTCATTTCAATCGCGGGCAGACCGTTCTGACTCAACACCGGCTGACCGGCGCGCGCACGTTTGTCGATGCTGGCGACATCACCCAGACGAACCAGCTCGCCGGTGCCTGGCACGCGCACTTCCAGTTGCTCAAACTCACGGATGTCGCGACGCTGATCCAGCGCGCGCAGCTGCATTTCACCCTGGTCGCGGGCAACTGTGCCCGCCGGTACATCGGCGCTGCGTTGCCTGACTTCAGCAGCCAGTGTGTCCAGTGAGGTATTCATCGCCAGCAGACGGGCGCTGGACACCTGGATCGCCAACTCTTCTTCTGGCAGACCGCTGAACTCGATGCGGTCGACACCGGCAGCATACAGTTCGCGCTCAAACTGGCGCACCATTGGCGCCAGCTCGGCTACCGAACGACCACCGGAAACCAGCAGGGAGGCGATGTTTTCATAATTGGTACCACGGCGAGCAACAATCGGCTCCATGTCCGCGGGCAGGTTTCTTACCCGGGCAATACGATCGTTGACATCATCAATGATCTTGCCCATGTCGGAATCAAAACTGAATTCCAGTCGAATGCTGGCCGAGCCCTGCGTGCTGCTGGAATACATCTGCTGCAGGCCCACCAGCGTGCGCAGTTGCTGCTCAATCGGCACCACAATCAACTGTTCCACATCTTCAGCAGAGGCACCGGGCCAGCTCGCATTGATAATGATGCCCGGCCATTCCACGGACGGATCGAGCTGGGTATTGATGCGACTGGATGCCCACAACCCCGACAGGATCATCATGATCATGACCAGATTGGCAGCCACTTTGTGGCGGGTGAAAACATCGATGATGCTTGTCTTGTTCATTTTAAACACGGCCTGTGACTGTTTTTTTTGCCAGGGACAACCCGTCCCTTTAGCAAAGACAATTCACAGATCGTGCCAGAATTTAACCCTTTGTTTTATATGGTCTATTTTTAGGTGTGGCGAAAAAGCCGACTGGCAGGCAGCGGTAATTGGGCTAACAGGTGGTGATTTTCACCACTCGAGATCAGAGTCGCCAGGCCTACTGATAACCTCTGGCCTGCAGCTCGAACAGGGTGGCGTACTGACCGTCTTTGGCGAGCAGGCTGTCATGATTACCCTGTTCGGTAACCTTGCCCTGATCCAGCACAATGATGTGGTCGGCGATTCTCACAGTGGAGAATCGGTGGGAAATGATAATGGAGATACGGTTGGCGGTCAGCTCACGGAAATGCGCAAAAATGTCGGCTTCGGCTTTGGCATCAATGGCCGCCGTGGGTTCGTCCAGAATCAGTACTTCTGCCTGGCTGCGCATGAATGCGCGTGACAACGCGATTTTCTGCCATTGCCCACCCGACAGCTCTTTGCCATCCTTAAACCAGGTGCCAAGCTGGGTATCGTAGTCCGTCGGCATCTGCTTGATAAAATCCGCCGCCAGGCCCTTTTCCGCTGCATCGGTAATCAGTGGCCGATCGGTCAGGTAGTCAACATCACCAACCCCGATATTTTCGCCGACTTTCAACTGATAACGGGCAAAGTCCTGAAAGATGACACCAACACGCTGCCGTAACGCGTCAATATCCCAGTCCTGCAGGTTAAGGCCCTGAAACAGGATGCGACCCTCGGTGGGTGTGTACAGGCGTGTCAACAATTTGATCAGCGTGGTTTTGCCAGACCCGTTCTCACCGACAATGGCCAGGCTTTCGCCGGCCCTGATATGCAGATTGATACAATCCAGTGCCGGTGTCGCTGAGCCCGGGTAATGGAAGCTGACATTTTCAAAACGGATGCCGTCGTCCGGCAACGGGCCTTCGGTTTTATCCCCCGTCGGTTCAGCGACGCTGTGCCCCAGATACTCGGTGAGATTGGACAGGTAGAGATTGTCTTCGTACATCTTGTTGATGGAGGTCAGGCAACTGGTGACGGCACCCTGGCCTTGTCGGAACACGGCGATATACATGGTCATCTGACCCAGGGTAATGGTACCGGCTACCGCCGCAAAGGCTACCCAGCCAAAGGCAAAATAGAATGCCACACTGGCGATCAGCCCCAGTGCATAACCCCAGAAGCCACGGCGTAATACCAGGTTGCGATCTTCTTTATATATTCTGCGGAAGATTTCGACATAACGCTGCAGGAACAACCGGCCCAGCTGCATCAGCTTGACCTCTTTGACGCCGTCTTCGCGGGTCAGCACCATCTCCAGGTAGATCTGCATCCGGCGCTCTGAGGAGCGGCGGCGCTGATTGCGGAAGGCTTCACCGGCGTATTTGGCTTCAGCCATGAATGCCGGCACGCCGGCAAGCCCGAGCAGCAAGACGGCCCAGGGCGAAAACTGGAACAACAGGAAGCCATAACTGACCAGCGAGATGCCGTCACGTAACAGATCAAAGGTGGCAATGACCAGACTTAACGGGCGACTGGACGCTTCGCGGCGAGCTCGCACCAGCTTGTCGTAGAATTCGGAGTCTTCAAAGTTGGCCAGCTCAAGCGTCAATGCCTTTTCCAGGATCATGACGTTGACCTGATTGCCCAGCAATGCACGCAGCACCGACTGGCAGACCGTATTGGCTTTCTGTGCGCCGGTCATCAGCACAACCAGGCCCAGCTCAAGCATAATATAGAACAGCAGAGCGTCAGTGGCCGCTTCGCGCGCGGCGCCCTCTGCATCAATGGCGGTAACCACCGTATCGACAATGAGCTGACCGACCCAGGCAATGGCGGCTGGCAACACCCCGGCAATCAGGGTGACCAGCGCCATGGCAATGGTCAGCCCGGCGCTGCTGCGCCAGACAATATCAATGGCGACGCCACTGTAGCGGAATACCGATACAAAGCGCATGAGCCAGGCGACCGGCCTTGCCTGTGACAAGGTGTTTTTCACAATAATACGTCTTTCAACATTCGGTCGACCGGCTCAGGCGCCGTGGCGCTTTTTTAATGTTTTCGCGACATTACATCTCAGGTTTGTACGCGCGCAACAGAATACGATCGGTATTGCGACCCAGACTTGCGTCAAACGGACCGGTTGTACGCGGGTCATCCTCTGCTTCCAGCAAATCGCTGGCAGCGACACTTTCATAACCGGCGTCAAACAGCGCCTGTTCGATCTCTTCCTGAGTGATACGGTGCAGGGCGGCGTTATCCGCGCCTTCGTTACCGCGGTGATCAATAACACCCAGAATACCGCCTGGTTTCAGCGTATCTTTAACGGCCAGCAACATGGCCTGGGCCGCTTCCGGACTGTTGTTGTAAAGATCATGGAAATTCAGCGCTGTCAGTGCAAAATCCACCGAATTTGGTTCGACACCCAAATCACTCATGTCGGCGTTTACGCGCTGCACGTTGGGCAGACGGTTATCCGCCAGACGGGCTTGTACGGCCTCCTCGGTGTTGCGCATACCCAGCGAACGCGGGCTGTTCTGCATCAATACGGTGCCTTCCGGACCCACCGCGTGCGACAGCACTTCGGTATACCAGCCACCGGAGGCCATGATATCCATCGCTGTCATGCCTTCTTCCAGGCCCAGGAAACTCAGCACTTCCACCGGCTGGCGTGCAGCATCGCGGGCCTTGTCTTCATCTGCGCGATCAGGGCCATTCAGCGCCGCCGTCAGGCGTGCTTCATCAATTGCATAGGCTGACGTCACCAGCAGCATCAGCGCTGCGAATATGCTTGTCATCTTCTTCATTGCGATTCCCCTTCACTATGATTGTTGTATAAACATGTCGTTGTCATACGCGACCTGGTCTGTCTGGGGCCTGTTAGCAGCCCTGAGCGCAATAACAGCACTGAGCGCGTTAGCAACCAGACAAACAGACACCACAATCGCGTCAGCAATCGTGGCCAGAGACATAACAGCATAGGGCAAAATGGCGATAACTGGAAGGCAGGAAGCAGAAGCAGTGGAACAGGTGCAGACAGCGGGGACGATCAATGCAGACGTCGCGACTCCATCAACTCTTCTTCGAAGAGCTTTTTGACGCGTAACAGTTCCTTCATATCACCCTCTGATTTCAACAACGGCAGATGGTTCTCGATATCAAGGATGATATTGGTGATGCTGCCGGTATCCAACGCGCTGAGATCCACGTCAAACGGCCAGACGGTGTCGCGGCTTGTATCGTAACTCATGACTTTCCGGCAGACCCCGTAAACTGATTGGCAGACTGATAGACCCACTTAATGTGTCGTCCGCGCCGGGGAAAGCTTTAACACTACTTCTTCAGTATCGGACATTAAAAACGTTATCGAGGCAGCCTGTTTAAAATGAAGCGCTGGCAACGCACGACTGCAGGGATGCAGGCGTCAGAGCGACGCAGAAAGTCAGCGCCGGGCCAGTTTTTAGCCCATGGCCTCACGTATCAGACGGTTCTTCAGTCCAGCCCAGCCATCAACCGCACGCATGCCGGTATTGCGCAGCCAGCGCACCGCCAGCGGCTGATCGGCATACAGGCGCTTGAAACCCTCCATCATGGCCATCATGGCCAGATTGTGGGGCTTGCGGCGGCGCTGATAACGACGCAGTACCATGGGATCAGTCAGCGAACGCCCGGTCCGGATTGCACGGATCAGTTCTTCGGCCAGCACCTGCACATCCAGCAACCCCAGATTGGCGCCCTGTCCAGCCAGTGGATGGATACTGTGAGCCGCGTCGCCAATCAATACCACTGCCTCCCGGAAGTAATGCCGGGCGTGACGCTGACGCAACGGAAAACTGTAACGCTGCGCGCACTCATCCACCGGCCCCAGCCAGTGTTCACTGACCCGGCTCAAGGCCTGACAGAAAGCAGCATCGTCCATGGCCATCAACGCCTGCGCCCGTTCCGGCACCAGCGACCAGACAATGGAACAATAATGCCCGGTATCCTTGCCTTCGGTGTCCGAAGACGTCAGCGGCAGAAAGGCCAGTACGCCGTCATCCATGAAACACTGCCGCGCCGTGAGCTGGTGCGGATCGCGCGTCCTGATGGTGGTGACAATGGCATGGTGCTCATAATCCCACTCCCGGGTCTCGAAGCCGGCCATGTGCCGCATCGGGGAATTCGCACCATCGGCCGCGATCAGAAGGCCGGCAGTAATCTGCTGGCCATCATCCAGCGTCAGATGCGCGCCGGTATCCGGATCATAACGGTAAGCACTCAGCGTTGCCGGTGCCAGCAGGGTCAGGCGGGTTGAGCTGTCGACTGCTTCTGCCAACTGTTGCAGCCCCTCATGCAGGGCGCCGGTCAGGACGCTGTTTTCAATGATATGGCCCAGCTCCGGAGCGTGGATATCGTGCGCAGCAAAATCAATACTGCCAGTGCCATCCGCCTCATGAACGTGCATGCGCGTGTAGGCACACAGACGATCGGCCGGCATGGCCTGCCACACATCCAGACGGCTCAGCAGACGTTGCGAGGCGGCGGTCATGGCGCTGACGCGAGGATCAAAGCCCGCGATATCGGCAGGCGAATCGGGCCGGGACTGCAGAGGCCGCGCATCAATCATGGCGATGCGCAGGCCACTGTCCGCCAGCGCCAGCGCCATGGCTGCGCCGGTGATGCCAGCGCCCACGATCACGATATCGTGGTCGTTCATTCGCTCTTCATTCTGCTTTGCCTGAATCACCCGGTTTGCCCTATCTGTCTTTAGCTGCATCGTCTATATTAGGCATTATCATAACCGTATCAAATCAGCCTTAACAGCAGGAGTCTATCATCCATGACAGCAGAAATGAGCCTGGACGCGGCACAAGCCCTTATCGGCACGGAAACCGGCCTCAGCCAGTGGCACACCATCAGCCAGGAACAGGTCAATCAATTTGCCGATACCACCGGTGACCATCAGTTCATTCACCTGGACGAAGAGCGCGCCAAAGTGGAAACGCCGTTTGGCGGCACCATTGCCCACGGCTACCTGACCCTGTCGCTGCTCAGCATGCTGGGCGCCGAAGCTGGCACCGTGCGCCTGGCTGGCACCAAAATAACCATCAACTACGGACTCGACAAAGTTCGTTTCCTGAACCCGGTGCGCATTGGTTCGCGTATTCGTGCCCGCTTTATCATGCACAGTATCACCGAAAAGAACCCCGGCCAGTATCTGATCAAGCACCAGGTGACCGTGGAGATCGAAAACCAGGAAAAGCCGGCCTTGATTGCCGAGTCATTGAGCCTGGCCGTCACCGGCTGAACAGTCAGCGTTGTCGGGGCGACTCATTTAGAAACAACTCATTCAGGATAGCAACCATGCATAAACCATTACGCAACATTGCACGAGGACTCATGATTGTGGGACTACTGACGCTTATTTCCTGCGCCGGTGACAGGCCAACGACACTTGGTGTGCAGAACAACCAGCTGTCGACCTGCCCGGACTCACCCAATTGCGTGTCCAGTTTTGATCAGCGCGACAGCCATGGCATTGCACCGTTGACCGGCGATATGGACGCCGTACGCGCGGCGCTTGCAGAACTGCCTCAGGCGGCCATCGTGACCGACGACGGCAATTACATTCATGCCGAATTTACCAGCCGGCTGATGGGTTTTGTCGACGATGTCGAATTTCTGGCAGACCCTGCCTCAGATCAAGTGCAGGTGCGCTCAGCCTCGCGCCTGGGACACAGTGACCTTGGCGTCAATCGCGAGCGCGTGGAAAACATTCGTGAGCTGATGGGCAGTTAATGGGTCGCGGCTTAGTCAGTTCAAGCCAGGCTGGTTTAACGCCTGATGGATTTTCGGTCCGCCATGCCCATAGCCTGACGGGCGAACCAGCCTTTGGCGGGTGGCATCAGGTCCATCAGTAACAGGCCCAGGTTGCGCCCCAACGCCAGTGTCGGTCGCGCGTTGGAAAACAGGCGCGTGGTCAGATCGCTGAAGGCAATGGTATTGGCCTGATCGCCGGACTGGGCCGCCAGAAAAGCCTGCAGCACCGCCATTGATCCCGGATTTTCCCCGGTCTGGTGCGCATTGACAATCAGTTCGGCCAGCGCGCGCGCATCACGTAATGCCAGATTCAATCCCTGACCGGCCACTGGATGCAGCGTGTGGGCAACGTTGCCCAGCAACACGATACCGGGGCGTATCTGCTCGGTCGCCACGGTCAGACTCAGCGGGAAAAGCGACCTGGCGCCTGCATGAGTAATCCGGCCCAATCGCCAGCCAAATCGCTGCTGCAGGGTGTCAATAAAATCAGCCTCCGGCAATGCCATTATGCGCTCTGCACTGCAGGAGGCATTGTCGCTTTTGCCCCCACCCTGGTTGCTGTCACTGTCAGCCAGGGTCCAGACCAGTGCGCCCCGATGCTGCCGTTCACGCCCGACCCCGTGGTCTGCCAGCGGCAACATGGCCAGCGGACCGGTATCGGTAAAGCGCTCAAAGGCCTGCCCCCGGTGGTCATTGGCAAAGGCAACATTACAGATCAGCGCCTGCTGACCATAATGCTTCTGCTGCATAGTGATACCCAGTTGCCGGCACAGACCCGAGCGCCCGCCGTCCGCCAGCACCAGCAGCCGGGTTCTGATGTTATCGAGCGAGGCACCTTTAATGGTCAACATGGCGCCATCACTGAGGGGCTGAATATGCTCAACACTGGCTGGCGCACACACGGTCAGGCGCGAACTGTCCTGTAATGCCTGTTGCAGCACGCACGTCAGGTGGTGATTCTCGGCAACGTAACCCAGCGCTTCTACGCCGACCTCGGCACTGTGCAGACGGGTTGCGCCAAAATGTCCACGATCGGACACCTGAATATCACGGATGGCGGTAACGCCAGGGGCCAGCGCCGACCAGAGGCCGGCCTGTTCATAAATCAGGCGGCTGCCCCAGGACAGCGCCGTGCTGCGTGCGTCAAAATCAGCGCCGGTGTCACCATTTTTAGCGTCAGGTTTTGCCATCGGCGCGGCATCCAGCAACAATACGCTCAGGTCGCTGTGCCGGGCCAGTTGATCCAGCAACAGCGCAAAGCTGCCTCCGACCAGGCCACCGCCAGCAATGACAATATCGTATTCCGCGTTAAGTTTTTTGTCTGTCATGGTCCGTACTTTCTGTTTCCGGGCACTGTTCCCACCCACCGTTCCCGTGCAGGCCTATGCCCGTTGCGCCATCAGCGCTTCGATAGCCTCGGTGGTTTTGGGCACGCCGTCGGTCAATACCTTGTTGCCGGTTTTGGTGACCAGCACATCGTCTTCGATGCGAATGCCAATACCGCGCCACTTTTTGGCAACCTTTTTGTTGTCAGGCGAGACATAAATGCCCGGCTCCACTGTTGTCACCATGCCAGGTTCCAGACGCCGGGGTTTATCCCGGTCCAGATAACTGCCGGCATCATGCACGTCGATGCCCAGCCAGTGGCCCGCGCGATGCATATAAAAATCACGATAGGCACCGTCTGCAATCAGCCTGTCTGCATCCCCTTTCAGCAAGCCCAGGTCGATCAGGCCGTGGGTGATCACCCTGACCGTGACATGGTGAGGTTCATCCCAGGGCACGCCGGGACGGGTGACCGCGATCGCTTCCAGCTGTGCCTTGAGAACGATGTCATACAGGGCTTTTTGTTCGGCGCTAAACTGGCCACTGACGGGAAATGTGCGCGTGATATCCGCGGCGTAATATTCATATTCGCAACCGGCGTCAATCAGCACGAGGTCACCGTTTCGCAACGGGTCCCGGTTTTCAATGTAATGCAGAATACAGGCATTGGCACCCGCGGCGACAATGCTGTTGTACGCGGGCGCGCGACTGCCCGACATCATGAACTCATGCACCAGCTCTGCTTCCAGATGATACTCATGGCGACCTTCACGCGCGGCCAGCATGGCGCGCTTGTGCGCACGCGCAGAAATATCGGCCGCGCGCTGCATCAAAGCGATTTCGGCTTTGCTCTTGAACAGGCGCATCTCATGCAACAGCGGGTCCAGCAGAATTAGCTGCTGCGGTGCTTTGGCGCCCATGCGTGTCCGGCTGCGGACGTTTTTCACCCAGCCACTGATGCGCTTATCAAAAGCCGGTTCACGTTCCATGCAGTAATACAGTGTTTCACAGCCGTCCATCAGGCCGGGCAGGATTTCATCCATCATGCCGATGGGGTAAGCCTCGTCCACCAGCAGGCGGCTTTTTGCCTGTTCCGGCCCGGTCAGAATGCCAGTCCAGAGCTCTTTGGTTTTGTCCTTGGGCTGACAAAACATCACAACTTCGCCCTGCTTGCGCCCGGGGATCAGGGCCAGCACGGCATCATCTTCGGTAAAGCCGGTCAGGTAATAAAAATCGCTGTCCTGACGGTATGGATATTCGGTGTCATTGCTGCGTGTGCGTTGGGGTGCTGCGCTGAGCAGGGCAATACTGTTTTTGCCCAGTTTGCCCATCAGGGCGCGGCGGCGCTTCCTGGCCTGCACATAAAGATCGGCCCCGGTGGCACGCTGCGGGTGCTGTAATTTAGCTTTTGCCATACATTTTCCTGAGATTGTGTCTCGCGTTATTGACCGCCTACAACCAGCTCTCTATAGTAAGGGTCCAGTAACGGAACCGGTCGGCGGGGCTTCCTGCGTACGTAATCGATATGAATGACGATCAATTCAATACCCTTGACGAAAAAATCAATGCCCTGATCGCATTGTGCGCTGCCATGAAGCAGGAGAACCAGTTGCTGCGCGCCAGTCAGCATAACTGGCAAACGGAACGTCAGCAACTACTGGAGAACAACCGCCAGGCCAAGAGCCGCCTGGAATCAGTCCTCAGCCGTCTGAGATCCATGGAACAGTCGCAAAGCGCCTGAGTGTGAAAACTTTATGAGCAATCTTCAGGAAGAAGCCAGCACGGTTGTGGTCAAGATCCTTGATCGCGAATACCAGATCAGCTGTCCGCCGTCAGAGCAGGATGCGCTGCTCAAATCTGCCCGACACCTTGATGAAAACATGCGCAAAATCAAGGCACGCGGCACGATTCATGGCCTGGAAAAAATCTCCGTGATGGCAGCACTGAATATTACCCACGAGTTGCTGCAGAAAAATCGTCAGATCAATGAAGCACGTCACAGCACCGCGCAGCAGATCAAATATCTGGAAGATAAAATCGAACGCGCATTGCACAACGCCCGCCAGATCGAACTGTAAATCTTGCCGCTGGTACCCCGGCCGGCACTGTTACGAAAGCTGTTACAAAAAAGTTGCCGCTTTTACTCGATACCCCAAAATAACTTCTATATACTCGATTCATAGTCACCTGGAGTACAGGCCAGCTGAAAATGTTCTTGAGCCGATATCTGTTACTCCGGAGGCTCTTCGCAATGATGTTGTTGAGCAAGTCCGCACGACGGAAAGCCTGATACATCGCTGGAGCCACCACCTGAACCTGTGGGTTCAGGACTATTTCGGCAGCGGTACTCTGGGTGGCTTCCACTCGCTGCAGCCCCTGATCAATCCGACATGATCAATGCATGAAACCTTCATCGTCCATCCCGCAGCAATCACCTGAAACACGCAAGACCTTGCGTCAACGCCTGCGACGTGCGCGACGTCAACTTTCGTTCAGTGAGCAACGCCATGCCGCGCTCGGCCTGACCCGACAGTTGCGCCATACAGCGCTCTGGCAGGGTGCCCGTCATATTGCTTTTTACCAGGCTGTGGATGGCGAAATTGTTACCCTGCCGGCACTGCGTCTGGCATGGCAACAAGGCAAAGCCTGTTATCTGCCGGTACTGCACCCCATCAAAGATGACCACATGGTGTTTGTCCGGATCTGGCCCGGCAGCCGACTGGCCTACAACCGCTGGGGCATTCCGGAGCCAAAAGCGGCGTTAAAACACAGCGTGTCACCACGCAGACTGGATCTGGTGTTGTTGCCACTGGTGGGGTTTGATGAGGCCGGTAATCGTATCGGCATGGGCAAGGGGTTTTATGACCGTACATTTGCCTTCAGGCGCGGCAAATGTCGCCGGCCCGCCCTGACAGGGCTGGGTCACGAGTGTCAGAAAGTGGCAGAAGGAATTGCGCCTTCTGCCTGGGATGTTCCGCTTGATGCGCTGGCAACGCCTCGCCGGTATAAATCCATCAAAAATCGTAAAGCTTTGTAAATTATCGATTTATAGAAGACCGCTTTGCGCCACGCCGCTAATCAGGACACTGAGTCCAAAAAGAACAACAACGACCAATAGCATATCTGGTTTGCGTTTCATGAGATGTCCGCTACTTTTAATTATTTAAATTTTTAATTATTCCATTTTCCAGCTAATTAAGCCTGTCATCTAATACGTTATCAAGATAAACCTGCTAACGTGCTGAACAATAATATAATAATAAGGGCTTGACAATGCTTGGTTGCAAAATTTTTACACCTTTTTAACTAAATTTCTGGCCTTATCTCTGTATCGGCACTTGCCTGAAATAAATATACTGTATATATTTACAGCTCCACGACG
>Ga0115567_10003554_pt1 | contig 15315 bp, 14 predicted proteins | sample COGITO_mtgs_1204_2_FD_88679 | JGI IMG/M metagenome (GOLD analysis project Ga0115567, IMG submission 88679) | Pelagic marine microbial communities from North Sea - COGITO_mtgs_120412 | ecosystem: Environmental > Aquatic > Marine > Epipelagic | place: Germany:Helgoland, sampling site Kabeltonne... | reverse complement strand
TGCGTGGACACTACGAGAAGCATTACGAGGTGACGATCGAGGATGACGCTGTGGAGACGGCGGCCAAGCTGTCCGCGCGCTATATGCATGATCGTTTTCTGCCCGACAAAGCGATCGACGTGATCGATGAAGCCGGGGCCGCCTTCCTGCTCGCGGACCTGTCGCATGATCAGGCGCTGATTACCAAGGGAGACATCGAGGCGACCATTGCCGACATCGCAAATCTACCGCCAGCGAATGTGACCAGTGATGACGCGAAGATGCTGCAGACCCTTCCTGCGAGATTGAAGGAGCGAGTGTTCGGCCAAGATGCGGCTGTGGAGCGGTTGTCCAAGGCCATCAAGCTGTCGCGTGCTGGCATGCGGGATCCGGAAAAACCGGTTGGCAGTTTTCTGTTTACGGGACCGACTGGGGTCGGGAAGAGCGAGATGTGCAAGCAACTTGCGGAGTTGCTGAGCGTGTCATTCAAACGCTTCGATATGAGCGAGTACGCCGAGAAGCACACCATCTCGCGGCTGATCGGCGCCCCACCAGGATACGTCGGGTTCGACCAGGGCGGCTTGTTGACGGAGGCGATTATTAAGACGCCGTATTCCGTGGTGCTGCTCGACGAGATCGAGAAGGCGCACGGTGACATTTTTAACGTCCTGCTGCAAGTCATGGATCACGGCACGCTTACCGATAACAACGGGCGCAAGGCGGACTTCCGAAACGTGGTGCTGGTCATGACCTCCAACCTGGGTGCGCGTGAAATAAACGCGAACCCGATTGGCTTTGCCGAGCGCTCTACGGAGGGCGATGAGTCCCGCGCCGTCGAGAAGTTTTTCAGTCCGGAATTTCGGAATCGCTTGGATGCTACGATCCACTTCTCGAGTCTCGATATGCCGCTCGTGGAACGCGTGGTCGACAAGTTTGTTGAGCAGCTCGGGGGGCGCATGCGTGAGCGCGGCGTGATCCTCAAGCTGAGTAAAGAAGCCCGCAGCTATCTGGCCACGAAAGGCTACGACCCGAAACTTGGGGCCAGGCCGATCGCGCGGATCATTCAAACGGAGATTCAGGAACGACTCGTAGACGAGTTGCTCTTCGGCAGCCTGGTGAATGGCGGCACGGTCGAGGTGATCGTGGAAGCTGAGGCATTAGAATTCAAGGTATCTCCGCTCGAGATCGAGCAGGTCGTGAAACTCGAAGACGCTGCGAGCAGCGAGGAAGACTGAACATTCTTATGCTGCTGCAACTGATCTTCTGGCTCTCGCTTGGGCTCCTCGCCTGGACCTTCGCGATCTATCCGGCGTTGGTGATTCTGATCGCCGGGCGGAGCTTTCGGCGCACTCGGGCCAGTTCGTACCGGCCGAGGGTGACTGTGGTGATGGTCTGCTACAACGAGGCCGCGCGCTTGCCGAAGCGCATTGATAATCTACTGAACACGGATTATCCGCACGAACTGCTCGATATCGTGCTTGTCTCCGATGGCTCGAGCGATGACACGGAAGACGTAGTGCAGCAGATCGGCGACCCAAGGTTGCGGTTAATTGCCCGCAGCGAGCGTACGGGGAAGGCCGGCTGCCTGAATGTAGGAGTCGAGAAGGCCAAGGGCGAGATCATTGTCTTCTGTGATGCCCGCCAGACTTTTAATCGCCAGACCATTCCTCGTCTCATCGATCGATTCCCGCGCGATGGCAAGCGGATGCCGATTGGAGCAGTCTCCGGACGGTTGGAGATCGCCGAGGGCGGTGGCGGCATGGCCGAAGGGGTGGGGGCCTACTGGAAGCTAGAGCGCCGTCTGCGTGAAGCGGAAGGCATGCTCGACTCGACCATCGGCTGCACCGGGGCTGTGTACGCAGTCCGCCGTGAGCTGTACCGGCCAATTCCTGACGACACGCTGTTGGACGACGTCGTGATCCCGATGCAGATCCTCTGCGATGGCAGCCGCGTGGTGCTAGAGCCATACGCGCATGCCTTCGATCCGCAGGAGCTGTCTTCGGACCGGGAGGAGAATCGCAAACGCCGGACTCTGGCCGGCAACGTGCAGATGCTTCTGCGCCATCCACAATGGCTACTGCCGTGGCGAAACCGGTGCCTGATTCAACTAATTTCGCACAAGTACATGCGCATGGCTGGCCCGTTCTGCCTGTTGGCCGCAGCCGTGACGAACGTCCTGCTTCTGTCGCACCGCTTTTACCTGTTGCTGGGGATTGTGCAGCTTCTCTGCTATGTCCTGGCCTTGATTGGTGCCCGTGGCGGTCCCAGACCCGCTCGGCTGGCCGCAAGCTTTCTGTTTCTGAACCTTCAGGTAGTCCGGGGAATCTACTACTACTTTTTTGGCAACTGGCGCTCGGGTTGGAAGTAGCACCTCAGCGCTGGCAACGCACACGATGACCCGCGAGCGGGTGAACGTGCTCTGGCTTTTTTGCGAAGACCTCAACCCCTGGCTGCCGTTATGGGGCGACTCCACGGTGGAAACCCCGAATATCGATGCCCTGGCCGCGGGCGGTGTGCGCTTCACCAACGCCCACACGCCGTCCCCAGTCTGCTCGCCTTCGCGCTCCGCCGTGATTACGGGCTGTATGGCCACTTCGTTTGGCGCGCACAATCACTTCAGTTCTCGCCCGGGGATGCCGCCCATTGAGCTGCCTGCGCAGGTGCGGCCGTTGCCTTTATTGATGAAGGACGCTGGGTACTACACGTTCAATCATGGCAAGGACGACTACAACTTCGAGTATGATCGAGACGCTTATTACTCCGGCAAGTGGCAGGTCGTGAACCCCTATGGCAAGCACGCGCCCGGCAATGCGAGGGGAGGGCAGGAGGACCGCGATTTTCGCCAATGGCGAGGTCGCGCTGAGAGCCAGCCCTTCTTTGGCCAGATCACGCTCTGGGCTGGGAAAAACCAATTGCGCGTTCCCGGGCCGGCCGTCGATCCGAGCACGGTTACGGTCCCGCCATATTATCCGAACACGGGGAGCTTTCGCGAGGCGATCGCCCGGCACTACGACCAGATTCGGACGACCGATCGGGAAGTCGGGCAGATTGTCGCTGACCTCAAGGCAGACGGTCTGCTCGACAATACCATCATCTGCTTCTTTTCTGATCACGGCTATCTGATGTTGCGGGGTAAGCAGTTCTGCTACGACAGCGGGACGCATTCGCCGTTAATTATCGCCGGCCCTGCAGAACTGTTGCCAGAGGAGCAGGGGACAGAGAGGCCAGAGGTCTCGACCACACTCGATATAACGGCCACGACGCTGGCGCTGGCGGGTGAGCCGGTCCCCCAATGGATGGAGAGCGAGGATCTCTTCTCGGAAGATGCCGGGCGCGACTTCGTCATCTCGACGCGTGATCGCTGCGATGCGGCGATCGATCGCATCCGCAGTGTTCGCACCGACCGCTTCCGCTACATCCGAAACTTCTATACCTCTAAGCCGTTGATGCAGCCACAGTACCGCATGAATCAGCCCTGCTACAAGGAGTACCGGCAGATGTGGCAGCGGGGCCTGCTGAACCAAACACAAGCATTCTTCGCCGGCGACGAGCGCCTTCCCGAAGAGCTATATGATTGCCAGACCGATCCGCATGAGTGCCAGAATCTAGCGAACCATCCTGCGTATGCTGACGAATTGGCCCATCTGCGTGAGATCTTGACCGACTGGATGCGTGAGTCTGGCGATCGTGGCGGAGAGAAAGAGGCTGACGAGTTGTATGAATGGTACTTCAATAATTGGCCCGCAGAACAGACCTGCTCCCCTGAGTTTAAGCAGTTTCGCGAACACAACAGAGGAACCAGCTGAAAGCACGCATGCGACTATTGATCATACTCCTGCTGATGGTTGGGCTTCAAGCAGCGGAAGAAGCCAAGTGGCAGAGCCTATTTGACGGCAAGACGTTGACTGGCTGGGAGACCGCCAAGAAGACGCCCGTCGCCAAAGGCTGGATCGTAGAGGATGGCTGCATCTTCCGGAATGCAAAGGGCGGAAGTATCTTCACAGTTTCCGAGTATGAGAATTTCGAGCTCGAGTTCGAATGGAAGATTTCGGCCAACGGCAACAGCGGCGTCAAGTACCGGACGAACGGCCAGCTTGGCCCCGAGTACCAGGTCCTTGATGATGACGGGCATAAGAACGGCAAGAATCCGCTCACCTCTGCCGCGGCTCTGTACGCCATGGTTTCCTGTAACGACCAGAAGGCCCTCAAGCCCGTTGGCGAGTTCAACACCGGCCGCATTGTCGCCCACGGCACCAAGCTTGAGCACTGGCTCAATGGCAAAAAGGTAATGGAGACCGACACCAGTTCGGCGGAATGGGCCAAGGCCAAAGCGTCGAGCAAGTACCGGGACAAGGAAGACTACGGCACGGGCTCTGGCAGGCTTATGCTGCAGGATCACGGAAACCTCGCTTGGTACCGGAACCTGCGGATTCGCCCTCTCGACTGAAGCCCCGCCCGGGCTGCTACCGGGCCATTAGAAAACGAGGGCTTCCGGTTCTCGAGTGACAATGGGCACGAAATTCTACTTTGGGCCTAGTAAAATTTGCGGTTTCGGTCACCGTACCCGCCCGAGCGCCAACATAGCTCAGTTGGTCAGAGCAGCTGATTTGTAATCAGCAGGTCGTCGGTTCGAATCCGACTGTTGGCTCCATTCGCCTCTTGGCAGTTTCGCACGCCAAGGCGCTCGGCGCTTTCCGCCATTTCATTGGCGGACCGAACGACCAAAGACCCTGGCGTTCCGGGACGCCCAGAGAGGCGCAAAGACGCAGAGGCCGCCGGATCGCAACTTTGAAGCATACCCTAATGTTCTAATCTGCTTGCCCAGCGATTGACCTATACCTTGATCGTGAGTTCGTGGATAGGGACGGTGCATCGCCAATTTTCGGAAAAGCGCGCAGGGAGGATTGCAGGATAATGGCGATCATCACCTGTGGGAAGCTCGCGAAAGCTGATTTTGAGAAGATCATGCTCGTGAGCAGACTCGAATGTGACTATGTCATCACGACCGACTATCTCGGTTTTACCGACCTCAGCGGCACTCAGGGACTCAAGGTCTACATGGAGCAAGATTTAGACGTACTGCTGCATGGCCATCTTGAGCGTCTTCGCACCTGCACAAGCAGGAGTCGGCCTTGGGAGCCGACGGAGCGCCTAGAGCAGATGCAGGCGATTGATCGTGACGAGAGGCAGGCTTTACTGGCGAGGCGATTGGCGTAATCGAGAGGGAGGCAACCTGCATGGTGCCCATGTATGCCTTCCCTTCCTTCGTACCGTTCCGTAAGAGACCGGGGTGTAGTAGCGCGAGTTCCTCCCCGAAGCCTCTTACGGGTAAGTCAGCCCGCCATCCGGCCCGAGGGGAATGCCTATGGCATACCAACTCAACAACATGATCAACCAAACGATGCTAAAGCCGATCGTGTAGGGGAGCATCGTGGTGATGAGTGTGCCCATTCCGGCCTTCGGTACGAGCTGGCGCATGTACATCAGGATGATCACCATGTACGGATTGAGCGGTGTAATGATGTTGGTCACCGAGTCCCCGATCCGATACGCTGCCTGCGTCAGCTCGGGGCTGATTCCTACGACCATGAACATCGGGATAAACACCGGCGCAAAAATCGCATACTTGGCCGACATTGAGCCGACGAAGAGATTGAACAGCATGGTCAGGAGCACGAACGAGACAAGCAACACGGGAATTGGCAGCTCGGCTGCGCTGAGCGCGTTGCCTCCGGCCAGGGCAAACATGCGCCCTAATCCCGTGTATTTGAAGCAGGCAATGAACTGGGCGGCGAAGAACGACAGCACGATGATCGGAGCCATCGCGGCCATTGTTTCGGTCAGCATGCGCATCACGTCGCGATCATTGCGAATCGTCCCCGCGCGGGCGCCGTAGCCAAGCCCGGGCAGCAAGAACAGCAGAAACAGCAGGGGGACGATGGCCCGCACCCAGCGCGAAAACTTCTCTTTGCTCGGGGCGAGGACGCGCGAGCCGTCCTCGGCGCTTGCGAACTCCGCAATCACTTGCTGGCCGGTGTCTGCGGTGAGTGTGTAGGTGTGTAGCGGCCCGCCTGGGATCTGAATCGAGGCCCAGGTGACGGCGATGGCGATCACCAAAATGATTCCTGCGAAGCGCAATCCAGCTCGCTCCTTCTCCCCAATCGCTGCGGCGTCGGCGTCGGTTGCGGACTCCGCAACCGGGCCGCCCTCTGCAGCGGACTTCGCAGCCAGCCTGGGCTCGACGAACCAGGCACTCACGGCCCAACCGGTGAATGTCATGACCACGGTGCTGACCATCATGAACCACCAATTGCAGGCAGGATTGACGACGTAGTCGGGCGCGATTAGCTGCGCGCCAGCGGTGGCCAATCCGGCGAGTAGTGGGTCCAGCCCGGTGATGAAGAAGTTGGCATTGAAGCCAGCAGCGACGCCTGCGAACACCGCAGCCAGTCCGGCCAGCGGCGAGCGCCCGGCCGCCCGATATAAAGCCGCGGCCAATGGCGGCAGGACCACATAGCCAGCATCCAGTGTCAGCGAGGACAGAATGCCTAGAAAGATCATAGCTGGTGTCAGCAATGCCGACGGCACGACGCGCATAAACGCCTTCAAGGCGGCGGCAATCAACCCGCTGCGCTCCGCGACGCCGATCCCAAGCATGCCGACCAAAACCACGCCCAGCGGCGGGAAATCCATAAAGTTTGGCACCAGATTGCGAATCAGCCAGTAGATCCCGTCGCGAGTCAGCAGGCTGGTGGCCTGATAGCTCGTACCTGCCTTCCACGTGAGAGTGCCCGCTTCGTCGACGACGGGGATCTGCTGCACTACCACCCAGTTGGTCGCCATGGCGATCGCCGAGGCGATGACCACGACCGCGGTCCCGATGACAAAAAGCGTGCTTGGGTCCGGGAGCTTGTTCCCTAGTCGCTCAACCTTGTCTGTAAGTCCGCGGCTCAATGGCCGTGGGCCGTAACGATGTAGCGCGTGACTTCTCCAGTTGCCGTGACCAAGCAGTAGACGTCTACGCCTACTTGGCGTCCGTCAATACGCTTGTTGCCGTGGCCGGTGTGAATGGCCAGCAGCGAGCCATCGTGATGCACCCAGCGGATCGCTGGTGCCGAAGGGCGCAGGATCTGCCAGTATGACCGGTCCACGCCGCGCTCGGCGATATACCGGTTCGTCAGCCGCATCCAGTTGGTCGTGGTCCCGCGAGTGGCGGCTTCCAGCGCACCGGCGTTGGCCTTCTGCGCTTCCGCTTGCTCCATGCTCAGCACGAGATTGGCTCCCGAATCTTGCTCACTCTTCAGAAGCCCCTGCACCAAAAAGTGCCCCAGGAGATGGGTGCCGCCGGACGCATAGCCCTCGGCAAACGGAGTCAGATCCACAATCGCTGGCCGCAGCGCGAAGGATTGCACGCGGAAGGGCACCTGCGAGAGGTCCGCCACCAGCAAGGTCTGCTCGCCCTCGCGCTCGGTCCATTTCTTGGGGTTGTTCAGCATACCATGCCAGGACTTTGCGTGCCGGTCTAGTTCGGCAGCAACCGCTAGCGGTCGGCTGTCGAGGAACAGAATGGGCGTTTCCACAGAAGGGGAAGGCTCGTCGGCAAGCGCGACGAAGGCCAGGCAGGTGAACAGTGGAAGCAGGGGGAGAGGAAAATACTTCATACGGTGGAATTGGCAGCGGCAGCCACCTTTTTGATCGTGAGGCCTTGAACGAGGATGCTAAATATGACTACCTGATACGTAACTGCAAGAATCCAGTCGCGCGCGCTGCTCGGTGGTAAAGACAGCGCCAGCGCTACGGAGATGCCGCCACGGATTCCGCCCCAGGTCAGAATGCGAATCACGTGCGGACTGAACTGGCGGTTGAACCGCAGCACAGTGACCGTACTCGAAACCGCAATCAGGCGAGCCAGCAGCACGATCACGATCGCCGCCAGTCCCAGTCCAAAGTAGATGGGCTCGAAATCCAGCACCAGCAGCTCGAGACCGATCAACACAAACAGGACCACGTTCAGAATTTCGTCGACCAATTCCCAGAACCCGTCCAGATGTTCCCGCGTTTTTGCGGACATCGCAAACTGCCGGCCATGATTGCCGATAAACAGCCCGGCGACCACCACCGCGATCGGTCCCGAGGTATGCAGCTTCATGGCCAACGCATAGCCGCCGCCCACCAACGCGAGCGTCAGCAGCACTTCCACCTGATAATTATCAACATCGCGCAGCAACCGGTAGGTACACAGCCCGAGGACCATGCCGAGCGCGACACCGCCGAGACCTTCCACGGCAAACAGCTTAACGATGTGCCCGAAGCTGGCCTCCTGCCCCGTGGCGAGTTCGACCAGCACTAGGAAGATCACCACCCCAATCCCGTCATTGAACAACGACTCGCCAGCAATCTTGGTCTCCAGGCTCTTCGGCGTGCCAGCGGTCTTAAGAATGCCGAGCACGGCGATTGGATCCGTCGGAGAAATCAGCGCGCCGAAAACCAGACAGTACAGGTAGGAGACCTCTATCCCGACCAACTGCGTCAGGCCATACATCGCCGTGCCGACGAGAAAGGTCGAAAGCGCGATCCCCACCGAGGCCATTACCCCGACCACCGTCTTTTCGCGGGCCAGATCATCGAGATTGATATGCAGGGCCCCGGCGAAAAGCAGGTAGCTGAGCATGCCATGCATCAGCACCTTGTCGAAATGCAGGCCAGCCAGAAATGTCCGAGCCGGGGTCCGCAGGTCCATGCCTGCCGCATCCAGCGCGATCAAACCAAGCGAAAGCAACAGCCCCACAGCCATCACGCCGATGGTCATCGGCAGCTTCACCCAGCGATAATTTACGTAGGCTAAAAGGGCGGAAAGAGTCAGTAACAAGGCGATGCTGTCGTAGGCAGACATGCTGGGTCCTTTTCTTGTTGGTCGGGAAGCGGTACTTTACGGCGTCATTCCTGATCGTCCCATGCTACTTGGAGATTCGCTTGAAGCTGTTTATCTACGACCATTGCCCGTATTGCGTGCGAGCCTGGATGCCGCTTGGCATCAAAAACATTCCCTGTGAGCTGGTCGTAATGCTGAACGACGATGTCGAGACCCCGACCGCGATGATCGGCAAGAAGATGGTGCCGATTCTGGAATTGGACGACGGCACCTATATCCCGGAAAGCCTGGATATTGTCGCCTATCTGGACGAGAACTTCGGGGAAAGCGCGACGTTTGCGCCGTTTAGCAAGCGCGCAGATCTAGCCGCGTGGGTCGATCAATTTAAGGGCACGATGAACGATCTGTGCCTGCCGCGCGTGCCCCAGGCACCGCTAAAAGAGTTTGCGACTGCAAGCGCGCGCGAGTACTTCACCCGCGCCAAGACTGCCTACATCGGCGATTTCGCAGCCTTGATGGCCGAGACACCTGCGCAACTGCAGATCATGAACGAGGGCTTGCGACAGTTCGGCAACTTACTGCGCGGCGAGTACGTGAACGAGACCCTGAGCTACGATGACATCGACCTTTTCGCCAAGCTTCGTGGTCTTACCCTGGTTGCCGGGTGCGAGTGGCCCACTCGCACCCGAGAGTACGTCGATGCGATGTCCGCAAAATCTGGCGTCTCGCTCTATGATGACTTCGCGATCTGATCTGAACGAGTGAAACCCTTCCTTCCATTCAGTGCTCTGCTGCTGCTTCTGGTAGCGGGCTGCAGCAAGGCCCCGCCTCCGCCCTACGACAGCGATGCCAATCGCCTGTTGCTGGCTTCGCTGCAGGCGATGCAGACCGAGTCTCTCGATGACGCGATCGGAAATCTCGAACGCCTCCAGGCATTGCGGCCAGAATACGCGCTGCCCCACGTCCTGCTGCAGCAGTCCTACGAAACCGAGGCTATTACCGCTGCCACGCGCCACCTGGCGGATGGCGAGGGCGATCTCGAGCGCGCCGTGGATGAGATCGAAGGGGCCATGATCGAGCTTGGAGCCACGCCGCGGATCGAAGCCGAACGAAATCGCCTGCAGGCACTCAGTCAGGTCCTCGCCTATCGTACTGCTGGGCCCTACCATGACAGCAGTGATTGGAATACCGCGCTGCTCACTCTGCCCGCCCCCGAAGAACTGGGCGCCGATGCAGACCTCTATCGTGAGTGGATTCGCAGCGAACGCCGGGAGCTAGTTGCGCTTGAAGACATCGAGAAGCGCAGACAGGTGGACAGCATCATACGGGACATCGATCGCGCCATCCTGCTGGCGTCGTGGACCGATCTGGCCGCGGCCATAGTGAAGCTCCAACAGCTCGATCCGCAGCATCCGGTGGCACTTGCGGAGTCCGCAACCAGCCTGAGTTTCTACGGTAAGGCGACCACCGAAAATGAGATCGCCCTGTTTCTCATGTTTCAGAACGGCGATCCCGCACGCCGGACCGCAATCGCGGAGTTGATGGTGCCGCGGCTCCCGCGTTCCGCCACTGGGCGACGGCTCCGCGTCATGAGTGCTTTTCAACAAGGCTACCTGCTTTCCGCAGTGATCGGGCTCGACAAGCTTGTATCTCTGCATCCGGAGGCCAATATTGCTGGTCTTCGGCGCAGGCTTGACGCTGCCATCGCGGAGCCACAAAACGCGCCTTGGCCCTCACTCCGTGGCATTCTCACACCAATCTACCGTCTTCAGGAATACCCATGAGCATTCGTTGGCTATCCATTCTCATCATCCTACTCGTCACCGCCGCTCAAGGCGACGAGTTGCCCCCCATTCCGCTGCCGCCGCCGCCCCCGATCGAGCCCTTTGACAAGGCCGATGACCCGACTGGGCAGTCGCTTGAAGCGGTGCTTGCCTTTCTCCCCGCCACCATTGCCAGCTACGGCGACAAGACCCTGGCCAAGGTGACATTGTGTGGTAAAATGGGCGTGGGCCTCAAGATCGAATTACAACGCGGACGCACCTTCACCCAGGATGAACTGCGCGATAAGGTGCGCAAGCTTGCCGACAACTGGCTCTACCAGCGCTTTCTCCAAGACTCTGCAACGGCGGCAGGCATCGAGGCCAAGGACGAAGACATCCAGCAGGTCATGAATCGGGCAGCGGCGGAGTACGGCGGCATCAAGAACTTCACCCAAATGCTCGAGGCCCAGGGCATGCCGTTTGAGGTTTGGAAGGCAAACATCGCCCGCAAGCTCATGGCGGACAACTGGGTGCGCCAGCTCTCGTCCGAGCTCACAGTCAGCGAAGAGAAAGTGATTGACTTCTACGGCAAGAACCAGCAGGAGTTCACTTGGGACGGCGCCCGCGTGCGCGCCTCCCACATTTTGCTTCGTCTGTCACCGGTCGCCAGCCCCGAGGACAAGGCCGCCGCACGCGAGAAGCTCAGCAAGGTCTTGTCGCAGGCCCGAGCAGGTACGCCGTTTGAAGAACTTGCACGCACCCACAGTCATTGCCCCAGCGCCAACCGCGGCGGCGACCTGAACTTCTTCCGCCAAGGCCAGATGGTTCCCCCTTTCGAGCAAGCTGCCTTTGCCATGTCCCCCGGCGATGTCAGTGACGTCATCGAAACCAAATTCGGCTTCCATATTATCAAGGTGACGGATCGCGCACCGGTCGGGCTCCAACCCCTCAGCCGCGTTCAGGACGAGATCATCGAGAAGATCCGAGGCCAATTTTTGATTCCAAACGAATTAGAGCGTCGCAGCCAAGTTTGGCGCGAAGCCCACAAAGCCAAAATTCATATCTGACACATACACCGAGGACAATCATGGGCTCCAGCTCTCAGAACCTAATTCCCGAGGCAAACAGCCACGCGGATGCCGCATTTCCCAACTCACGCAAGACACATGTCTCAGGCAGTCGACCCGACCTGCGTGTCGCCATGCGCGAAGTGCACCTCGGGGACAGCTCCGAGGAGTTCGGTGGCGGGCCTAACAGCCCGGTCCCGTTGTACGACACCTCCGGTCCGTTCACCGATCCGGACGTCACGGTAAACATTCACGACGGCCTGGCCCCCATGCGCGCCAACTGGATCGAAGAGCGCGAAGACACCCAGGTCCTCACCGGCTCCTCATCCGACTTTGCCCAAGTTCGCGAAGCCGACCCCGAGCTGCACCCCGTGCGCTTCCCGGGCAAGCCCACCGTGCGTCGCGCCAAGGCAGGCAAGAACGTCAGCCAGATGCACTACGCACGACGCGGCATCATCACGCCCGAGATGGAGTATGTCGCCATTCGTGAGAATCAGGCACGCGCCGCCCAGGCAGACGCCGATCTCCAGACGCAGCACCCCGGCGAGTCATTTGGCGCCAATCTTCCCGCGCAGATCACGCCCGAGTTCGTGCGTGAGGAAGTCGCGAGCGGCCGGGCCATCATCCCGTCCAACATCAACCATCCAGAACTTGAGCCAATGGCGATAGGCCGGAACTTCTTGGTCAAGATCAACGCCAACATCGGCACCTCCATCGTCACGTCATCGATCGAAGAAGAAGTCGAGAAGATGACCTGGGCCACACGTTGGGGGGCAGACACCCTGATGGACTTGTCCACGGGTCGCCACATTCATGAGACCCGCGAGTGGATCGTGCGTAATTGCCCAGTTCCCGTCGGCACCGTGCCGATCTACCAAGCGCTTGAGAAAGTGAATGGCGATCCCGCCGAACTGACTTGGGAGCTGTTTCGCGACACGCTCATCGAGCAGGCCGAGCAGGGCGTAGACTATTTCACCATCCACTCCGGTGTCCGTCTTGCCTACCTCCCGCTCACGACTGAGCGCGTCACCGGTATCGTCAGCCGCGGTGGCTCGATCATGGCCAAGTGGTGCCTGGTTCACCACAAGGAAAACTTCCTCTACACCCACTTCGAAGAAATCTGCGAGATCATGAAGGCCTACGATGTGGCCTTCTCTCTCGGCGACGGTCTGCGTCCTGGCTGCATTGCCGACGCCAACGATACCGCCCAGTTTGCCGAACTCCAGACCCTCGGCGAGCTCACCAAGCTGGCTTGGGAGCACGACGTCCAAGTCATGATCGAAGGCCCTGGCCACGTGCCGATGCAGATGATCAAGGAAAACATGGACCGGGAACTCGAGGACTGCTTCGAGGCTCCGTTCTACACCCTTGGCCCGCTGACCACCGATATCGCCCCCGGCTACGACCATATCACCTCCGGAATCGGCGCTGCCCAGATCGGCTGGTACGGCTGCGCTATGCTCTGCTACGTCACCCCGAAAGAGCATCTTGGTCTTCCTGACCGCAATGACGTGCGCGAGGGCATCGTCACCTACAAAATCGCGGCCCACGCTGCGGACCTCGCAAAAGGCCATCCCGGCTCACAGGTGCGCGACAACGCCCTGTCCAAGGCTCGCTACGAGTTTCGCTGGCATGACCAATTCAACCTCTCGCTCGATCCCTGGCGCGCCAAAGAGTATCACGATGAAACTCTGCCCAAGGACTCCAGCAAGGTTGCCCACTTCTGCAGCATGTGCGGACCCAAATTCTGCAGCATGAAGATCACGCAGGATGTGCGGGACTACGCCAAGGCCAACAAGATCGCCAGTCTGGACGTCGCGCTTGCTGAAGGCCTTGCCCAGAAAGCACGTGAGTTTGCGACCAAGCTCTAATTGTAGTCAGCACACTGGGATTTAACGGGTGAGAATTGGCTAGAATCCAGTCAAGTCCCACGAGGACTTGCCGCCGTTCGCGCGGCATCAGGTCATTCTCCCCGTTTATACCCCCGAAACCGCCGGCTATTTCGAGCAGCTGCCGGAGATCCTAAATCTGAGCCTGCGGTCCTTGCGCGCCACCAGCGATCCCACTCACACCGTCGTGACTGTGATCGCCAACGGCTGTCATGCCGACGTGGTCCACCAGTTGCGGAGTTCGTAAACCGCAGGACTCATTGACCAGCTGGTCATCAATTCCCGCAATTTCGGCAAAGTCGACAGCCTCGCAAATGTGGTGCGAGGCTCGTTCGCCGAGGTCATCACCATGGCCGATGCCGACGTCCTCTTCCTGCCCTGCTGGCAACACGAGTCCGAGCGCATCCTCCGTGCTTTTCCCGAATGCGGCATGGTCTCTCCGTTTCCCGGAATCGGCATCGAATGGCACGCTACCAGCGCCACCATTCTGAACGGTCGCCTCCGGCGCGAGTCTGGCATCGTCCCGGATCAAGATCTTGCGGACTTCGCACAGAGCATTGACCGGCCCCAATTTTCCGCAAGATCACTGGTCTGGTGCGACTTTATCGGGCTCATTATTTCTGCGCTTAGCGCCTGCATTCAAGCGCCTCATGCCATGCTGCTGGGCGCCAAGCAGGCCACAGAAATGATCATTCTCACGGGTGCCGTGGATTTTATGTCTTCGTGGACGGCACTGGTTTTTATCGGCGTGTGCCTGATCCGCATCATCGCGACAGACGGTGTGCTTGCTGCGTTGAATCCAATTGCGCTGGCGAAAGCCACGTAAACCTTCGCCCCTCTGCTCGCGATTTCGATGTTTCTAGTCAGCACTGTACTCACCTGTGAAATCTGGGCGTTGGGCGCTTTGATTGCTGAGATCGTGCTCACTGCAGGCGCTGCCTCGCTGTTATTCTTCCCGAGAGCCGTCCATCTTTCGGCGATGCTGTCGACCATTCCCGCACGCGCCCATCGCGATGTGACTTTGGGAGCAGCAGGCGGTAGCTGGAAGGTACTTGGGGTGCTGGCTCTGCTAGTGATGGTCTGCCTGCACATCGTTCTCTCTGTCTATATGACCGTCAATCTCTGACTATGGCAACTTGCCGCTGGCACGGAGCGACTTACCGATAGGGCTCTGCTTTTCGGACTGCAACGGGCGCGCAATGCCATCCCAAGCTGTAGAAGACTACCTCAAGACCATCTACCTGCTGCGCCAGGAATCGTCCAAGGTCTCGATGAAGGAGCTTTCCCGGGCACTATCAGTCGCCCCCGCATCCGCGACTGGCATGGTCAAGAAGCTGGCAGCCGAAGGTCTCGTGAAGCACGAGCGCTACCAGGGCGTCGAGCTTTCCGAAGCCGGTCGCCACGTCGCCTTGGAAGTCCTCCGCCATCACCGCTTAATCGAGCTGTTCCTGAGTAAATCTCTGGACGTTCCGTGGGATCTCGTGCACCAGGAGGCAGAGAAGCTCGAACACGCCATCTCCGAAGAGCTTGAAGATCGCATGGCAGCCGCGCTGGGCAATCCGCAATTTGACCCCCACGGCGCCCCGATTCCTGCGCGGGATGGCTCCTTTATCAAACGAACGCGCCAGCCCCTCGTCGACGTCTCCCCCGGTGGAAATTTGCAAGGAAAAGGGGACCACTTTTTGCATTGAAAGGGGGACCACCTTGGTTTTGAGGGTTCTGGGCGGGAAAGACTCTTTGGGTTC
>Ga0115567_10003553_pt1 | contig 15324 bp, 9 predicted proteins | sample COGITO_mtgs_1204_2_FD_88679 | JGI IMG/M metagenome (GOLD analysis project Ga0115567, IMG submission 88679) | Pelagic marine microbial communities from North Sea - COGITO_mtgs_120412 | ecosystem: Environmental > Aquatic > Marine > Epipelagic | place: Germany:Helgoland, sampling site Kabeltonne... | reverse complement strand
GGCGACAATGGAGGCGACCGACGATGGCGGAATGCGCATCGGCGCGCTGGTCACCAACAGTGATTGCGCCGCCGATCCTCGTATAAGGCGCGATTACGGCGTTCTGGCGCGCGCTATCCTGGCCGGGGCCAGTGGGCAGCTGCGGAACAAGGCGACAACCGGCGGCAATTTGTGCCAGCGCACCCGCTGCTACTATTTCTACGATACCGCGATGCCCTGCAACAAACGCGAGCCGGGGTCGGGCTGTCAGGCCATGGCAGGTTTCAATCGCATCCACGCGATCCTCGGTGCCAGCGACCAGTGCATCGCGACCTATCCCGGTGATATGGCAGTGGCGCTGTGTGCACTTGGAGCCTCGGTCGAAATCGAGCGGCCAGGGGCCGAGCGGCGCACTGTAGCGGTCACCGATTTCCACCGGCTGCCCGGCGACTCACCCGAACAGGACAACCTGCTTGAAAAGGGCGAGCTGATTACCGCCGTTATCCTGCCGCCACCGGTCCGGGGCCGGCATATCTACCGCAAGGTCCGCGACCGGGCGTCCTATGCGTTCGCGTTGGTGTCTGTTGCCGCCGTGGTCGCCATGCAGGACGGCAAATACACCCACGTCGCTCTCGCCTTTGGCGGGCTGGCACACAAGCCGTGGCGCGATCCCGAGATCGACAACATGCTGCTGGGCAATGCGCCATCCAACGAACTGTTCAATCAACTGGCCGACCGCCTGCTGGCCAACGCCAAAGGGCAAGGCGGCAACGATTTCAAGATTCCGCTGACACGGCGCACACTCAAAGCCGTGCTCCGCGAGGCCAGCAGCGAGGGAGATCACGCATGCCCACCCGGTTGAAAATGGACCAACCCGACACACGCCGCAGGCTCGACGCCATGCAGCAGGGGCTTATCGGCAAGCCCATCGACCGACCCGATGGCCCGCTCAAGGTCTCCGGTCGCGCGACCTATGCCCACGAATGGGAAATGCCAGGCTGTGTATATGGGGTGCTGGTTCGAGCGACGATTCCCACTGGCAAGCTAGTCGCTATTGATCGCGAGGGGGCGATGGCAATGGCCGGTGTGCTCGGCGTCTACTGCGACCAGCGTTTCCTGCGCAATCCGGCGCAGGGCACCGCCAATGCTGCGCCTGTGCAGGGCGTTGAACAGATCGACTACCTGGGCCAGCCGGTCGCACTCGTGGTCGCACAGAGCTTCGAGCAGGCAAGGCACGCCGCCCAAACCCTGCAGATAAAGTATTCAGAAGCGGGCAATGGTGTGTTCGATCCCGAAGCGAGCGGCGCTGAAACCTACTGGCCAGAGAGCGACCAACTGCAGCAGGGCGACCTGAGCACGGCCATGGCGGACGCGGCCTTCCGTGTCGATCTGGAAATTCGCACGCCCGGCCACAGCAGCGCGCCCATGGAGCCGCATTGCTCGATCGCGAGCTGGGAGGGCGACAAGCTGACCCTTCGCGGCAGCTACCAGATGCTGAAATACAACCGCAACGAGCTGGCCGATTCATTGGGAATTGACGCCGACAAGGTGCGCATTCTGGCACCGTATGTGGGCGGCGCTTTTGGCTCCAAACTGGGCATTTCCCAGGAGGCGGTGGCGGCGGCGATTGCGGCCGAGGATCTCGGCAAGCCGGTGTGCGTAACACTCTCTCGCCAGCAGGTCCTCGAATCGGTGATGCGGCGCTCCGAATCGCGCCAGCGAATACGCCTGGCGGCCGATGCAGAGGGCCGCCTGATCGGGCTGGGTCACGAATGCCTCGTCTCCAACTTGCCGGGCGAGGATTTTTACGAGCCCGTGCTACAGGGAACACATTTTGTCTACGGCGGCGCGCACCGCAAGCTGGCGATGGAAGTCGCCCGGCTGAACCTGATGTGCGCGGGGTCGGTCCGGGCCCCCGGCGAGGCCATTGGCGTGACCGCGCTGGAACTTGCCATGGACGAACTCGCCCACACCGTCGACATAGACCCGGTGGAGCTGCGCAAACGCAATATCCCTGAGCGGCATCCCGAGCAGGACATACCCTATTCTTCGCGACGCTATATTGAAGCGCTTGACGAAGGTGCGCGCCGCTTCGGCTGGAGCCAGCGCAATGCACAGCCCGGGCAGCGCCGCGAGGGTGAGTGGCTCATTGGTATGGGAATGGCTGGCGTTGCGCGGGTCAACCTGCTCAGTGAGTCACAAGCGCGTGTGGTCCTGAATCCCGACTGTACGGCCACAGTCGAAACTGACATGACCGACATAGGCACCGGCTCCTACGCCATTCTGACCCAAATTGTTGGTGAGATGCTGGGGCTTGCCATACACCAAGTCGAAATCAGGCTCGGCGACACCCGGTTTCCACCAGCTTCCGGGTCGGGCGGGTCGTGGGGCGCTGCGTCGAGTGGTTCGTCGGTGTTTCTTGCGTGTGAGGAAATTCGTCGCAAGCTCGCTGAGAAACTGGGTTGCGACGAAAATCAATTGCAGCTCAAGGACGGGCACGCCTCAGACGGTGGCAACCGGCTCCCTCTGGAGGGCCTGCTGAAGGGGCAAAGCCTGTCGGGGGAAGGTTCAATCGAGCCCGGTGATGCGGCCAAACAACGCAGCCAGGCCTGTTACGGATCGTGTTTTGCCGAAGTTGCTGTCAACGCCACTACCGGTGAAACACGAGTGCGAAGGATGAACGGCACCTTCAGCGCGGGCCGCATTCTCAACCAGAAGACCGCCACCTCCCAGTGCTACGGCGGCATGGTGTGGGGCATAGGTATGGCGTTGACCGAGGAAATGGTTTTCGACTCGCGGGACGGCCATCTGGTCAATCGGGATTTCGCCGAATACCATATCCCGGTCAATCTCGATGTGCCCCAAATCGATGTTGCCCTGCTTGAGGAGCGCGATGACTGGGCCAACCCTTTGCAGTCCAAAGGGATTGGCGAACTGGCACTGTGCGGCTCCGCTGCCGCGGTGCTCAATGCGATCTACAATGCCACCGGCGTCAGAGTGCGGGATATGCCTGCCACGCTCGACAAATTGCTGGATGGATTGCCCGAGCGTTAATTCGCCCAGTGCACTGTACACTGGGCGCAGTGTGCTCATCACTTTCCGGTGAGGGTGTTCACCGGAAAGTGGTGTCGAAAAACTTTACACATGTCTCTGATAAAAAGATGAACCTCGACGAACCCCCGACTCTCACTGACGATAAAATTTTGGCATAGAGCGTGCATGCCGCTGCACCGCAGTGTGCCGATGCGCTTCGACCCGCTGCCAAATACTTATTTCAGGGAGTCAAATAATGCTCAATATAAAATCCAGATTCGCGGCAACGATAGCCTGCGCGGCAACGCTGTCATTACCATTGCTGGCGATGTCCAGCACTGCTTCTGCTTCCATGATCGTCAATTGGAAGGGCGTCACCTTCGAAACCCTGGGCGAGGGCACGGCCGAAGTAGAAGCCGGTACCGGTGATCTATTACTCACCCCGACCGGCAACAGCTTTTCGGTGCACGTCAATCGCTTGCCCGGCGGTGGAACCGGGCCTTCGTTTGTCAACGACAACGACACTCCCTTCATCCGGGTTTCCTACTTTGATACCGGGGTTGCCGGCCAGAATATTGATATTGCCGTTCAGGACGAGTCAGAACCCGGCGCGCCGCGTGCCGCCGCCGGCTCACTGTTCGGAACAAGCAAAGTAGCCTTTGCCACGTACGGTACCGGGGCGGAGCGGAGCGCAAATACGGAATACAGCTTCTTTGAAGACCCATCAGCTGCCGTCATGCACGAGATTTTGCTGGGGCGCACGGCCGACGGCACCCTCTATTACGGATTCGATGGCGAGCAGCGCTCCAGCGATATTTTCAAGGATCAGGGCATCGATTTTGACTTTAACGATGTCTACCTGCGTGCGCGGGGTTCCGCTGGTTCCACCATTCGCTTTACCGACTTTGCCTTCGGCGACGATTTCGCGCCTAACGTACAAGCGGTGTCTGAACCGGCCTCGCTGGCCATGCTGAGCCTGGGCAGTGCCCTGTTGTTGCTCTTCAGGCGCGGCCGTCGCAACCACAGCTAACCCCCCGTGTCCTCCGGTACGACCGGAGGACCCAAAAACAGTGCCCCGGTAACAGGGGTACTGTGCCTCGCTAGATGATGAACCCAATGCGCAAAGCCGTTGTGCAAGCCATTGGCCCCACGCTTGGAACACTCACCACTGAGGTATTACTTCCTGTCTGGCGATGAGGTTTTCAACCCAGCCGCAAGGGCAATTCCCGCAGCCGCTGCCCAGTGACTGCAAACACTGCATTGGCCACCGCCGGCGCAATGGGCGGCACACCCGGTTCGCCGACACCGGTAGGGTCCTCATTGCTGTCGACGATCACCACCTCCACCGACGGTGACTCGTTCATGCGCAACATGGGGTAGTCGTGGAAGTTGCTCTGTACAATGGTGCCCTTTTCCACCTCCAGATTGCCATAGAGCGCGGCAGTGAGGCCGTAGATGATGCCGCCTTCCATCTGCGCCCGAACGATATCCGGATTCACCACCTGCCCGCAGTCCACCACACAAACCACGCGATGCACCCTGATGTTGCCGTCGGCAACGGATACTTCCGCCACCTGGGCGACATAGGATCCGAATGAGGAATGCACGGCCAGGCCCAGCCCGTGCCCGGAAGCCGGGCTTAAGCCGCTCATGCGCTCCCCCGCAATGCGGATGATATGGTGCAGGCGCGGGTTGTTGCGGGTGTTATCCAGACGCAGCTGCACCGGGTCGCGACCGGAGGCCTGGGCCAGCTGGTCGATCGCTGACTCTACGGCAAACGCCGTATAGGAGTGTCCAACGGAACGCCAGGTGGTGAGGGGCAAGCCGTGATCAAGGGTGATGTGGCGCACCTCGCGATTGGGGAAATCGTAGTCCTCAAACAGCCCCTCAACGCTGGTTGCGTCGACCACCAGACCGTCCATGGCACTGCGGGCAGCGTTTACGGACCAATTGATCAGGGTGTCTGGCAATGCCGTCGGCAACAGCCCTGGCAGAGTACTGGCCATACTGTCCGGCATTACGTTGCCGCCGACCCGTTTTGCTCGCCACTGGCTGATGATGCCATCGGCGTCCACGCCGGCCTCAATGCGCATCAGCGAGGCGGGGCGCAAGAAGCCATTTCTGATATCGTCTTCGCGCGTCCACAGCAACTGAATGGGCTTGCCGCTGGCGAGCGCCGTCTCGGTGGCCTCCACGATATGAGTCAGGATAGCGCGGCGACCAAACCCCCCTCCCAAATAGGTGTTGTGGACACGCACGCGGCTCTTGTCCAGGCCGGCGTATCGGGCTACCAGACCTTGAGCGGTCGATGGGCTTTGCGTCCCCGACCAGACATCGGCTTCGCCATCGGCAATACGCACCACCGCATTCATCGGCTCCAGAGGGGCGTGCGCCAGGTGTGGCGCCCAGTATTCGCTGTCGATGGTGATGTTGTTGCCCGCTGTTGCGGCATCCATGTCGCCCCGCTCCGCCGTGGCATCGCCAGGCTCGTTGCGCATCGCCTGTTCGTAATCGGCACGCATCTGGGCACTGCTCAACTCATCCAGCGGGAGCCGTGACCACTGCACTTCGATCAATTCCACGGCCTTTTTGGCCTGCCAGAACTTTTCTGCCACCACCGCAACGCCAGCAGAGATCTCTACCACGTCGGTCACCCCGGGCATTGCCAGGGCTTTTGCTGCGTCCAGCGAGACCAGGCGAGCCCCAGCTACGGGGCTGCGTTTCACCAGCGCGTGATGCATGCCGGGGATGTCCACGTCGATACCGTAGACAGCGGTACCCGTTGATTTCGCCATGGCATCGAGGCGCGGAAACTCACTGCCGATGTATTTGAATTCAGTCTTTGCTTTAAGTGGAGCCTGCTCCGGTAACTTCAGCGTACTGGCGTGGGCGACAAACTGCCCGTAAGGAAGCCGCTCGCCGCTAACCAGCAAATGGGCATTGTCGGTGCGAATTGAGCCCGCAGGCACCTTGAGCGAGGTCGCAGCAGCGTCCACCAGCACTGCGCGCACATTGGCGGCGGCCTGGCGTAGGGGATAGTAGTGGGCCTTCAATGAAGAGCTGCCGCCGGTGAGCTGCAAGTTGAAATCCGGATTGTTGTAATCCGGATGGGCGCCGGCGAACGCCAGGTCGATATCTTCGGGAGCCACATCGAGTTCTTCGGCGATCAGCGTGGCGAGCCCGGTGAGCACTCCCTGGCCCATTTCGTCGCGCGGGCAGTAGAAGCGCACCAGGTTTTCCGGTGTGATCTGCAGAAAAGCATTGGGCACAAAAGCGCCATCGAGTCCGGCGATGGGGAGCACCCCGCTGTCACCACAACCCTCCAGCGAGAAGCCAACAAACAGTCCACCGCCAACTATGCCGGCACTTTTGAGGAAGCCGCGACGCGACAGATTAACGGTATTCATTGGTCCGCATCCTTGCCGGCGTCCGCCACTGTGAGCACCGCGCGCTTGATTCTCGGATAGCAGCCGCAGCGGCAGATATTGCCACTGAGCGCCCGATCCACATCGACCTCTGTCGGTTCTGCATTGCTGGCCAGCAACGCCGCGGCAGACATAATCTGGCCACTCTGGCAGTAGCCGCATTGCGGCACGCCCTGCTCCGCCCACACCGCCTGCAGCGGGTGCGGCTCGTCGGGTGTCCCAAGGCCTTCAATCGTCATCACGTTGCGATCGGCAACTGCGGTCACAGGCAGCGTGCAGGTGCGCATCGGCTCTCCGTCTACGTGCATGGTGCACGCGCCACACAATCCCGCGCCGCAACCGAATTTGGAGCCCTTCAGCTTGAAGGTATCGCGAACGACCCACAACAGCGGCGTGTCCGCATCATCTGCAGTTTCGACGTATTTTCCGTTCAGGGTAAATCCGATCATGGCTTTCCTCTTTTAATCCTTTTCTAGCACCTGCGCCCGCCGAAAACGATACAGCGACAAAGCCAGGCTGGATCCCACTACCAACGCTGCGCCCAGCAGCTTCTGCGGCGTGAGAGCCTCATCCAGGAACAACACACTGCCGGCCATCGCCAGCGGCAAATAAAAATAGTAAATGATGCTGGAATAAATGGCGGGAAGCTCGGTGCTGCTTTTTACCCAAAGTCCATGGGCCACTACTGTGCACAGTAGTCCCAGCAGAAGCAACTGGTACGCGTCAACCTCTGCCAGCGCCCAGTCTGACTGGGGCCACAGGGGCACAAAGAACAGCAGCGCGAAAAAGAACTGCCCCCAGGTCCGGTCCAGAGTTCGTATACTGCTGGCCCGTTGGTGTAACAGCGGCAACGCCGCATAAAGCAGCGCACTGAACAACCCCACCGCGATGCCGCGACTGACGTCATTGTCGAACGACAGCGCCGGCGAAACCACCAGACAACCGGCAAAACAACCACCCACAGCCAGCCATTCAACCCGCGTCACACGCTCGCCATTGAACAGCCACGCCAGAAACAGGTACTGAACGCCGTAGGTGGTAATTGCCAGCGCCGCCACCGCCGAGGTGGAAAGCTTGATGCTCATAAAGTAGGTCAGCCAGTGCACCGCGAACACCAGGCCAATCAGCGCCAATTGCAACCATTGTCGCCCGCTAAGCTGCCACAGGCGCCCCTGCCAGACCGCGAAAGGAGTAAAGACCAGAACCGCAATAGCCAGGCGCGAGAGCGCGATAGTGACCTCATTGGCTTCGGTCGCCTTGATCAGCACGGGCGCTAGAGACATGGCCACCACCGCGCACAGGGCTATCAGGATCAGTCGGCCATTGGCCATGGTCAGGTCTCCGTCAGGAAGGGCGGGCAGGATAATCGCCTGGCTCACCAGAGGCAATCCATACTCGCCCACGCCAACGGCGGACGCGGCAGTGAAACTAGCTCTCACGCCCCCGCGTGTTCGCCGCTACAAAATTGGCCAGGCTGTCCCGCCATGTGGTCGATAGGCGGGCGATATTCAGGTGAATTGCCCTGTAACCCGCAAAACCTGCCCATCAGACTGGCAAACCCTGCAATCTGGGTTAGGGTATTAAGGCGATGATTCAAAAGGATGCCCGCGGTGCCCAGAGCCAGAGCTTTGATTGTTACCCTCATCGCGAGCCTGTTGCTCGCGGCCTGCAAAATCGAGATCAAGGTGCCGGCCAATGGCGGTACTGTCGAGACCCTGTCTGGCGACATTCAATGCCCTGCCGGCGACACCTGCACGGTCTCTGTCGTCGATCTGTTCTTTGACCAGACCTTCATTGGGGCGCCGGCAGAGGGGTTCCAGTTCACCGGCTGGGCCAGAGGTAATCGGCGCTTTTGCGGCGGCTCGCTCGATCCCTGCCGCCTGTTTACTGCGGGCTTTGAAGGAAACGCCCAGCTGGAGTCGATCCTGAATAGCAATGAGGTGTTTTTTCTCACCCCGGAATTTGCACCGGGGAACGGCACCGCGGCCGCGCCATCCCAGGTTAAACGCGTGCTCTACGACAACGACAGCAACGGTACGCTCGACGCTGTAGCCACGACCCGCTTCAACTCCCAGGGCCGTATCGCCAGCACCGAGTATCGCTATAGCGGCGACAGCACCAGAGACCGCGACAATGTGCTGGACGATGACGCGGGGCATGAAATCAGCCAGTTCACCTACAACGGCCAGGGGCGGGTCGCCAAAGTCAGTACCGACCGCGACACCGACGATGGTCCCGAACGGTTTGTGACTCAGTTTACCTACACCAGTGAAGGCGGTATCAAGCAGGTGACGTTCAGCCAGCAGTTTTCCGGGCAGTCGGCACAGAGTGGCCACATGGATTTTATCTACAACGGCGGGGAACTACGCCGGGTTGACACATTCAGCGCCGAGCTTGGCGCCATCATCCAGAGTCAGCGTTTTGTATACGGCTCCAACGGGCTGCCCGCCACGGTCACCACGGCCTCTGAACTGGGCGGCTTCAGCGTCACCACAAAATTCACCTGGCGCCCCGATGGACAGCTCGCCGGCCTCACTTCCGGCAGTGAAACCATGCGGGCCGAGTATGACAATGCGGGACGCCTGGTCAGGCAGGTATGGAGTGATGCCAGCGATGGCCTGCACTACGGTGAGCTGTCGGACGCGTACACGGTCCGCTTTGAACGCAACGCACAAAACCGGGTGGTGCGCCGGGTTTACGACATCGGCTCAGATGGCAGCGAAGACATCCGTGTGACCATGGAGTTCAATAACCAGGCCTGCCACCCCAGCTACTTCTTCGCACCCAATGCGCTGCCACAATTTACTCCAAGTGCGGCAATCCCGCTCGTTCCCGGTACCGGTGTGTTCCGCTTGCCCGACTGCGGAGTGTATTGATATCCAGACTGGTGCCAGCTCGTTTAAACTTCTGACAAGCCCCCTCACTGATCATTGAACGGCCGGAGCCTTGCCGGTGTGTCGATGCAGCTGAATCAGGATTGGTGCAATGATCAGCTGCAGGCCACCATAAAGCAGCAGGGCAAACAGCACGCTGTCGCCGAGCTCGGCGGTGGCAACCGCTACCGCTGGAAACAGCTGGGCCTTGGGCAGCACGCCAAGGTTGACGTCGCGCACAATGACCTCGAGTTCGATGGCGGTCGAGTCGGCCCTGCTCAGGCGCAACAAACGCCGCGCAGGGAACCAGAGCAACCTGTATCACCAGCTCGAGGGTGACCGGTGCGGGTTCAAGCACGCTTGCGCTGCGCAACCAACCTGCCAGCGCCACCTGCCGGGCCAGGCCAGGTCACGTCATCGAGCATGCTTTTGACCTGAGCGCTCTGCCACGCACGCCGCTCAGAGCACCTCTAGTTCCAGACCTGGCGGCTCGTCTTGTTGCAGTTGGCAGACGCCACACTGGAGCCCGCGGCGGTGTCGCCGAGAAACTGAAGACACTGCCTGGCGTTGTTGACCAGTCGCTTCTTGCCGTCCTGGCTCCACTTCTGGTTTTTTGCGCCACCGCACTTCTGCAACACCGCATCACCAGCGGCAATACCGACACAGCGACCGTCGTGCGCCACGAGTTGCTGGCTGTCATTCATGCGCCATTTCTGGCTCTGGTCACCATTATTACACGCCTTGATCACCAGTTTCTGCCCTGCGCTGCCCAGGCAAAAGCCGCCACCGGCCCGGTACATCCGCGCGTCCGCAGATTCCTCGACAATTTTATGGCCCTCCTGCTGCATCGATTTCAGGGCCTCCTTGTTAAAATCCACCGCGTGGGTGGCGGGAGCGACCGCTACCAGCAATCCCATCAGAAAATATGCCTGTTTCATTGCTCTCTGCCTTTGAATACTATGATGCGTGTATGTTGCAAATTAACCCCTACCGGCCCTGCTGGCAACCGTGTGGCAGGCCACCCGGACGAAGACCACTGTGGCCTCCACAGCCAAACCGGCTGCCGTGAGCACTCCGGCACGCCTCAGCGCCAAACTCACTCTGGGCGCGATACTCGCTGTCGCGTTACTGGCCATTGCCCTGGTCACCCTGCTCGCCGCCCTTGTTGCGACTCCAGCGGGGACGCAGGTGCTCGCCGGCCAGGCCAAGCGCTGGATGGGCGACACCCTGCAGTGGCGGGAACTCGAAGGCTCACTCACCGGGCCGCTGACAATCCGCGATCTACACCTCTCCCGGGCCGGGCTCGAGATTGACGCACGCGCTGTTAGCTTGGACTGGCAGCCCGGTCGTTTGTTCAATGCTCGTTTAGAGCTGACCCGGTTCGAGGTCGACGGTCTGCGCGTGGCGCTGACGCCATCAGAACCCGCTCCTGCGGGCGAGTCCTTCAACCCGGCAGACCTGCAACCGCCGATCGACATCGCCCTGCACGGTGTAAAAATACGCGACTTGCAGCTCACTCAGGATGATCAACCGCCGCTGGTCATCGACTCGGTAGAGCTGGAGGCAGAGCTGGTGGGCGACAAGCTGTCACTGCAACAACTGGCAATACGCCTGCCTCAGGGTGGGTTCAATATCCGCGCCGAGACAGCCCTGCGCGAAGTCATGCCGCTGCAGTTGAACGCGGCATGGGGCTGGCATCTGGTACCCCCCGACACCGACAGTGCTGCGCCACTGAACGGAGAGCTCAGTCTGGGCGGCGCTATTGACTGGGCCGACCACCCGGGTGTCGACATCGATTATGGCTTGCTGGCCAATGGCACGGAGCAACTGAATCCGCAACTGCCGGCGCAATTCAAGGCCGAGGGCAAACTGGTCGCTGAGTACCGGGGCGAGGAACTGGGCCTGAAGCAACTGACTCTGGCGTTGGCACAATCGCCCCTGCAATTGCGGTTGAGCGGTGATGCAACACTGCCCGACGACGACGCCCCCGGGTTTGATCTGCAACTGCAGTGGACGGATCTGCAATGGCCACTGGCGAGCGATGCGCCGCAGGTCGTCAGCGCCGGGGGCAAGCTGACGCTATCGGGTAGCACCGCTGCCTACCAGCTACTTCTCGCCACGCGCATTGCCGGCGACAGCGTTCCCGTCAGCCAGTGGCAGATGGATGCCCGTGGCGATCTCAGCCATCTGCAATTTACTCAGTTACAGGGCAAGTTGCTGGGCGGCGAACTGGCCACCAGTGGCTGGGTGGGGTGGCAGCCCGTGCCGCGCTGGGATTTGCAGCTATACGGCAGGGACCTGGATCCGGCCCTGCTTCCGGCTCCACTATCGACTCAATTATCGGCTCAGCTGGCCGCCAACTTAACCGGCCAACTGGCCTTCGCGCTGCGCAGTTCGGGCCAGGCGGCACCCGACCAACCCCTGCAAGCCAGTGCGCAGCTGAAGTATCTGCGCGGCACCCTGATGGAACGCTCGCTAGAAGCCAGTGCCGAACTGTCAGTAACCGGCGAAAACCTTTTGCTGCAGAGCCTTGCGCTGCGCAGCGAAGGCAACCAGTTCACCGCCAACGGGGCTGTTGCTAGCAACGCAATAGACCTGGACTGGCAACTGGAAGCGCCCGCTACGGGTGCACTGTTGCCCGGTGCCAGCGGCGCCGTGACAGCCAATGGGTCAGTCACCGGCAATGCTGCCGAGCCCCGGGTGCAAGCGCAAGTACAGAGCGAGCGCCTGGCCCTGGATGCCCTGCAAATGGCCAACCTGCAAATGCACCTCAGGGCGGGTCTCGGCCGCGACGACCCTCTCTCGCTCACTGTCACCAGTGGGGTGCTGCAGGACGGCGATCAAGTCCTGCTACAATCGGTCAAACTTGGCGTCCAGGGCACCACGTCACAGCACCAGCTCAACCTGGCGGTGGACAGAGGCAGCGAACAGGTACAACTGGAGCTCAAAGGCGGGCCGGACGCGCAATTCAAGAGCTGGCAGGGAGAGCTCTCGCAAATGGCCGTTCAAAGCGCATCCTACGGCGGCTGGACTCTCCGCGAGGCAAGCACCCTGTCACTCGCCGCCGACAAGGTAACCCTCGGTCACAGTTGCCTGCAGGACACGGGAGGCCCGGCACAGCTTTGCACCGAGGCCGGCTGGATGCAAACCGGTACAGGGCAGGCGCGCGCCGAGCTGCGAGCTCTGCCAGTTGGTCTGCTGCTACCCACCATCAGCGGCGATCTGAACGGCGAGGTCAAAGCCGCGCTCGCTGCCAACGGAGCACTCAGAGCCGAAGCGAGCCTGCGTTTGTCGCCCGGCCAAATCAAGGTCGACGTACCGGAGGGCATTGAGCCGCTCGCTCACGGTGGCGGCGACATCGAACTGAGCATTGCCAGCGAGGGACTTGTCGCCAGGCTAAATTTTGAGGCGCCCGAGCGAGGTAAACTTGACGCTGAGCTACAGCTTCCCCAATTCACATCCCTGCCCTTGCAACAGCCGCAACCACTGACCGGCCAGGTGCGTGCCTCGCTGCCAGACCTCTCTGGCCTCGCCGCCTGGGTGCCCGATGTGTCTTCCAGCAGTGGGCGCCTCAATGCCGACATTCGCCTGTCGGGCAACCTGGAGCAGCCGCAGATTCAGGGAGAATTCCAGCTGGAGGATGCCGGTGCAGATATTTCGGTGGCGGGACTGCGACTGCAGCAGATTGAATTGACTGCCAGCAGCGACCCGAACCGCCCGGAACATGTGAATTTTTCAGGCGGCCTCACCTCCGGCCCGGGCCGGGTGGATATCAATGGCGAAGCCAACCTGCAGAGCCAGCAGTTAGCACTGCAATTACAGGGCGAAAAGCTCGAAGTATTCAATACACCCGATGCCCGCGCCCTGCTTTCACCCGACCTGCAGATTGGCTGGAGTGACAATATTCTGAAGTTGCGCGGCAAACTGCTGATACCAAGGGCGGACATCACCCCCCAACTGGGTCTGCGCCCCAGTACGATATCGGCCGACCAGGAAGTGGTGGACGTGAAAGGCCAGATCATCGCCCCCTCGTCCGACGTGGTGATCGTCAACGGTGAAGTAGAGACCAGTGACACGCTGGAGGATGCCAGCGCGCCCTTCAAGATCGACAGCAAAGTGCAGCTGGTAATGGGTGACAAGGTGCGAGTGAGAGCTTTGGGATTCATCAGCCGCATAGCCGGCGCTGTCACCTTCACCAACACGGTGGACCAGAAGGCACTGGTCCCGCGGGCCAAAGGGCTTCTATCGCTGGAAGACGGTACCTTCCGCGCCTATGGCCAGGACCTCGAGATACAGACCGGGCAACTTATTTTTGCCAACGTGCCCGCCACCCAACCGGAACTGAATTTGCGAGCGGTGCGCTGGATCGAAAACGACCCGCAAGTCACCTCTGCCGGTGTGCTGGTGACAGGCACCGTGACCGAGCCCACACTGGAACTGTTTTCCCAGCCCCAGCTGGAGCCCACCGAAATCCAGTCCTACCTGCTGACGGGACGGTCCTCTGCCGATCGCGATACTGTCCTGAGTTATGGCACCTATATACAACCGAAAATCTATGTCGGTTACGGTTATAGCCTGCTGGAAGACACCAGTGAGTTCAACGCCCTGTTCACCATCACCCCACGATACGGGCTGGGCGTCAACGTGGGCGAAGCCGACAGCAACCTCAACTTCACCTTTACCCATGAGAATTAGCGACGTGGGCGGCCTGTTAAACAGGCTGAAAATAGCGGTTTGTGGCTATCGTTGCGTGGCGAGACTGGCGATGTGCCTCCTGCTGCTTACAGCGCCAGTAGCAGAAGGCGCCGGGCAGGTGAAGGTGGCAATAACAGGACTGTCGGGGGAACCGCTGGCGAACGTGCGCGCATCGCTGGGCATAAATCAACGGAGCTCGGAGGGCGCTCTCAGTGAAGAAGTCATTCGGCAGCTCCACGAGCAGGCACAACAGGATATCAAGCGCGCCCTGCAACCCTTTGGCTACTACCAGCCGCATATCAACGCCGTACTCAATCCGCCCGACGATCACGACGCACTCTGGCGGGCCACCTACAACGTGGCCAGGGGTGAACAGGTTCCAGTGACCGATATCGATATTCAAATAGCCGGTGCCAATAACAGCCCTCTGAGCGGAGTGATCGACAATTTTGATCTGGGTGCTCCCCCGGTGTTGAACCACCTTCGTTACGAAGAGGCCAAACGCGAACTGCTGGAGCAGGTGACCAGCAAAGGCTACCTGAGAGCACAATACGAACAGCACCGGGTGGAGATCGATCTGGAAAGCTACAGCGCCCGGATCACCCTGCACATCAACCCGGGGCCGCGCTATGTCTACGGCCCCATTACATTTGAACAGCAGGGCCATAATTTCACCAGTGACTACCTGGAGAAATATGTGATTCTGAAGCCCGGCGAGCCCTTCAGTCAGGCTGATCTCTCCCGTCAGCGCAGCGCGCTGAGCAAAAGCGGCCATTTCCAGGAGGTTAATATCGAGCCGGGGGAGACTCTCAAATCCGGCGCCGCTTCTGAGGGACAGGTTGTCATGCCCTTACAGATTCAATTGACCCCCAACCTGGCGAACCGCTATCGCGGCCGCATCGGCTGGGGCACCGATACGGGTTTTGGATTACAGGCGGACTGGAACCGACGGTATTTGGGACACAGCGGCCACAGCTTTAATCTGGGTGGCACCGTGGTGGAGGAGCGCCGCCGCCTCGCGGGTGAGTTCCGCTACATCATTCCGCTGGCCCCCCTGGCGGGCAAGAGGATCGAGATGGGCGTCCGTCACGAGAGCAAGGACCTCACCTTTGAGGACGTGGATCTGGACGAAGGCGGCGAGACCCGCATCGCCACCAACCTGGCCTCGGCCTTCTGGCATTTCCCGGTGAGCGATTTCGCAGGCTATGAACTCAGGCAGCGCGCCGGCCTGACTCTGGTCAGTGAGACCTACGATGTGTTTGAAGTGCTGTTCGGCAACCTGGCCAGTTCCGCCCAGAACGCCATTATCACAAACATCG
>Ga0115567_10003547_pt1 | contig 15350 bp, 14 predicted proteins | sample COGITO_mtgs_1204_2_FD_88679 | JGI IMG/M metagenome (GOLD analysis project Ga0115567, IMG submission 88679) | Pelagic marine microbial communities from North Sea - COGITO_mtgs_120412 | ecosystem: Environmental > Aquatic > Marine > Epipelagic | place: Germany:Helgoland, sampling site Kabeltonne... | reverse complement strand
CTCTCCCTCTCACCCTTCGTTTGCCTTGCACAATCCCTGAGTACACGGCCTCAGCAGCCTCCAGATTATCACTCGCTCATATGTGCCATGAATGAGCCGATGGTTCCAATGTGAATCGAGTGGAAACGCTACCAAGGTGAATTTTGATAATTTCAAGGTTGAGCAAACCCTTTTTATCAATAATATTCAAATCATGGGGGCAAGGCCTGTCCAGCTACCAGGTGCGGTCCTTTCGGGCCTCGACGCGGAGTTCTCCATGGTCGCGATGAAGGCTGACTGTGTACGTGCTCGGGGGGCTCCTCGCTTCATCCACGACTCGGCCGTGCCTCCGCCGTTGGCCTCGGATATTGTTCAAGATGATGGTGCGGTGATAGTCCCCCTGGCTGGTGCGGCGGCGGCTCCCTTTGGCGCTGAGAGAGAACCCTGGTCGTGGCCTATACAGTCTGAGTTCTGTTTCCCTCGTATGAGTTCTCTGGTGTTTTTTCCTTCTTGTGTTTTTCTGTGCGTGAGTCTTTCTTTTACGAGGATATTTACTGTCGAAGCATTTCTGCGCTTCCCGAAATTCACTGACAACAAGTGACTTGACTTTCTGCTCTCGTAGATAATCGATGGGGCGTGTCAAGTTCTTCGAGTGCAGACTGGTCGTCACGCGGAACCGTGACTGACCCTCTTGATGATGTATTCTTCAATCGATTTGTAGGATTCGAATCGATCGGTTCTGTAGCACGTGACCAGACGCCCCGGGGTCGAGACAGGATGCAAAATCCTCTTGCACATAAAATCTGACGACAAGAGTAGATTCACATGGAGTTCCAAAACAATCAGGTGCCCACAGGTGCAAGTGAGATGATGCAACATGTCACATTCTACAATATCAGAACCCTTTGCCTGAACTTCGTTCACGAAACTCTTTCATGAAGTCAGTGTTGCTAATGTCAGATGTGCTATCGATGTCAGATGTGCTGAATCGATGTCAGATGTGCTCGATATTGGATAGGCTGTGGGACTGACTGCCTGTCCAATATCGATGTCAGATGTGCTCGATATTGGACAGGCAGTCAGTCCCACAGCGAGGAAAAAGTGAGACGGGATTTCTGGAGGGGAACGGAAACATTGGACACGGCATCGCGCAGCGTGTGAGAAGCTCTTCGCGTACCAAAAGGTAATCAGCAGCAAGACGGGATGGGGGTTTGGCACTTCCGGTTTTCCAGTCCTCAAATATTTCGGCAGATTCTTGGAATTTGATGCCCCAAGCGGGGAAGCGATCATCCCACTGCGGGGTCCACACTGCTGCGCGAAGGAGGAGTTCTCCGCCAACATGCATTCCGCTGTGCAGGGGGCGACAGGCTGCCTGTTGGATGGGTCCTGTGCGAAAGGCTACAAGCAGTGGGCCTCGTTTCCACGGCACAGATTTGAAGACGCAGAGTGTTTGCATGTGTCACGTATGGAGAAGGGATTGGCAGGAATCGCAACTTCGAAATAAGGTTGCAAGGTCACCGGTTCAAGACAGCAGGGGTACCAATGTCGTCCGAACTTCTTTACTAGTACGAACACTGCGAAATTGCAGCCCCTAACCGCCAAAAACTCGTGTCTTCAAACATGCATCAGCCCAACGTTGTCGTCGGGGGGGCCACCGCCCGGCATCTTGATAGGGGACCCCTCTTGAGGCCCGTGGCCCATGACGGGAGGCCCACCCGCATTCGGATGGGAGAGCGAAAGACCGTCGTTCTTGGAAGGTGTGCAGCCTGCGTACCCGATTTGCCCCTGGAGATGGAAGTTGTCCGAGTGCGGGCCCGCGTTGCTGTTGCTCATTGAGAAAATCTTGTTGCCGTTCTTGGGATTCACGTATTCGTACACGGGCCCGAGACCCTGACGCGGGTACTTATAGATGTAGAAGGCAACGCCCTCGTAAGTGTAGCCGTGCTCGCCGTCCGGCGTGCGATATGAGCCCCCCTTCCCCCACTTCTTGTAGTCCGACGTGTACACGTGGTCGTGGTCGAAGTTGTTGTAGTAGCGATACACAGGGATAGTGCCCGACTTGTACGTTGCGTAGACCCCTGTCATGACGCCCATAAACTTGTAGTGGAGCTTCCCGCCTTCAAGCTCCTTGAAGTTGGTGGTATAAAAGTGATCACGCAAGTCCGCGTTCAGATAGTAAAAGAGCGGAATACAGTCCGTGTGAGAAGCTTCCTGTGGGCCTGCGGGCGCCATCTGCTCTTGCGGCTGCTGTGGCGGGTAGCCGTACGGCTGTGCGTACTGCGGCGGGTAGCCCTCCTGCGGCGGGTAGCCCTCCTGCGGTGGATATCCCGGCGCCTGCTGCTGCGGATAGCCGTAAGGCGCTTGCTGCTGCGGATAGCCCGGCGGCTGCTGCTGCTGCATCTGCTGCTGCGGCGGCTGCTGCTGCTGCATCTGCTGCTGCTGCTGCATCTGCGGCTGCTGCGGCTCCTGCTGCTGCATCTGCGGCTGCTGCGGCTGCATCTGCTGCTGCGGCTGCTGCGGCTGCTGCGGCTGCTGCTGCATCTGCTGCATCTGCGGCTCCTGCTGCGGCTCCTGCTGCATCTGCTGTGGCTGCTGCGGCTGCGGCTGCTGCTGCATCTGCTGCTGCGGCTGCTGCTGCATCTGCTGCGGCTGCTGCTGCTGCTGCTGCTGCTGCTGCTGCTGCTGCGGCTGCTGCATCTGCTGCGGTTGCTGCTGCTGCGGTTGCTGCTGCTGCTGCTGCTGCTGCTGCTGCCAAAAAAGGGGGGGGGTCGTCAGCTGCGATATCTTGTGAGTAGAGAGTGGGCGGCAACGCCACCATGTCCCAGGATATTCAGGTTGGTCATCCGGAGGGCATGGAAAATGAGGATCGAAAGATAGTTGGAGGGGAGAGGGACAAAGATGACCTGCTGGGGCGCCGCCTGCGATGGCGGCGCAGAAGAGGGGCCGCAGTTCCCAGGGGTGACAGAAATGGTGATGCACTTGGTCCTTGTCAGACCCGTACGGTCACGCGCTTCGAAGCACGCGCGCTGGTCAGCGGCCTGCCCGCTGGCGATCACTGCTGCCGTCGGCGTCCACTCGAAGTCGGCAGAACCCGGGTTCGAGGTGACGAGATTCTGGAGACCCGCGCCGGGCGGCGCCGAGACGAGGGAGATGGTGATGGCGTCGTGCTGGTGCAGCCCAAGCGCCTGCACTGTGAACTTGGAGGTGCACGCGGACGCGATGCTCGACGCAGGCGTGGGCGGAACGACAAACGACGGCGCCATGGGGTCTACCGGCGCTGCGGGAGCCGCGCCAGGGAGCTCCTGGACCGGCGCGCCCTCCTGCGCCGGAGCCGGCGCACCAGCGGGCTGCCCGTACGGCGCCATCTGCGGCGCGGGGTACCCTAAGGCTCCAGGGTAGCCCTGAGGTAGGGCGCCCTGCTGGTACGGAGGAGGCGGCTGGTACGGCGGCTCCCCTTGCGCATAGGCCGGCGACGGCTGCTGCGGCACGTAGCCCTCGGCCGCTGGCTGCGGCTGGGTCACGGCGACCTGGTACTGGGGGGCCGCCTGCAGCTGCAGCGGGCGGTACTGATATGCGGGCGGCGCCTGGTTGTACGTCGGTCCCGCCTGCTGCAGGCCCTGCTGCAGCAGCACCGTGGTCTGCTGCACGCCCGCACTCTCCGCCGACGTTTCCAGCAGCGCCTGCGGCTCGGCCTTGGCGCGAAGCGACGCCGACGCGCCACGCCGAGCCTTGAGCTTGGCGGCCGCCAGCTGCTTCAGCTCAAGGCGCTTGGCCATGACCTGTTTGAAGGAGCGCATGATGTGGACGCCGCCGATCTCGCTTTGGGCCGCCTTCTCCTCCTTGTTGCGAGCCGCCTCGCGCCGCTTGAAGGCCACTTGCTCCCGCAGCATCTTCATGTAAAATGCCTTTCCACCACCTGCCGGCCCCAGCTCCTCGACTGCACCCGGCGCGTGGGGTATCATACTCCTCGATGCAACAGCCAGAAGCAGTGCGCATAGCGCCACCACCCCGACCGCCAACGCACGCCGCACGCCCCGTCCGCTGGCACTCGCAGGCTCAGCGCTAAGCGCGATGCCCGTCTCGTCTGCGGCTGAGACCATCACTCTGGCGCCTCGCTGCCCCCGGGGAGCCTGCCGCGGCACAAACGCATGAGTGTCATTTGTTCGCACCGATCTCGGTAAACAGGTCGCGTGCGCGCTCTCGCACAACAGGCGTTCTCTCGGGCCGCACAAGCCCATCGGCGGTCCCTGGCATCTGCCGGCCTAGCCAGAGAACGGACGAACACAGAAAGCATGAACACTCTTCTGATGCCTCGACGATACATTAGAATTGGGTTTGATAGCGCCTTTGCTCTCGCAGAGCCATGTGGCCCTACGAACTGTTGGCAGGCAGAACCAAACCTACTCTCTTCTGAGTTGACCACCTCTTGGCTTCGTGGAATTCTTGACCGAAAAGACCGCATACCATGCTAATCTCGGAAGCATCTATGCGCAAGGCTGAGCCGTTGCGGAGCAGGGCGCCTTCGGCAGGGCCACAGGTTTACCTTGAGAGGAGCACTGTCCCAGCCCGGTGACTCAGCTTCTTGATAGCCGACTCTTTTGGAAAAAGAACCGTTAGTTTGTAACGTCCGATTTCAAGGTTTACAAGTCGCTTTACAGTCTGTGTGGTCGAAGGCACGGCAGCGTCTCAAATGGTCAGTCGTGCCGGTCGTGCATGGGCACTGGCTTGCGTTCGAAGTGCGACAGCACGGTCCTCAAGGTTTTAGACGCCGGCTTTGCGGCAGGGGCGAAAAATTAGCAACTGATGATTTCTATCTTGAGAATGCGCAGTGCGGGCGATGGCCCCATGCTTTACTGTCCCTCAGACTCGCAAGGAAGTCCGGCGCGGATCCCACACTGACTCAATTCAAGTCCCTATAAGATTAAACCACACGCCGTCTCATTCCCTCTGCCGCTTTCCTCAACCAGACGTGCGAATATGTACCTTCCATGGCCGCCTGCTCACATATGAACGAATCAACGCCGCGTGCGCTTAGAGTGTGCCTTGCTAGCAAGGTCTTCTTTGGAAGACATTGCGACCGAGGCCTCACGTGCGGCAGGGTGCAATGGCAGGTTTTGGGTGAAGAAGAAAGAAAACCTGAGCGTGCCGCCGGTGACGGTGGGGCGATCCACCCAAGCAAGGCAGCGGTCCCGGCATTCTTGGAGAAGGCGCTTTCGTGAGATCCGAAACATGAGCGCGGCCATTTCCCGCGGCAGTGCTCCCTGCGCCAGCAGCGCCTCGTCCTCGACAAGCGTCGTCGGGAAGTTCTGCAGCAGGGTCTCTGCCACCTCTGCGAGAACCCGTCCGGCCTGCGTTTCTACCTCGAGCGACAGCGGCACCGCCTCCCCGATGCTCATCACGCACCCCTGCCCATGGCAGCGTGCCTTGAACCTGAGCGGGCGGGCCAGCTGGGCGAGCGCAAGCAGTGCAGGTCAGGTCTGGCTTGGACCTGGAGACCACGGCTTTCGCGGTCGGCGTCGGCGATGGAAAGAGCCTGAGCCACCATGCCCAGGCCGTCGGAGCAGAAGCCGCCCGCAAACATGGCGACTGGCGAGCCACCTTCGCCCACCTCTCCCTTACCCTCGCGCTCAGGTGTCCCAAACTCAACGTACCGATAGCTTTCCAGCCCGCGAACCACCTCGCGCTGTCGCCCGGTCCAAACACGTCAGCCGCGGGCGGGGTAAGCGGAGCCTGCGCTGCGCTGGGCTGGGCTGGGCACCTGGAAGGCCAAGGCCTCTTGCGACGGCGGTGGCTGGCCCAGGCGGGCACGCACGCCGTCTGCGGCGGCGACGAGCGCGTCGAGGCTGACCGCCATACTGTCCGAGGCCAGGGCGGGGTCGGCCCACCCCTGCTCTAGCAGCAGCTCCTCGTTGGAGCGCCACCCGCGCGAGATCGCCACAGCCATACGCTCGTCGGCTCCGCGTCGGGGGCCCTCCGACAGCACCTCCACCACCTTTCCCCCGTCGCCCAACGCCAGCAGGGAGCCACGCGGGGCTGACGACTGGAACAGAGGTGCCGTGAGCAGCGGAGAGAGCACGAGATTGCCTCCCGCGCGGAGCGCAGAGCGGCGGACCACATTCAGCGCCAACGCAATGCCGCCCCATGTGTTCGGCGAAAAGGCTCCCGTGAAACGCTCCAGAGCTTCGCGAATGCGCGCACGCTCGCCGTCAGCCGCGGCGCGCGCGCCCGCCCACTGAAGCTCTGCAAGTTCTTCATCATCCCATCGGTGAAGCGGTGCAGGCTCTTCGTCGCCGCTTGCTAGCAGAGCGCGCATTTCCCAGTCCTTCTGCCCAGATCGCTCCACAAGCTGTGCTGCCAGCCTCACCTGCGCATCAATCAGCGCCACTCCGTCCTCTGCACCACTGTCTGACCACAGCGGTTCCAGCAGAACCTTGCTCGAATCAACCTGCAGTCGCGAAATTCAGTTAGCACGCTGTCGCCGGTGCCGCTGCCGCCGCTGCCGCCGCAATCCCCTTCACCCAATCACCCGGTCACCGCAGCTAGGCGCACCTCTGCCAGCTTCTCCCCGCGTTTCGGAGCATCTCCTCCACACACCACCTTTCCTTCTACGATTATTAGCCCGGGAGCAAGTGTTAGCCCTTTTGGCAAACGCTGTCCTACCGACATGGAAACCGTTGCACCCGCGCGTCGGCCATACCATCGTCCTGCCACGTTGTTTTCGCAGTGCTCTCCCGGGCTCGTCCACGCGGGTAGAACCGGCGCCCGACACCCAGCCGGTGGCAAGGAAGGTAAATCATGTACATTTGATCCGCGAGACTGCAACGTTCCGGAAGGCGGGCACTGGATGAAGGCGAGTGGTGCGACCCTGCTAGAGGCGTCCGTGGAGGCCGCGAAGGCATGGCTTGCCAGCAGCCATGTGACAACCGACAGGATCGTTGTAGAATGTGATGAAGATCTACAATGGACAACACTACAGGCGCCCATCTTCACGGTCGTCGAGTCAACAGCGCGAAGGCGGGGAAGCCGTTCCGCTGGAAGTGAGGATCCCAGCAGTGCAGTGCGCTGCTGGATAGCAAAAATGATTTGATCCGCACGGGCCCGCCTCGCTTTTCAATTTACAGGTATTCACAGGTGGTATTCAGAGGTGTTGTTAGGACAAACAGAATTAGCGCGTCAACGAGAGAGCTTTGGCAGGTGGGTGATGTCTTCTGCAAAGAAAGGCAGGGGCAAGGGGAAAGGGAGTGCTATAAAGATTGAAGGAGTCGAGAAGGGCACGCAGGTATGTGCACCGTATGCGGGGCGCAGCACGAAAGCTTCATTTCGCTATGGCTCCTGGACCTCACGGTTCGCGAAGTGTCTGACCTGAAATCGCGATGCAGGATGCGGGTTTGGGGACTACTCATTTCAACATTGGGTGCCGGAAGCATCTGTCGGGACTGACACCAAATGCCGAACTGGACGAGCGGGTGCAGCGGCGGCTGCGGCTTCCGGTGGGTGTAAAAGCGTGGGATGAGAACCGCGAGCGCGCGGTTGCTGCTTACCAGCTCGAACTCAAGGAGGAGGCAAAGCGGCTGGCAGAAAAGCAGGAACGCGACGACGAGGTTGCAGCGCGCAAAGCATGGGCCGACAACAAGGCTGCAATAGCCGCGGCGGTCCGCGCGAGCCCTAATTAGGCAGCTCCGTGCCATCGCCCAGCGTGCATGCTGTGCAGCTGACATTGTGATGTGCAACCGGCAGGCTGAGAAGCGGATGCAGGACTTGAAGAACAAGCTGACGTCACTGGGAAAAAACCAGCGCGGGCTGACGGACAGCTTTGCTGGCAAGTTGGGGGGGGGGTCAATCTCATTTTTCGGGGCAGGCGGCTCGAAGGGTGAGGGGTCGGGGCTGATACAGCGCTCCGGAAGCGGCGCGCGCGCGGATAGCTCGGCCCACGGCTCCGGAACCTGGCTATCAGGGAACTCGGGCGGCGGTGGGCGCGCGCAGTCGGAGGCCGGACGCACCAGCAGCGCGGGCGATAGAGGCGCGAGCCGCGGGGTCAGCAAGGCGCCCGGGTGGTTTTCGATGGTTGCTGCGCTACCGATGCAGCTGCTCAGCTGTGCTGGTGGACGGGGGGGCAGCAGCGGTGGGGGCGGCGTCGACTCGGAAGCCCCACCCCTCGAGGCGCGCATGGCAGTGGGCGCGTGGACGGACCCAGCTGGAACGGAAATAGACGACGCGCCTGCAGGGGTGTGCGCGTCATGCGGGGGCCTCGAGTTCCTCTGCGCGCACTGCGACTATGTGCGCTGTCCAGACTGCGAGCTGGCGATGTGGGAGGTGCGGCACCTCGGCGCGCTGGTCTGCGACCGCTGCTACGTGTGGTACGCGCTGCAGCGCGAACCGTGGCAGCCGCCGCCGCCGCCGCCGCACCTCGCGCCGGCGGTGCCGAGCGCCTCGACTCTCGCGGGCGCTGCGCTCAAGAAGATGTCGGGCGGCAGCAAAGCTGACAAGGATGGGTGGGACGCCTGCGAGGTTGCGCCGCCCGGGGCGTGCGCCGCGTGCGGGGCGGAGGAGTACGTGTGCGCGCACTGCGACACCATCCTGTGCGGGCACTGCCAGCTGGCACCAGAGACGGTACGCGGCATCGGCGCCATCCTCTGCTCTCGGTGTGCCCTAGTGCACTCCGCGGCCCTGGCGGCGAGGAAGGCTGGCCCCTCGGCCCCGGGCTTTCCGCCCTTTCCGCCTCCGCTCGCCGGCCTCAAGTCGGGCCCGCCCTTTCCGCCTCCGCTCGCCGGCCTCAAGTCGGAGCCCCCCAGCAAGGCGCCTCCCGCGCTGCCCGGCGCCAAGGGCGCCCGCGCCCCGCCTCCGCCGCCTAGCTTCCCGCCCCCGCCGCGCCCGGCGGGGGCGTGAAGTCGGCGCCGCGCCGCGCGATCGAGCGGACCCTGGCTCTGCTTTGCTGCGGACCAAAGAGAGCAAGGGCCGTCCCCCCTTTGGGTGTCGCGTCAAGCAATCCCCGCGTGCTAGGCGAAGGCGCAACACCCGCGCGCAGTGGGCCAAGGCGTGTGCATCCGCGTTTCATGTTGAGGACATTCAGTGTACAGAAAAAGAAAAAGGGACGATGAGCGTAAACACCGCGCTAGAGCGAGGGGCGAGAGGGCGGCGAAGAGATCTGTCAGTGTGTGTAGTCGGCGTTGGCTGTGTCGATGTACTTGTGCATCAGCACCCGCCGCATCAGCTCTTCGTCGTCCAGCTCGTATCGCGCCGAGTCCGGCACGCCCCCGCCAGCCTCCCCTAGCACTCCGCGCATCTCGTCCCTGCGCCCTGCCGCTCAGTCCGCGCAGCGCCCCCGCCCTTCCTCTCGGGGCGTGGCGCGCACGCATCAGCGTAGGGAGGGGCGTCACCGCTGCGCCTTGATGTCCATGGCCGCGTCCAGCAGAGCGTCCTCCTCCTCCTCCCCGCCCGCCCCGTCTGCCGCGCCCCCGCCCGCCAGCACGCCCGCCCCGCCCCCCGCGGCGCTGAGCACGCTGCGCGCCTCCTCGAGATAGGCGTTGCGGCGCGCGGCGAGCGGCGCGGGCGCGGGAGCGGAGGCGGGCGCGTGGTCGCGTGGCGCGCCGATCGCTGCCAGACTGCCCGCGCCGCTACCCGGGGAGCGCCTCTCGGGCGTCGGCCTTAGGCTCTCGCGGCTCAGGCTCAGGCCCTCGCGGAGAGACACCATGGCCAGGTCCTCCATGTGCCCCTGCCCCCTGGCGGCGGCGCCGCGCGCCCCACCTTCCGCGTCGGCGAGTGCCAGCATGGTGGGCGGCGGGGGCAGGGCGGGCGGCCGGGGCGGTGGTGCGGTGCGCGGAACACCCGCTGCAGTGAGCTCGGCGAGCATCTGGCGCCCGCGGTAGCGCGAGAGGGAGCCGCGGAGCATGAGAGACCCCACTGCGCGGTGCGGGCAACCGACCCGCACCCCGCGGCCCTCCAGCGATGCCAAGGCGTCGAGAGCCCCGTCGAACGAGAGCCGCCGCGCGCCCCACCGCTCCACCACCTCCCGCCACGCCGCCGCCCCCTCTTCGTCCCCGTCCTCGTCCGCTCCGCCCGCCGCGCCCTCGGCGTCGCCCCAGCCCGTGTCCGCCGTGCCACCAGCCGGCACCAGCGCCGCGCTATTCGTCTCTGCGCCTGCAGCGAGGGGCGCCGGGGCGAGCCCGCCACCGAGCCGCGCACGTAGTGCCGCATTCTCGGCGCGCAGCCGCGCAAGTTCTCCGTCGACCGCCGGAGCGCCGGGCCACTCGCCGAGCGCGCTGCCGGCTGTCCCTGCCACGCCCCCTGAGCCCAGGCAGAGATCGCTGTCCAGGCTCAGCGCCGACCCGCCCCCTCCCGCGCTCCGTCCCGCTGCGCCCGCCGATGGTGCCTCTCCGGTGCCGGCCTGCACGAGCCTGCCCGCACCCTCCCACCGCCCCTGCCGCTCTGCCCTGCTGTCTGCATCGAGGCTCTCCTCCTCCTCGACTGGCGGCAGGTACGTGACTGCCCCGCCTTTCCTCCCGCTCTCGCGCTCTTCCCCGCACCCCTCCGCTTGTCCCGCGCCCCGCGCCTCTCCCGCACCCACGCTCCACTCCTCACTCCATTCGGCCTCGGCCGATCGCTTCCGCGGGCCGCCGGTCCCCCAGCCCGCTCCTCTCTTTCGGTTTTCCTCATCGGCCGCCCACCGCCTCCGCCCAGGCGCGTCGCTCTCCCTCTCGTCTCGCGGTGCCCACTCCTCCGCACCCCTCCTACTAGGAGTGTCCATCCGCCCTGCCAGCCGCCTCTCGTCCCTACCCCGCACCCTCCCTCGCCACGGCTCGCCCTGCCACCGGTCGTCCCGCCGCCTGTCGCCGTGTTGCTCTGCGCTCATCCGCGGCCAGTCGCCGCGCCATCTTTCGCGCCCTGTCTCGGCCCCCCAACGTCCCGAGGCCTCTGACCCCGTGAAACCCCTCGGAAATTTCGCCGCCCGCGACAAGCGCCCCCTGCCACGGTGCGGGCGCCCAGGCCTCTGCTGCTGGGCCCAGCGCGCGGGCGATTGCTCGCGGAGGGGCGGGAGTGATGAGAGCACCGACGAGGCGTCTGACACAGACTCCTCGGCCCCTGCCGCCTCCTCGCGCAGCGCCCTCTCCCGCACTGCGAGGTCGCCTGGCGGTCCTCCCGCTCCCGCCTCCTTGCCCTTGGAGCCATTCTCGCTCTCGGTGTCGCCATCAAGCGACTGCGGAGCCCCTGGCGGCTCGGCGGGCGCGAGCGGGGCGAGAATGTCGGGTAGCGGCGGGTGGAGGGACGCCTGAGCGGGCGTCTGCTCGCGCTGTGCGTGCTGGGCTGGGGCGAGGGCGGCCTCAGAGAGGGCGCAGAGCACCACCTCACCCGGGCGCGCGCTGCTGAGCCACACCGCGCCACCGCCATCCGCCAGCGACGAGTTCCGCACCTCCAGCGCCGCGCCGCCCGCGGCAGCGCCGGGCGGCTGGGTGACGGCGAGGAGCGCAGAGCGGCGCGAGGCACGAAGCTGACACGACCAAAGGGCGAGGCGCCCGTCGCCCCCTAGCGCCGCGCCCACCTCGCAGCGCAGCAGCTGCGAGCCCTCAGCCACCACCCGTGCCTCGCCAACCGCCGCCAACCCGACCGCGCACTCGGTCGCATTTGTCGCGCGCAGGAGCGCCCGCGCCATGCCGCCCGCCCACAGCCCGACGCCGCGGCTGCGCGCGGGACCGTGGGCGTCCGCTGCGGCGCCCGGCGGCGAAGTCAGCTCGCACAGCGTCGAGCGCCGAAGAGTGACGTGCGCCTCGCCAGCGGCAGAGAGGCAGTTGGTACCGCCACCCGCTCGCACAGCACAGCGGTCCAGCACCCACGGCGCGCCCAGGACCTCGAGCACCGCCTCCTGCGCGCGCCGGGGCGCGCCGCTGTGCTGCAACGCCATAAGCAGGAGGGAGCCCTGCGACCGCTCAGCCGCCTCCGCCCGCCCCCGGCACTCCACCCCGCCCGACACCAGCGCTCCGCCGGCCACCACGATCTTGGTCTCCGGCTCCGCCGCAAACAGGTGCAGCGTCTCGCCCGGCCCCACCCGCAGCGCCTCCCGCCACTCGACCTCCCCGGGCTTCACAAAGACCTGCCCGCCCGCCCGCTGCGCTACCCGCGCCGCCTCCGTCACGCTCCGCGCATCATCGGGCACCACCACCACCCGCTGCCCCTGCCGAGCCGCCCCCTCACCCCGGCGCGCGCCCGCCGCCTGCGGCTCCGCTGCTTCTTCCGGCGCCCGCGCGCGCGGAATGTGGTGGGCAAAGGAGCGTGGCGCAAAGCCCTCCTCGCCCGCCCGCGTCGGAGAGTCGGAGCGCTCACGGTCCAGGTCGTCTCGCTGCCACGCGCGGAAGGTTTCCCACCGCTGTCGCCGTGTCACCTGTCCCCGCCGCACCCGCCCCGCGACGACTCAGCTTGCCGCGCCAGGCGAGGGCCGCACGCGTGGCGGGCACCCACCCCAAAGGCCGTCACTCCCCCGCAGGGACCTGCGCCGCAGCTGCCTCCGTCCTTCCACTGTAGGCAAGCGATGAGCACCGCAGCCCATAGCAATGCGCCCGTCCGGCGCTCCGTGAGCCGCACTCCCACCCGTCTCCTCCTCTGCTGCCGCAACGCGGCGCCGCGCACAACCTGCCAGAGCATGCTGCCGCAAGAATCGCACCTCGCAGACGTTACCAATTGATGTTTTCCTGATTCAGCTATCCTTTGTAGCGCGCTCGATGCCGGCCACGTGGCTGTAGAGCACCCACTGCTCCCATGCAACCAGGAGCACGATCACGACGGTCCATGCGAAAGACAGCAGCAGCAGAACATCTGTGAACCACCCACGCTCCTCACGAACCGATAGATTGCCCCAGTGTCCGAGGTTGCTCAGATCAGTCATCGCACTCCAGTTTCCCCACACGATGCCCGAAGGTCCAGCTTTCATCTCGGCAAATCCAGAAGTGACCCACTCTCCCAGCAGTCGCTGCGATTTCCCTTTCGCGAGCTGATTCGTTATGCAGCAGCGACAGAGCTAGTGGCAGCAGCACCGCTGTCTTGTGGGGGTGATCACGTGATTCGCAAAGCGGCCCCCCTAGCCAGCACGAGGTGCAGCAGGCAAGGGCATCCCTCGCAAAATCTCGACAAGGAAAAAGGAAAATTCAATTCCTTTTCGTGCGATCTGATGACTGAATACTGCGCACGAAACGGAATGCCCCGTCGCCCGCAGGTCTAGATCCGGAGCTCTCCACCCCGAGACACTGCGCCTCCTCTACGATTTCGCACGCCTCACGACGGACACCGCCGAGCAGCACGCCGCCGCGAATTCCCTGAGCTGCATCTTGCGGATGGTTCGCAGCACTTTCGGACTTTATTGCCCAGGCTAGAAACGGACGGCCTGCCCCCTTTCAGGGCCAGGCATTGTACGCTCGAGATTCTATGCCACCTCGCGTCGTTCTTTTCACCAGATCCGCTCGTCCTCCAGCGATGGTCGGGCCCCGCGCCGCGAAAAAATCAGTAGGCGCGCGGGCGCCGGCGGCGCGGGAGCGCTAGTGCTCGGACGTAAGTGCCGCAGAGTGGGCGCCGGCGCTGCCTAGAGGGCGACGACGACGCGGCCGCGGACTTTGCCGTCGATGATGTCGGCGGCGAGGGGGGGGACTTGATCGAGAGGCACGACCTGGGTCAAGGACTCGAGCGCGGCTGGGGAAAGGAGGCAGGCGAGGCCGTCCCAGGCGCGCGCGCGGAGGGGCGGGACGGCCATGACGGAGTCGACGCCGAGGAGGCGGACGTTGCGGAGGATCAAGGGGAACACCGTGAGGCGCGGCACGTCGCCGCCGCCCGCGAGGCCGCACGCGGCGACCGCGCCGCCGTAGCGCGTGCGGGTGATGGCGGTGGTGAGGGTGAGACCGCCGACGGTATCCACCGCGGCCGCGTACGTCTCCTTGTCCAGAGCCCGGTGCGCCGCCTCGTCCGCGAGCCCCGCGCGGCCCACCACCTCCGCAGCCCCGAGGCCTCGCAGGTAGCCCTCCAGCTCGGGCCGCCCCGTGGACGCCACCACGGTGAACCCGCGCGCCGCCAGCAGCGCCACCGCGACGGAGCCCACGCCGCCGGACGCGCCCGTGACGAGGACCGGAGCGCCGCCCGCCCACTCCGGCGTGACGCCCGCGTCCTCGAGCGCCTGCACGCACAGCATCGCCGTGAATCCGGCGGTGCCGATCGCCATCGCCCGCTCCGGCGTCATCCCCGCGGGCAGCGGCACCAGCCACGAGCCCCGCGACGACGCGAGCCCCGCCATCCCGCCCCAGCGACGCTCGCCAACGCCCCAGCCGGTGTGCACCACCGCGTCGCCGGGCTTGAACTTGGGCGACTTGCTCTCCACCACCGTGCCCGCAAAGTCGATGCCCGGAACGATCGGCCAGTCCTTGACGACCCCGGGCCGCCCAAGGATCACCAGCCCGTCCTTGTAGTTGAGCGACGAGTGCGAGACGCGCACCTGCCCACCGCCCCGCATCAGCCATGGATCACGCTCCATGACCTTTCGGGACAGCAAGGACGCGGCGCGAAAATGGCGCACGCCAGAGAGCCTCTGGCGAATGCCAGGCAGCAGAGGCCGCAGCGGCGCGCGGGCGGGGTGGTGCGGGCAGGGGCGCGCCAGAACAGCGTCGTCTCCGTCCGCGTCGTATCGCGGCAGTGCCTCCGCAGGGAACTCCTGGACCTGCGGTCCCCGCGCCCGGCATTTACCGAGCGGCTCTCAGCGAGCAGAGCTCCGGTTCGCGCGAAGTTTTCAGCCCAAAGCTCCGACGTTGCGGCGCTTGGCTTGGGGCTACCGTCGCAACAGCTGGCGCCTTTTTGTCAGCCTTTTCAACCAGCAGCGCCTTGAACGGACCTGCAGAACGAAGAACGCACCGTGCCTTCAGTACGCAAACGAGTCCTCCGTCGAATCGTTTGCCGGACAACAACAAGGAGAGCACACGCAGCTGAGCAGCGTGAATCCGTCATTCAGGGCTAAATGGCATCTTAAAAGACCATCGGCGCATTCCATCTTGCTTGCATACCTGCAAAGGGACAGGGGTCGACCGGTCGACATGGCGCGCATGGCAGGAGCCTGGGTCGCATGGGACGCTGAGGCGAAGAATAGCTTGGAGGGAGCCACGAAACGGAGCGCGGCGCGGCAGGCCATCTTCTCTGGATGCTGCTCGACTGCTGCTCTCTCGGAGAAAATGATTTCTCCGAAGTGGTCAAATGGAAATTTCGCGCAGCCTCATGGCAACCATGACCGCCGGAAAGCAAGAATCAACGTAGCAGGCAGGCACTTTGTTGGTCCTCGGTGACACCCGGACAATCTTGGAGAGCAGATCCACTACGCTCTCCACCTGCGTGCACGCGTACTTGTCCGGGTT
>Ga0115567_10003546_pt1 | contig 15352 bp, 15 predicted proteins | sample COGITO_mtgs_1204_2_FD_88679 | JGI IMG/M metagenome (GOLD analysis project Ga0115567, IMG submission 88679) | Pelagic marine microbial communities from North Sea - COGITO_mtgs_120412 | ecosystem: Environmental > Aquatic > Marine > Epipelagic | place: Germany:Helgoland, sampling site Kabeltonne... | reverse complement strand
GCTTAGTGGTTTAAGGCGAAATCTGGTGCCGGGCGTTGTTGTTCTGCGCGAGATGTCGGGGGGTCGCGTGGCCGGAGTTAAACGTGGATCTGCATTCATGTTTTTGAAAATTCCATTAGCGAACATCCTGCAATCAATGTGGACAGATACAAGGAAAAAGGTACTGTCTGTTGTCAGGCCTGGTCTTTGAGACGACGCAGCGCGGTAAAAAGTTCTAATCCTGACGTCAGTTTGTGTGACACCTGTTGTTCGACAGTTGCTTGTAAACTGGGACTGTGACAACGCAAAAAAGGATTGGTTCGTTGCTCCAGACAAATAGTCGACGGTAAGGTCGGGTGTTGTTTGTCGCGTTTGTTGCGTTCATCCACCTGTCGCTGCTTCAGGTCACCGTTGTCAGGGTCGGCACTGGCGGCAAATGCCAGATTGGCCAGTGTGTATTCATGCGCGCAGTATACCTGTGTTGCCGCGGGTAGTGATGCCAGTTTCTGTAGCGACCCGTACATCATCGCCGGGTTGCCCTCAAAAATACGACCACAGCCTCCTGCGAACAGGGTGTCGCCACAGAACAGCCAGGGCGGGTTGCTCAGGTCCGCAGTATCGCCATCATCAGGGGCGCTTGTGTCTGACGCACCGGGATGAAAATACACAATATGGTCCAGGGTGTGTCCTGGCGTTTCCAGTACCTCAAAGTCGTGGTCCAGAATGCTGAGCTGGTCGCCTTCCTTTACTGTGTGGTTAATTTGTCGAATGTGGCCACCGGCAGGGCCGTATACCGGTACCGGCGACGTCATCGCCAGCAGCGCGTCCAGGCCGCCGGTGTGATCAGGGTGGTGATGGGTGATCAGAATGCCAGCCAGGGTCGCTCCGTTGGCGCTCAGCCAGGCTTTAACGGGCTCCGCATCGCCCGGGTCGACTACAACGGTCTGACCGTCGGCCTGATGCAGGGCCCAGATATAGTTGTCATTAAAGGCGGGTATGGGTGTTATGGTTAACGCCATTGGCAAACTCCGCGAGTGTGGCAGTGTGTGTACGTCATGCTGGTCAACAATGATAGCAGATCCTGTTTGTTGCGTTTGCGTGGCAGGTGCTAGAATCTGGTCAGGGGTAACTTATATGGTTAAGCTGTTCGCTCGACGTCGTGCCATACCGGATCCGGTATCACTGGCGCCGGTGCTTGATAACTGGATGCAAAGTCCGCTGGGCAACGCGCTGCTGGAGGCGGAAAGGGCACAACTGGCGCCCGTGCTCAGTCGCGTGTTTGGTTATCACATGTTGCAGCTGTCGTGTTCTCCGGGAATTTCCATGGTGGATGATTGTCCGGTCGGACATAAATTCCGCTTTGCGCCGGGCTGGGATGCAGAGCGCCAGGTCCCGGTAGCCAATAATGAGGCGCTGCCACTGGGCACGGACAGTATTGATGCCGTACTTCTGCACCACGCTCTGGACTTCACCCCGGACAGTCATCGCTTGCTGCGGGAGGCGACCCGCGTATTGATGCCTGGTGGCCGGCTATTGATTGTGGGGTTTAATCCGGTCAGTTTGTGGGGCGCCAGCGGGTTGCTACGCTGGCGTCGATCGACGCCCTGGAATGCCCGTTTCATCTCGCGCAGACGCCTGACAGACTGGTTAAGTCTGCTGGACTTTCATGTCGAGCGGGTTACTTATGGCGGCTTTCTGCCACCCATCAGGCATCCACGCATTCTGTCGCATGCGGACAGGTTTGAGCATTGGTTCGATCGGCTGGGCAATCCAACAGGTGCCTTTTACCTGATTGTTGCCAGTAAACAGCGCATGCCTCTGACACCGGTGGTGTCACGCTGGCCGAAGCTGAGGGCGCCGGCGCTGGGTTCACCACTGGCTGAAACCGGGCGTGTGGCATCGGGACGGGGTACCGTGATACCGATGCCGCCGCGCAAGAACCTGCATCGTAAAAAAACAGATGATTAAGCAGTTTTAGCTTTTAGTAAAGGATTAATAGTTTGCAGGATGTAGTTGAAATATATACAGATGGGGCTTGCAAAGGTAACCCCGGTAAAGGTGGTTGGGGGGTTGTTCTCAGCTTCCGGGGTACGGAAAAGACGCTACATGGCGGCGAGATCATGACCACCAATAATCGTATGGAGCTGACAGCCGTGATCAGGGCACTGGAAGCCCTGAAAAAGCCGGGCTGCAAGGTGGTATTGCACAGCGACTCAAAATATGTGCTAAACGGGATAGAGCAGTGGCTTGCCGGCTGGAAGCAGCGAGGCTGGAAAACCTCGGCGAAAAAGCCGGTGTTGAATCAGGACTTGTGGCAACAACTGGACATTCTGAGCCAGGCTCATGACATCGACTGGCGCTGGGTCAAAGGACACAGCGGCGATGTCGGTAACGAGCGCGCCGATGAGCTGGCCAATCTGGGAATAACAGAGCTATAGCCGCAGCGCTTGGTGGAGAATTATGCGTCAGATAGTACTGGATACTGAAACCACCGGCCTGGATCCGGTCAGTCACCGAATCATTGAAATCGGCTGTGTCGAGCTGGAGCGACGGCGCCTCACCGGCCGCCACTACCATCAATATACCAACCCCATGCGGGACGTCGACGAGGCCGCGCAGGAAGTGCATGGCATCAGCAATGAGTTTCTGCAGGACAAGCCGGAATTTTCCGCGGTCGTGGATGAGTTCCTGGCGTTTGTCACCGGTGCTGAACTGCTGATTCATAATGCTCCTTTTGACATTGGTTTTCTTGACGCGGAGCTGGCTCGCCTGGGCGACACCTATGGGCGTATGGCTGATTACTGCACGGTAACCGATACACTGGGCATGGCCCGTCGTAAACACCCGGGGCAACGCAATAGTCTGGACGCGCTGTGCAAGCGCTACGGTGTTGATAATTCACAACGTGATCTGCACGGCGCCTTGCTGGATGCTGAAATTCTGGCAGACGTTTATCTGATGCTCAGTGGTGGTCAGACCGACCTGTCGCTGGCGGCAGAGGAGTCGGCCGGGAGTGACGAACATAAGCCCGGACACGGGCGCGTGCGTGAAGACCTGGTGTTGGCAGTGGTTCAGCCCACCTCCGAAGAGCTGGGTGCACATGATGCGTTTCTGACGCATATCAACAAAATCAGTGGTGAGCGATGCCTGTGGTTGCAGAGTGATCGCGAGGTACCAGCACCCGAGAGTGTTGCTGTCAGCACGGTGGCACTGGCTGAAGGTCTTGATGACGACGACCTGGATGATGATCAGGAAGATGAGCTGGCCGGGGAGCACGTTTGACCGCTGACGACCATCAGAACCATACACAGCATGACCTGATTCTGTTCTATCAAGGCAAACTCCTGTTAAACGGAGATAGTCCGGTGTGGCCGTCTGCCCGCTTTACAGGCTTGGAGGCGTTTGTCATGTGTCGCGTGCATGTGACAGCGCTGGCGTCAGACCAGCTTCCTTATGATGCCCTGCAGCTGTCCCACTTGCCACCAGAGCTCGACGATATCGAACCCACGCCGGTGCGCGAATTTCTCGTGCATCAGGGCTTTGATGCCTTCATTCTGGCGGGGCGTGCCAGTCAGCTGCTGAACTGGTTTGACAGCCATCGTTATTGTGGCCGCTGCGGTTCGCCTACCCACCTGGTTAACCCGCAGCGCGTATTAAGTTGTCCGCAATGCGAGGTGGATTATTACCCAAGAATCAACCCCTGCGTCATTGTCCTGATTACCCGGGGTGATCAGATCCTGCTGGCCAGGAGTGTCAGGCCAGGAGCCACTTTTTTCAGTTGCCTGGCTGGTTTCATAGAGCCGGGTGAAAGTGCGGAACAGGCGGTAGCGCGTGAAGTATTGGAAGAGGTCGGTGTCGAAGTAGACAATATTCGTTATGTCAAAAGCCAGCCCTGGCCGTTTCCTTCGCAGTTGATGCTGGGGTTTTATGCGGACTATGTCAGTGGTGACATCGTGCCGGAAGCGGCCGAAATCGCTGAAGCGCACTGGTATGACGTCGATAAGCTGCCGCAGATACCATCACCGGCGATCAGTGTCGCCGGGCAACTGATACAGGAATATTGTGATGCTGTGATAGCATCGACAGATTGATAAAGGAGTAGGACTTTGGAATACGTTATTGAGTATGTGGTTTTTCTGGCCAAGACAGCAACAATTGTTATTGCCGTGTTTGCCATTCTCAGCATGATGATTGCTGCGGGTCAGCGTAACCGGCGGCATCTGCAGCGCGGGCATCTGAGTGTGACTCACGTCAACAAGGAACTGGAGTCGATGCAGCAGGGTCTGCAACGCTCTGTTCTGGACAAGTTTTCCCTCAAACGCTTCCATAAAGCGGAAAAAAAGCGTCTGAAAGATGAAGAGAAAAAGCTGAAAACCGACAGTGGTGAAACACGTCGGCGGCGTGTTTACATTCTGGGGTTTGACGGTGACATGGAAGCCTCCGGGCTGGAATCATTGCGTCAGGAAATCACGGCCGTATTGACCATGGCAGAGCCGCAGGATGAAGTCATGCTGCGCCTGGAGAGCCCGGGCGGTATGGTTCACGCCTACGGCCTGGCGTCTTCGCAATTGCTGCGCTTTCGCCAACAGAAGATACCGTTAACAATCTGTGTGGACAAAGTCGCGGCCAGTGGTGGTTATATGATGGCCTGCGTGGCAGACCGCATTATTGCCGCGCCGTTTGCCATTCTTGGCTCCATCGGGGTGTTGGTACAACTGCCTAATATACACAGGCTGTTGAAAAAAAATGACGTTGACTTCGAAATGATTACTGCCGGTGAGTACAAACGCACACTGACACCGTTCAGCGAAATCACCGAGAAAGGGCGGGAAAAAACCAAACAGGATGTTGAAGAAATGCATGTCCTGTTCAAACAGTGGGTCAAGCAATACCGCCCGGTGGTGGACATTGATGTTATTTCCACAGGAGAAACCTGGGTCGGCACACAGGCGCAGGAGCGTAAAATGGTGGACACGATCAGCACCAGCGACGACTACATTGTTGATGCCTGTAAAGAGTCGGATGTCTACGAAGTCAATTATGAAATCCGTGTGCCGCTGGGTGAAAAACTGGGCGGTGTTCTGCAGAAGGCGATGGACAAAACGTTGTTGACCTGGTGGCAGCGGCTGCGAGAGCAACGCCAGTTCTGACATCGGGCCGGTCGTGTTAGCGGTACTGACGCCAGTGTCATATCCAGTACCAGAGCAACGGCCAGAAAGCCCAGCCGTCACTGCTACGGCACAGATTGTCATTCACTAAACCACAGGAAATTTTATGAAACTGGATCAGGAAACCTTTAACGCTTTCGTCGTGCAGGAGCAGGTACAGGAGGGCGCCAAACCTGTGTATCAGGGCGCCGTCACGCAGCGCAAAGTCGCCGATTTGCCGGCAGGCGATGTGCTGATTCGTGTTGCCTACTCCTCGCTAAACTTCAAGGATGCGCTGTCGTCTGTTGGCAACAAGGGCGTGACCCGGCAATACCCGCATACGCCGGGCATTGATGCTGCCGGTGTTGTCGCGGAATCCAACAGTGACGAGTTTATCGAAGGTGACGACGTCATTGTCATTGGCTACGATCTGGGCATGAATACGGCTGGCGGTTTCGGTCAGTATATTCGGGTACCGGCAGGCTGGGTCGTGAAACGGCCGGCGGGACTGAGCCTGCAAGAGAGTATGATCATCGGTACTGCCGGGTTCACGGCGGCACTGTGTGTCGATAAGCTGTTGCAGAACGGACTGCAGCCCGAGCAGGGGCCGGTGCTGGTGACCGGGGCCAGTGGTGGCGTTGGCAGTTTCGCTGTGGCCTTGCTGGCACAGTTGGGGTACCAGGTTACTGCCATGACGGGTTCGACCGGATCGCATGATTTCCTGCGCAGTCTGGGCGCCAGTGACATAATCGGGCGTGATGATTATATGGAAGTATCCGCCAAACCCATGAGCAAAGAATTGTGGGCGAGTGCTGTTGATGTGGTGGGCGGCGATATTCTGTTTAACGTGGTTAAATCGTTGCAGTACGGTGGCAGTGTTGCCTGTTGTGGATTGGTGGCGTCGCCGCAGTTTCAGGCCAGTGTGTTTCCTTTTATTCTGCGCGGGGTCAATTTGCTTGGCGTGGATTCAGTGAACCTGCCGCTGACGCACAAGCGCCAGGTGTGGCAGAAACTGGCCGAGCAATGGAAGTTGCAGCATCTGGCTGAGCTGGAAACACGGGTGGGTATGGATGGGTTGGGCGATGCCCTGACCAGCGTACTGCGTGGTGACAGCACCGGTCGGCTGGTGCTGGACCTTTCGTCCTGAACTGACCTGTCCGCCTGTCCGGGCCTGCCGACTTCAGGCCCGGACGCATGCGGATCAGGCCCGGCGGCGAAACAGTGGTTCAGGCCGGTCGACGCTGGCCTGGTAGGCGTCCCTGAAATCAGTCAGGGCGCCCAGCGCGGCGTCGGCGTTCTGGTCGTCGCGCAAGGCAAAGGCATTAAATCCACAGCGTGCCATGTAGAACAGTTGATCACGCAGGACATCCCCGATGGCGCGCAGTTCCCCGGTATAACCCATATTCTGGCGTAATTCGCGCGCACTGCTATAGGCTCGGCCATCACTGAATGCAGGGAAATTGAGTGCAATCAATGGCAGGCGCGATAGATCCTCGGCCAGCGCAAGCGGAGTTTCATTGCTTTGCAGCCAGACCCCGGTTTTTCCCGGACGTGCCAGCAGTTGCTCCCGTATCTCCAGCCAGCAGTTCAACGGCACAATAATATCGTCGCCGTCATGCTGCGCCAGTTTATCCGCCTGTGTATCGCCCAGTGTATCGGCTGCGAGCAGGACCCAGTTGTCAGTGCTGATGCTGCCGTCTTTGATCAATGTCTGGCTCATGAGGCGGCTCCCTGTGCGCTGCGCGATTTGTCTTTGCTGCCGTAGAGCGCATCCTTGAAGGGCTCCATGCCGATACGGTTATAGGTGTTCAGAAAAGCCTCTTGTGGCTCGCGGCTTTTTTTGTAGACTGCCACGATTTTTTCTATCACCACCGGGATTTCATCCTGGGAGAATGCCGGGCCAACGATTTTACCGAGCGCGGTGTTGTTGTCGGCAGAACCGCCCAGTGACACCTGATAATACTCTTCGCCTTTCTTGTCGACGCCCAGAATGCCGATGTTGCCGACATGGTGGTGGCCGCAGGCGTTCATGCAGCCGGAAATGTTCAGCGACACGCTGCCGATATCACGTAGCTCTTCATGACTGAAGCGACGCTGTATGGATTCGGCAATGGGAATTGATTTGGCATTTGCAAGCGCGCAGAAATCGCCGCCAGGGCAGCAGATCATGTCGTTAAGCAGACCCAGGTTGTCGGCTTCCAGGTCCTGGGTTTTCAGGTTTTGCCACAACTGATAGAGCTGGTCCTGCTCGACATCAGCGAATACGATGTTCTGGGTGTGGGCAATACGCATTTCCCCGAAGCTGTAGGTGTCCGCCATATCAGCAACAAAACGCATCTGAGCCGAATCCAGGTCACCCGGGGCAAACCCGGTTTTTTTGACGCAGATGGTGACAATGGCATAACCCTGTTTTTTGTGTGCCGCAACGTTCTGCTGGTACCAGGCGGCAAACATGACGTCGCTGCTCAGCGCCTGCTTCAGGGTGTCGCTCTGCGCCGGCAGGTCTTTGTAGGCGGGGTCATGGAAAAAAGCACGGCAGCGCTCGACTTCATCCTGGGTCAGCGTCATCGGGCCATCCTTGATGGCTTGCCATTCTGCCTCGACCTTGTCTCGGAAGTTGTCGACGCCGCTTTCCTTGACCAGAATCTTGATGCGCGCCTTGTATTTGTTGTCGCGCCGGCCTTCGCGGTTGTAGACCCGCAGGATGGCATCCAGATAAGACAGCAGGTGTTGTTGCGGCAGAAACTCGCAAATCTCACTGCCAATGACTGGCGTCCGACCCAGACCGCCACCGACCAGCACACGAAAACCTATGTCGCCGGCGTCATTGCGCACAATATACAGGCCGATATCGTGTACCTGAGTGGCAGCCTGATCGCGGCGAGTACCACAGACAGCAATCTTGAATTTGCGGGGCAGGTAGGCAAATTCGGGGTGAAAGGTTGACCACTGGCGGATGATTTCGCAATAGGCACGGGCGTCTTCGACCTCGTCCGCGGACACGCCGGCAAACTGATCGGTGGTGGTATTGCGGATGCAGTTTCCGCTGGTCTGAATGGCGTGCATTTCCACTTCTGCCAGATGCGCAAGAATGTCAGGCACTTCGGCCAGTGCAGGCCAGTTGAACTGAATGTTTTGCCGCGTGGTCAGGTGGGCATAACCCTTGTCGTAGTAATCTGCAATGTGCGCCAGTTTGCGCAATTGCGTCGAGGAGAGCATGCCGTAGGGGATGGCAATGCGCAGCATGGGTGCGAGCCGCTGGACATAAAGACCATTTTGCAGACGTAGCGGAAGAAACTCAGAATCGCTGAGCTGGCCAGCCAGGTAGCGACTGGTCTGGTCCCGGAATTGTGCGACACGATCCGCCAGCATCTGGTGGTCGTAATTATCATATCGATACATAGTTTTGCCTTGCTGCCTGCTGATTTTGTCAAATGTATTTAGCTGATTTTCTTGATTCTGTGCCGGAAGTCATTAAAATGCGCCTCCGAAAGTCCTGGTATCTGGTGCCGTTAGACACTGTTGGCATCCAATTTAGTAACCGTCTTGAGAGAGAAACTATGAGCGATCACAGCGCAGAGAGCAGCTACACCGAAGAAGAAATTCAGGCCAATAGCCGGGCCGATGCCCTGGCCATTTTCTCCCTGGTGGTCATTGCCGTGGGAATGCTGGTGTTTTACGTCGCTAGCTGAGGGTTGCCTGATCAGCCCAGCACCACGTTGACAACAACAACCAGCACCAGCACAAAAACGACCGTGAATATCAGTGCGGCGGCGACAAAGCCCTTGATAGAGCCTTGTTCAAAGTCGCGCTCTTTGTTCTTCTTGTTCTGCACGCCAAAACTGGCCTGACCAACACTGGCCAGTGTCTGCCAGAAGGACAGCTTGCCAGATTCGACACTCCGCTCCTTTTTCTGATCCTGCTTCTGATCTTCCTGCCGTGGCGTTTCTGTCTCGTACATATTGCCAATCTCCCGGCCTTTGGCGCGCAATAGCTTGCGTCCACCAAATGCTTTGATTAACCTATTGTATCAATAAGTTTAACTAGTTTTAACTCAATATATCGATAAGCTAATCCAGCAGATTGGGTCGGAGCAGACGCCGGGCGTCCTCATCACTCAATTGCCTGCGTGCTGCAAAATCGTCAACCTGGTCATCGTTGATTTTGCCTACTGAAAAGTAGCGTGATTCAGGGTGGGCGAAGTAAAAACCGCTGACGGCGGCCGCCGGCAACATGGCAAAACTTTCCGTCAACTCCATGTCAATGGCGTTCTCCACGTCCAGCAAGTCAAAAATGGCGACTTTATCTGAATGTTCAGGGCATGCAGGATATCCGGGCGCAGGACGGATGCCCCGGTACTTTTCTTTGATCAGCGCTTCACCATCCAGTTTTTCAGCGGGCGCATAGCCCCAGTATTCGGTGCGCACACGCTCGTGCAGGTGCTCGGCGAAAGCCTCGGCGAGTCGGTCCGCCAGCGCCTTGACCATTAATGAGTTGTAATCATTGTTTTCAGCCGCGTAGCGTTCTGCCAGCTCCTGAGCACCGATGCCTGCAGTGACGGCGAACGCACCAATGTAGTCGCTGTCCTTGTGCTCTGCCGGGGCAACAAAATCAGCCAGTGAAAGATTGGGAATGTTGTCAGCTTTGGCGGCCTGTTGACGCAGGAAACTGAAGGTGTGCAGCTTGTTCTGGTGGTCTTTGTCAGCATACAGAGTGACATCATTAAGCCCGGTTCGTGCAGCCGGCCAGAAGCCAAAAACGCCCTGTGCACGCAGCAGTTTTTCGTCAATCAGTTTTTTCAGCATGGCCTGGGCATCAGCAAACAGGTCGCGGGCTGCCTGCCCAACTACGTCGTCCTGCAGAATCGCCGGATACTTGCCAGCCAGGCTCCAGGTGATAAAGAACGGTGTCCAGTCGATGTAGGGCACCAGTTTTTCCAGAGGGTAATCGTCCAGCACCCGGGCGCCGGTGAAGGAGGGCGGTGTGATACTTTGTTCGTTCCAGCTGAATTCACCTGCGTTAGCATTGGCTTCGTCAAAGGGCAGCAGACTCTTGCGCTGATCACGACCGGCGGTTCGTGCTCGCACGGTATCGTACTCGGCTTTGACACCGGCGACGAAACTGTCGCGGCTTTCATCGCTCAGCAGGTTGCTGACCACGGTGACACTGCGTGACGCGTCGGGCACGTAGACGGTTGCGTTGTTGGTGTAGTTCTGCTCGATCTTGACGGCGGTGTGGGCTTTTGAAGTGGTTGCGCCGCCAATCAGTAAAGGCACATTGAAATCAAGGCGCTGCATCTCTCTTGCAACGTGAACCATTTCATCCAGCGACGGTGTAATGAGGCCGCTAAGGCCAATGATGTCGACCTTGTGCTCTTTGGCAGCCTGCAGGATTTTTTCGCACGGTACCATGACGCCCAGATCAATAATGTCGTAGTTGTTGCAGCCCAGCACGACACCCACAATATTCTTGCCGATGTCATGGACATCGCCTTTGACAGTGGCCAGCAACACTTTGCCCTTGGCTTTGCTCTCGCCACCGGCCTGTTCATGTTTGAGTTTTTCCGCTTCAATAAAGGGCAACAGAAACGCTACTGCCTGTTTCATGACACGGGCACTCTTGACCACCTGGGGCAGGAACATTTTGCCACTGCCAAACAGGTCGCCGACAACATTCATGCCGTCCATCAGTGGCCCTTCGATGACCTGTATTGGTCGCTCGAATTGCTGGCGTGCCTCCTCGGTATCGTCATCGATATACCGGGTGATGCCTTTCACCAGTGCATGCGTGATGCGTTCACCAACCGGCGCATCGCGCCAGGCAATATCTTCGCTGGACTCATTGCTACTGGTGCCACTGTACTTGGCGGCAATTTCCATCAACCGATCAGTGCCGTCGGCGCGGCGGTTGAGCACGATATCTTCGACGCGTTCTTTCAGCTCGGCCGGAATCTCATCGTAAACCGTGAGCTGACCGGCATTGACGATACCCATGTTGAGGCCGGCTTTGATGGCGTAAAACAGAAATACCGAGTGAATGGCTTCGCGTACCGGATCATTGCCACGGAAGGAGAAGGAAACATTGCTGACGCCACCTGAAATGAGGGCGTGAGGCAGGTTCTGACGAATGTATTTGCAGCTTTCGATAAAGTCGACGGCGTAGTTGTTATGCTCGTCGATACCCGTGGCAATGGCAAAAATGTTGGGGTCGAAGATGATGTCTTCAGGCGGAAAATCGACCGCGCTGACCAATAACTCGTAGCTGCGTTTACAGATGGCGCATTTTTTCTCGAGCGTATCCGCCTGGCCATTCTCATCAAACGCCATGACCACGACGGCGGCGCCATAGCGACGGCACAGGCGCGCTTTGGCGAGGAAGTCTTCCTCACCTTCCTTGAGGCTGATGGAATTGACAATACCTTTGCCCTGAATATTTTTCAGACCGGTTTCAATTACTTCCCACTTGGATGAATCGATCATCACCGGAACCCGACTGATATCGGGTTCGGCAGCGATCAGGCGCAGGAATTTTTCCATTGCTGCGCGTGAATCCAGCATGCCTTCGTCCATGTTGATATCGATCACCTGGGCGCCAGACTCTACCTGTTGCAGCGCCACATCAAGGGCCTCGTCATACAGTCCTTCCAGGATGAGGCGGGCAAACTTGCGTGAGCCGGTGATATTGGTGCGTTCCCCCACGTTTACGAACAGGCTGTCGGAGGAAATGTTGAATGCTTCCAGGCCGCTGAGTCGGCATTTGACTTCGATTTTCGGTAGGGCGCGGGGTGGATATTTGGCGACCGCGTCAGCGATGGCACGGATATGCTGGGGTGACGACCCGCAGCACCCGCCGATAATATTAAGGAATCCGCTGGCGGCAAATTCTTCAACAATAACAGCCATTTCGCGTGCACTTTGATCGTATTCTCCGAACTCGTTAGGCAGGCCGGCATTGGGGTGGGCAGAGACGTAGGTGTCGGCCAGACGCGAGATTTCCTCGATGTGAGGGCGCAGCTGCTCGGCGCCCAGCGCACAGTTAAATCCGATTGACAGCGGGCGGGCATGGGACAGCGCATTCCAGAAGGCTTCAACCGTTTGCCCGGACAGGGTGCGGCCGCTGGCATCGGTGATGGTACCGGAGATCATGATGGGCAATTCAATACCCAGTTTTTCCATGGTCAGGTGCGCGGCAAACGCAGCCGCCTTGGCATTCAAGGTATCAAAAATGGTTTCGATCAGAAGCAGGTCAGCGCCACCGGCGATCAGGCCCTCAACTGCCACTTCATAGTCGGCAACCAGCGCATCGAAGTCTGTCGCACGATAGCCGGGGTCGTTGACATCGGGCGACAGTGACGCTGTGCGGCTGGTGGGGCCGACCACACCCGCTACAAAGCGTGGTCGTGACGGATCCTGTTTCGTGACCTCGTCGCAGCACTCGCGCGCGAGTCGGGCGGCCTCAACGTTGAGTTCACGCACGATGGCCTGCAGGCCGTAATCAGATTGCGATACCGCCGTTGAGTTGAAGGTGTTGGTTTCAACGATGTCGGCGCCCGCATCAAGATAGGCGTGATGAATTTTTCGGATCACATCCGGTCGGGTTAGCGTCAGCAGATCATTGTTGCCGGCCAGGTCGCTGGGGTGGTCGAGGAAACGTTCACCCCGGAAATCCTTTTCCTGTAGCTTCTCCGCCTGAATCATGGTTCCCGTCGCGCCGTCCAGAACCAGGATGCGTTGACTGAGGGCCTGACGAAGGGTGGCGAAAGCGGGATGCTGTTTCATGATCTGTTCCATGGTTCCAGTAATCAGCCATTCTGTATTATCGACGGCTGGTTTGACTGTTTTGGCGAATTTCAGAGAGGCGCAATTCTACCAGAAGCCGAGCCTTACCGGATAAATTTGTGCCTTTTCGGTGGCGGGAGCTGCAAAATCCATAATAACCTAGTAAAATAGTCGAGTATTCGATGGCTGACGAATGTGCAGCCCGATTCATGATGTCGACGTGCATGATGTCGACGTGATGGTTAGACAAGTTAGTCAGACAAGTTAATTGAACAAGTTAATCAAGAGGCGCACCGTACTTATGGTCACGATCACAGAGCCCGCACAGGAATACCTGGCAGAACTGTTGAAAAAGCAGGATTGCGAGGGCATTGGTATCCGCGTGTTCATTCTGGATCCGGGCACGCCAAAGGCAGAAACCTGTATTTCTTTTTGCCGGCCTGGTGAAGAGAAGGAAGAGGACGAGCAAAAAGCTTACGAGCACTTCGACGCCTGGGTGGAAAAGCGAAGCATCCCGTTTCTGGAAGATGCAGTGGTGGATTACGCCAAAGACAGCATGGGTGGGCAATTGACCATCAAGGCGCCGAATTCGCGCTTGCCCAAGATTCGTGACGACAGCCCGCTGGAAGATCGTATCAATTACGTTTTATATAACGAAATAAACCCGTCTCTGGCTTCGCATGGTGGTGTCGTGAGCCTGGAAGAAATCGTTGATGACTCCATCGCCGTGCTCAAATTTGGCGGTGGTTGCCAGGGCTGTGGCATGGTTGACGTAACCCTGAAAGAGGGTGTGGAGAAAACGCTGGTGGAAAACGTTCCCGGCCTGACCGGTGTGCGAGATGTGACTGATCACAGCAATCGAGAGAACGCGTACTTCCAATAACGCCTGGCGCGCGCACTGTTCGCCCGAACCGTGCGCGACCGGTCAAACCGTATCAGGCAGGATAGCGTTGCTTCAGCGCCTGGTACAATTCGGTTGGGTAAGTCTCAGATGTCGCTGACAGTGTTGCCATGACTTCCACCAGGTGTTCGTTATCTTCCTTGCCGTGCCAGACCTTCTGGTAACTGCCGTCTTTATAGCCATGATCCTGGCGGAAGAAATTTAATACATTCTTGCTGACATACTGGGCAAACAGCTCATCCCAGCTCATGTCACAATCTTTCATGATGCTGGCAAATACGCTGATTTCGATGCGGCGTGCGGCAGCCAGGGCGGTCAGCAGTTCGAGTTTGTCCAGTAAGGTCATGGCCGCCAGGCTGTAGGGTCTGTTATCAAAATCTATGGCGCCGCCGCTGCTGTCGCCGCAGTCTGCCAACAGCTTGACGCAGGCCGCTGTTTCATCACCTTTCTGGCGCAGCAGCACTTCGGACAGAATGAAGTGCCAGATGTCGATCACTTCCATCTGCAGTTGAGCCAGATCCAGTTCCTGTTTTTTCCACCACTTCCAACCGTGGTGCTCTATGGCTTCGGCTGCCTCCACCACAACAGCGCGCAAATAAGGATAGGCGGCCGCGATCCAGTCCGGATCAACTTTGCGGTTCATGGCAGATTGCAGGGACAGCATGGTGTTGAGCTGCTGCTGCGTGGGCATCAGTGGTGAGGAGTCGGTCATGGTGGGGTCCTGATTGATCGAAACGCATTGTCTGGCAGTACCGGGAGTACTCAGATCTATGCGGTGGGCGTCTGCTTCGATGGTGGTGTCAGTTCTGCTTTTTGCATTTCAAGAGCGCGAAGCATCTCCTTGCGGCTTTGTAACATATCCTTGTACGAGATTTGCTGTTCCGCTTCGCTGTTATCGAGGTTGCGCAGCCAGTCACTCAGGATCTGAATTTCCATTTTAAGCTGGGCGATGCCCTGATCCAACAGGTCCGGCTCTATGGCGGGCTCCCTTGACCGTTTGCGCTTGTCAGTAAAGGTCATTCCGGTGGTCCTTGATCTTGGTGCCAGCGATTAAGTCCTATATACGAATATCGACCCCTGCTCTGATTGCATTAGGCAATCCGAGTAGCGGCGTACGACGCTGGCATTCGGGACACGGATCACCTGAATATCAAGTGATAATGGCTTAGGTTCTCATATAGGGCGCAAACAGGTCAAGAGCTGGATGTCAACCATTGATTGGCGTGGAAATGTCGTGCGCTTTGATGCGTGTCGGGTTCGCCCCACAATTGCACCAGTTGTTTTCGATCTGACTTGGTCAGCAGTCGCAGCTGCTCATAACCCAGCTCTGCCCATGGCATGTCAAGTACATCGATCTGTGCGGGTGTAAATCGTTTTGCCAGGCTGTGGCGACTCGGGTCGGGTAGGCCGGCGACCTTGTCATGCAGAAAGCTGGCCTGCGCTGCGAGCCGATAGAGTTGCTGGAGCCAATGATTTCGCTGTGCTGCGTCGCCGGAATGACGGCGAATGGCGGCCCGCATGACCCGAGCGGCCTGGTCAAAGCTCTG
>Ga0115567_10003543_pt1 | contig 15354 bp, 21 predicted proteins | sample COGITO_mtgs_1204_2_FD_88679 | JGI IMG/M metagenome (GOLD analysis project Ga0115567, IMG submission 88679) | Pelagic marine microbial communities from North Sea - COGITO_mtgs_120412 | ecosystem: Environmental > Aquatic > Marine > Epipelagic | place: Germany:Helgoland, sampling site Kabeltonne... | reverse complement strand
TGCGACTCAGGAATCAAGTAGCGCCGCGGCCTACAGGTACCCACTCTCGTCCTACGCGGAGATTGTCTCGCTCTCATTCCAGGCGGCGGCTATGCTCGCTCTCGTCTGCTTCTTCCAGCGCATCGCGTGGCCCCTCGGAGTTGTGGTTGTGGCAACCGGGGCGTTTGCCGTGGTGCGACCCTGCCTTCAGCAGCGCACGCTGTCACCTGTCGAGGTGCGGCGGAGAGGTGAAATTTTTTCACATGTGCAGGCGCAAGTGGCTATTGATCCACAAGTTGTGGACTCCACTGTTCTCCCAGCAGCCCAGATTGCTGCATCTCTTGCCGGGAGTGTCGCAATTGCCCCACAGCTGTGGCGGAACGCGCTGCGCGGTGCGTCGGGGGAGTTTTCGCCGGTCTCGGCAAGCATGCTGGCGGCAGGGAATGCGGGGCGTCTCTGGACGACCACGGTGCTCACGCAGGATCCGCTTCTCCTCGGAGGATTCGCCCTCGGGTGCGGTTCCCATTTCCCACCTCGCTGCACAAATGATGGCGTTGTCACTTGACGCGTGCTCAAATAGCTGCGGTGGGTGGGTGCTGATCCATAGGGACACACCACACCGGCAGCCTTGCAGCAAACTCGCTGCTGGTCGGACAAATCCTATTCTTTGCCTCCCGCGACGGAGTGTCGCTTATTGGAGAGCATCCCACCCTTTCCGCTGAGGCAGCTTGGTTTACCTGGAATGCCATGAGATCCTTATAAATTATGGCGGTGCACAGATTTGTATAGTTCGGACGTTCGAGACATCAAAGCAACGCCTTCTCCGCCGCAAGTAAGTTTTACTCATTCCCACGGTCGGGAGATGATGCATGTGAAGCTAATTCACTGATGCCCGCAAGTGGTTCAGGCGCTGCCATCCAAAAAAATGTGTGTGATTAGGCTGAGTCGAGCAGGAAAACGCAGCCGACGAATCGTTGCGAGCCAAAGCTAAAAATGGTGTGCGTGAAACGTCGTCGCGGCAATAGAAATTTGTGCAATATGGTCGGGATCCTGTTCAGTATTGTTTTGTGTGTACATCAAGTCAACATCAGGGCCGCTTCTCAATGAAAACAGTGTGAGCATAGAGATAGATACGTTTAATGACAAACAGTCGCAGGGCCGGGAGACCACAGCAGTGAAGCCTCATGTGAGGACCTATTGAGACATCTGAGTTCTGGCCCGTGAAGGTGCCCTTTTGAGCATATATAAAGAAGCCACGCCTTGAGACGCCATAGCGTGTTACAAGCAAGGAATGTAATGTCGCGCACAATTACAGTTGCCACCCCTTCCTCTATCTCTGCACTTCTCTCGACTGCTCTGAAAGACTGTATTCCGCCACCGCCACCGGCAATAGGGAAGTGGGATAGATACGTTTAATGACAAACAGTCGCAAACCGCAGAGCGAAAAACTGGCGACGGGCGGGGGCCGGGGGACCACAGCAGTGAAGCCGGATAATAACTAGGTCCCAGGCCCACACAGGAAGTCATGCCAGCAGCTAGCCACTGCTAGCCACTACTGTCGTGGGCTCCTGAAGAGGGCTCTTCCCCGAAAGAAAGACAGAGGGTGGGACTCCTCACCGGGCTCAGGTCTGACTCCCTGTACTGCAGTGCTTGCCCACCTCAGCCTCGTGGGTTTGTCCTAGAAATTGTTCTCATTCTCTGCCGTTGCCTCGGAGGGTTGCTTTGCCTCTGCCCACTGGTGCTGGATGTGATGAGAGAGACGTCAGTCAGTATGGCTTATCTTTGAGAGGAAACACCAATTTCCGTGGGGCTGACACGAGGCTGCGTAGCCAGGCAGGACAAACTTTGGGCCGCGGCAAGCACAGGCACATCATGGAGGAGGAGGATCGCGAGGAACAGGAGCAGCAGGAGGAGGAGGAAGAGGAGGAAGAGGAGGAGGAAGAGGAAGAGGAAGAGGAAGAGGAGGAAGACCAAGACGAGGAAGTGGACGAGGAAGAGGTCTTCCCCAAACCTTCACATTCGCCACGTCGTGCAACGTGATGCTGGTCAGGTCAAGGGTGAGCTCATTTTCTGCCCACGGCAGGAGGAAGAGGACGATGAGGATGACGCGAAGTCGGAAGACTTGATGGATGATGAGAAAGAGCGCCGCCGCGTGAAACCAACAGGGTACATATCGCCCCTTTAACATTCGCTGCTGTCTGTTGATGCTTTTGCGCTCTCAGCTCACACGGTTTTCCTGGCGGCAGCTCGGACTCTGAGGGGGAGGACAAGTTGTCGGGGAAGCCTCTTGCGGCACGACGCGGCTTTGGAAAGGCGCCGGCGGCGGCATCGATTCCTACTACGGTCAAGATCGATCGCTTTGAGTTCCACCGCACGTTAAAGAAGCGCAAGAATTCTACGACCGCGCGCATGCAGGATGTCGAGTACGTCACCTGGGACGAACGCGACCAACGGTCTGCCCGTTTCAAGCCGGCAGTACCCGCACCGCATCCGGGAAATCCTACTTTTTGCTCTGAGCATAGCAGTATGCGCGCAGGAATTACAAGCTGCACACCAAGCCCGAGTTGCAGAAGTTCTTCAACACGCACGGTGTGAGCCGCCCCCCTGCCTGCACAGCCACCATCCACGAGCCCACGCTGCTTGTACCGCGGGAGCTGATGCCCACGCTCACACGTATGTGACGGGTGGCAGGGCTTCCTTGCCCCGACCTGGGCATTTTCGACTTCTCTCTTCGCTACGATGAACAGGTCTCGCTGGGGTGCCTGTCCTGCTGCCTCCGCAGCTCGTGGTCTCGGCACGGTGCCCGTCCTTGTCTCCCTCCTTGGCTGAAGCCCCCCCGGCGAGCAGGGCCAGTACGTCGACCCAGGCCAGAGGCGGAAGCGCGGCGCGGGCGCGGGCGCGGGCGCTGGGGCGCGGCGTGGGAGCGCGGCTCGGCGGGAGCGCGAGGCGCTGTCGGACGACTCGCACCCGCTCGGGCGCGTGGCGGCGCTGCTGCGCGAGACCCTCGCGGCGCCGTCGGCGCGGCCGTTCCGCGAGCCCGTCGACACCAACCAGGTTACTCCACCCTGCGCGCCCCGCGCGTCGCCGCCTCACTCTCTCACGGCGCGGGTGCTCGCGCGGGGCGCTCAGTTCCCCGACTACCTGGACTTTGTGGAGTCTCCCATGGACCTGGGCACCATCCTCACGCGGCTCCTCGACGGCGGGTTCCAGACTGCATCGGATGTCCACCGGGAGGTCACGCGCGTCTGGGCAAACTGCGAGGTGTTCAACGGGAAGGACGCGCCCATCACGCTCAGCGCCATGAAGCTGGCGAGGCGCTTTGACAGAAGCTTCAAGGAGAGGGTACCGGTGCCCGAACACATGGGAATGAAGACCTTTCCGCAGGGCGATGTCTGGATTGGGCACGAGACCCTTTCTTACTGGGATGGAGACAAGACTTGGTACCCGGGCAAGATTGGTAATTACCGCAACGAAGGAACTAAGCATGAGTACCTGATTCGGTACGACGATGGCGAGGACGAATGGTTCGAGCTGCCATGCATACAGGTAGCCATTGTGGACAACTGGGAGGGCATCACGGAGCCGGTCGAGCCCTGGGACGGGGTTGACGAGTCGCGGCGCGGTCGAGACCGTCCACAGCGTGCGAGGCAGGCTGTGAAGCAATTCAACCCTTCGATGGGGTTTTCGCAGCCGCGTGCAAAGCGGGCGAAGCTGGAGGACGAGACCAACACCTCCAAGCTCGCGGACGACGACGACGACGACGATGCGCCCGACACGTTCGTGCGCGGCGCCGGGTACCTGATCTCGCCTGCCGCCGGAGCCGCGGGCGAGTTCATTTGCGATGACGGAATGCCTTGCGGTCAGGTGCGTGAGCAAAGCGTTGGCTGCGCCACTCGTGCGCTCTATGCTGGGTGCGCTCTGAGCGCGTTGCACCGCGCGCGCTCAAGGCTAAACGCTGGCGCGAGGCGCAGGTGTGCCGCTGTAGAATGCTCTTTTGGTGCAGGTTCAGCGTACGCCGGCGCCCCTGATCGGCCCGGGGTTACATCCTGCCCCCGCTGCCGTGTGCGCTCCCTGGATGCAAACACGCACAAACCCTCGCTGTGGCGCCACGGTGACTCGCTGGACAGAAAATGTTGTACTCAAAACATGGGCCGTGCGCCGCACTCCACCCTGCCCATACCGATGAGAGCGCATCACTCAAAGAGCTCCTCGCACACGGCATCGCGGGCCGGGCACCGAGCATGCACTCGGCGCTCGCGGGAACCGACTTGCACCCAGTCCGGGTACGGCAGCCGCTACGCACTAGCTTCATGGATGCGTACACTATCTACTTCTCTTCAGAGCTTGCGCAGCTGGGGAACGGACCAGCACGACCGATCCCCCTTAAAGGTACCATGCAGTCAGCCGGCCTACTGAAGTCACGGATGACCCACTGCCTTTGTCTTCCTCACTTGAAGTTGATGATCTTGTCGAACTTGTCGGCAACAAGAGAGGCGCCCCCCACTAATGCCCCGTCGATGTCTGCGCAAGCCACCCGCGCGTGAGACCTCGCCTCTTGAACTTTACTTGTACTGCGGGAAGCTGGGCAGCTGCGGGGGCACATAGCGTACGCAGTAGACGCACCTGGGCAAGCCATAAGCGCATCCACGTTGTCAGGAGCCACCGAGCCGCCGTACTGGATCCGCACCGCGTCCGCCACAGTCTGCCCACAGCGCCCATATTACACTGACTGCCTAGATCAAGACGGGCGCGACGCGGCGCTTTACGCTGCGAGAAATAGTAGGTGGGACAAGGCTGCACAGGTTCGAACAAAGCGGGGCAGCACCTTGCCAAACATGTCTGCCAGGGTGACGCGAATGTGCGCGTGCACCGCCTGAGCGATCTCAGGCGTGGCGGTGAGGCCCGTGCCGATCGCCCAAACCGGCTCGTACGCAATCGTCACGCGAGACATCTCCTCGGCACTGACGCCTGAGAGCGCCTTGCGCAGCTGCACGTCGCACACAGCGTTGCAGAGCTTCGCCTCGTACTCCTACGACCCCGCCCGGTGCGCGTCAGTACGCGCCAGCGCAGGCACAGCGCAGGGTGCGGAATCGGGCCGGCAAACGAGTGAGGGACGGCCGGGTGCAAGGTGGGCGCGCCACAAACCTCCCGGGTCTCGCCCACGCAGACAATCGGATCGAGCCCGCCATCGAGAACCTGCCGCCCCGCTCGCGTTGGCCACCCGACAGCCTGCACGGGCGCAGCATGCCGGTCGCGGTGAGAACCTTGCGGGTCTTCAGCTGGAAAGTCTTGTCCGTCTCTGAAGCGATGTTGCCGTGCCTGCACAAGTCGAGGGAAAGTCAAACGGGCGGGGCTGTTCGCTGAGCGGAGGCGCATGGAAGCAAGACCCCTCGGTCTGGGCAAAGGGGCGAGCGCGCACCTGCGCTCCGAATGGCCAACTACAACGTACTTGACGCCAACAGATTTGAGCTGCGCGACTGAAACTCCACCCGTGAATGCCCCTTTGTCTTCCGTGAACACGTCCTCGGCGCCAACCGCGACCCGCGTGCCCTTGCAGATCTCGGCCACTGGCGCGAGGAACGGGTAAGGGCAGCACACACACACATCCTGGTCGCGCGCCTGGCCCTCCGCAGATTTGACCACCTGCACGAAGAAAGCAAACGTGGGGAATCACGCTCACACGTGGCGGGCCACCCGGGTTGTCACCGTCTGGATCTAGGGCGCAAACCTTGGAGGCAAGCTCCTTCGCTTCCTCAAGAGTGGTTGGGTTCATCTTCCAGTTGCCAGCCAGAAAATACTTACGCCCTCCTCCGCGGAGCTGCATGGCGCCGTGAAACGGCGCGGCAGCCGGGCCTGCAGCACGGCAAAAGAATCATGCGAAGTGTGGCGACACGTGAATAATGCAGGACATACCTCTCCCTCGGGAGCGAAAGTGCTCTTGCTCAGCAACAATGAGCAAATAATTGCGTTTCGATTCGTTGAATGTGCCCGATAGCGGCGGTGGATGCATCGCTACAGTGGGTCGCATCGCACTGGTCCCGCAAATGTCGCACGGGGCACAACAGGAATCGGTGGCAAGCAGGCCGGGAAGTCACCCGAAGCATCGGCAAAGCTGGTGAAGCCAAGGGCAGCGACGGCGACAAGTTTTGACGTGTATGCCATCTCACTGGTTTCGCGGGACAGTCGATCCAGCTGACGCGCGAGGGTGGGGGACGCCCGTTTTCAGGGTGGACGCGGCGACTCTGGGTTTTAGAGGCCGAGGGTTCTAAGCGGATGACCCGTAATCCTCATCAGGACCTGGAAACCCTGTCTTTTCACGTCGTCCCAGTCCACCCCCTTCTGTAACAAAAACTTGCAAAACTCGCTTGCAAGCGAGGCGGGCCGCTCCTGCAAGAAAACTGGATCCGTTAGCCATCGCGCCGTGGGTGGGCGGAAGGTGGGGCATGTACCAGTGAGGGACAGCTACCAGCAACGTTTTTTCAGCGCCGAGTCACGCGGTTGGCAAAAGTGCCGTGGGAAGGGCTGGCTAGCGAGGATGTCTCGCCCGGCCGAGAAGATTGCGCTGCTGGAGGCGTCTTTGGAGAAGAAAGAGAACGACATCAAGGTACTGCAGCTGGCGACACGACGGCTGGAGGAGGAGCTCAGCACGCTCCGCGAAGTTGTAGAGGAGGGCTTCAATGCCGCTGACCAGAAGACTGAGGAGCTCCGACAGGAGGTGGATGCCTCATTTCACGGCACAGCGGCGTTCCGCAGCCGTCGCTGCCGCCGAGCGACCGCTGAGCGCGTGTGTAATGCAGGTTTCTGACCGCATGGATGTGATCGAGGGGTCGACCTGGAGTGGGAAGCTGACATCCAAGTTCCTGACAGCGACAGAGCGACTAAAAATTGCGCCAGATGTGGGCGTCCTCTTTGCGCTCAGCACAGCATCCAAGACAGTCACGTCCGACACCGTCTCCGAGCTGCAGGCCGACCCTTATCTCTGCCACCTTGCCCTCTCGCACCAACCTGACAACGTTTTTGCACCCAATGCCGCGATGCCTTCCAGCGTTTTTGACACAGACTGCTTCAGCAGGCGGTTGCGCTCGCAGAATGCCTTCGCGCGCAGGACTGCCGCGTTGAGGCTCTCGAGCTCGCGCATTCGCCACTCCAAGTGCGCGGAGCTATCACGCTGTCACAGACGATGGCGGTCAATGGCTGTCTGACGACGCTGAACCTGGCGTCCTGCAACATCGGTGCTGCAGGCGCACTTGCACTGTGGCACTATGTCCGCGCAACCAAGTGCCCGCTCGAGGTCGTTCCCCGGCCCGTGACCAAGTCCCAGCCTTCAGCCTCTCAGCGCCTGCAAAAGCCATCATCCATCACACTGAAAGGTATTCGGTTCGCAGGTGATTGATATCCGCGATAATGGCTGCGGTCAGGGCAAGGTGCGCACAGCCCTGCACCCGAACGCCAGGCCTTGACACAGCTGCGTGGACTCTCCTCGCACACCTTGTAGCACGCCTTGCTTGTTTCAGTACCCTGAGGCCGCAGAGCGACCCTGGCAGGTGGTCGCTGCAATGGAGCTGGCCCTCGCCGCTAAACCGACGTTGCGTGCCGTGGGGTGCGGCACCCTCGCCACCACGCTCCACTGCTACGATCGCACCTCCTGTGCCGCCGCCTCGGGCGAAGCCCTTGCTCAGCGGCGCAAGGCTCTCGCAGGTTCGACCTGAGTCGGGATTCGCTCGTGGAGGCGGCGCGTACAGTGCAGAAGGAGCCTGAAGTGTTCCACCTGCACGTCCCGCCCCTGCTGGACCTCTCTGCATGCGGTGCCCTCCCCTCCCCACCACCCCGCCTCCGCACGGCGTGCGCGGCGTACGAGCTGGCCAGCCTCTGAGACGGTTGTGGGTGTGTAGGGATCATGGACCAGGACGTTCCGGCGCTGGTGACTCTGCTCCTGCGTGTGTCGGTGGCCACGTCCGTCTCGGTCTGCGACAACGAGATCTCAGAAGACGGCTCTGCACTTTTGGCGAAGGTGCCCCACAGCCCCTGCACCTCCCAGCCTCACCCAGCTCCCCCAGCCTCACACTGTGTGCCCCTTGCGGTGTGACCTTGAGGTGGCACCTACCCTCAGGTTCTTGACGCAAATCAGTGTGTCGAGGCCATCGCGACAGCTGGAAATCAGGCACTCCCAAGCGCCCGCTGGGGGTGCCGCGCTCAGTTTGCCCTATCCAAACACGGCGCTCCATCCGCACCCCCTCCGGCTGACCGGCACCCGCGACCAGTGTGATGCCAACATTCTGATGCGGCCTGAGGACGGGCGGCTCGACGCTTGGGCCTGCCTGTACCCAACCAGGTGCCGAACCCGCCCGCCCCATTCGCAACGCTCTCAATGGTCAACCTTTGGCTGGTGGCAGGTCCGTGCGGCTCGAGTACTCAACCGACTTCGATGAATCGGGCGTACTCTTCTTTCTGGGTACCCTTGGCCGGACAAGCCCGTACCAGAACCCAGGGCGCATCGGACAGGTTGCGGTCTTGTCCTCTGAGGGCCGCACCAAGCAGACCTTCTCTGCTGTCGTTGGTCGTGAGCGCGCGGGCGCTGCCATTTACTACAAGCAGGTGGCCGCCCACGCGCTTGATCTGGCTCAGCCCCAACAGCTCCTGCCATGGAGCGCATCCGCCGGGTGCAAATGGGTTCTCTGTTCCGGCTCACGCCCCCCCCGCCGGCCAGATTTCGTGGTTTGCGGTGGACCTGGGGCACGGGCGGGCCCTCTTCCCCTCCGCCTACACATTGCGGCATGGCAAAGAAGACGGTACTGACGCCCTGCGTAGCTGGGAATTACAGGTGCTCCCCTAGCTCCTCCAACGATAAATACCCTGTGACCTACAGGTCAAGCGAGTGCAACCCTCCCAGCACCCACTGTCAAACCGCGTGTGCGTGGTGCCAGGGTTCGCACGACGGTGGGGTCTGGGCGACGATCCGGGCGCACGAGAACGATTCTGGCCTCTCAGGCGCGTGGGCAACTGCCACTTGGCTGCTTGACCGAGACGCGGCACTCGAAAAAGGCTACCGGTTCCAGCCCATTCCTGATCGCTGCAGCAGTGCAAAGCAGCTGTGACATTGGTAGTAAGCGTAATCGTACTGGCGCGGCAGCTTCTTCCGTGTACGCAAAACAGGACTCAACTCGTCTGGCAAGGATCATCTCACTCTCGGTCGAACCAACGCTTTCTTCCCCGGTTTATCACAAGGCGTCCCCGGCTTCACTGAAGTTGCGTCTCGAGCAGGTGGGATTGAACTCTATGGTGACTTGCACTTCCTTCAGGGCTGACGCGCTCTGAAAGGTATCACAAAATGCCTTTGTTGCCGAGCGGGTACAGTACAGATTTCTCACTGCGTTGCCACCCGAAAGATGAGGCAGTCATCGCCTTGCCCGGGGTTTGTCGCGTAGCACCGAAGTCCGGCCTACACACTTCAGCATTTTCTGCTGACACTATTTTCCCGATTTCATGCTCTTCGTTTCTGTGCGAATACGGGGTAGCTGCAGCACTGCCCTCATGTGACTGCCTAAGAATGAGGTGCCCCGAGATCAACACCTTACTGAGCGCGTGACACCCACCCACATCACGCGAATCCGAGCTGTGGGGCGACGGACTCCATGCAACCGATTCAGCGCCGTACCGTAAAACTTGGTGCGTGATCTCGACAACATCAAGGTGACAGCAGATGGAGTTTCTTGGGATCCTTGGGAGCCTGAGAGGTGGGAACAGAAGGGGTCAGGTCGCTAGAACCTCCTCCACAGCTCCGCTCACGGGAACTGTGGCCCCTCGGCCGTGAGTGGGCGTCAGCGAGTTTTGGGTCGTCATCAGATCGGCAACTCGCCTGCAGCGGCGCCGAATGATGACTCAGGTGCATAGCCCGACGCTCCTCTGCGTACATCTGCTTAGCGGGCGAGATCGCACACCGCACCCTTGATTAGCTGCCAAAACAGATATGCAAGCGGTTGTCTAGCCGTTGGGGCGGGCAGACTGCGAAGCAGCAAGGGGGTGGCTTAGCGCTAGGTTCATGCGCTTGGTGCCCAGTCGCTCGAACAGGCTCGAGCCCCTGCACGAGATGCTGCGCAGGTGGGGTGAACCGTGACGAATTGGTCGGCTATAGCTTGCGATCGCGCCTTGGCGCGCTGGAGATGCGATCTGAGCAAATCGGCCTCAGCTGGTTCTGTCTCCTCCTCTCGACGCACCTGCTCCTCCTCGGGGATGAGATCGCAACGAGGCCGGTTTGTCTAACGGGTGCGAGCAATCTGGGTGGCGGTCCGCACCCCATGAAGCTGGGGGCTGGATGGAAAGAAAGGGGTGCAGAATCGGTGCAGGGTTTGCAGAGCCACACCGGCTGGCTCTTGAGCATTGCCACCTCCTGCTGTAGGCACGTGATAATGCTGTCTCGTAGCCGCACCTAGCGGGTCCGCACCGAACGTATCAGCGCGCAAAGGCTCTACCCGTCAGTGTGCAAACGATGCCAGCATCTGCCCTCAAAAAGCCGCAGAAATGACTGCACTGAATTCTGCACTGGTGGTTCGCACATGGGACTGGCAAACAGTAAGTGGGTCTGGGCGGGGCTAGCCTGCTCCTGGAGCTGCAATTCAGTAAGCTTGGCTGGATCCTTCGCCGCGGCGAGTTCTGCACCACATGACCTCGCAGGATGTCAGACTCTGACTCGCTGCCGTGGTCATACGAAGAGGGTGCACCCCTGAAGGATGGGAACGACCGTTGGCTGCCATGTTCTGAGTTCGAAATATTTGTGCCTCGCGTAGCTTCGCTTCTGTCTCAGATAGCTCAACGCGAAGTTTCTGATTCGCCAGGACCTGGAGACGTAGTCGACACAACAGCGACTGGGATGAGAAGTTCCCAGGCAACATGATGCTGCACGAAACGCTGCATCTAAGCTCACTAAACTTCCTATAAAGTCACGGCCCATCAGCGCGATAACAGTTACTAATGGCTGCACCTGGATTTGCAGCGCACGTCGGATCTCGACCTCGGCAACTGTAGGGTCCTCCCACAACGGCAACACGTCACCGGCTCCAGAGACTCCCCCCCTGCCGAGGAGACACGTGTGCATGAAAAATTCATCATCCCTACTTTCGCATACGTTTCGAATGGAATGTGCCAGCTATCGTGGCTGTTTCGATAGCGACGTGGCACTGGGTCAGTACAGGACAATTCTTCTGCCACAAAGGACAGCGGCGCTGAGTTACCTGTCCCTCCCTAACACGGCCCGCACATTCTCTGGCACCAGTTGTCGCGCAGACATCGTGAAAGTTGAGCTATACAAGATCCCAGGGTCAAACCTCTCACCGCCGACGGCCGAGCACCTTTGAGTCCGCGCCGAACACAGTCGCTTTCCGGCAACAGCCGCTTTCCGGAAACTTTACACGTAGGTGTAAAGTGGCTGCGCTGGCGAGGCATGCTTGGGGTGATGGCGGAACAGCTGTCGTGTGAAACGCATGCGGAGCACCCTGATTTTCCTGGAAGCAGAATACGCCATTTGGTGCTGGAGGCATCCATGGCTGCCGCTTCGATCAGAGCCGGACTTCATCGCAGATCTCACAAGGCCGGCATCATCAATCCGGCGTCCCCACGCGAAAGCAGCAAGGCCTGTGAGCAGCTGGAAAATGCTCCTGACGACAGCGACTCTGCCGTTCCACATGCGATTGACACAGCCGGCGGGAAGGTGTGCCTTCAAATCGTTGAGGACGTCGCGAGCAGCGGGCCAGCGGGCCGAGTATGGGATGCGTCAATTGCTCTGGCAGAACACCTGCTTGGGCGGTTTGGGAGAGATGGTCTCGCAGGCGTATCAGTCCTGGAACTTGGAGCAGGTGCTGGTCTTCCCGGTATCGTAGCTGCAATGCAGGTATTCATGCCCCCAAACATCCGTGGCGAAGGCCGTGCAACCACACGCTAGGGAAACATCCATCTATTATGCTAGGGTGTCCAATTCACTTCCATCTCCAGGGTGGGCGCGTGGCTCTAACAGACAAGGCATTTGTTGTGCCGCTGATGAATGCAAACGCGACATTGAATGCTCCTGATCATGTTGCTACGGGAATGCTCTGGGCGGAGCCTATCGAGTGGGGGCAGGTGAGCGCCGGGCAGGAAGTTCACCAGGCCGGTATGTAGAAACGCTTGGATTTTGGATTCTATCTCTTCGAAGATCTGACAGGAGCCGGTCAGTGACTTACTCTCTTTTTTCGGTGATAGCGCCTGCGCAAGGGTCTACGGCGGTTCCCTCCTCAGCTCATCCTCGCGTCGGACGTCGTCGGGTTCGTTCCTCCCTAACGCCGTGCTATCTGCGGCGCAGCGAAACGGCATCGAAGTGGCTCTGGATCGAATAGAGTACTGTCATTCAGCAATAAGACTCAGCGCTGTGGCAGGTGTGGCGACGAGGCACTTTTCCCAGGGTTAATCAAGAGCTTCCGGCAGGAACGCAAATGCCCATGGCCCGATCGGCTGACCCCGGGGCTCCCCTGCCAAACGCTAGCCCAATCTGGCAACGCGAATGCACCAGCAGCGGTTGAAAATGTTGGAGGGCTGTGCGCAGCTCTCAGGACAAGACACAACTATCTTGATGGCCTACAAGCCTCGCGCTCGGCACTGCCCAAACCGCTACCTGCATGCGAGCGCGTTTTGACGCATGAGGTCAGCTGAGAACACTCTCGTGCCAGTTTCGAGGCCCAGCTCTTTCAGGATGCAGCTGAGCACTTTTTCGTCGCGCATCTTGAGCGTAATCTCCCCGAAGCTCAGCGACAACCTTTCAAAAGGCCCTGGCTTCCTGACTGTCAGATTCACGACTGGCCGAAATGCATCAGGTCGTGCTCCTTCTTCCATGGCAGCCGACGCACGCCGGGAGTCCTACGCCGCACCGATCGATATCCTGCAGCTATCACCTCGCGAAGAAGTATCACGCGGCGAGGGTCACGAGTGGAGAGGACCTAGACTTCTGCAGGAAGAAGCGATACCACACTCAGAGTCGAGGGTTGACGAGTGCCGTGAAAATATTGAGCAGTCCGCGAGCACCCGACAAGTGGGAGAAGCTTCTCTCGAGAAGGTGCACGCAAGTCGTAGTCCTGTGGGCGGCAAGCGAGGACGCGCTGATGAGGACGAGGATTCGGGCAAAGGCGAAACGGCAAAGGGGCAGTCTGTCGGGGTCAGCGCAACAAAGGAGTGCAAAATTCGAAGACTTCACGACGCAGAGTTGAAATCTGGGGGGCAGTCCGTGGTGTGCGACGCTGGGCCTTTGCGCGTGAGGTGTATCGATGAGTTTTCCTTTGAGGCGCAGAGATACGCTTTACTCTGAAATCTCTCAAATTCAGTCACAGAAACCCTTGTACTGCTGTGTCCATGCTGCACACCTCGTTCACAGATTCCGCACACTTCCAATGCCCGTTTGGGCAACCCCTGACTTTCAAAAGACAGCTTAGCTTGGTAATTTGGCACAGTACATTTCTCTTTATTGCGTTCACGATGGGACCATCTCAAGCCAAGGATGTTTCATGAGATCTCCAGAGCGCGGTCGTTTTTCCGGATCCCTGCACTCGAAGATTGTTTCAACACACAGCGAGTGGTTCGAGATATATCACCCAATGACGGGGGCGATGGAACAAGCACGGGCCGACCTTTGCATGCATTTTTTCATGAAGTCCTGGCACTGAGGGGACAGGTGACGCGGTAGGTCGGGAAGGGTGGTGCCGGAGGCAATCTCTGTCATGGCTGCAAACCTGCGACCGAGTACCGCTCGTCAGCGAGATTCCTTGCACTTTCCGCACCGCACACTTCGAAGCAGGATAGGCGAAGCAGGAGGTGACAACTTGTTTGTGAACTTCTCCCATGGATGTTTGGCGGTAGCCATTTCAAGAATAGTCATGCCAAGCGACCTGTGACGACAATCGACACTCATGCAGCTGTTACGTGCTACCCTCTTCGAGCACCTAGCATTCATAAGCTCTCCACCGGCGCAGAATCGAGTTTTTAGGACGCGCGGGGTGCACCAGATGTCGGCCTTGCGACCGTAGGCCTCTTGCTTGATGACCTCTGGGGCCATCCAATACGGAGTTCCTTGAATCTGCTTGCCGTCCTCGGTCATAGTTTTGCAGCCGCCTAGCATGAGAGTGGCACCGAAGTCTGCGATCTTGAGGACACCGTTGGCAGCAACGAGGATGTTCGCACCCTTGATGTCGCGATGAACTGCAAGACTTGCGTGCAGAAAGTCGACGCCCTCCAGTATCTGACGCGTGTACGCGCGGAGCACGTCCTCCTCCAACGCCCCAAAGTTCTTGAGCAGGTGTGCCACAGAGCCCCCGGGGCAGAACTCCATTAAGATGTTGAGATTCGTGTCCGTGATGTCGATTGCGATGTACGCCACTGCGAAACAACACGAACTTAAGCGCTCGTGCGATCGCTTGCTTCAGCCTGCGGGAAGATTGACGTCTACACTTTTGAATCAAGGAGGGACGTACCAATATGCTTGTGGCGCAGCTTTTGAAGCAATAGAATTTCCTGCTCGATCGCTTGCAACTGCACAACGCGTGTTTGAGCGCGACCACTGATACGATGGGAGCTCTCGGATCAACAGGGCACCGGGTACGGGCACTTGCTGGCCACCTCATCGCGCGTGATATTATCGAACGCGATCTGTTTTACCGCAAGAAGGTCACCAGTGCATACGTTCAGACCGACGTATACTTTTCCGGTGGCACCCTCTCCGACACATCCGCCTGTCCTGTACCGCAGCTTGGCCCCGTCCCCACCCGATGAGGTTGCGGGCATCACCTGTCAATCAGATTCACTACATCACAATTTGTCGCAATGCTGCCTCTCCATTTAATGGAATCCGCCGGATCTGGTCAGAGCTCCCTCGTCCTAACTCTTAACATGTGCAACGCAACATGAGGAAAACGACCCCACACAAACTTAGGGCAAGCATCCGTACCGCGCCGCCGCTAGTACCAGCCTGCACCAAATCCGAATGTCAGATATGTGCATCTTCTGATTAGAGACTGTACAGCACGAAGCAGATTCGGCAGGGACGCTGTCCCAAGTGACGAACGGGAGCTCACCGAGACCCTGCTCGTGCCCGTGTCCCTAGGAACAGCGCTCGGTCGTCCACCGCCGGGGCGGCTGGGACGGCCAGCCGGGGGTGGAGCGCCAGGAGGGGGCGGTGGCGTCGCCATCCCGGTGGATTTCCTCGCAGCCGTACGAAGCTCGACAATTCGAGGTTGTGTAGAATTCGAACCGCGTCTGCCGGTCTAGACCCCTCGCCCATGCTCGGCTCGTCGAGAGGGCCCTCACCCGCGCCTGCGATGGACTCGTCCGTCTCGGATGTGCTCTCCAATGCGGAGAGACTGA
>Ga0115567_10003540_pt1 | contig 15360 bp, 13 predicted proteins | sample COGITO_mtgs_1204_2_FD_88679 | JGI IMG/M metagenome (GOLD analysis project Ga0115567, IMG submission 88679) | Pelagic marine microbial communities from North Sea - COGITO_mtgs_120412 | ecosystem: Environmental > Aquatic > Marine > Epipelagic | place: Germany:Helgoland, sampling site Kabeltonne... | reverse complement strand
GCTGGTCAGAAATGGCCTGAAGTGACAGCATAGAGACTCCTTGATCTGGTCCTTAAATGGTCGAATTCCGGTCTCGTAGCAGGCGCGCCAAAGGCTACTCAGCCAAACCCTTCTGACGGCACCGCACATATAGACTGGCTGACGCTGGGGACATTGTTGATGTTCACAAGCTGGCGGCAACAAGCACTGTATTAAAATATATACTCGGCTTCCACACCGTAAGTACGCGGCGTGCCATAGCCCGCCGGAATTGTTAGTGGCGGGTCTCCAACCGGGAACGTGTAGGTTTGATAGACCTCGTCATTAAGGTTTTTACCCCACAGCGCGACTCTCAGGCTGCCCTTATTGCGACCAAGGGGGATGTCCGACAGCGTGATACGGCCGTTGACAAGCTCGTAGCTGTCTTGAAAATCAAAGTTCTTTGGAACGTAAGCAAAGTTGGCCGTGGCAATAACATCGACATGCAGCGACAGCGTACCAAAAGAAAAGGCAGCGAATTTGTAGTCCGCCGCCAACGAGCCGGCGTGCTGGGGTGTTTGCGCCATTTCGAAGCGCTCCAAGCGGTTGTTGTTAAGAGGGTTGGGCTGGGCAGGCTGATCCCCGTCGAGATAGGTATAGCTCAGATTTAAGGTGAGCCCATTAACTGGCACCAGGCTGAGTTCGAGTTCTGCACCACTGACCTTGGTAGGATTCGCCGCTGCGATGGTTTCGGAAAAAACCGGGTTAACGGGATCGGCAAAATCGATCTGGAAATCCTTGTATTCGGTTTTAAAAATCGCCAAGTTCAGTCGCGCTCGGCGATCCCAGAACTCACTTTTCAGGCCAACCTCGTAGGCCTCCACCGTCTCTTTGTCATAGGGCCGAAAGAACAGCGAGCGAATGTTTACACCAGCAGCCTTATAAGCATTGGCCCAACGAAGATAGGTATTAAAACTCTCAGCCCACTGATAGCTTAGCGTAACACTCGGGTCGAAACTGTCAGTATCGAGGTCGAAGTCCTGCTGACCGCCCACCAAATCGTAAAGGCGAAAACCGTCCTTTTTATCTTCTGTGTAGCGCAAGCCAAATGTGACATCCATACGGTCATCAAGGATCGGCGGTGTCCAGGTGGCTTGGCCAAAAATTGCTTGAGAATCAGAATTGGATTCAACAAAACGGGGGGCGTCATCGAGCGCTGGAACCGGAGGTGAAAAAGGCGTAAAAAACCCTCCAGGTAACCTCGGATCACCGAAATTGTTCAATGAGGCGAAGTTAGTCGACGCTTCCTCTGCTTTCTCCTCATAGTAATAAAGACCCAATAACCATTTTAGACGATTGGTCTTACCCAGCAGTTGGAATTCCTGACTAAACTGACTTTGCTCCACGTCGGATCTAATAATTAGCCCATTGGACAGCAGCGCGCCCGCGTAGTTATTTCGAGTTTTCTCGTCGAGTTCCCGATATGCTGATATGGACTTGAGCGTCAACGCTTCGTTGATATCCCAAGCTAGTGTCAATGCGTGCCCGTTTTGCTTGGTTAAGGTCGGATCAAGCGGCCGGACCGGAATTCGTGACTCGTCGACACCAGGCCTTTCTACACCGACAAAATTGTTTGGGTCATACAGCACTTGATAGTAATTATTGCTGGCCTCGATATCTGACCAGTCGTAAGCATAGTTAATATTGAGACGATCAGAAATGTCCCAGTCAGCAGTAAAACGTACAGCGTCCTGTTTTAGATCTCCAAAATCGTTTTCACCACTGGCTGTGTTGTTTACCCAACCGTCTGTTTGAGAATGGAGATAGTCCAGCTTGGTTGCGATACCAGCTATCTTCGGCAGATCGATATGTGTCGCCGTTTTCAGATAATCGTAGTTGCCGGCGGATAGCTCTTGGCGAAAACCAAATTCGCCACTGGGCTTTTTGCTGATCAATCGCACCGCTCCCCCTGTCGCGTTGCGGCCGAAAAGTGTTCCTTGAGGGCCACGCAATACCTCTACCCTCTCAAGATCGGCGACCTCCATAGCCAGGCCCTGTGCACGACTCATATAAACGTCGTCTATATAGACGGCCACGGACGATTCACGTGTGACCTGACCGATGTCACTAGGGCTTGCCCCGCGAATACCGATTGTCAATGTGCTGGGGGAGTTTGGGAAGGGTTGAATTCGAAGAGAAGGTATCAAGCCGGCACCGAGATCCGCAAGGTTGGTAATACCCTGGGCCTCAAGTTGAGCATCTCCGAGCGCGGCGACCGAAATGGGAGCCTCCTGCAAACTCTCACTGCGTTTTTGTGCGGTGACGATAACTTCTTCCAGTGATGTGGAACGCGAGTCCCGAGCTTGCGCAAAAGTTTGTGTAGAAATGCCAACCACCGTGATCGCAGACAGCGCAACGCAGGCTTTGTAGGCGGATGTCTTTATCATTTTCAAACTCCCTTAAACCATTATTAATTATTTTCCGGATCTACGGAGATATGAACTGATCCATTGCGTACTCAGATTTCCAGCGCTTATTCTTACGTTACAGATCGCTCCAAAAAAGGCTTTTCGCGACCCCATAGTGGACATAAAAACGTCAATTAAGGTCACGCCAGGTCATCCGAATTGCGCTGACTGGGCGAAAGCACAGCCCAAATTGAAGGTCTGGAATCTATCCCGATCAAGATACATGGGATTGTCTGTTCAAGCAGCTCAATGTACCAGGCAGGGAAGCGGTTTCGATATTGGGACCTGAAGAGAACCACCCAGATAGAGCTAGGCGTCGTCAATAATCCGCCAACGCGGAAACCACCACGTTTCATCGGCACTCCCGGTATTTTGCGTCACTGGCTGAAACTCCACCTCAAGCAGCAGCCCCGGACGCAGCCTCTCCCACGACAGAGCGTTGATGCCTCCACCAGCTTCCGCCACGAGGTTCCCGACCATGCGTACACGCGGGTCGTCTTCCAGTGACACAACAACAATGTTGTAAGGCGCCAAGCTGGCAAACGGCTCTACCAGCGGTGGATGGGGCTGAGCCGCAGACCACAGGGTGCCGCGCCCAGATACCTGCGTCCACAGAGGCTTCAATAACGGTGCCCAGGGGCTGCGATATTGCGGTGGAAATATCAGCCGGTTGGTTTCGGGGCACTGCTGCACCAACAAGCGCTGTTCTTTACAGCCTTCCCAGAAGGGCCTGGTCAGCGCATCAAGGGTTGGCAATGGTAATTCGCCCACAGTCAATTCCGAAGGATCAGCGCGCTGGTCGGCACAGAAGACCCACCCGTAACCAGGCAACTTTGCGCGCCGGAAACCTGATTGCACGACGTACCTCGCATCTGTCGTACCCCCTCGTTGATAAGGTTAAAACCGTGAATGTAACCTTCCGACAATCCGCCTCCTGACGTGTTGATGGGCAGTCGCCCACCTACTTCCAGATTATTATTGTCCGTAAATGTCCCCCCCTCCCCTCGCTCGCAGAAGCGATAGGACTCAAGGGAAGAAAGCACCAGCGGAGTAAAAGAATCGTAAAACTGCGCCACGTCTATATCTGCCGCCTGGATATCAGACCGCTCGTACAGTGACGCTGCACACGCCACTGAATCACCTGCGAGTGGATCGTCACAGAAGTAGTTCACCATCGAATGTGTTCGTGAACCAATACCCTGTGCAAAAGCATGTAGATAAACTGGTGCGTTACGGCAATCATCTGCCCGATCAGCCGCCACCATCACCAGGGCAACCGCACCATCAGATTCAAGGCAGTTGTCAAACAGGCACAGAGGGCGGCTTACCCAGCGTGAATTCATATATTGTTCACGAGTCAATTCCCGGTCATACATACTGGCCGCAGGATTATTGTTGGCGTGGCGCCGACAAGCCAACGCAACATTGGCCAAATGATCACGGGTAATACCGTATTCATGCATGTAACGACTCGCTAACAAGGCTATTTCGTCCACCGGACGAATCACCCCCCAGGGCCGGGCCCAATTGGCGGCAGTCGCCAGCTGGGCAGATGCCGCCTGATCCGACCAGAGCCGCTTTCCCGAGCCGCGTTTGCGTGAGCGCCAGGCGACCCCAACACGGCATTGCCCGCTGGCGATGGCCATAGCCAACTGGCCAATGACACCCGGGCCGGCACCACCACCGTGGCCTACCTGAGCAAACCAATGGATATTGTTCATACCCAGGTTCTTCGCCAACTCCTGCTCTGGCGTCGACTCCATGGTATACGACACCAGCCCGTCTACATCACTGGGGGCCAGGCCCGCGTCGTGCAAGGCAGCCAGAATGGCATCGCAGGCCAACTCGGTTTCGCTGGGCTCCAGCTGCCTGGCAAAGGGAGTTTCCGCTATCCCCACGATCGCGGCCTTGTCCTTCAGCATTGGGTCTCCTGTGGGCGGATAGTGTAGTGCTCAGGGTAGCGCTATATCCCACCGAATGGGGTTTATCCCGGCGTTGCAGATACGGTCACAGGAATGTCCAGACTGGCCATACGCCGGTTGCTACAGGCGTTCAAGTCCGGTCTTGTTTACTATGGCATTCTTGGACAGTTGGCAACAGAACAGCGAGCAGAGACCAGCAAAGTCACAGCGCTGACAATCACACTATTGAGGAGCGAGGATGGGGACCCAACGTCAACCCATGAACAACGAGCCAATCAGTCACCACGACGCGGGGCAGAACTGCTCCTGGGGCGAGGCCATTCGCCGACACGCAGACCGTCTCGGCGAGGCCGTCGCCCTGGTAACGCCTCAAGGAGAAACAACGTGGGCCCAGTTAAATCGGCTGTCCACCAGACTCGGCCACCTGTACCAGGAGCGAGGGGTTCGCCACGACCAGCTCGTCGCCATCGCTTTGCCCAATGGGCTGGACTGCGTGGTCGCGGTACTGGCCTGCTGGAAGGTGGGAGCAACTCCACTGGTCTTGCCGACCGGACTCGTCGCCAGTGAATGTGCGGCTGTGTTGCGAGTGGCAAATCCGGCCCTGCAGGTTGGCGACCCGCAAAATCTGCGCGATGTACTGTCCCAGTCGGAGGTGCCGCGAATTCTTCAACCACTGGAGGACAGCCGCCGCCACTCAGAATCTCCACTACCGGAGCAGATATCCACTTACTGTCGGGCCACCTGTTCCGGTGGTAGCACCGGAACACCCAAAGTCATCGTCGATCACACCCCCACCAGCTGCGATCCACATGCCGGAATGTACACCGTGCCCCCCGGAAGTATCACACTGGTACCTGGCCCCCTGTACCATTCCGGGCCCTTCCTCAATAGTTTCTGGACACTGCTTGGCGGTGGACGGCTGGTATTAATGGAGCGCTTCGATGCCGAACAGGCCTTGCGCCTCATACACTCGGAAAAACCCGCTTATCTGGGCCTGGTCCCCACCATGATGCTAAGAATCTGGCGCCTTCCAGAGGCAACACGAAAGGGCTGTGACGTTGCATCGCTCCGGCGCGTAGTAAGTAGCGGGGCGCCATGCCCCGCCTGGTTAATGAGAGCCTGGATAGAATGGCTTGGGCCAGAGCGTGTGTTCGAGGCCTACGGTGCCAGCGAGCGTGTCGGTGGCACGCTGATCTCCGGGACCGAATGGCTACTCCACCCAGGCTCTGTAGGCAAACCGACTCTCGGACGCAAAATTCGTATCGCCGGCCCGGATGGGACAGAGCTGCCACCGGGAGAGGTCGGCCAGGTTTACATGCACAGCGGTACTGAACAGACACAAGACAGCTTTCACTATCTCGGCGCGGAACCCGAGCGGGACGTGCAAGGCTGGATTACGTTGGGCGACCTGGGTTGCGTTGACGCTGACGGTTATCTCTACCTGTCAGATCGGAATACCGACATGGTTGTGACCGGTGGGGTCAATGTTTATCCGGCAGAAGTAGAGGCTGCAATTGAGGCCTGGCCCGGCGTGCTTAGCGCCGTGGTGATCGGATTGCCGGACGAGGATTTGGGGCAACGTTTACACGCCATCGTGCAAACACAGCACACATTTTCTGGCGAAAACTCCGCTCTGGACACTTTCCTCAAGGAGCGTTTAAGCCGTTATAAACTGCCCCGAACCTATGAATGGGTCACCGAAGCCCTGCGCAATGATGCCGGTAAAGTAAGAAGGGGAGCGCTTCGAGCACAGAGGATGACCAACAATATCAAACCATAGGAAGTTAGCTGCCACAGTGTAAACAACGAAGGGCGCGCAGCAACAGACGGCGCCCTTCTATCACTCACTCGAACTGATAGCGAAAATCTATCCCGTAAGTGCGCGGATCACCGTACAAAGCACCCGCCCAGCCCAGGCTACCGAAATCGATTCCGAACTCGCGATATTCCTCATCCGTCAGGTTCTTACCCCACAGGGACACGTCTAAACGGTGCTCACCACCGGAAGACAAGGGGATCGAATTCAGGCTGAGTCTGGCGTTGACCAGAGTCCGGTCATCGGCACTGGAATACTGATTCTGGAAGGGATGAAAAACCACTTCATCTTTATAAGTAAAATCCACACGGGCCGAAACCTCGCCAAACCCTGTCATCGGGAAGTCATACTGCACACCCAGCGCTGCAGTATTTTCTGGCGCATAGGGAACGGTTGTAATGTCCGATAGATCTTCAATCTGGTTAGTGACCGGATTCACGCCGTCATACGAATCGAATTCGGCATCCAGATAGCCGTAGTTCAAGTCCAGCGTTAAGCCCTCTACCGGGATCGCCACCAGGTCAATTTCGATACCTTGATAAGTGCCCTCACCTGCGTTGACGATAACACTGGAAGCGCCGCCAGTACCGGCTTCAAATTGAGTGATCTGAATATCGGTATAGTCGTTTATAAAGAGCGCTACGTTCAGACGCACCCGCCGATCCAGCAATTCAGATTTCAAGCCCAACTCGTAAGAGTTTACGGTTTCTTCATCGGTGGGTTGAACAAAACCGTCGGGAGAACCAGCGCGAGCGTTGTAGCCACCGCCATTGAAGCCTTGGGTAAATTTGCCGTACACCGATATGTCATCTGTAAATCGGTAGGTCAAATTAAACATCGCGCTGGTGTTGTCCCACTCTTCGTCTGCATCAACGGCATCCGCTTGGGTGACATGACCAAAATCTTCATTGAACACAAAAACATCGCGCTCCTCTTCAGTGTAACGCACTCCGAAAGTGGCCGTCAGCGCGTCGGTGAGGTCATAACTCGCCTGTCCGTATACCGCCCAGGAATCCATTTGTTGGCCGTAATTGAAATCGGACACCCCGTTCAGATTGGGGTCGGCACCAGGAGCCCCGAAGGGTAGCGGCAAACGCTGCGAGCCGGTGCAAACGCCTCCGTCACAAAAGCCCAGAGCCTCGTACGCAGCCTGCAGATCAGGGCTGCCACCTGCCACAAAGAGTATCGGCAGGGTAAACGTTTGCGGCTGTGACTGGGAAACCTCCTCGTCATAAAAAAACGCGCCGAGGGTGTAGTTGAGCCTATCACTGAAACCCGCGCCAAACACCTGGAGCTCATGTGTAGTCATCTCGATGTCGCTGTCTACGCCAGCGGCGAATTCCGGCACCCCCACTACTGCGCCGCCTCCATAGAAAGCGTCCCGGGCGGTAAACGCACCACCGTAGTCAGCGGATTTATAGCCAAATGCTGTTTCACGATGGCCGAAAATGTATTTCAAAGTAACCTCATCAAGCTGCCATTCGACTGTTAAAGCATGCCCCTCGACATCCAGCCACTCATCGGTTTGAGAGTCTAATCTAAACCGCTCCTGACGCTTGTTGGGATTACCCACGACGTCCGCCATCTGTTGATACAGTTCCCCACCTAAATACTCAAAGGGAAATGGAGTGGTGGAAAACCCGTTGTAAAGACTGTCTTTGACGTGGACTATCTGGAATGGATCCGAAGAGCCCTTGTTGTTTGTTAGGTCATAGCTGTAATCCACCGAGAGATTATCGGTGGCATTCCAACGTAGCGCCATTCGAAAGGCTTCACTGTCTTCATATCCAAGGTTCTTTGAAACCTTATCTGCCGGAGGCAAAGGCTCGCCACGGTATTCGTTGGTGGCCCAGCCATCCGTTTCCTTGGCCATCCAGGACAGCTTGGCCGCCACATTGGCGACCGCCGGCAAATCGACGCTAAAGCCGGTGCGATGCGTATCAAAATTGCCAACACTGGCGTTGGCCTTGATGCCAAACTCTCCGGTGGGCTTGGCGGTGACCACCGAGATCGCACCGCCGGTGGTATTGCGACCAAAGAGCGTGCCCTGAGGGCCGCGCAACACTTCAATGCGCTCAATATCGACAATATCAAATACACCACCCATGGTCTTGCTCATGTAAATGTCGTCGATATAGATGCCAATTTTGGGGTCGGTCAGCAACGCCGTCTCGCTGGTACCTATACCCCGAATGAACACCGCCATACCCGAATTGGTATTCGGTGTGTTTTGGATCGTGGTATTGGGTGCGTACGCGGCGATCTCGGACACATTCGTCACCCCGAGAACTTCCAGCTTTTCATTGGTGAACGCCGAAATGGCGATAGGGGTGTCCTGCAAGTTACCTTCGCGCCTTTGCGCCGTAACTACAACTTCCTCCAGAGCGGTGCCGGGTTGTGTCTGAGCGCTGGTCACCGTCGGTGCGAGAACAGCAATGGCCGCGGCCAGGGCAGAAACCGGCCAGCGAGCGCCTGTGTACAGATGGGTCATAGGTAAAACTCCGTGGGTCATTATAGTTATGCAATATGCCTGATGTAGTGATTACGGGTTCCCCGAAATCCTGCGCTACGCCCCGATGGGCCTTTCATACGATTCTTGCGCCGCTGACTCGATGAGCATAGGTGTGCGATGATGCCATAGCGGCCAGCAAAGGATCATTTGCGGTCAGGTGGATGACCGCGTGTCTCACAGTGCCAATTCCCCTCCCGCCAGCCAGGCCTCAAAACCCGGACGCATCGTCGAGTCCACCAGCTCGACACGGAGGCCGTAGGGGTTTGTGTGGAAGGCAAACAGGGCGGGAGAGCGGCCATCGTCCACGCCGGCAGCCTCCAGTGTCATGCCTTTTTCGCTCAGCGCCGCCGAAGTCTTCGCCAGGTCGTCAACCCACATGCCCACGTGATGCAAAGGCGCCGCAGGCGGCAAACGATAGTATCCATCGGGTTGCGCCTGGATCAGCTCCAACACATTGGCTCCGCGCCTGGCGCAAGCAAACGACAGCGAGACACTCTCACTACCCGCGGTAGTCCGGACATCAAGTTCAACAGTGCGCAAGGGCGTCCAGTCGAGCTCCAGCCATTGATCGAGGTCCTTCATGGCCGACTGGATATCTGCAACGATGAGCCCTGTTTTGAAGATGTGTTTGTGATCGACACTCATGACATTTCCCGCTGCCAGCTTAATTAAAATAGCTAAAACCAATCGCAATCGCTGCCGCCCGGGGCGCGGCCCAAGCAGTACAGACCTGTGATTCTGCGCCGTAGCCCTTTCGAGAACATGTTCGGGCGCGTATCCAATTCGGCCAAATAAAAGTCATGCTTTACTCGCCCTGGAGTACCGCCGTGATTCATGCTTGCGAATGAGAAGTCTTGCCATTGAGCCAGATAAATGCCCTGCCCCATCCCTTGACAGGCAATGCGAACCCCAAGCTTTCAACTATGGGACTTCTGACACAGCTATGGCCGAATCCGATATGCCCCGCAGCAGGCAGGGTCCGGACATTCAGCAGAAAATAGGCCTCATCCAATCGGTCTGGGGGAAAATCAGGTGGGCAAACTCGACAACAAAACTGCAATCGTGACCGGCGCCGCATCGGGTATAGGCTACGCATCGGCAGTGGCGCTGGCCCGGGAGGGTGCGCGCCTTGTCATCGCCGACATCAATGGAGATGGCGCCGAAGGGGTGGCGGCAGAACTGACCGCCAATGGCGCCGAAACCCTCGCATTGCGCGTAGACCTGGCCCAGCCTGATTCGATTGAAGAGATGATAAATAAGACTATCCACCGATTTGACGGCATCGACATCCTGTTCAACAACGCCGCCAATACCGCCGTTGTGCCGCGCGATCTCGACCTGGTGCAAATGGACCTCGAAGTGTGGGAGCAGACCATGGCGGTCAATCTGCGCGGCGTAATGCTGGGTTGCAAGTTTGCCTTGCCTCATATGCTGGCAGCAGGCAGCGGCACCATCATCAACACTTCGTCTGCCTCGTCACTCGCTGGAGATTTGGGGCTCACCGCCTACGGCGTGTCCAAGGCCGGAGTCAATGCACTGACCCAGTATATTGCCACCCAGTATGGCAAACAGGGCATTCGTTGCAATGCCATCGCCCCCGGCGTCATCAATACACCGGCGCTACAGGAAAAAACGTCTCCACAACAACGGGCGGGCTACGCCTCGCACCACCTTACCGCGAATATTGGCGAGCCCACTCACATCGCCAACACGGTGGTATTTTTGGCCAGCGATGAGAGTGCATTCATCACCGGTCAGATTATCAGTGTGGATGGCGGCCTGATGAGTCACCACCCCACAGTGGCCCAGTTCCGCCCAACCGATTAGGGGATTGCGCATGACCGACTACCGCTTTGATCCTTTCGATCATCGTCAAACCCAAAACCTGTGGGGCCTGATGCGTGACTTACGCGCAGACGCACCGGTCTCCCGGCCACGGCCCGGCTTTGTGTTTCTAGCGTGCTATGAAGACATCAAGCAGGCGTTTCGCGATGCTGCGAACTATTCCAGTGCCGAAGGGTTCAGAGGAGAGGGCATCGTGGTCCCTGTTGAGGAGAGCTTTCTCGGTGAAATTGACCCACCCCTGCACCAAGACCTGCGCAATCTGTTACGCCAGGTGTTCCGGCCGGGCATTGAACGCCAGGCAGAGGACTTTGCCCAAAGCTACATAACCCAGCTGTGGCGCAATGTGGCCGCAAAAGGCTCCGCTGACCTGGTGTCCGAATTTGGCTATCCCATTCCAAGCGCAGTCACCACCCACCTACTTGGAATTCACACCGATCACAACGAGAGAGTGGGACAGTGGGGTTACGAACTGGTGCACAGCACCTGGCCGGAAACCAACGCCACAGAACGGGGGGTGGGCCTTGCCGGCGCGTTTCCGGAGTTCACTGAATTTCTCGATACCCAGATTGCCGAGCGTCGCGCCCGCTCACAAGTCGGCACTGACCTCATCTCTCTGATGACCTGCGCGGAGGTGGAGGGTGGACAACGGCTGTCAGACTTGCAAATCCGCACACTGTCGGCCAATGTGCTGTTGGCAAGCCTTTCCACTTCGAATCTCGTCGGAAATCTGCTCTATCGCTTTATCAGTGACCACGAGTTTGAACGAGCGTTGCGCCGCGACCCCGGGCTGATTGCCAACGCCGTTGAGGAATCGTTGCGCATTGAACCACCGGCGATGTTCATGATGCGAACTGCTCGCAACGACATTGAAGTTCACGGAGAGATGATCAGAAAGGGCGAACGGGTTATTCTGGGGATCGCCTCCGGCAACCGCGACGAAGCTCTGTTTGACGACCCGGATGTGTTCCGGATTGATCGGCCCAACGCGAAAAACCACCTGAGTTTCGCCCCTGGTGTTCATCACTGTGTCGGCAATCAACTGGCGCGCATGGAAGCCAGGGTTGTGCTCGAAACCGCCATCGAATTATTTCGCGAAGGAGAGCTGTGTCTGGCACCTGGGTTCCAGTTTGAAAACGTGCCAATGTTTTTGGAGTTGGGTCCGAACAGGCTGGATGTCGTAGTACGAAGCTAAACGAAGAGAAACGAAGAGAAACGAAGAGAAACGAAGAGAAACGAAGAGAAACGAAGAGAAACGAACAGTAACCAGGCGACAATTGCGCTGTCCACACGCAGACAAAGTAAGGCAAATCAGTATGTCCCAGACCCGAGACACCATTGTAAAAGCAGCCGAGAAATACATTCATCAGGGTCTGGTAGCGCACCAGCCCGAGTTGGTACCATTTGCCGACAACGTGGTGCGAGTCGAGCTTGGTATGACTACCGGAAAAGGCGCAGAACAATTGCGCAGCTTGCTAAGGGGTGGTGCCTACGACGCCGTGCTGGGCGTTCAAAATCTGCGCTGGATTGTAGAGGGTGAGCAGGCGGTGGTGTTCTACGAACAGTTACTGTCCTTTCTCCCCGACCCTCTGCTGGTATGCACCCGATTTCGGGTTACCGACGGATTGATTGAGGAAATCGAAATACTGCTCTACGGCAAGGGCATGACCGACAGTATTGCAGCCAATGTCGCACTGTTGTCGGCGGGTTGAGCACGCTCCACTGTGATAACACTCAGAAGCTGTTAAAAGCGGGCAGAAAGTTCCCTGCTGTCAGCCCACCATCCACAACCAGGTCGGTGCCCGTACAATAGCGGCTCTGATCACTGGCGAGAAACAGTACGGCGTCAGCCAGCTCTTCCAGCGTCCCCGGCCTGGGAATAGCACGGCGTTCAAAGTAGGCTTGTATATCCTCTTCCGCTGCCGCCAGTTGTTCCGCCCAGTCGGCAAACATTTCGCCATTGCCATCTGAGGGGCAAACCTGGTTAACGCGAATATGATGCCTTCCAAGCTCCATGGCGGCGCAGCGGGTCAGCCCTCGGAGCCCCCATTTCGTGGTGGCGTACGCGCTGAGGCCATTCTGTCCATGCAGGCCGTCGACCGAACCAATATTGACGATGGAACCGCCGCCGGCTTGTTTCATCTGCGGCACAACCGCGCTGATACCCAGAAACGGCCCAAGCGTATTGACTTCGAAAAGACGCCGCAGGTCCTCTGCCGAGGTATGCTCAATGCTGCCCAGGTGCAGAACGGCAGCGCAATTGACCAGCACATCCAGCCCCTGCCAGCGCTGCATGCAATCTTCCACCGCGGCCTGCCACTGCAATTCACTGCGAACGTCGAGCTGCCGAAAAACAACGCCAGGTTCATCCGACGCTGGCAGCACATCGCTCGCCATTACCTGGGCGCCGTGGGTCGCCAGGGTGCGTGCTATGGCCCGCCCCGCACCCCGCCCTGCCCCGGTTACCAGACAAACCTTGCCCTCCATCAGACGTGCAGTCCCGGCCGTTGGGGTGCTCACTCAATTTCCCCGCGCATCGGAACAAGAACCTCCTCTCCGAGTGCCTGCAAGCGCTCGCGGTACTGTTGTTCAGAGCTGGCGTCCAGCGCCAGAACCACCCAGGTGACGCCCAGTTCGCGCAATTGATGCAATTGATCCACCAGTGCTGCAGCGTCCACTTGGGTTTGGTCAGTCATGCTCCACCCGAAAGGAACCATGCAGATATCAAGGCGCTTTTGACGCTCGTATTGATCGCTGATTTGCCTGACGAGTTCCATGCGCTGCTTCAACGCCTCGATATCTGGCAAGGCGGCTGTGACACCGGCGCGACTGGTGGGGAATGGCGTCCAACCATCACCGTAGCGTACCGCACGGCGAATCGCGTGGTCGCTGTTGCCTCCAACCCACAACGGCGGGTGTGGCCGCTGCGCGCAACGCGGTTGCACTACCGCTTCAAAAGCCTTGAACCCCATCCCGTCGTATGTCACAGGTTCGCCCGTCCAGGCTGCTTTCATCACCTCCAGAGCCTCGTCGGTCACCTTGCCCCGCTGATCAAAATCGGCTCCCAGCGCGGCAAATTCGCCCTCCATGTAACCCACGCCGACGCCGCAAATAACCCTGCCCTGCGAAAGCACATCCAGGCTGGCTACTGCTTTGGCAGTCAACAAGGGGTTGCGATAGGACAACACCAGGAGGTTGGTATGCAGACGCAGCCGGGTAGTACCCGCCCCTGCGTAAGACAGTGCAACAAACGGGTCCAAAGTATGATGACCGCCGCTTTCGAGCCAGGAAAGGGAGGGCGCCGGGTGTTCGGTCACAAAACAGGCATCAAATCCGGCTTGCTCTATCTCCCCGGCAAGGGCGGCTATCATTGCGCCACTGTGAAAGGTCTGGGGACTGCCCCGCCAATGTATGGGTAGCTGCACCGAAAATTTCATGTCTGTAAACCTGTATCCGTTGAATCCGTAGCAAAACGCAGCGATGTTTGTTTACCGCCGGCCGAATGAAATAGGCGCGTGGGCGACTCCGCGCGTTGGTACCAGTTGATTGCGCACAATCCCCGCCTCGTCCACCTCCCACTCACCGACCTTATCCAGTAAGGTCTGCAAACCAACCCGCACTTCCAGTCGGGCCACAGCATGCCCCAGGCAGTGGTGAATACCGTGGCCAAAAGAGAGGTGGGCTTTCATTATGCGGTCGAAGTCGAGTTCGCCAGGGCGCTCGCAGAAATCCGGATCGTGATTCGCTGAACCATAGAGCATCAACACCTGATCGCCCTTGGGAATGGTCACGCCGGCCACGGTCACATCGCGAGTGGTGACGCGGGCGAGCCCCTGCACCGGCGATATGTAGCGCAGCAATTCTTCAATCGCCCCCGGCCACCGCTCTGGCTCATCAATCAGCTTGCGGCGTTGGTCCGGGTATCGTGCCAGAGTGATGACCGCGTTGGAGATCATGTTCATAGTGGTGTTCTGTGACGCGTCGTGGAGCAGTGAGCAAAACCCCGCGATTTCCTTGTCACTGATCTCTTCACCCTTCACTTCACTGTGAATAATCTTTGAAATCAGATCTGTCCCGGGACGGCGACGTCGCTCTGCCACCAGCCCCTGCCAGTATTGTTCCATTTCGCTGTAAGCAGCTAGTGCTGCCGGACTGGTAAAGTCGGCACCCGCCAGAGTATCCAGATTCCAGGCCAGAAACTGTTTCTGATCACTTTTGGGAAGGTCCAGCAGTTCGCACATCGTTAAGGTGGGAATCATGTGGGCGTAGGCAGTGGCTATATCGGCATGGCCCTGCCCCATGAAATCGTCGATCAGATCTGTAGCGTGCTGACGGACCATCGGTTCCATACTGGCGATCTTCGAAGCGGTGAGAACCCGGGCCAACACACTGCGCAGCTCATCGTGCCGCGGCGGATCCATATTGAATATATTCGGTGGTATCAAAGTGATGTCGGTGTCGATCAGAGTGCCCTGGGCAGAGGAAAACGTCTGCCAGTCCGCCAGGGCGTCTCGCACATCCTGATAGCGGCTGAGCATCCAGAAATGCGGCCAGATACGATGGTCTTTCACCGGGCAGCGAAATACAGGGCAGTCTCTGCGCATGGCTTCGTAACTGGGGTAAGGGTTAGCAAAGAATTGTGGGTCGAATGGATCAAATCGCACATCGAGCTCCTGATCAATTATCGGTATTCGCATATTCGCACACGCGCCTTGTTGCTCGATGCAGGTCGCTGCAGTTGATGCACTTAGTGCAAAAAATGTCAGCGACCCTATTCCCAAGGGCAACCAGCAGCGGGCCACGGGTATGCTGCATCGTTCAGAATTCTGGCCGCCACGGGCG
>Ga0115567_10003538_pt1 | contig 15364 bp, 14 predicted proteins | sample COGITO_mtgs_1204_2_FD_88679 | JGI IMG/M metagenome (GOLD analysis project Ga0115567, IMG submission 88679) | Pelagic marine microbial communities from North Sea - COGITO_mtgs_120412 | ecosystem: Environmental > Aquatic > Marine > Epipelagic | place: Germany:Helgoland, sampling site Kabeltonne... | reverse complement strand
AGATCCTGTTCAGCGTGCTCATACCCTGCATCATAGTTGGACTCCTCATGTGTCTTCCCATCATCAGTGATGGCAGCTGTTGTGCCATGTGCAGGCACGTCAAAGTCGTTTGCCTCAGCCTCACGCAATCTGTTGTGTGCGTTGAAATCGCCTTCGCTGAAGCTAGTGTCATCGTCGTACTGCGTCGCTGCCATCATTTCCTGGATTGCAGTACGCACTTCCCACCTCCCAAGATGCCCACGGAAAACTCGCTGGATCGACAGTGCCGCAGCACCATCCTTTGATGGCGTCAACTTTCGGACAAACCGGGTACCAGAGAATGGGCGCGCTGGAAGAAGAAGCTCCGTGTCACCTCCCCTTGCCGGTCGCCCCGCGCGAGGGGCTTGCGGTGGTGTGGGCTTCATCTCAATGCCAGTGCCAACCCGTTTGGAAGGGAACGACTTCAGCAAGGCCCTCTCCTGGAAGCTTCCTCTGCACGCAAAGTGCGAGCTCGTGTGAAGTTCTCGATCATGAAACTACAGGGCGCTGTCGTGCGTCGGGCACACCCTTGGCATCTGCCAAACTGTTTGTTTTGGTGGGTGGGTGATTTTTCAAAAGTAGTTTTATCTCTTTTTGACACTTTTTCGATTTTCGAGCCCACAAAGTCCGTTGCCCTTCTTCATGGCCGAGTAGGGGTGTCGCACCGGGCAGGATGCAGCAGAGGTAGCGAGTCCTGGGTACATCGAGTTGATTTCATCGAAAAACGTAGAGCTTGGCCGCGATTGGAACCCGGCAACGCAGCAATCGTCAGGCTGAATTGGCCAAAGAGGAGAGTTTTTCTATGCCGCGCAGCGCTGTCCATGGCAGAATGGCCTCGGGGGACGCAAGAGAGGGGCAAAAGAGCTGTGCCGACACATCTGTGATTGAAGAAACGGACATCATGCGTATCCAGACGCTACAGGTGCGTCTTCCTGATCAAGACTCCCGCCTTGATGTTTCCTGGCACTCCCTTGTCTGAGACGTGTTCCAATTCTTGACGCTGACGAAAAAGAGGCCAATTCCCTGCAACAGATGGACGTTGAACGCTGCAAAAAACTATTTCACTTCAGCAGAACAAGTATAGCAGCAAGTCTGCGACAAATGAATCGCGGAGTGATGTCTGATCTCTCGAAGCTCGCTGGTGCGCTCACAATTGTGAATGAGCGGACGCTGGCACGGGAAGAGACCGCAGATGGAACCATAAAATTACTTCGCGAAAAATCGGAAATATTTGAGGAGGAAGCAGTGGCTCTCAAGGACGAGAACGAGAAGTTGCGACGGAGTTCTGCGATGAAACAGTCTGGAAATGACCACGCTGTAGCCCTGAGCCTCTCGTACCAACGTCATGTTCCACGTCTCCGAGCTGCAGCCACTCGATGTGCATCTCATACTCAGGGGGTTCGCGATGCCATCAAGGCAGTGTTGGAAGAGTACGGCGAAGCCTTGAGCGCGGACACCACAAAGCTGAGAAAGGCGGTGGTCTCTGTTCAGAGGAATGCAAAGAGGGAAAGTGACGACGCTTCAAAACTACGGTGCATAGACCCATAACTACGATCATATTGTATTGATGTAAATATGTTTTTGTTGGCATGCTTCTTGCCTCACTCCACACAGATGTGCAGGCTCTGATGGTGGAGGTTTCGTGAGCAGGAGAGAGGTGATGGCAAACAACGAGAGGCTACAGGGTGATGCAGCTGCGAATCAGGCGAAAATCAACGCTTTGGAAGAACGATTGCTAGTGTTGACGGAACGGAATGATGAACTCACAAGACAAGCAAATGCTGCTCGCACGGAGGTGGAGCGGATGCGGGAGGAGAATCTCTCGCGCAAGGGCCACAATGATCAGCTGGTCGCACGCAACCTCGCTTATCGCCGGAGTGCCCCCCGGATGCAGGCTGCAGCAGTACGCTGTGCGTCACAGCACAGCGCGGCCCGCGGAATAATTTCTGCTTCCCTGGACGAGTTTGCAGCTTCGCTGGCCAGGGATACTGCGTCTATGGCTGCGGCAATCGCCAACGTGAATCTGCACGCAACCTCGCAAGAGGAAAGATTTCACAGGGTCATGGATGGTCTAAAGACAGACCTTGCGGCTCAACAGCGAGATTATGAAGAACAGAAACTTCAAGTGGTAAGGTTGGCTGAGGATGTGGAGCAGAAAGCTGCTTTGCACAAGCAGATTTTTACGGCTCTCGAGGTTGAACGAAAGCGCACGAAAGAGCTGTCGCAGCGACTGGAAGGATCTGAACTTGCTGCTGACCGAGAAATGTCACTGGCATTGGAGGTTGCCGAGCTCAAATCTAAAGTTGAGGAGGCAGCAAAGAAGGAGAAGGCACTAGAGATTGAGTTGAATGAGGCGAAGTTGAGATGCGTCCAGCAGCAGGCTGCTGCGAGCCGAGCAGCGTCGGAGGCTGCATCTCGGGAGCGCGCGCTGGAGGCACAGATATCGAATGAGCAGAAGCAAGCGGCAGCGTCTCATGAGACAGCGGCAGCGCGGGATGCAGAGTTGGGACGACTCGGAAGAGAGCTCAAAGAGGGGAAATTTGCGCTGGAGAGGGAACAGAAAGAGCGTACGAGGGAACGGGAGGCCCTGGAAATTAAGCTTGCCGACTTGCGACGTGAATCGCAGGAGGCACGAGCCAGGGAGCGCAAGCTACAAAATGAACGGGGACAAAACTGGAAACAGGAGCTGCAGGAGGCGAAGCACTGCGCAGCCCACCTCGAGTATTCACTGGAGCAGACTCGGCAGGAGGCTCGGGCACAGCGGGAGGCAATGGAGACTAAGCTCAGGGAGATGGAGCAGTTTCTTGGGTCGGAGGTGACTGCCTCGCGACGTGCTGGTGAAGCAAAGGCACGGGCTGAAATGCACAAGACAGAGCGTGAGCGTTGGGTGGCACGGGAGCGTGAAGTGCGGCAGGCAGCCCACGTGGAGTTAGGTGACGCAGTGCAACGCCATGAAGAAGAGGCAGATTCCTTGCGCAGAAAGCTTGCAGAGGCGACCATTGAGGCACAGGCGCGGCTCACGGCAGCTGAAAGAACCGCAGACAACGAGCGGCGTGAACTCATGACAAGATTGGAGCACGCTGAGAATCAAAAGGCGAGGCTGTCTCAGGAGGCTCAGGAGGCTCAAGAAGAGAACAGACACTTGCGAGCAACAGTGGAGGAGACGGCTCGCGAGGATGCAGCACTGAAGGAGGCGGAGCAGGCAATGGTGTCGGTTATGGAGGACTCGGTGCGACGGCTCTCGGCACGGCTCGCTGCCTCCGAGGCAGATGCTAACGCACTTCGCGCCACGGTGCAGCGGGAGTGCAACGAACGGCTCCTACTTCAGGCTACCGTGAATTCACTCCGCTCGCAGCTGGGTCTTCCTCCTGCCACAGCAACCTCCCTTCCAGCCAACTCTCCGACGCATCTCACACCACCCTTGCATCACTGTCATGTCAGTCGCAGCGGGGCAAACAGCGCCACTCCCTACGAGTGGCAAGATGAAAACAGGCACTCCGAAGCGACTCGGGCTACTGATCGCTCGCCCTCCTGTCCGCCCATTCTCGGGGCGAGAAAGCCGTGCAACGATCTGATTCCGAGCAGGTCGGAGGACAGCGGCTGGGGGCTTCCGCCAGCGCGCAAGGCAGCTCAGGCCCAGCGGTACGAAGAACGGCTGTCGCAGTCGCAGCGAGCCCGTCTGCCGCACCCGTCGCGACGTCCGAGGCGCTAATTAGGTCCCGTTGAAGAACTATGTACTGTATTGAACGATCCAGTCGATTTGACTTCGCTCAGTTCTACCCACTGATTCTCGCGTAGGACGCCCCGTTCTGACTGGGACGCCTCACAATACATTTCACCGGAAGTCACCTAATCTCAAGCTATTCACGGGATATTCACCATGTGCTTTTGTTGCTGCCACTGCGTTTGATGCATAGGAGAGTCAAGGCGGAGCTGCTCGGGTCGCGCCCCGTTCCCGCGGCTGTAAAGGTTTGGCCTCATGAGAATCTCGGGCTGTATCTGTCCGTGACCCTCTGCTGCCTTTTCTGCTGCCGCCGTGAAGCATCGGTGCGGCCGGACCAATTTCGGGCGCGCAAGAGGATGCCGGTTGTGGAACTCGTCGAGCGCCTTGCAGAGCACCTCGAGGCGCAGCATCCCCACTGGGTCCTGGTCGAGATGCAGCTGCGCGATCAGCTTTTCGGCGTCCTGTTCGTGCACCTCGACGCCGCACGATGCGAGAATCTGCCGCAATTTCGGCGTGCCCATGCACTCGTTTCCCTCCCCCATGAGCGATATCCAAGCTCGGCGAAATTCGAAGAGGCACTTGTTCATCGGCCAGCGAGCCTTGGGGTTCACGCGCGCCATGAGCGCATTTGCAACGACCTGCACCACGCCTTCCCTTGGCATACGGTTCACAGGGTCGATCATCCGCGCGCGCGTCGCCGTGTCCGGCCGGATTTCCCACGGTCTTGTCTGGAACGACGGATACCTGAGAGGTGCCAAACACGGGGCTGGGTTAGCGTGATGCAGCACACATCTTGGTTGGGGGGTTGCTGAAGCTGACCCGGATCGGCATAGCGTGAAGTCATCCTCCTGACGCGTGTACAGCGGTTGGCTGGGCAGCGAAGTGCGCCTGAAAAGGTGACAGCGGGTCCACAAGCCTGGTGTGTCATGCGCTAGCTTTTTGGTTGCACTATTGACACGGTGGGGCGGGCAAGATACCCGATGCTGTTTCCAAACGTGGCGCCCATGGATCGTTTCAGCCCCTCAAGGTGTCCCGTGTAGCCCGGGATCGCGCGCGTGACAGGATGCTGTGCGCTCGTTGGAGAATAGCCTATGGGAATCTGCTTTGCTGCCTTCGCAACTGGGGACGCGATGGAGATCCGGCGCGTTCCATTCGGACCCTGTGGCGCACCGGCCCGGGAATTTCCACGGATATGCTGGTGTATTGGACTCCCGCCACGCTCGTTCACTGCAAATCCAAAGGTGTCGCGGTCCACCGCCCACGGAATTGATTTGGGCATTCGGGCCTCGACAGCCTGCTTATACTGATCTGCAGTGTCAATTTGTCGTGTTGGTGGCCGCAGGATTCCCTGCCGGCTGTTTGTCAATTGCTCTCGAGAATACTGATGCGCGATCTTCCGTAGGCGCTGCATGTATTCCTCGCTCTCCAGTTGCGGCAGTGACGGCATAGCGCAGTCCCGACAGCGAGAGAGTAAACGGGCGATGACTACTTTGCGCGTGATGGTGACTTTCGACAAGATTCAAGAGCGGGCCCGCGGTCGGCCTTCGGGCTGTCCTGTCAGGCGTTCATGGGCATGCCGCCTGCGTGAGCACGTTTGGTCGGATGGCAGCTGAGGTAGATAACAGACAGCTTCTCGACCGAATATTGGCACTACCGCCGTGGAGACCCGAGTCAGAGGATGTGGTCGAGCGGCGCAGGCTGGCCGGGGATCTCCACGAGGAACTGGCACGCAGCAGGTCACTCGAGGCTCAGAAGAATCAGCTCTCACTGGAACTCGAAAACGCAAAGGCGGAACAGGTGCGCGGTGCAAGGCTTGTGTGGCGACTGGCGCGCCGCTGCCGCGATGTAATCTGCACACGCCCAACCCGCGACGTGAAGTTTGCAGCATTCCATTGTTGGCTGCGCCGCGTTCATTCGGCAGCTCGCATAGCTGCTGCTCTCTCGATGGACCCACTTGATTTGAAGGAATGCGCGGATCTTAATATCGCCGTCGGGATAATCGCGCGGAGCCCTGCCTGCACAGCGATGAGGAAGGAAAGCCCGCCCATTCCCGAACCAAACTACGCTGCGCCGCCGAAGCCCCTATCTCCTAGAACCACCACACGTTCCGAGGATTCGCCGCGCCGGAGTTGTGACATGGAACTGCCAGGGATGCGAGTGGTGTCGCAACCGACGACGTCAGGGGCGCCGACGCCCCTGCCTTCTCGCAGTGCTCCGCAGAACACCCTCGCAATTCTCCGCGAAATGTGTCGCGCTCCAGGGCCCACGTGGCTCGGTGCCGGAGATTCGCAAGCAGCAGCAAGGCAGGGGTTGTACCGGCATTCTCCTGGTCAAGCTCAAGTGTCGAAGCCCGGGGCGACGGAACAGAGGGTGGGCAGGAGTGCGTCCACCGAAGCGGGAGATTCGGGATGGGAACGGGAGATTTCATGGTCTAGGGATTCGCCGGGCCGGGGCGAATCGCCCACTTCCGTGGCTGCTGCCGGCCGGCCGCCGCGGTCGCCTGCAACGCCCTTGTCGGGAGGCTCGCCTCGCCGCGTGTCGGGCATTCCCCGCGTATCTCCCCCTGCCAGTGCTGGACTGCATGCCGTTGGCGACGTCAGTGGAGTTCCCACCGTCATGTTGCCTGGCGGGCAGGCAAGACGCGGCGCCGGCGCCGCGGCACACCCTGTGTCGTCTCCGATGCAGGCGTCGTCTCCTGCTGCCGGGCGTAGCCCTTCGCAGAGTCCCGCACGGAGCGGGCGGAGCTACGGGGACCGAAGCCCCACTGGCGGGCGGCGGGCGGCGGCAGATGGCGCGTTGAATTGGACAGACGGCGACCGGACAACGCAGAGCAGCGGCGCCCTGACTACTTCGGCTCTTCGGTCTACAGAGCCGCAATTGTGCGCCACATCATCGATAGCTCCTTCAATTCCAGCGCATTTGGACGGGTGGAGCGTGGCTGCTAACGCCTGCGGGCAGGATCAAGATGTGAAGCTGAGCAGAGCACGGGCAGAACGCATGGAGGAGCGGCGCAGGAAGCAAGAGCTTTTGCAGCGGGAAATTGTGGAAATAGAGCGAATCACTGCGGCTAGTCACCAAAGGCGTCTGGAGGTGCAGTCGTCGCCCAAGCCGGCGCAAGATCACACAGTTTCGCCTGTTCACTTTCTGCAACACTTTCCCCTGCCAAAGCAGGATGTCACGACAAGCGAGGAAGTCCCACCTTCGCGGCCTTCTCCCCCGTGGACACCACCGGTCTTGGAGTCCAAGCGCGCGGCTGTCTTCACGGAACCCGAACCTCCGCCCCGGAGAACCAAGTATGAGGTACCAGACATTGTGGATGAGGCCAGTCGGGGACACGGCATTGCCTCAAAGGACTCTATGATAGCCGATGCAAACATTGACGGCGCAGGGTCAGGTGATCTTGGATATTTGCACGGTTCTAAAGCATCGATACCGCCAGCCGGAAACATGGCTGTTACAGACGATCCCAAAACCGTCTCTAAACCAGGTGGAAGTGGTTGGGGCAGCGGTTGGCGTGTATTTACCGGGAGAGACACTGCTGCTAGCGCCTTCGACAGTTCCTTTGGAACGTTTGGGAAAGGGCTTCAAGGCGTTCTGGGGAAGCGAAGGTCAAAACGCAGCAAATTCAGGCAAGTTTCGATACCCGTATGTTCACATGATTGGATCTGTATGCTGAGAATTCTCATGTCTTTGATACCCCCACTACCTATCGCGCGGTAGTGCCCTGACACCTGTGTGAACTGTAGGAAATTAAACTATTTGGAAAGGCCAGCGAGCGAAGTAATCAAGGCGTCACACGCGGGTGGAAGTGAAGTCACTATCGAGGTGAGTGCTCCGCAAAGAATTTCGCCTCCGTTGCGATGTAGCGGCCCCGGCGGGGTCCCAGTAGCTCCAGAACTGAGCTCTGGGGCAATACAGGCGGAACTTGGAGTCCGTCTCGTTTCTCCTGTGCACACCAGCTTACATCGATTCGTAGCGGCAAGCACTGACCAACCTCCAATACTTCCACTCCCGGCTGTGGAACCATCCAAGGGAGCCCAGGCTCCGACTTCCTCTGTCATCCCCTACCGCCCTCCGGAATCTTCTTCTCCCGGTCTGCTCCAGCCTCATCCTCCTTCAAGCTCCGCCGAACTTGGGACCTTGGACGCAGTCGCTGCGCAGATCCGCCCAGCTGAGCCCCACGAAGCTCATGATCCCTCCCAAGCTGCTCCCCAAGAGATGTTCCTGAGCTCATCTATGCCTCAAACTTCCACGAGTTCAAATGATGCTCAAACTTGTCAAGCACAACCAGCTCTAGATTCACCTTCAAATACGTTTGCGCGTCCTAAAACAACTTCTTCTCCTCAAAGTCACCGAGAATGGAATTTGTCAGCAACGAGTTCTTCCCTTGGAGTGCAAACCGCAGCGCGCACGGAGAGCACCTCTCAAACAAAGCATCAAGATGAGGCCAGCATGCAGTCTCTGCACCAGGAAAACAGCGCGCAAACTATGCGAAGAGTTGAGCTTCAGGAAAGCAGCGCCCAGACGGTGCATCAGCAGGACTTCAGCGTGCAGACAGAACCAGAGCGCGACGAGCGCCAGCAACACCAGCGGCACTGCGATCGTGAGCGCACGTCTTTAGGATCGCGGCGGGCAGACGAGAGCGAGGGATCAGCTTTCGAAGGTGGTTTCGGCGAGAGAGCGAGGGAACAAGTCGACAAGAGTGCAGCGCACCCGCCCTCGGGCCCGCCGCGGGATGACAACCGCCGTGGGAATAGGGAAGTATACGACGATCAAGAAAGTGCGGAAATTCACTTGGGAGAAGAAAGCAGCGTACAAGGGAGAGCTGCTGACAAAGACTGGAGGCGGCCCAGCTCCGGTGAGAGGTCAGATCAGGGTCGGGTGGCGCATAGCACATCAACGGCCCTCCCTCCAAGAGAGCAGACAGGCGTTTTGAGCGAGTTGCTGGCTGATTTGGATCGGAGAAATGGAATCAGTCTAGCAAACGACCGGAGTTCGCATCGGCAAGAGCGCCTATGGCCGCGCGCTGCTACTTCCCCACCGGGTCCCGTCTGGGACATGGTCCGGAATATGTCAAGAAATGCGCACCAAGAGTCCGGAGCAGGTTCCCGAAACTCCGACGTGGCAGGTATTACCCTGGATCCGACTTTTTTGACATCGTCACCTGAATTTGTCCGATCAAGCGATAACTCATCTCTCGACTTATTCAGTTGTTGCTGCTCAGGTGATGCATGGTGGCTCGGATTTCGAAGTGGGGTGGAACGTGCAGGCAGTGTTTCAACATCGAATCCTCTGAACGTAGCAATTCGCTCTTCTGCTATGGAACCTCCTCTCCCAAGAGACCGCGCTGCCTCTGCCTCTCTTGCTCGCTATTATGGAAGTCCTTCCACACGTCTCAGGACCAGCGAGCTGCTACAAGCCCGGATCTCTAGCTCATTGGCGCTGGGAAACTATCGATCTGGCACTGCGTTGGACACACCCGCTGCATCAGGCTTTCAAGCTAGTGGTGTTGTTTGGGAAGGTCTCCATCGTGAAATCGCTTCAGGGGACAACCATAAATCGCCGCTAAGCAACTTTTGGGCGCAAGTATACTCTCCTTCACCAGTGCAAAGGGCAACTCAGCCGTATCCACAACTTTTGAGCGCTATGCAAGGCAAAAGACTTTTGCAACAAGGAAACATCCACCCCGAAGGAAGGGGGCCACATGGTCCAGGCAATGCAGAGCCATCAAGTAGGAAAGACGGGCCGCGGACCATGGCCACAACAACACCTCGAAAGGTGGCGGCAGAAATCGCACAACGGCAGGTGAGACAGTTGGTTCGGGAGGAGCAAGTAGCAGAAACTGTACAAAGGCAGGTGAGACAGATTCGAGAGGAGCGAGGAATGGAGGTACGCGATGAACCTCGGAGGGGGCAGGGTGCAACATCGCATGAAACGCCGCTCAGCACTCAAGAGGCTCGTCCTCAAAATGGCTCCAGGGGCAATCAAGCGACGAGCCCGGTCAAGCATTTCCGGGTGCATAACCTGAGCTCGCTTTAAACAATAGCGAGTCTCTTTTTCCCTTCTTGGCATTTTGCGCGTGCGCGTTTGTGTTTTTGCAAGGTCTGACGCTGCCATCACGGATACAGGTTCTACCAACCGCAGCCGCTGACAGCCACATAATCTCATACATGGATGACAGTCGCTATTCGCCCCCCAAACTTTCTGGCCCACACTCATCGCTCGGGCGCCACATTGAGCGCCCGTCAGCAAACGTGCCTGTTGCATCTGCGTTGACACCACGAGCGAGAGCCGCGAATGCCCGCATGGAGGGTATCGACTTTCGAGCGAGGGTGAATCCAGAAAAGAGGAGTGCTGCGGGAGTGCCGGAGTCTCCCGAATCTCAGGCTGCCGTCGAGCGTGGGGCGGGCCTGAAAAAACGCTCGCCGATTCGCGAGCTGCCAGCCAAGGAACTGCCAGCCAAGGGCCTCTCTGTGACCGATCCTCGGAGGAGCGTACGGGATCGTTCTCTCCCGGCCTTCTTGCTCGGCGCAGACGCTGAGGCGGGTCCTGAGGCGGGTCCGCCATCTGGTCGTGTCCGCGGGGCGACAACAGACGGGACGTTTCCTCAGCCCGACACGGGCGGGGGGATGGGCTGGTTTGTGCAGCACAGAAAGGAAGAAGGCGAGGCGAAGGGCGACGAGGAGGGAGGCGAGACCCGCGCCATGAGCCAGGCGCAATGGGCAAGGCAGAAGCTTGGGCTCGAGCATCCGGCCACATCGGTGTAGCGGCGGCAAGCGACACGGCAAGCGGTTTAATTTGTTGATTCATGTACATACCGTTGGCACCGCCTTACTGGCGCTAGTGTGCCGCTGAGCAGAATAAGCTACGGGTCATGTCATGCGTTGGCCCGGAGCTTGCCCAGGATTTCCTGATTCGCCAGCATCTCTGTCGCCTGCAGCTGTAGCCGCCTTAGCTGCAGATCGATGGCTTCGGCCATCAGCCGTCTAAGCTCGAGAGTCGCTCTGCGCGCCCCAAGCAGTGAATTGATGGACATGCGCGCTAGCAAGGTCGCCTTACACGCGGCACCGGCAAGCCCCTGCGCGTGGCCCGTGCCGGCGTCATCGCCCTTGTCCGCTCTTGTTCCACCATCGCCACATTCTGCCGCAGTGTCGTCGACTGCTGCATCCATCGCTGCTCCTTCGCCACCAATCGTCGAGGGGTCCTGTCCTGCAGCATCGCTAGGGCGGTGAGCAAGGTCCGAGTGAGTGCGGAGAGCAGCCTCGATTGCTGCGGTCGCTGCATCATCTCCGAGACCCGCCCTGACCAGTGCTTCGTAGTGCGCCAGCTGTTGTGACTCCTCATCCAAACTCCCCTCCGTATCGTTTCCAGCCGCAGCTGCGCTCGCGATGGCGGCTGGCGGTGGCTGGATAGCCGCTAGTGCGGGTGCCATGACAGATGCAGTGAGCGCCCCAGCCGCAAATGTAGAGGCGCAAACCGCGGCCTGCCGCCCAGCGGAGGTATAAAGATCAAATCAATGAATGAAGCAGTTCAGGGAGAAGAATGGCTAAGAAGGCTGCCGACTTTGATGGACGGAGGCAGTTCGGAGCAGCAAAGACAATGCTACGCAGCTGGCGTTTCAGTTGCAGCGTCCCTGATCAGATGAATCAAAGATGCTGCTTCGGCCGAAAAGGACATGGCCAGTCCAGCAGCAAAGGAGGGCGCACGCACGTCGGAATCCTGAAGTCCAAGTTCCGCAGCAGCAGCTTTCCAACCCCCTTCCCTCCCGGTCTTGTGCCAAGCCTCAGCGAGGCGCGCCACACCTGCTGCGCCCCAATCGCGCGTGTTCTGGCCGTGCTGCCAGCGACCCGGGGTCGAGCCGGACCCTACCCCCGAGCAATTCACAACTCCCCATTTTGTCAGAGCTTGCAGCACCCGGAGTGCGTCGACTGAGTTGCCAGGGATCTGCAACGCACGCGTGATCACGCATCAGGTCCCCGCACTGATCAAGCAAGCTGCCGCCAAACCGTCTCAACAATCAAAAACAGAGGGGCCGGCCCTCTCTAATTGATTTCCCTTTGATTTGATTTCCCTTTTTGGGAGCACCAGAACAAGGGGCGGGAAGACCTTGGCCAGCAGCTGCGCCGAGTCCATCTTGGCGGGCCAGAGCGGGAGAAAGACGTCTCCTCCCTCCACTGGTGCTTCCTCAGATGGACAGGCTGCCCCAGGCGCGGCCAACGACTCGTCCTCGGCGCTCACCTCTCTGTTTCTAGTTTCGGTATCGAAAACATCTGTACGCTCTGCCGCTGCTTTTCCTGATCTTCGTGCGCCTAAAGCTTTGCTAGTCGGCCGCCGCACCCGCTTGTTCCCTGGCCACCGGCTCTCCTCCTCGGCCTCCGCACACTGCTCGGCCATCACCGCCCAAGAGGCTGCCGAAGCCTCCACGTGCGCCACCACGTGCCGCCCCCACTCCGCCACGATGGCATTGCGCACTCGCACATAGCTCTCCGGCGTCTTTTCCACGTGCTCGCCCGAGAAGAATTCGGGCAGCGCCGCCCGTTCCCGCGCATCCACCGTGCTGGGATCGAACCACCGTGACTTTTCGGCCAAAATCAGCGGTGGTAGCGGGGAGGGCGCTGGCGCTGCCTTGTCGACAGCTGTACCATCCCCAACAAGGAGTCCATTGATCGACGACAACTCGCCGTCAATCCTTTCGCCTGGTCCCTCGTCCTCCGGACACGGTTCCAGGTCCCACAGTTGCGGCTCCGCCAGAAATGATGCTGCACGGTCTGTCTCTTGGAACCAGCACTCGTTTTGCACTGTCAGCTGCCGCGGCTTGAACTTGGGTCCGTCCTTTGCCCGCCGACGGCCGCCTTCGTCCTCTTCGTCCCCCCTCCGCCGCCGTTTCTTCTTTCGGCCTTCTTCATCATCATCCTCGTCGCGCTGGGGCGGCCTTGCCTGCGTGCGCCAGAGGTCTCCGTTCTTGTGCGCGAGCCGGAAACGCGTCTTCACCGAGCCGACCGAGCGCCCTGGCAGCAGAGTCGAAATGCGCGACCACACGTCGGAGCCCAGTTGTCCGTACTTTTTGTACGCGTCATGGAGAATCTGGTCCTCCTCCAGCGACCACCGCTTCGCCTCCTTGGCGTCGGTAACGTCTTCCCCTTCTGCCAGAAGCTCCCCCTCGTTCTCCCTTATGGGGTCTTCCGGCAGATAGTCCTCCTCGTTCATCCACTCGTTGAAGATAATCGTATCGCGCAACCAACGCACGCACACGCGCCACTTGGCTGGTGGCTTCATAAGATCCGGCGTTTCGCCGTGCACGTCTGCAATCGGAACCCAGTCGTCGTAACTGTCTGGGAAAAACCACCAGTGCACCAGTGCTACATCGCCGAGGTCTTTGACTTTCTTTCGCACAGCGATCGTTCGGAGGAACGTTTGGTCGTCCGACTCCATGTCCTCTGTGTCCGGCACCACTGTGTGCGTCGCCTCCTCCTCGTTGTCAACCACCGTACCACCGCTCGTGCGCACGAATGCCTCGAGTTCGGCCATTTCTGCAGCCGATAAGTCGGATGCAAGTGCGAGGGAGAAAAACACCGCGGGGCATGGGAGGTGGTTTCCGTCGCGCAGCTGCTGTCGCAGTGAGACAAAGAACTCTCCGTGTGTCAGCACATCACTCTTTGGCCCAGAACAGAGCGTGCGCTCGAGCTGATGCAGCGAAAGTCCGTTTTCCCGCATGTAACCAAGAATCGCTGCCAACATGAGGCACAACGCGCCACCCTCCTGCGTATCCTGGTATAGCTTGTGAGGCAGGCGCATCATGATCGCGCGCTTGGAGCGCCGGGCGTCGCGCCCAAGGTGAATGTGCATGCTCTGCTGTAGAATAGCTGCAAGGTGTGCGAGATCAGCCAGGGAGTTGCAGTCATCCCCTTCTGCTATGTGGCCCTGCGCCTCCAGCCACTTGCGCGAGTCTTCGAAGCGCTTGTGGAACCATTTGTGCTCGTAGTCGCGCAGAAACGTTCGGTCGAGCGGGCCACCGCTCTTCTCCCTCGGAACCACATTGCCACCCCGCGGACTGGAGGCATCGAATTCCATCAGGTCATCCTCTCCCGCCCGCCCCCTTTTCTTCTTACCACCCGATCCCTTGGCTGCGGGCTTGGCGCTACTACCCTTCCCGGCCCCGATCTTGCCACCCTTTCCCCCCTTCTTCCCCTGCAACGTTCTGACGTGCTCATGCGCCTTGGTGATCGACGTGAACTCCTTGCCCTCAGGCGAGACGTACTTGTAGTGCTGAATGAGCACAGATTCTCGTCAGCCATAGCACAAACGGAGTGAGCTTCCGCGCAGAGGGAGGGCAATAGACCCCGTTTGTGTTGGTAGCCCTGCGAGTCCAGCCCGTTGGCAGCCCCTTGAGGTTGCTATCCCCAGGAGCAGAGTCTTTGCCTCCCTTCTTCGCCTACGCGAAAGAGGGGCACGCGCTAGCTCTCAGGCACTGGGAGGCGCTTGCCAAACGACTCAGCGGTTGTTAAAAGTAGGTGCGGCAGGGTTCCAATAGCGTGGCCATTTCATCAAGGATATCGACACAGCGAGAGTCGTCACTCACCAGAGCTTTTGTCTTCTTGGCTGTGGACTTCTTGGTGACGCCCTTCCCGCTCAGAAAAGCGGGTCCCAGTCCCATGTCCTGGTCCTCATCGTCCTCTTCCATTTGCTGGTCATCTGGCTGGGGCGGTCGCAATCGGTCCGAGCTGGTGTCCAGCCACTCATCTTCGTCCTCCGTACCTGGCCCATAGTTGCACAGTGAGCATGATATCACAACTCGACAAATCGGCCCTGCTTGAGACGTTGCTGTGCAGGTCCTGCCGTGGCAGGCTGTGATCACACGGGCAGGGAAGAAACACCTCCCTTGTAGTGCACCCTCGCAGACTTCTCCTTCACCTCGACCACAGTTGCTTGCCACCATTCCCCCCCGGTCAGCACCTCCAGCTCGGTTCCAATTGAGACCTTCATGCCCTCTCACCGCCACCGAGGATGTAGGGAGCCGCTGAGGCCTCAGCAGAACCTCTGCTCCGACTTGCCCAGCCAGGGCCCTGGCTGGAGCAGTCGGCTTGCGCGCCCTTGGGGCAACTTTTGGGGTGGGTCATCATGAATTCGTGAAAAGTTAATAGTGCATTCTCTCGCTGGGAGCTTCGTTCGCAAAACATACCACTGCAGCCGCCGCTCTCACACACTTCACTAAACTTCATCCCGACCGATATGCCGGGCAGCCATCGACACGCCACGCGCTGCAGCCAGCATCTTCTTTTTATATTCTCATCTTTTAAAGACGGGCCTTGTCAGTGCGACTCGGCGCCGCAACTAGCCTGGCTGCCAGAGCCCTGGAGGCGCACAAGCGCCGATGGCTCTAGCGCCCAAGCACGCCCTCGCCGATGGCTCTAGCGCCCAAGCACGCCCTCGCCGATGTCGCCCTCGAAACCCCCCTCGTCGTAGTCCTCGTCCGACGGACTTGCAGCAGCTGCGCCCGCTGGAGCCGCCGCTGCCGCGGGCTGGTGCACTCTGGCCATCCCGGCCATGGGCGCGGGGGCGGGGGCGGGCGCGGGGACGAGGGCGGGGGCGGGGGCGGGGGCGGGAGAGGGTGCGGGAGCGGGT
>Ga0115567_10003537_pt1 | contig 15365 bp, 17 predicted proteins | sample COGITO_mtgs_1204_2_FD_88679 | JGI IMG/M metagenome (GOLD analysis project Ga0115567, IMG submission 88679) | Pelagic marine microbial communities from North Sea - COGITO_mtgs_120412 | ecosystem: Environmental > Aquatic > Marine > Epipelagic | place: Germany:Helgoland, sampling site Kabeltonne... | reverse complement strand
GCCTCCTCACTGCTAGCGCGACCCCGCGCACGGGCCCGGTGTGGGGCGGGGGCTTTTGCCCCGGCTCCCGCCGCCCTCGTGCGCGCGTCCTGTTAGTGGTGTGGGCCTGGGACCTAGTTCTTATCCGGCTTCACTGCTGTGGTCCCCCGGCCCCCGCCCGTCGCCAGTTTTTCGCTCTGCGGTTTGCGACTGTTTGGCATTAATAAACGTATCTATCTTTTTTGTTTGGCTTTGTTGTTTGGTACCCGGTCTGGTACGAGGTTATTTAATTAATACACCTCCGTTCTCATATGCTGGCCGGTCAGCCCAGCTGACGTAGTGACTTGTTGTTGCGCATCGAGGGCAGCTTTTCACATTTTTCTTACCGAACCGTTTCTCACTGAGCAGGAGGACGTCCAGAAGCGCCGCGCCCTCGAATTTATATTAGATTCAGCCACACCAGACACCTTTCTGCAGTCGGACAGTTGCACTAGAACGTGAGTTCGGATAAGTTCGCCGTAATTGCCAGTTGCAGGCCGAGTATTGCTCTCATGAATTTTTGTCTGGGGTTGTGCAATTCGGTGAGTGTGAACATGCGAGAAATTCATGCTACCCTCATGCAACTCGGTGACTCGGAGAAATGCGGCTTTCGCGAACTTCCGCCAGCAGGCATCTTCTAAGAATGCACTGTGAAATCTTTGTACAAGCAAGCCCCACGGACCCGCTTTTCCTGAGGAGTGCCTAGAGCAACGAGGCGAGCACGGAATCCGCATGGGCACTGACGAAATGTAGCGCCTGCGTGACGACGAGCCGTTTGCGCGCCTCCGCAACCCATCCCTCCACAGCCCGCCGCGTGTCCTTCGGGAGCCCTGCTAGCTCGTCCACAGCCTTGCCCACATCTCCAGCCATCACGTGGCACCGCGCGCGACGGAGAATAATCTGCTCACGGGTGGCACAGTGCCTATCAGTTCGCCATGTCTCGCGGTACAAAAGAGGCCTCTTCGTTTGCGGCCACTCAAGTATGGTTTCGGCAAAGCATGGGGCCGAGGCATGACTGGATGCGTGCCTCTCCGGAGGATCCTTCGGGAGCAGCCATGTCTTTGAAAGGCGTGTGGCCAATCGACGCGACACGCGCATATACCTCCCACGCGAGTCCCCTGCCCTCAGGGACAAGGAGCCTCACCCTCGCGGCAGCTGACGCCTGCAGTGTTGACGCAAGTCAGGTCCATACCCTGTCGGCTCGCCCGCCGCAAAAGCGGCCAGGTGTGCGCGTCTGGCCGGGGCGTGGCGAGGAGGGTGCGCACCGGTTCGAAGGAAGCAACGAGATCTTGTAACGCCGGGACGCCTCGGTGCATCGCCTCCTCTGGGATCGATGCGAGTGCCGCCTCGACGCACGCGTCATCTCCTGCAAGTGCCCGCAGTGCTGCGAAGCGTGGTGCGAGCGGCACGGAGGCGGAATCGAGAGCCTCACGTGCGGCACCAACTGCGGCGCGGAGGCGTTCCACCAACTTGGCCTGGCTCGATCGCGTGCAGTCCTCGGCCATTACCTTGTCCGCAGCCTGCAGCCGGAGGCGCAAATCTTCGACCGCCGCGATGCGCCCGTTCGCCTTCCACGCAAACGCGTCCGCCAGCTGCTCCCGGTCACGCTCCAACAACTGATCCATCACCAACGCCTGCCGAACTGCCGGCCCCAAAGTTGTCAGCAGGCCTGAAAATACTCGGCACAGGGTAGGCAGGGGTATGACGTTGCTGTGTAGGTTCATCCCTTCCGCTAGAAGGGCTAGTGGCACGGGCGAGATCCTCACCGCGGTCGATGCGGGCCACGAGCGCAGCATACTCCTCACCACGCTGGTTAACCAGGTCCTGCTCCTTGCACAATATCTCTGCATAGCGTGCCTGGCGATCTGCAAGTGCCTCCTTGGTTGCCCGGTTGATTTCTGCCACCTGAATATCGAGAAGCCGCTGAAGCTCCCGCTCTTGGGCCGCCAGCTGCGCCTGCATCGTCGCCATGTTTCGCTCCCGCGCCTCTCCCTCCGCATGCCGCACGGCTTCCCGCAATCGCAGAAGCTCCAAACGCGTGCGCGCCTCCAGTTCCCGCAGAAGCTCTGTGACACGCGCCTGCACCGCGGTGAGCTCTGCCCCTGGGCGCAATGCCGGCTCGTCTTCCGTGGGCAGCGCGTCTACGAGCGCCTGTCGTACACCCGCAGCGCCCCGCGAAACAAGGTGCGTAATGATCCGTTCTGCAGTCCCGCGTGCTTCCTCCTCAGACATGGCTTCGCGCAGAGCGTCGGCCGCACGCACCTCTTGAAAGATGACTCGCGGCGCCTCGACCCGCCGCGCACGTGCTTCCAATTTCTGGCGCGCTGCTATGTTTTCTGCTTGCAGCTCAGCAGCCTCATTCTCCAGGGCTGCGAGCTCTTGCGCCAGTTGCGCCTCGACTTCACTCCGCCGCACTTGCTCAGCTCTTTGTTCCGCGACCAGCCTTTCCTTGACAGCCTCGCCCGCCGCAGCGATCGCGGCTCGCTGCTTCTCTACCGCACTACGTGCATCCGCTAAAACATCCTCTTCGATGACTTTGTCGAGCCCGGGCGGAAGCGCAAGAGGATCACGGGGCAGCGGGGTATTGGCGCTGGCGGGCGCTACAGGAGTCGTCGTCGGTTGCGCGCCGGCGCCGGCTAGTCGGATCATTGTTGCAGCCGGAGGCAGCGCGTCTTCCATGGTTTTGCGGAAACCCTCAGGGTCGACACGAAATTTCGCAGCGAGGCCTATGACGGGAGTGATTACCACTGCGGCGCCGAGTGCCCAGATCATGGTGTCCTTCTGTTCCCTCGAACGATTGTAGCGGAACCCCTTTCCCCTTTGTCTTTCTGCATCCTTCGCCTTCTCGGTTTCAGTCTCAGCCTCGGTTTCTGGCTTTTGTGGAACTGGCGGCAGTTTTGGAGCACGTGCTGTGACGCCCTGTTCGACGCTGCCGACGGCCAAATCCCGCCCCTGCACCCCCGGTGAACCCCACGCGCCTTTCCAGGCGGCATGCAACCTTGCTGGCTGGGGCAAACGGAGCGCCCCAAGGCCCATGGCTCTTAGGGCGATCTTCTTACAGTAATATCTGTTCATGGTACTGCACTTTGTAGGCAGAATCCTTGCGCCCCGACGGGGAGAAGATACGGAGGGGCTCCCACGAAGATGCTCTTCGCGAGGCAGTTTTAGAGGTCGAGTTTAGGCCGTGTAGGCTGGCTCGGCGAGCGAACGTGTGTTGAGGAAACCTATTCTTAAAAACTTGTACATTTTCAATTCCTTTTTAATTAACAAATCTCGACACTCACAAGGAGGTGAGACACAGCAGTTCTGAAAGGATCGGTAACAGGACAAACGCAACTCGAGGCAGTCTCTCCTGACCCGCCGCCCCCCGTTCTGGGCAATCCGCAGCAAAGCCGTGGCACTGTTTACCGCTGCGAACAACGTAGTTGTGACTTCAGTATGTCGTCGCGAGGCTTCTCCGTCGCTCAGCGGCTCGCTCTGGTGGCGGGTCTTCTCCTCGTTCTGTCTCCGTCAGAGGTGGAGCTCAGGGAGGCAGGCGGGCGCCCCGGGATGCGAGGACGACCGATCGAAAGGGGAGCACGTGCACTGGCACTCCGTAGAGGCTACCCCGACAAGATGCAGCGGAAAAAGCCCCGAGCGCGAAAGCCTGTGAAGTTCAACGCAGTTCCTCTCTTCGTCATGCTCCCGCTCGACACCGTTTCACCGCTCACGGGACGTCTCTCTGACCCAGTTGAATTGAAAGAGAGCCTGCTTGAGCTGAAGCGAGCCGGATGTAAGGGTGTGATGGGTGACGTTTGGTGGGGCATTGTCGAGGCTGAAGGCCCCAGGGAGTACGACTGGACGGGCTACAGGCAGCTCATCGAGATCGTCGCATCAGTTGGTCTGCAGTTTCAGGCTGTGATGTCCTTCCATCAGTGCGGTGGTAATGTCGGAGATGCCTGCAATATCCCTCTGCCCAAGGTCTTCCCCCTCTGATGATCTCAAGCTGAGCGTATTTCACGGTCGGCAACAATCCTGTGGCAGCTGCAACAGGGCAGTGTCTGCCGCAGTGCGTGCCGTACCATTTGCTAAATTCGCCATTTGAAACATGCTCCTTTTACAGTGGGTACTAGAAGTAGGGGACACGAACGAAGATGTATTCTACACGGATTCAAATCTGTACCGCAATCGCGAGTACCTGTCGCTTGGCGTTGACCTCGAGCCAATTTTTGGCGGACGTACTCCTGTGGACATGTGAGCAGCACCGCACTGCGCCCGCGCTCGAACAACAGACCCATGGTTTTTACAGAACTCATTACCTCCTCATAACGCGACAGGTATGAGGACTTCATGAAGGCATTCGTGGAGCACTTCCAGGATTACATCCCGCATATCATAGTCGAGGCTCAGATTGGACTGGGGCCAGCTGGAGAGCTGCGTTACCCGTCCTATCCGCTCGTACATGTGAGTTTTTTCGCGCCCATAAGCTACAGTCGAGAACATGTTGCCTTTATAGGTAGTCGGCATTGGGCTTCGTTGCTGACAGCAATTGCTCGCAGTGGCACTTTCCCGGCGTCGGGCAGTTTCAGTGCTACGACCGCTACATGCGGCGTGACCTAGTGAGAGCGGCTCAAAAGGCAAAAAAGGAGGAGCTTGGGCTGGTTTGGCCACCACAGGCTGACGAGGTCGGTAACTACAACTACTCTGGGGAGCATACTGCGTTCTTCTGTGATACCGGCCTCTGGCAGACCGACGACGGCGCCTGGTTCCTCAAGTGGTATTCCGACGCGTTAATCTCTCACGGCGATCGCGTGCTGAGCCGTGCTGTCCGTGCCTTTAAGGGGACAGGGATGGTGCTTGCAGCCAAAGTTGCTGGGATTCATTGGGGAAGCAGGACGCGTGCGCACGGCCCTGAGCTCACGGCTGGGTACTACAACACAGCAAAGCGCGATGGCTATCTCCCAATCGCGCGCATGTTCTCACGGCACAAAGTTATGCTGGACTTTACTTGCTTGGAGATGAAGAACGATGACCTCCCCGACTGGGCGCACAGCGCTCCGGAGGACTTGGTGGTGCAGGTTCAGAAGGCAGCACAGTCAGCTGGTTGCGGTTTTGCAGGGGAGAACGCGCTGCCGCGCTTCGACCGGCGGGCCTTCGGACAGATGCTTGTGGCGCTGACACGGCCTGGTCTTAAGCCCGCAGCGTTTACTTACTTGCGTCTTGGGGACGCGCTCCTCGACGGTGGAAAGGACTGGTTTCAATTTGCTCGTTTCGCTGCCGAGATGCGTCTCGGGCGCGTTCTTGACGCGTGGTCTGTCACGCCCTCGGCGCGCCATAGCCGACGGCCATTTGTTGAAGAGCATCTTCACGTGGTTAGTCACGAAGAAGTTGCAAAGCTGCAGTCCTTTGGGGGTGTTTTCCTCGGGAAAAAGGCCAAGGACCAGCCGCAGCCAGCTATGGAGGGCGAGGACGAGCCGGTGCCCTTCCAGCCAACTCTCCAACGAGGCGTACAGGCAGGCGCGCCTGCGGGCTGGAATGGGCGGCAACCTCAGAGCGGCAATACACTTCGCTTTCCATTTTTCAGCTCTGGACAAGAGGAGGATCCTCCGAATGACGCTCCTGCGGAGCAGCAAGAGGCAGTTTCACCCGGTCAGCGAGCGGTATCCGTGGTCAAGAAGCCTGTTCCTGCCTCACCCGCTGACGAGAAATCCCATTTTAACGGCATCCAGACAGTACTTCCGAATGGTCTCATCCAGTTTGCCATTTAGTGCGCTCAGGCGATGAGGACCATGAGCGGGATTGCGCGAGAGAGAGGAGTGTTGTGTTTCTTGTTGCGATTGAAAAGAACAGGCGTGCGAGTTGAGGGCAGGGGTGCACACAGCAGAAAGAAAGGCACTGATTTGCACGCTCGCAAGCAGCTTCAGCGATCCCGATTTTGTTTACCTCAACAACCTCATATCCTAAATCTGTGAACCGCCCAAACCGAGACGCGGAAAGTACTCGCGGAATCGGTCTAACGCTGAGCCGCCAGTGATCCGGTGGATCCGAGCAAGGCTTTCACCCTCCTCCCCGCAGATGTGGGAAAACCCCATATTTTCTCCGTCGTGAAATGCCACGATTGCGCGAGTCACTCCTGTGTAGAGCAGCAGCACTGAACTGATTGCGATTGCCATAGCAAGCGCCCCTACCAAAATCCACGTTTTCCTCGTTTTGCGAATGATATAGCCCAGGAAAAGGTTGCCGATCGCACCTCCCAGCAGCCCGACAGATCCAAACACAAGGGCATAGTCGGGGAGCAGGCGCCCGAGAAGGTAGTACTGGAAGGTCGTCGACGACGCTGTGAAGAGGACCATGAAGGCCGACGACGCAACTGCAACCTGTGGGTTCATTCCAAATTGAAGAAGAAGCGGGCCGACCAGAGTCCCGGCTGCAATTCCTAGCGACCCTGCACATGCCCCGCATATAATTCCCATTCCCGAATAAAAGCGAACTGACGAAGCACGCCAGTGAACATCTCCATCCGCAAAGCGATAGCCACAAGCCACCTTGCGCTCGTAACGTTTTTGGAGTTCCCAGCCGTTGTACCATGACATGAGTATCACAATGGGAAGTGGTACCAGCCAAAAAACATAAAATCCCAGACTTCCACAATGAAAGAAGCTCGTGTCCTTGCCCCCCCCTTTCAACATCTCGCAAACGGCTACGATAACCCAGGCTCCAAGCACCACACCCAGCGCCTTGAAATTGTGGCGCGATTCTTCTTCGAGTATGGCTGCTAGCTCCGGGTCCATCCCTACGGTCAAATCGAAAGAGTAGTGTTGCGCGGGTGGCGCCCTTGACCCCTTGCCGAGAAGAGATTGGTTCTCCGTTCCCTCTGCATTCTCTTCCTTGTAGAGTTTGAACGTTTTGGAGAAAGAGGAGGTCATGCTCCACGTTAGAGCCAAGAAAAGACCAAGTGTGATCAGCCTGCGGACAGCGCAGTTGTGAGACTCAACACATGGGCCATCCTGCAAGTGGTACACTCGACGCTCGGCGGTGGTTGGGGCACAGCATGGTCACGCATACATACCAAGAGGGAGAGACAGCGTTGAAGAAAACACCAAGAACGGTGCCGATCAGCAGTGTTGGAATCATGGTCTCCAAGGCCTCATAGTCGAGCAGTGGGCGGTTTGCGAAAGGGTGTCGGTGTTGTAGATTCAGGAAGTTGTTCGTCAGTGCCCCTCCCACAATCGCAGCCTTCGATAAAGGTACCGCCGAATGCGGAGAGAAGGCACCGACAAACATGAAAAGTGGCACCAGAATACCCCCGCCTCCCGCCCCCGTAGGTGCCGTGAACACGATCGTGAACAGCGTGATGAGGATAAGCGCCACATCGGACACAGAAAACGGGAAGAACATTGGCTTGTGACGGCAGGACGTGTGCAATTCGTGTCCCGTTGCGTTGAAGCACTGCAACTCGGGACTGTGAAGCTGACACTCATCTGTAGAAACACATGGCTGGCACAGGCCCTCACGACACACAAGCGTCGAGATGCAGTTGTACATGAACTCGCAGCTTTCTCCCGGGCCACCCTGGTGGAGAGCCTGACCATGTGAGCCGACGAAATGCAATCTTCCGGCCGTTGAGTGAGTTCTCAGATTAACTGCGTCTGCACTTCTCATGTAGCCGGCTGGATCTTCACCCATAAGCTCTGAGGCGCCATACTGCGCCCGGACAGCTCCGTCTACGCAAGCAATCGCCAGTGTCGCTGCAATCACAGCATATGGTGCCCAGCGACGCTGCAGCAGAGTCGGCGAATCATCGACCACAGTTTCTTGCTGCTGTGAAACAGCAGAAGTGTGGTTTCTGCGCGGTCCTAAATGGCCGCGCAGTCGTGAGGTCGACATGGCTTGATCCCCTCCTTCTTGTCCCCTCAGAACACGGAGCAGTTGACTGAATCGTCATCTCAATTAGAGCTTTACACTGAATAGATCCGAATCCCAAGGGGCATGTCAGGGGAGCGCCGACCACTTGTAGACGGCGACGAGGAGCGCTTGAGGCCGATCAACAGATTTGCGATGCGCACATGGACCACTGTCGTCATTTGGCTTGCCGTGATAGCGCTCGTTGGTGTTATTCTGCAAAGGCAAGGGAACGGAAGAACTGTGCTAGATGACCAGGTCGAAGACCCGCTCAGCGACTTGGACAGCAGTGATTACGCGTGGCGGGGTCTTAATTCAGACAACTATGACCCTGTGTCCGAGAACATTCTTGCCACAGATGATGAGGCGTTTGATGTCCCCTTCACGTACACAACCCGCCCCTTGTCACGACCATGAGATCTTGGAGACCCACTGCTAGTGTGGACGCCGTTGCAAACCACGTATGCGTGTGAACGGCTTTCAAGCATTCCGCAACTCTGCATTTGCGAGCTGCAACATTGATTTCAGTTGTCATGCCATCTCTTTTGAGCCCTTCGTTAGCTTTTTCTGGGTCCTGCGGGTTGCCTCGATGGCAAGGAGAATTCTGACGAGAGAGGGATTGAGCAGGGGATATGCGCCAAAAAGCTTGCACTGGAAGAAACCGGCACCGCCGATTCACAACGTGTTCAATGAGTTGCCCAGCGGAAAGTTTTCTGAACCAAAGTCCATGGAGCTGCACGCGATCGCGGGCCCTCCTCCTCCGGCGGCCAATGTTGTCACAGACCTGCCGCTCGACTACTAGGATTTTCTTGAAAGAATGGCGACTGGTCTTGAAGGGATGGTGACTGTGGTAGAGAACGCATTTGCAGTGGAAAAGTAGAGATTCCTTCAACCGCGTCTCCTTGCTTGTCATGACCAAGGCGGTACCATTTATTTCTCACACACCTCACGCTCCACAGCAGCACTTTTTGATTGTTTTGAAAAACACAGACTGGCCGAAAGGGATGTAGCTTACAGCATACCTGCACATGTTGGACCAATAAGTCGCACCGGATCGGGGCTGGATATGATACAGTGCTTTTCAGCCGACTATACGAGTAAAACGGCTCTGATACCATGCCAGTGCCAACATCTGGAGGACCAAGCAGCACATGATCAGAACCACACGCTCCAGATGCGAAAGTGCCTGCAGTAAGACAAATTGACATCAGCCGGAAGAATAGAATACTGTTGAGATCATGCTGCATTTCGCAGGTATGCAGGAAACGCCGGCCTCGATGCAGCCTATCTTGCAGGACAATCATGACACACGGACGGGGAGGAAATGTAGTAGCAGTTACCGACGTGAAAGCAACCACCAGCGTTGCTACCATCATGGTGAGGTACACAGCACTTGGTACGGCTCGTCGGCTTCCAAAGAGATTTTTGCACTGCCGTACTGGACCAACCAAAAAACACATGCTTCCCATGGAGAGCAAGTTTCCCAACCTGCCAGAATTGTAACTCTCAGATATCTCTCTATGACAAATCCAGAACCCCAGCTTAGTTCCGTCGCCCCCTTCAAAAAGGGTCTGCTCACGTGAAACAGACAGCGAATGGCGTCGGATTCCCCAGCATCAATTCCGTAAGTCGTACGAGCGAGAAGCTAAAGAGAAAAAGAGTTCAGAAGATTCGCGACTCAGTAGTATGGATCATGCAGCGCTGATGCACTTGCAAAAGAATTCATCCAACGAACTCAAAAACGCGGGATATACCAGTTGAGGAAGAGCCCTGCACCAATACAGCCTGCAAGGCATCACACGTGTCATGATTCCGCAACGCATCACATGTTGCCCCACGTTGGGAATCCCAAGCATTTCGGTACGTCCAGTATATCGGGCCATCAGATACCTACAAAACCGATGATACGCTCTTCATACGTCAAGCTGAAGCACGTGTCTCCTGCCGCTGCTGCCTCTTCAATCTGAGCACCCCGCAAGATTGAAGGTCAGACAGAAGAGACCAAGACAAAGCATCGCATCAGATAAATGGACCCTGACAGCAAGCAATTTTGCCAGCAGAAAAGTAACGCAACGGGTTCACTGGTGCGAAGTCGGGGCAAGAGGTTGTGGAGCAAGCTCTGGACTCGAGCCATGACTGTGCGCGTCCTAAGACTCAAAAATGATCCGACTTCTTCTCCAGGGCGGGAACTTCTAGTCAAGTCAGGCTGGCTTGGCAACCTGTTCCCTCAGGGTGGGTTGCCGTTGATCCCGGCCCAGAAGCGAGTCGAGTGCCTCCTTTGCATCGTCCATTCTTTCGGTGCCGCTTTGCCAGACCGCTGCGACCGCGTGGCACTCCCCAAGATTCTTCGGCCAAGAATATTCGATGATAGCTAGCTGCTTTACACCCAGCATTGTTGATCCGTTATGTACGATGCCGCAGCGTGGTAGAGTTGAAGCTGTCGTCGGGTGGGATACACGCGGTGGCTCAAGGAAAGTCTGGCCCACGCACAACTGGTTTGCAGGTCCATTCCCAAGCGAGCGGATACATGGGCGGGGACCTTGTGCTCGGGCTGACCCCTGAGAGCAACAGATGCCGACTTTGGACGCGGCAATGCAGCGCGTGCTGCTTCACTAGCTCTCCCAAAGCCGGCGGTTCGAGCATTCGGAAAGCCACATGAACGTCGAAACTTTGTGAAGCCGGACCTTATCGCGAAAGCTCCATTCAGTTGCCACGTGGGCAGTCAAACCCAACCACGGATGTGCAAGGTGATTCTTTGCCGACACAGCGCTGATAACAACCCTTGGCAACTGCTTTTCAGCATCCGCACTCAGACCTGGCGACGCGGTACAGGAGCATCGACCTGCAGATGTTGTGAAACAAGAGAGAAAACAACGTGAAGGGGTGAAACACAAGGGCGGAAAAGAAAAGTGTGGGGCTATCTGGAGTGCATCTCCCGAGATGCTCTGGTGATGCCTCGCATCCTCGCCGTTTTGGTCGCGGTTTTCTCTGATCTAGATAGTCCTATTCGATTGGCAGGATGCTTGGGAGTCACGAGACTAGGAACCGCCTGCCGCATGGAGAGGTTGGGAGCGTGAGACCTGTGTATAACTCCGCCGGTAATGGAATCCTTTGGCTCAAGCCTTTGTCTGGTCCTCCTGTCACAAACGTATGTATTTGCTTCAGGCTGAGTCCCCCTCGTGTTGCGCCCAGGATGCGCAGTTTCCAAGGCGTCCCCGCTCGGAATCTCGCCCGCCGCGTACCGCATCAAACTAGAAGAAGGTGCGTGTGATGCATTGGAAGGATAATTTTGACTGCGTGCGCACATCGAATGGCGCGGCTAATCATCAACGCGACTGAAGTGATTTCTGTAAACAAGAAACGCACTCCATCAAAAGATTTGGGATCGCATGTAGTGCCAGCTGACGACAGGATCATCATATCACATCATGTCATCGCTCAAGGGACGCACGCACGCTACGCCGAAGGGAAAGGAAGGACGACCGCAAAGTGCGCCTGCGTCCCTCGGGCAAAGTGTGGTAGTGTCACACTGTTAGTGTGCGTTTGTCCTGCGAGAAGATTTCGTCTTTACTCGTGAAAGACGCGCCACGCACTCTCAGCAATATAATGCTTTGCTCACCAGCTGCTGTATCACTCAACGCATTCTGCAATTAGAATCACTCTACAAGCTGATTCTGGCAGCGGATACACGACTGGATATCGCACATAGAGGATCCGGGGTCAGCAACGCGCTCGAAATTTGTCGGACACGCAGATCTCCTCATAGAAAGGAGAATGGATCGCTAGCATCCTTCAGACCGAGTTTTTGCTGCGTCTGCGCCGATACCTGTGGTGGAGGTTGTCCTCCTGACATACTCATACCACCCATGCCACCCATGCTCGCGGCCCCCATGCTTATACCGCCGCTCCCTAAGCCACCCATCTGGTTTCCCGCCGAAAGGCCCATTCCTCCCATTTGGTTTTGGTTTCCCCCGATGCCGCCAAAGCCACCCAACCCCCCCACCTGGCCGCCGCCCATGGCCATGCCTCCCATGCCTCCTCCCATGCCTCCTCCCATGCCTCCTCCCATGCCTCCCCCAATGCCCATGCCGCCCATGCCCATGCCGCCCATCTGGCTACCACTCATGCCACCCATTCCCATGCCGCCCATTTGATTTCCGCCCATGCCGCCCATGTTGCCCACACCGCCCATATTTCCAACGAGCCCCTGGTTGCTCTGCATAGAGCGCATAGGGCCTGGCACCGGGTGCCGCAAGTGAGCCAACACCAAGAGAGAAGCTTTCTATGGACGCTTTTCAAGAACCCTGACTGACGAAGAAGGCGTGAAAAGGGGAAGTACCACTGCTCGGAGCTGGCGGAACGCTGTTTCCAGTGAGCGAGAGATTATCAAGATTGACCAGCGAATCCATCGCATTCTTGGCATTGACAGGCTTGCTGGAAGCCGCTTGCATACCCAGCCCAGTCCCGCCACTCATGCTCACCCCACTGGTTCGGTTCGCAGGAGCCGCGCCACTGAAGTCCCCGAAATCGCCCCCAAAGCCACCTCCGGCACCACCACCACCACCACCACCAGATGACGAAGACGGCGGCCCAAAAACATCGGCTAGCAGGTCGACCGCGGGAGCATTCGTTGAAGGTGCAGCAGATTTCGTCAAAGGCGCACCGAAGGGGTCTGTCCCGAAGGTGCCGAAGTCGTCCGACTCTGCCGCCTTGCTTCCACTTCCTCCGTCTCCGAAGGGGTCAGGACCAAAGTCAGCCCAGTTGTCTGCAGCAGAGGGGATAGTTGCTACTGTGATCGCTGCAGGAGCTGTGTTGAAGTCCAGAAGGGAGCCCTGTGCGGCCCCTCCGCTTGATGCACCAGACGTAACTTCGCCTACAGGCTTGATGTTGACCTTCAGCGTAGCCGTTTTGGCAGCAGGCGTATCATCACCCCATTCATCCTCATCCTCTATGTTCTTCTGTCGCTCTTCCAACTTGGATCCGAATCTGATTCAGGTCAAGTTAGGAGTGGGTATTTTTTCTGGGTCTTGCCGAGCTAGATGGTCGCTGGAATGCGGCTCGCAGGGCAGGACTTCTTGATACCGTGAATCATCGAACGACTCTTTCGACTCATCCTTCCTTCGCGAGGATCGATCCCAGTCGCGGTCATCGTCCCGGAAGCCGCCGGAGTTGCCAGAGCGGTAGTCCTCTGAGCTGAATCCTCCCGAGGAATTATTGTGAAAACGGTCGCGCGCACGCCGAGCCTGCGACCGGATGATACAATGTCCATGACAAAGTCAGAAAGGCAGTACTCAATCACGCATAGTCTTGTACCCTCGCAGATTAGGATTTTTACGAGGTTGATTGTCAGGCCAGGACCTTCTCACGTTCCTCAGAGAGGCGATCTGCGGAGGAGAGGAGCTCCACCAGCTGCTTTGATTTTTCTCGAACATTGATGCCCTGATCCTTTCCAGTGTCTGGCTCAACATAGTCGAACCTGAAATACGAATAGAGCGCGGTATCAGGAGTGCCTGCAGTTGGAACGCAAGGGTACTCCAGATCGGAACCCACTTGCAGGCAATGTACACAACAGGATGCCAGCAATCTGAAAATTGAACAAACCGGCGGAGAGAATCGAATCGATCGATTGAATCACGGCAATCCTCAACAAAACGCTTGGAACCGTTCTTGATGCAGTAGTCTAGCACGTTGAGAGCCTTGTACACCTAAGGTGATAAATCAGCTTCAGCCGTAAGAAATTACGGATGGCCTTTTGCCAGCGATTTCTCAGTTCAACTCCACAGGGACCAACATAATGGTCCTAACTGCACCAGAATTACAAGGCTAGAACGCAGGACATCAATAACGGCATGGAATTGGCAATGAGAAGTGAAAGGACCTTGCGCCAATTGCTACTCGGCTCCTTGAGACGTTCGTACAGTACCTGGAAGATGATCATGCGCTGCTGGCTGTCGGCAGTAGCTGTGGCAATCTCATGTAGCACTGTTCCGGAAGGACCCCACGCCTCGCTGCCATCTCAACTCGTCGTCAGTGTGTTCCATAGGCCCAATGCCCCACCCCTCCAACCATGAGAACGGAGAATCCTTTTCCATCACGGCTGCGGCTGGGAAAGGGTAGGGGGTAGATGCCTTCCCGTTGCGTCACGGACCTTCGCCTCCATCTCGCTCATGTTCATAACCACAGCCCGCCTTCATCCCGCCCCGTACAATTAGCCACCCGAAGTGTCGACCAAACCAAGCCTGGCAACGGGTGTTGCGCCTCGCAGCGTGTGAGCTATGCTGGAATCGCGCTTACCCCTTTTTGAAAAGGTCCTTGCCCATGGAGAACGCCTTGTGTGCCTGTTGGGTCATTGTATGAGCAGCGCGCAGTTGGCCTTAACAAGATGGGCGGGTGAAATAGGGATCGGCATAAACAGACAGGGGAACACGGGTACAGAGACACAGAGGTACAGAGACACAGAGGTACAGAGACACAGAGGTACAGAGACAAAAATGGACAGTGACACAGAAGGACAGAGAGATAGAGAGATAAACACGGACTCTCGGCGGCTAGAGTCTTTGCGATGCTTCGAGACTGGACAAGTGGGACGTCACCATTCCATTGAGATCGTCTGTTCTGAATCCGTCCATCGTGTGCAGCGAAGCAGTCGACAAATCAACCTGCAAACAAGGTCGTGGGAAGGTCTGAGTATAACCATCCAAAAATTGTGCGTGACTAAGAATCGGCTGCCTCTCCCTCGCGCTGCATCGTTGCCCAAGAAGGATTGCACCTCACTGCCCCGTGGTCGCCGACACGGGCTCAAAATTCGAGCTAAAATGGGGGGTATTTTAACCGACGAAGTTCAATTAGGCAGGCTGGATGTCGCCCGACCCAGAAGTGAGCTCTACGCCAGGCAATCTAGAACCCGCAAGTAATACGATTGCCCCTGATACAGAGTATGTGCTTGGAGAAAGTGCGGCGCTCCAAGCTGAGATAGTGCCTGCCGAAAAGATCACCGAACGAAGTGCAACCGACAACGGAGATACGAGTTCGAGAACATCAGTGGACGAGGTTTCACCTGGTTTTGAATCGGCAGCTGAGCTTGAACACGGTGCCAACAACGTTGGTTCCGGTACACCGGGATCATCTCATTCTGTAAAAAATGTGAACTCAGCTGGTTCGCAGGTAGACACCTGCGATACGGGAGAGGTCTCCTCTCAAGTGAAAACGCCGGCTGACGAGTCTGGCGGCGGCACAAATGTGGATCACGCTGGTTCCAGGGACACGGTCGTGCCTAATCCTTGCGGAGGAAGCATCGACGCTCCAAGCACAAAGAATCATCCAGGGCTCAACATGGAAGAAGCCAGTGAAATCAAAGTTAACGTGCCTGATGCGTCCACTGCACCTGAAGGAGCACTGAACTCCGATCAGGACGATTCGCTGGTCAATGCGCCGAACGTTTCAGGAGAACATGACACGGGAGGGGG
>Ga0115567_10003535_pt1 | contig 15367 bp, 14 predicted proteins | sample COGITO_mtgs_1204_2_FD_88679 | JGI IMG/M metagenome (GOLD analysis project Ga0115567, IMG submission 88679) | Pelagic marine microbial communities from North Sea - COGITO_mtgs_120412 | ecosystem: Environmental > Aquatic > Marine > Epipelagic | place: Germany:Helgoland, sampling site Kabeltonne... | reverse complement strand
TGTTTAAACTCTTTTTTGCAAGGTCCGCACCAAGTTGCCCATACATCGACATAATATTTATCTCCTCTAAGTTTATCTAAAAGTTTTTCCATAGTTGAAATATTCTTTCCATCTATAAATTGAACGTCATTTGGCATCTCGTCAGAAATTTTTCGATAATAATTTTCGATAATTTTAATTTCAGGTTTAAGATATTTAGTATAGGGACTATTGGGATATGTTTCTTTAAAATCATTAAAAACTGTAATTAAACTTTTTTCAAAATGTTTTTGTTTTGAAGCATTCATGATAAAATTAGCAGATACTTTCTCTGCTATTTTAGGATTTTGAAATTTATTTATTAAGTTAAATTGAAACGGAATCCATTTATCGTTCTTATACCACTTTTGAATAGAATCTCGTGTAATTGAGCTCTCAGCTTGTAATTCATATAGAGGTTTATGAAGTAAAGTATTATCCGCATATTCTAGCCAAACACTAGTTTTATAGTCATTATCTAACGGATGATTTTCAAGAGTTTTATTGAATAATTCAATCAAATCTTTCTTAATTGGAATTTTTTGATACCCTTTTCCTAAAATTATCTGTTGCGTTCTTAAAGCATAGAAATAGTCTATTTCTGCTTTCAAAATTTCAGCAAATCTTTTTTCAATTTGAGTATTATCAATAAGGCTATTCAATTCGTTTAACTCAACATCTTTTTTTATTTTTATTTTTTGTGTGATTTGAAAGGAGGTAGTGTCAGATTGATATCTACTAGATTCATTTACATCAAAATAGGGTCTTTTGAATTCGTTTAGCATATTTAGTCCTGCCGCGTTTTTGCCTCCGAAAACAAAAGTTGAATCAATGTACGCAAGTTCAATTTTGGAATTTGGAAGTAGAATGGATTTTAATCGGTTTTCTCCAATTTTTATTATAATATATTCTGGGGTCTCTATTTCCTTTTTGAATAAAAATTCGTTTTTTTTATTTGGGTAAATAGTGTCATTTTTCATATCCCAGATATAAATATCTTCTAAAGGGTTACTGACTTCTATAAACTCTGTGTTATCTAAGTTTAGCGTGATTTCGGCATATTGTTTTTCTTCTTTTGTACAAGATGATAGAATTATAATACTTACTAAATAAAATATTTTTTTCATAAAGATTGGTTTTTCGATTGAGTGATTCAATTGTATGCTAACGGTTTCTTTGCTTTATCACCATTTGGAATACCAGGAATTACTTTCTATTAAAGGTAATAGTCATTGCAACATTTATTAATCATTTCTTATTGTAAAGGGGACAATAGTTAAAAATATGAAAAATTATGTAGATGTGGTCGGTATCAATGTGTCTAAATTAACAATAGATGCCCATATCCACCACAGAGGAGTACACCTAATTTTTTCTAATGCTCCCAAAGGATACGGCGCACTTTTGTCAGGGATAGAAAAACACCTAAAGGGACAATGCTATTTTTTCTGAAAAGCAAAGCTGAATTTAAATATAATGGAGCTGAAAGAAAAAATAATCGCGTTTCTGAAAAGAAAAACATAAATAATAAGCGACCGAAACATGTAGACTTAAAATGCTGTAAATAAATTAATTACGTAGGAATTAGTTAGAAAACAAATGTTTACAAACATTTATAAACGATAGTAAGTGCGTAAAGGTCGACTCGGATTTTTATGTCTTCCTATGTTTGCACTGTTGAGCCGATACAAAAAAATAAAAGCGGTTCAGTTCGATAAAAAAGTGGGAACGTCCCGCAAAATCTTAACTGTTTAATTATTAAAATTTAAAATTATGAATGCACTTAGAAACAAAGTACAGTTGATTGGTAGATTAGGTCAAGAACCAGAAATCGTAACCTTCGCAGATGGTAACAAAATGGCAAAATTCTCAATGGCTACAGACGATAGCTATAAAGATAAAGAAGGCCAGAAAGTAGAACGTGCCTACTGGCATAATGTAGTCGTAAAAGGAGGCCTCGTAAACGTAGTAGAAAACTATGTGACCAAAGGCCAGGAAATTGCCATAGAGGGCAAACTCACCAACCGCTCTTGGGATGACAAAGACGGCACTAAAAGATACATAACAGAGATACTTTGCAACGAGCTGTTGATGTTGAGTAAATAGGTGCCGGCCCTTCGGTACTATTTAAAAAGAGGCGCTTTCGAGCGCCTTTTTTTAAATCACTCAGGAACCTTTGCTTGTTAGATCCTATTAACAGTCCAACTCATATATGTTGAAGTTTTACCAGAACTGATCACGCCTACATCAAACCAAGAAATGGACAAAAAAAAAGAAAGAAGCTTTAATCTCAGGAACCTTTGATCGTTAGGTTTTATTACCAATTGAAATCAATAGTGATATGGCAAAGTCGTACGTGTATATTTTGTTGTGTGATGACGATAGCTATTACGTGGGCAGTACCAAAGATGTCGGGCTGCGGTTTTGGCAACATTGTAATAACAAAGGCGGAGATTATACATCTCAAAGATTACCAGTCCAACTCATAAACGTTGAAGTTTTCACAAGAATTGATCACGCCTATACTAGAGAACATCAAATCAAGAAATGGACAAGAAAAAAGAAAGAAGCTTTAATCTCAGGAAATATTCAAAACTTAAAAGCACTATCAAAAAAATGCTTCAAAAATATTTAATTTATAAGGCAATTTGATTGCCAGCAAATAGCAAGCACGAAGCGCGTATTTTTCTAAAGATCTATTTAATAATAAACCAAAGGTCTTAGCCATACCAAAAGTTTAATATTAAATCACAAGCAAAGGTTCCTGAGTGATCCTAATAAAATGCTACAAGCATTTTATTAGGATTGTACCGAAGGACCGGAAATAAAAGACCAAATTATATTTACCTTTACAAAGATGAATTCTACCATAAAAACGCAACAAACTACCATTCAAAACCTCCTTAAAACCCACTTTGGGTATGATACCTTCCGGCCCAACCAACAGGAAATTATACAACATGTCTTAGCGGGTAAAGATACCTTGGCGATCATGCCAACAGGTGGCGGAAAGTCATTGTGTTTTCAGTTGCCAGCACTCGCGCTGCAAGGGACCGCCATTGTTATTTCTCCGCTTATTGCTTTAATGAAAGATCAAGTGGATGCCCTTAAAGCCAATGGGATTAGAGCGGCCTTCTATAATAGCAGTCAGCCGGAGCAGGAACAGCAGGAAATTTTAGAAACGCTTATTACGGGTGGTTTAAAACTTATCTATGTAGCACCAGAAAGCTTGTGGTCGCTAATGAATTACCTCTCAAAGATCACCATTAATTTGATCGCGGTAGATGAGGCACATTGTATATCTTCCTGGGGTCATGATTTTAGGCCTGCCTACACGCAGCTTAATACGTTAAAGTCGAGTTTTCCGGGTGCACCCATTATAGCGCTCACCGCAACGGCAGATCGCGCGACGCAAGATGATATCGCCTATCAATTGGGGATTCCGAAGGCCAAAAAGTATATTTCGTCCTTTGATCGCCCTAATTTATTTTTGGATGTGCGACCGGGACAACAACGCATGCAACAGATATTTCAGTTTCTGAAATCACGGGAAGACGAAAGTGGAATTATTTATTGTTTAAGCCGAAAAAGCACCGAGACCCTTTCGGAAAAACTCAAAGCAAAAGGATATAAAACCGCTGCTTATCACGCGGGGCTTACTTCAGAAAAACGGAACCAGATACAAGAGGATTTTATCAATGATAGGGTTCCCATCATTGTCGCCACCATCGCTTTTGGAATGGGAATCGATAAAAGTAACGTACGCTGGGTGATCCATTACAATATGCCGAAGAATATCGAAGGGTATTACCAAGAAATAGGACGTAGCGGCCGTGATGGGCTACCGGCGCATGCATTGTTGTTTTACAGTTTTGCAGATGTGATCATGCTGCGCAAATTTGCGCAAGGTACAGAAACCGAAGCCTACCAACTGGCAAAGCTAGAACGCATGCAACAGTTTGCCGAAGCATTGAGCTGTCGCCGTAAAATGCTGCTCAATTATTTTGGCGAATTTATATACGAAGATTGTGGCAACTGCGATATCTGTAAAAATCCGCCTACGTATTTTGATGGTACGTTGCTGGTTCAAAAAGTATGTTCGGCCGTTGCCAGATTAAAAGAACAAGAACCGCTGGGCATGGTGCTGGACGTATTGCGCGGCTCGCAAAATGCGCAGGTGCTCGACAAAGGATATCAAAACATAAAAACCTATGGCGCTGCACACGATGTTTCTTGGAAAGACCTACAGCAGTACGTCATCCAGTTGCTCAACCTGGGAGTGCTTGAGATCTGGTTTCATGAAAAAGGAAGATTGCTCCTCACGCCTTTGGCAAAAAAGGTGTTGTTTGAAGGTCAAAAGATCAATCTTGCGACACTGATAGCGCAAGATGTTTCCACTACTGTTTCTGAAAAGACAGAAAGAACCAAGGGCAAAAGAGCTGAATTATTTGATAAACTGAAAACATTACGATCAAAAATAGCGACCGAAATGGGCGTGCCTGCCTATGTCGTTTTTAGTGATGCAAGTTTGCAGGATATGGAACATTACAAACCTAAAAATAAGCAAGAATTTTCAGAAATAAGTGGGGTGGGGCAAGCCAAACTCGAGAAATATGCAGATGCTTTCCTTAAAGTAATTGCAAAGCATAAAGATGGAAAGGAAAGTAAGTTACCTACCCACAAAAGGAGTCTTAAATTGTTTGAAGAAGGTTTGAGTGTTTCAGAAATTGCTGAAAAGAGAGGAATAACCTCCACCACCGTATATATGCACTTTTTGAAAATTCATCAAAATGGAGATCCGATTGATTTATATCAATTTATTAGCGAAGAAGAGATTTCAGAAATTCAAAAAGCCAAAAAAGAATTAGATAACCCGGAAGCTATCAAAACATACTACACTCATTTTGAAGAAAAGATCCCGTATTGGAAAATTAACTATGGGCTCGTTTTAGAGCCGTAAATATGTTGGCAGGTATGTTTTAAAATAAAGTGAGGTCACCACTAGGGCAACCTCACTCCAAACCAACTAAACATTAATTTTAAAAATTATTCTACAATCAATAAGTTGTCTGTAGCTGTTTTATTAAGGGGGCAGAAATAGACATACTCGCCTTTGGTTAGGGTTGTTGCCTTAGACTTTTCAATTTTACCCTCTTTTACAACCTGCGTTACATAGGCTGTTTTTATATGGTTTTCTGGGTTAGAAACATCTTTCCCTTTAGGTACCAATACAAAGCCAACATCTGTTCCGGCCTGCTTGTTTTCTATTTCAAAAACATAGGTACCTGGTTTTATGGTAAGTTCTTTTTGAGTGAACTCACCTGGTGTTTGTGATAAAGAAATGACCTCTACTTCAGCATCAGCCATTTTATCTTTCATCATCTTATCTTGGGCCTGTGTACTTAGGATACCTCCGAAAATTAACAATAATATAATACTTACTTTTTTCATCTTTTGTTTATTTAAAATTATTGAATTCTTTTTATGCTACTTCTAATGCCTTTGCCTCTGGAAAATCAATAGGTACATTAGTAGTACTGTGCAGGTAATTAGCAATTGTTTTATCGCCTACCAATGCAATGGTGTCTACCAAGTTGCCTTTCGTATAGCCTGCTTCAAAAAAGTTTTCTAAAATAGTAGGGTCTGTGTTTCCTCTATTTTCGGTCACGTTTTTTGCTAGTTTGGCCAAGGCTTCTAACTTTGTGTCAAAAGAAGCTTTACCACCTCGTAATTCTAATATTTGATCTTCAGTAAAGCCATTCATTTTTCCGATGGCAGTGTGGGCAGACAAGCAGTATTTGCAATTATTTACTTGACTTACTGCTAGGTTTACCACTTCTTTTTCTTTAGCGCTTAACGAAGTTTTTGCTCCAGAAAAGTTCATGTAATTCTGCAATGCGGTATCACTAAGTGCCATCGTGGCAAAAATGTTGGGTACAAATCCAAGCTTGTTATTAAGGTCATTAAAAATCCCTTGGTGTGTTTCGTTTACTTCTTCTTTTGTGGGTACATTAAATGTTTTCATATTTTTAGTTTTAATTGTTATTACTACTTTATTTTAAAATGTGTGGGCGTTCTGCATCACAATAATAATCGTGGATACTTCGGTCCCTACAATGGGTAGTCGCATTTATAACAGCAACAACCCTTTTCTTTCCTTGACGGAAAATTTCTATGAGATTAAAAATTGAGCGGTGTTTTAGGTTCATAATTTCTTTGTTTTATAAGTACACCACAAAGATGCCCATATACAAAGGATGTTACCATACCAAGTCTTCCCAGAGGCATATCAATTTTTCCCTAATCAATGTTTTATGTGGCTTATAGCCGCTATTGTAAGTAAAAAAACCTCTAGCATTCACTAGAGGTTTTTATAAACTGATATGTGCACGTTTGTTAAAAAACAATCGGTATAGCATCTAACCTTCCGTTAAAAGTAGCCTTTCTTGAAACTTCATATAAAGGCACAATAGAAGGGTCATTTTTAATGTGTCGTCTTAAAGCAGGTAATCGCTCTTGTAAAAATAATCGAAAACTCTTCACGTCTTCACTGCGATTAGCACCTTTTCTAAGCGTCTTTAAATAGTTTGTTTTAGGAATTGTAATTGCTCTTTGATTGGTTACAAAGATTAATTCATGCCCTTCTTCTTTGGCTTTCAAAATTTCTTTTCTGAACTTGATATTCGCTAGTGCGATTAGCTCATTGTGATAAGACTCAAAAGTATTTTCTAGTACAGTTTCTTCTTTTGTGCTATTGAGCAAGACGGTTTCAAGCGTATCTGAATACGTTTGTGCATGAGCCAAAGAGAAGCTTGAAAGCGTAACTATTAAAATACTGAGGTATAAGGATAAGGTCTTCATGATAGTGTTATTTTTACCGAAGCAATTTCGGGTGCTACTTTATTTTACACTACAAAGATGCGATGAAAATCAGGACGAAAGAATGAAGATACTGCCTTGTAGCTTGTCAATTCTTCCCTAAATAGTAATTTCAAGCTGCTTTTTAAATGCAGTAGGGGAAAGTCCCGTGTTTTTTTTAAACATCCGGCTTAGATGAGAGGCGTCCTCAAAACCCACTTCGTACGCAATTTCTTTAGCTGTTTTATCGGTATATGATAACTGCCTTTTTGCTTCTAGTATAATCCGGTCATGGATAATTTGCAAGGGACTTTTTCCTACTTTAGAAAAATTGTTGGACAATGTTTTAGGGGATTTAAATAGCTTTTCGGCATAAAAAGAGACACTGTGGTCTTCCTTAAAATGTGTTTCTACCAGCAGGTTGAACTTACGCAGCAAATCTACTTTGCTCTCATATATAGTAGCAATACCTTGATCCTTTTTTAAGAGCCTTGTTGTTTTAATGATATAGCGCGCCATGAGCATACGCAGCATTTCAGCTTGAATGGGATCATGATGCTCCATTTCATCTATAAAAACTTCGTGCAATATGTTATATTTTTTTTGCTCTTCAATTGGTAAATCAATGATAGGGATGTGCTCATTGCCAAAAAACAACAGGCCTGCACAGCTCACTTCTTTATCATGATCTTTAATGCAATAGAACTCACGGTTAAACTGGTAGACGATACTTTTTTCTAGCGTTACAACTTGTACAAATTGAATGGTTGTAAGTGCAATGATACTATGTGGACGGACTGTAACAGGCACACTGTCTATAATAAGAGATGCAGGTGTCGTAGTAGTCCTAATAAAAGTGAAAAGTTCCAATTGTTTCGACTCATCAAACTTTTCTAGCAAGGCTTCATCCCCTATTGTAAAAAGGGCATTGGTTGCAAATTCTGTGAAAGTTTTAGTCATGTTGAGAGCGCTAAAATATTTGAGTGTCTATATAGTCTATAAACGATACAGAAAATTACAAAACAAAATATAGAGTAACTTTAATCATGTTTATTTGCAATGGCTATCTTTTTAATGTAAAATGACCCCTAAATTCTTTAAAGTCTCCATTTTCCATATAGTTAACCCGAAACCAATAGTCAGTAGAGGGAAGCGGGTTGCCTTTGTAGATGCCATTCCACCCAGGGTCTTCAGGTCTCAATTCTTTCAATAGTTTTCCATAACGATCAAAAATATAAATCTTTGCTTGAGGTGAAATGTTTCCTAAATTTTTAATGTGCCAAGTGTCATTAAATCCATCTTGGTTTGGGGTAACAAAACGTGGATAATCTATTATCGCAAGTCCGGAGATTGTTCGAGTGCCACAGCCATTTTTATCTTGGACGCTAACTTTATGAATACCTGGTTGAACATCATGAAAAATATTTTCTGCTTGCCCACGACCATTATTAAGACTAAATGTATAATTACCATGGCCTTCAAAATTAACTTGAATGGAATGTGTTTCAGAAAAGGCGTTAGTTATGACTTCTGTTTCAATGTTAAAAGCAGCTGATGATAAGGTAACTACAGTGTTTTTACTACGATCACACCCTGTGATTTTATTTAGTACTGTCACAGAATAATTACCACTTTGCAATACAACAAGTTGAGGGTTGGTTTCTCCTATTATAGTTGTACCATCAAAATTCCAAACAAATTCATACAAAGAGGCTGACAAGCCAGTTTTTAAGACAGGGGGGGATTTTTCACCAAATTCTTCAGCCGTTGCGTTATTTTCCATGTCTACACACAGTCTATAGGTGTCCTCTAGGTTAAATTCAGGAAGTAAATTCACCTTTAAGATAATCTCATTAACATAAAAACAGTTTGTATTGTTATTGGTGATTCTGGCAAATAGTTTTTCTGGGTTTACAGTATTAGTATATAGAAATGGCACTGGCGAAACATTGGAATTTGCATTTTCAAGCGAATCATAGTAGGTGATATCAAAATCCATAGGATCGCCACCCTGTAAAATATCATTGATTAATGTAGTGTCCGTTAGATCGAATGTAGCAATACCATCATTCTCGTCAAAAGTGTCACATATTGTAAACCGAACTGGTTCAGGTGCTTCAGGTAATTGAATTTGAACTTCGTGCTCATTATTATTTTCATTATTCTCGTCAATAATTCCCATTCCTGTTCCGTTATCATCGACCACAACCTTTAATGAAAACGATCCTGAGATGTTGTCTGGTATCGCTATGGTTATGCTTCCATTTTCAAATTGATTGCTCGATAAAAAAGTTTGGGTTTGAGTCTGCGCAATTAATGAGTTGTTAATGTAAATAGCAATTGGCGTATTGGCAGATAACAATCCAAGTGTTCCTTGATTTGTTACCTTATAATCCATGATTAGATCTTGGCCACCGCAAAATGTTACGTCTAGGATTTCAACTATTGCATCTAAGTCAACCTCACTATGATAAGAAGCTACAATATTGTTTACCATCACAAAATCAGCACCCGAAGTAAGTGCAATTGCCGCACTGGTATCATTGGCATTAATAAAATCTTGAATACTAAATAAGTCCATGTCCATGTTATACAATTCATCACTACCAGTATAACTATTTGTGCTGTTAAAAGCGTTATCTGATGGATTTAATGGTGGATCACTAATCACATTTCCATTTACTAGAAGTTGCTCTGTGATACTAAGCCCACGATCCCCTTCCCAGGTGAGAAATCCTATTTTCGCATTTTGAGGGTCTGTGATAGATAGAAAGTCGAGTGTTATATCGAGTGGGCGATTATTATCCACAAACTGTAGTCCATCAAAAACAGAGACTTGTCTCTTTATTTGCAAGGATGGGTCTTCATAGATAACAACAACAGACCAGCCGCCAAAATTAGTTTGATTGTTACAATATAAGCTCACATCTATATCCAGCTCAGAAAAGGTATATTGGCCTGTTGTATTAGCAGAAATAATAGAAGTCACTTCAGCAAAGGCAGAAAAAAAAGGCAGGCCATTACTATTCACGTTAAAAGTACGATCTGGTGTTATCACAAATTCGTTCAGTTTAACTTCAAAATCACCTGGGCCAGAACCTGCCCAATAAAGATAGGCCGATCTCAATGTAAATTGGGGGTCTAGGGTGAAATCTGCACTTGATGAACTTAAAATATCACAAATATTATTTACAGAATTATCAGCAAGGTTTAACGTATTGCCAAAAGCAGTAAAATCAAATGTGCCATTAAATTGCTGAAACAAAGAGATATCTTGTTGAGAAAATATGGACGTTGGAAGTAAAAAAATTAATAAAAGAAAATGTTTTCTCATTGTGTTCAAGAACAAAAGTTAGATATTTAAATTAAAGGCGTCAAATATAAGTTTTAATTATGGTATCATCATGGCAGAAAGCAATTTTGAACTTTATGATGGTGTATCAAATTAGATTCAGTTTAAAATTTCGATAAAACTGTAAGAGAAAATGACAAAAATAATATAGAATACCTCAAACACGCTTTTTGTAAAATAAATTTGGAAGTAACCTCTTTAATATGCCATATTTGTGACCTAATGAAAACCAATAGCTTCCTTATATACCAAAAAGAACTGAATTTTCAGTGGGAATATCGTGCGAAAACAGATTCGAGGATACGGTATAGTGCGTTATGTAATTTTTTTTGAGCTGAAATACGCATCAAAATAGACAGATTTACTAGCGTCCAATACATAGGACGCTTTTTTTATGCCATTTTTTTAAAAATAATTTATTGAAAAGTAAAAAACACACATACAAGCAATTTGAACGGTAAGCAAAAGAGAGGCAGCACCTTGCAAAAAGTTTTAATACTCTGTAAATAACAGACAGGGAGAGAACACCCTAAAAACATTTTAAGAAACTGTAAATCAATAAATTATATTGAGAATAAATTTGTGTACTTTAAAAATACTTCACATATTTGCGCCGCAGTTTTGAGGAAAACAAAAGTGCACCAACAAAATATTAACTAAAATAAGAAGCCATGTTTTTACTACAAAGTAAACATTACCCAATAGGGTTAGATTGCCAAAAAGGGCACCCGCTTCGAGATTTTAAATAGAACAAATTCTTCTATGAGAAAATCCGAAGCAAACACAACTGTTTCGGATTTTTTTATGTCTTAAAACGACTTCCAAACATTCCGTTGCAGTTTTAAAAATAACTTAGGAGGTATTTCCTGAGATCACTATAAAATTTAAGAAAAATGGAATCAAATATAGCAAACCTATACGTATTTAAAGCCCTGGAAGCATACCCATGGGAATTGGCCAAAGCAGTAGAGTCATTAAACTACGCACTGTCATACGAACCAGAAAACGTGAGGGCGTTATGCCTTATGGCAAAAGTGCATAGCGAACAACTAGGCGATAATGAAGCGGCAAAAAATTTATACGAACGTGCATTGACCGTGAGACTCGATATCCCGCAGGTATATCCAGAGTACATCCAACTTTTATTGGAAAATGAAGATTTTACCGAAGCACAGAAGTTGATTGATTTTGCCGGTACGGTAAAAGGAATAGACAAAGGAGGAATCAAAGTTTTGCAAGCACAATTGTTTGAGATAAACGGCACTTTTGAAGCGGCAGAAAAGGTTTTGAAAGAAGCACAAGATTTAGGGTTGAATGCCGATTTTATCATTTTTGTTGATGGAGAATTGGAGCGCGTAACCAAAAAAAGGGAGCGCCAAAATCGAAATCAAAAAGAAGATTCGTTAAAAGAGGTCAAAGCAGAAACCGTTTCGAATAAATGGATGCACCGTTTAAACGGATTATTATAGTCGGAAATTTTGTCTTAAATCGCCGAAAAGATCGGTGAGATCTCAGTGACCGGTAACGGCGGTATGGTATCGCAGTTAAAAGAAATATTTGCTACTGGCAAATAGCCTTGACGGGAGGAGAAGCATCTAAGAATGAATGTTCTTGGGTGCTTTTTTTATACTGAAAATTCAAAAGCTTTCTTAAAGCTGCGTTATTTTATTTACATTAGTAAAACCAACAAAAAACTCATGTTAAATCGTTTATTTCAATCGTCTGGAAAACAATATGACGCGCTCAATGGGTTCTATCGCGCCTATAAAAAAACATTCTTGACCGAAACTGAAGACTTGAGGCTAGATCGTGATACACTGTTAGGGATTTATCAAGATTCTGTAGTTGCCACCTATCAAAAGTATGGTGCTAAAAGAATAAAAAGGAAAAATGCAGACCTTAAATCGTTCCTTTTTGGCGTTTGTTGGAGCAAAATTGAAGAAAAGTTAGGAAATACTTCTGTAGCCAAAAAAATGGCTGCACCTTATACAATCATTAAACTAGAAGACACCATTTTATCCGCAGAACAAAAAGAATTAGAAAAGCACTTTATTGCACTTTCTGAAAATGTTCAGCAAATTTTTAAACTCTATTATTATGAACACTTTTCTAACACTCAAATTGTAGCACAAACCAGCAATACAGATGTGAAAACGGTGGAAAGTTTGAGAAAGCGTGGATTAAAGCGTCTGCTGTCCCAGATTAAAAAGTAACTATGGAGCGGGAACTACAAGAACTTATAAGGAGCTATCTCATTAAAAGCTTAGATCCTTCAGAACAAAAGGCGTTTGAAAAAGCCCTGGAGGAAGACCCCGTACTACAGGAAGAGGTCGCGCTATTGTCCAACTTACAAGTCGTAATCAAAGAGCGGGAACGCCTTTCGTTAAAAAATAGATTACAAGCTGTAGAGCAACAAAAATCACAAAAAAAACCATTAGTAGTATTGCTTATTGCAGCATTTATACTTGTGATTGCACTACTTTCAACAGTACTGTTTTGGGAGGAAGAATTAGCACCCCAAGAATTGTATACAACTTATTTTGATGTGTATCCTAATAATTTACGCCCTACGGCCGCAGGCGATATATCTAAAGAAACACAACCTTTTTCAGATTACGAGCTTGGTAATTATGAAGATGCGGCAAATGGATTTCTTGTACTTATGGAAAATGGCGTACAGCCAGACCTGCAGTTTTACTATACCATGAGCATCTTAAATACAGGTAAAAGTGATGATGAAGCGATTATGCAATTAGCTACTTTAGAGGATAGAGATACCAAATACCTTCCACAAGTGCTCTGGTATTCTAGTTTATTATACCTCAAAAAAGAGGACTTGGAGAATGCGCGAATTCAGCTTAAAAAGCTATTAAACCATCCTGCATTATATAAAAACAGGGAAGCAGAACAATTACTAGAGAAACTCAATTAAAAGTAGACCGACTGCGCTATGCGATAGGTATTTGCATGTGCTTCAATAATTATCTTAATTTCGGGCGAATACCCGCCACCCATGCTCACCTGTACTGGAATGTTGCAGTCTTTGCAAGTTTGTAAAACAAAACGATCACGTTCTTTACAACCGTCAATCGTGCAGGACAATCGCCCCAACTTATCAGTTGCTAGAATGTCAACGCCACTTAGATAAAAAATAAAATCTGGTTTTTCAGTAGCTATTAACTTCGGAAGCGTTTCTTTTAAGATAGACAGATATTCCCTATCACCGCTACCATCCGGAACCGCAATGTCCAAATCGCTTTTTTCTTTCTTAAAAGGATAATTGCCCGCGCCATGCATAGAAAATGTAAAGACCGAAGGATCGTCTTTAAAAATCACCGCGGTTCCATTGCCTTGGTGCACGTCTAGGTCGACCATCAAAATTTTTTCAACAACGAAGTTGTCATCCCGAACTCGTTTCGGCATCTCTTGAGCCGTATTCCCGTAGGTACTTAACAAATATTTAGCTCCAATAGCTTGATCATTAAACAAACAAAACGCTTCCCCATGATCGGGATAGGCGTGATGCGTTCCACCAGCGATGTTCATGGCGATACCGTGTTTTAGCGAAAAATCACAGCACTCAATGGTTCCTTGGGTAATGATCTGTTCTCGTTCTACCAGTTTTTCTGAAAGCGGAAATCCTATTTTTCTTGCAGCACTGGCCTTTAGGGTCAGGTTTTTTAGACTGTCAATATAGGCTTTATCATGAACGGCAAGAATGTGTGCTTCTTCAGGGTAGCCAGAAGGCTCAAAAAAATTGTTTGCTACACAGGTGCCTTCATGCAATAATTGCGAATGGAGCAATTCATATTTGGACATGGGAAAACGATGCCCAAGCGGAAGGTTGTGTTTAAAAATAGGATGGTAGGCTATTTTGAGCACGGTTACATTTTTACCAAATGGAAATGTTCATCTTCTTTGTCATAATATCCAAAGTGAATGGCACCATCTATCTTTAAAACTGTTTCTGCGCTTATTTTAGGGTTTTCCTTTGAAAAACGCTCGATTTGGTCAAAAATATTCGGCGATACATCACCTTCTAAGTGTTTAAAGTTTTCATCAAATACCCCAGTAACTTGAACCGTCTTTGCGTTTTTGTATGCTCCATACGCTCCCGAAACACTGTTTAATGAAGCCATAATAATAGCCCCGCCTATGCCTCCTAACATGGCACCAATTATAACCGCATCGTTTGGGTTTGAAGCGATGGCACTTCCTAAGGTGATTTCATAACCGGCGCCATTTTTGAGAACAGAAATGCCTACTCTTTCTGTTGTAATTTTCCGTAAAAATTTTGTGGTCTTTTCTAGTTCCCTATAATCATCAAAATCACCTCCTCTTACAATAATGGGCGTGTTCTTAAAAGTAATGGGATCATCTCTAGTTATTTCAAATGAATTAATAACTTCCTGAGTTTCTATGTTTTTAATAGTAAAAGAAAGCCATTCTCGGTTGGCACAAAGTTGATAGATATTCTCATCATCAAGAAAGCTATTAGTTTCTATGCCTAAAGAAGACCCTTCAAATTGCGGTTTTGGAATCCGGTTTACCGTATAGCTTTTAGAGGTCAAATCTAATGCGAGTAGCTGCGTAAACTCCCGATAGGTATCTGAAGCAAGTATAATGTTATTTCCGCTCACATACAGCTTTGAAAGTGTCGAGGTAGTTAAAAGAGAGTTGGGGATCGTCGATTCTACTAAAGGAGTTTCACGCTTAATACCTTCACTCGACGAGTAGGAGACAAATTCGTCAAAAACAATAGCGCGTTCCTTGCGGTCAAGGAATGTGTTTTCAGGGAACTCAATTTCTGTTTTTTTATGTGATAAATCAGGGTTGAACTTGTAGATGTTTAGCCGCGATTTTCTGGGTACAGATGTAAGAATATAAAGGTGATTTTTTATAGATAAGGCGCTTATAAAGTTTTCTCGGGTGATCTTAAAATCTATTTCCTGTGAAAAACCAAGCTTCTCCTTAAAATCAAAAGTAAGAACACCATAGCTTCGGTTGTTTTCGGTATTCATAAAAATATTCAGTCTATCTTCTGTAATTTGATGACCGATAACCGCTTTAAACTTACTGGATAAATCTTCAGATTTAGCGTAGCCTACAAGTCTATGGGAAGCTTCATAATGATACGCA
>Ga0115567_10003534_pt1 | contig 15367 bp, 20 predicted proteins | sample COGITO_mtgs_1204_2_FD_88679 | JGI IMG/M metagenome (GOLD analysis project Ga0115567, IMG submission 88679) | Pelagic marine microbial communities from North Sea - COGITO_mtgs_120412 | ecosystem: Environmental > Aquatic > Marine > Epipelagic | place: Germany:Helgoland, sampling site Kabeltonne... | reverse complement strand
GGCCTGGTGGCCCTGCGCACGCGGCCGCCAGTGCGCCCAAGCCGCGGGTCGGGGTGGGGCGCAGGTGTCGAATGTGGCGGGCCACGCGGTGGTGACGTTCCGCAACGGCAAGAAGGTTGGGGGTTTAAAAATGATAGGTTATTAAACTCAAGTCATCTTGTCACCTGGTCCGCACAGGTTCCACGGGAGACCGGTTCGTGGCCAACTTTTACAAGGCGACTCACACACACAATCTCCACTCTAAGCGTAGCGCCTGGACGAGGCGCCTCTCGGGCCTCTGCCCAAGCAGAGCAGCGGAGCATACAAGCACCTAAACCCTAACTAGCACCATGAATAGCACCACATGATGTACTCACACAAAAATCAGGCGTATATCGGAAGCGCGGAGGGAGAACAGGACGCCAAACCCGCAGTCAGCATTGACGAGAGCTTAAGGGGCTCGCTCCACTTACCACGGGATCAACGAGTCCGAGAGTATGGGCCCGGCAAAATGCTCCTAGTGTGTCCGTCTCGCCCTCTCATTGGCCCCCCATTCGATTGTTCGCGGTGCCCGTATGGTCCATGGCTATATGTGTCGGCACGCATTCCGCGTGTGTCGTATCCCCCGTCCTGCACACTCTCAGCAACCACCCTCGCCCGGTCGTCGTACCGCCCATAACTGGTACTGCGATCCCTCCAATCGTACTTCCTGTGATCATAGAGAGAAGAACTGCTGCCGCGACCACCCTCATATTCGCCACCAACGTCGTATCCTCCTTGCCGCCGAAGTCTGTCTGCGTCTCCACCATTGCGGGCGGTAGGGGGCGCCCAAAACGTCCTCTCTCCTGCGCCCCTTCTCGAGTCTATCCATGCACCGTGTCTCGATTCCATAATGCCTGCATGCGACTGCTTGAATTCGCTTCCGCGGTGAGCCTTGGTCCAGGGCGGCGGCGCGGGAAAGTGCGTCGGCGGTGGTAGGCCATACTTGCGGTGTAGATCCTCCAGGAAAAGTCGATCCCAGATGCCAGGTTGCCGCGCAGCCGCAAACGAGGCCAGAGCGTCAGTGATTTGCAACCCGCAACGCTCAACCAAGTAGGTAACGATGAAGTAGCCTGCAGCGGGGGGTCTTCGTCAGCGCACAGGTGGGATAAAGAATGTCTTGGCATCGGGCACCCGTGCACTACCGAACCTCGGCAACAACTTCGGGGATGATGCCTGTTCGATTGATGCCATGCGTGCAGTGCACAACGATGGGTCGCTCTGGAAATCGCGCCCAGAGGGCATCGACTTCTCGCATGAATAATTCAAGGTGCTGCTGCGAAGGGCAAGTGTGACCGCCACCCTGCGTTAGAATTTTTAGATAGCGTGTACCACGAGCCTCGAATTGAGACTTTCCGTCGTAATACTTGTACGTGTACGTCAAATCAACAACCATTCCAACCTGTGAGTCCTCTCAACAGGTCAGCTCAAGTGCCAGCTATGCAGGGAGCGCAAAAATGTCACGAGCGGACCGACCTGCTGCCCCACCGCTTCTCCTTTGGCGAGGAGAAGTGCCGGCGAGAACTGATCTCCAGGAACGAGTGGCTCTGAACACAAGTCTGGGTCGCTGAACTTCTCTGAGAGCGGGACTTTAATAGGGATGAACCCGGCGCATCTCGGCCCGCGCCCGCCCCACCCGCCACCTCCGACAGGTACAACATCTCCGCATGATGCACACTCACGCCATCCTTCCGGCAATCTGATTTTCCCCCGCCCTTGCGCTCCACGGGGCGCCACGCAATTCTCGCCGTTTAGCCGAGTCTCCGCATTCCACTCTACTTTCCCGTCAGCGATGCTCGAAAACCTGTCCCGCGTCGACTCTGGACGAACGTCAACACCGATTTCATGCTCATTTGCGTCTTTCACTGTCGCGCTCGTAGCCACAGCAGCGCTGTCATGATGATTTTGGGAGTGTCCGTGCGGCCCGCCAATTTCCCCGCGGTCCCAATCTTTGCTGTTTCCGACCTCACTTGTCTCTGAATCCAGTCCACTCCCTTGCGGCGATCTGCAGCGCGTACCACCTGGTATGTGATCATTACGACTCGCTTGGACTTCATCCCGACTGCCTTCACAGACCCCTCCATCCGCTTCCATCTTTGGCCAGCCGTGGCGTCAAAATGAAGAAAATCCCGTCTCACACGCCCCGTTTGGATTCTGCTTGCAGACGCCTGTCGACGGGGGCCGGTCACCATCACCGACTCGAAGGCCGCGCAGGAGAAGCCACCAGCAGCGACTTTGGCTTAGCTATGCGGCGCGCAACTTTGTCCGTCGTATACCTCGGCGCGTGTATGGTCGTGGCGGCTGCCATGCATTCTGTTCCCACCAGCATCGCTGGTTCCATGCGGCTCCGCGGAGCGGGAGCAGAGATCAAGCGCATGACCTCACAGGATGTCATCGCGGTGTACTCGAAGAAAGACCGACTTCGTGAGACGCTGTCCGACTGGATGCGTCACAAGACTCTCGATGACCCTGCGATGGCCGAGCTCGAGCAGATCTTTCATGGCATCCAGTCGGCTTGCCGTTCGATCGCCGACATGGTCGGCAAGTCTGGGATTCAGGACATGACTGGCTTTGCAGGGACTGGTGAGAACGTGCAGGGCGAAGAACAGAAGAAACTTGACATCCTATCGAATGACGTCTTCAAGGACAAGCTCAAGAAGACTGGGTGCATTGCGTTTCTAGGCTCCGAAGAAGAGGACAAAGCAATCGCCCTGAAGGGCAAGGGAGACTACGTGGCGGTCTTTGATCCGCTTGATGGCTCCTCAAACATCGATGCTGCCATTTCTGTTGGCACGATTTTTGGAATCTACAAAGGTGCGCAGGGCAAGGATGAATTTCCTCTACAGTGTGGCAAAGAGCAGGTTGCAGCGGGGTATTGCATGTACTCTACGTGCACGATTCTTATGATCACAGTCGGCGACGGTGCTCACGGCTTCACGCTGGACTCTTCGACAGGCGAGTTTGTGCTGACTCATCCGGACGTGAAGATTCCCAAGCGCGGCAAGATCTACTCGACCAACCAAGGAAATGTGCCGTCTTGGCCTGCCGGGCTCAAGACATACTTTGAGAAGGTGTCCATGGGCGACGGCGAGTCGAAGGCGAAGTATTCGCTGCGCTATATCGGGTCAATGGTTGGCGACCTTCATCGGACTCTTCTGTATGGCGGTCTTTTCCTGTATCCTCAAGACGCAAAGAATCCAAACGGCAAGTTGCGCCTGCTTTACGAGGCGTCTCCAATGGCATTTCTCGTTGAACAGGCCGGTGGTTCGGCGCTTTTGGGCCCCGGTCAAACAATTATGGATGTGAAACCGTCAGAATTGCACCAGCGCGTGCCTATTTACATTGGCTCAAAGGAAGATGTCGAGGAGGTTACCAAATACCTCTAGTTGCGGTAAGGTCTGTCTGCCGCCTCTTGATGGCCTACGAACGCAAGCACTTGGCTCCAACCTCTCCACTGCAGCAAGCGGCGGGATCTGGGGAGGACTGCTCACCAAAGGGGGATTACTAACACTGTTTTCAATGAACGCGCGAGTCACAGCCTCCATTTCTAAGACATTTGTCCACGTATTCTTCGCAGATCAAGAACACCTTGGATGCCCGTTGCTTGCCGATAGCAATGCAGTACTCGATTACCCCTCCACGAATTTCTGGTGAATCCAGAAAATGCAAGCACATCATCCGATGCGAAACTCAGCGCAGTCGCTTGGCGCGACTGTGACCACCTCTTCTCGAGTAATCATCACCATCCCAGGCTTTCGGTAGCGCTGTGGCGGCTGGCGCAGGTGACGGCGCTCAGTGTACGAAACGTCCACACGTGTGTCGGCGCGAGCTTTCGAGTAGAATGCAGCAATGCGTGCTGCAAAAATGATGTCCTCTTTCGCCGCGCCTCCGCCTTTGTCGAGCCTTGGGAGCAACAGCACAACATGGCTACCCCCGATGCCACGAGCATGGAACCATAAATGGTGATCACGCGCCAGACCCCATGTCACCCTGTCATTTTGCCGCGAGGATTTGCCAGCAACAACCTCAAGTCCTGAAGGCGTCTGGAACCGCATGAAATCGGGCGCCTTGCCACGCCCACGCACCTTTATCTTGCTTTTTCCACGGCTCTCGGCCTTGTCTCGCGACACTTCCTGAGCCCTGCGCTGCAATCGCTCACCGTCGTCAGCCCTCCGCTTGAGAAGACCTCGACTCACGAGCGATTCTTCCAAGCTACGCAGCGCTTCAAGTGCTCCCGCAGGCCCGTCGCTTTGCGGCACGTTAGCAAGAGCCTCTTGCGCCTGGATGAGTTCGGTCAGCGCGTGCGAAGCCTCAACAAGAAGCTGCTCAGATGCAGCCTGTTGCCTGACCAACTTCTTGTAGCGTTTGAAGAGGCGTGCTGCATTATCCGCCACGCTCATCGTGGGATCGACTGTTATGCGCATCAACGGAACCTCCTCGTCCCCTTCTGATAGCGCGGCGTAGTCCGGAACCTCCACCTGTGATGCACCTGCCTTGACCAAATACTGGTTTGCGAGAAGCGCCTCTCCGTGTACCTTGAGAGTGTCGGCCGTACGAGCCTCTTCCAGCCGCTTCTTGAAGGACGCGATCTTGCTCCTTTGCGATCCCATTGCTCTTTCGACTTGCTGGAACAAACCTTCACGCGCATTACCAAATTCCCAATCCTGGTAGTAAGCACTAACACACGATGAGACCGATTCAAACGAGGGCTCGCCGTCTTCTGCAGCATTCTCGTCAAGTTCTTCCACGATCTCCACATTACTTTCTTCTGACCCTGGTGTGTTTCGGCCAGTGAGCGTGTGCTGGGACGGTAGAATACAAGCTGGCATCGCACCACTCGGACAGGACAGGGACCTGGAAGCATTTTTGTGACGTCCGCGCGTGGCCAGGGGACAACGCTGTACCCTTTTCGCGTGGCCAGCGGGCGAAAGTTTCCATCAGCCAATGCCCACAACCAACCCTTCCAGATACGCCAGAGAGAGGCAAGATCGGAGTCTGTCAATTGCCGAAGCGGTTCCGACCCAGGAATCCCTGCAGCATCAAGCATCTGCTTCGCGAAACGCGTCGGCACAGCTGCGTGAGGACATAGCTGGGAAATAGATAAATTCTTCGAGAAGCAGGTGTGCATGCGCGTGCCTTGCGTTGAGGAGGTCAGCAACCTGCTTGACGAGGGCTGGCGAGAGGCCTTGATACGCCTGGAGCAGTGCCTGTAAGATAGAGCCGGCGGGCGCGCCAGATTGTGCATGCGCGCCGCGAACCCGTGCTTCCCAATCGTCTTGGGACTCGAGCAGCGTCGGCTCAGCTGCGTCAGGAACGATACCCGTACTTTCTCTAGTGTCATCTCCGCCTTCATTTTGCCGTCCGGAAAGCAACACGGAAGCCATGCTTGGTTCAATATAGCGTCGCCCGATGCGCTGCCACACGTTGCCAGCTCGGTCGACAGGCGGCGCTGCTGTCACCACACGGTGATCTGTGCCTACCAAAACCAACCTTGCAGCCCCACTCTGCCCCATCAACTCATAGTATATGTGTGCCGTCACAACAGGCTCTACCTCAGCATCCTCTTCCAAGTGATCTCCTCGCGTCACCAGGTCCTCATCGATTGCGAACGAATCCTCGTCTGACGCCTCTTCGTCATCGTCCTGCATTGCAATCTCCCAGTCCCCCTCTCCTCCCGACCGTGGCTGCGCGACTCCATTGAGCGAAGGTGGATTGACTCCACGACTACTTCCATCTGACGAAAAGTCGAGACGAAGCACGCGAGAAAATCCCAAAACCTGTGCGCGAACAAGATGCAGTCCACCAAGCAGATCCTGCCCTGTCGTTGCCAACGAGCGGCGCGTTGTAGATGGCTCATCTCCGCCTGATGCGCCTTCATCAACAAGGCATACATGTGCGACCTTGCGATTCCAGCAAAATCGCAGCTGATTACTATCGTCTTCATCCCCCCCTTGAAGGAACAGGGTCATTTCCGTGCTTGCAGATTGAACCACGCCCGAGACCCGCTGCGGCAGAAGAGCCTGCAAAACAGCAGGTGAGTAACTACAGCCGGGTGATAGCCCCGTGGCGATTGCAAGATCTGTACCTGAATTTCAGAGGCGACAGCAGACAGAGTTGTGAAGTCCATATGCTGTAGTGGCGTTTTCACTTGCGGGGCCTGAATGCTCCCGAAGTCTGCAAAAGTACGCGCCATTCCGTCCCTCTGCATGCTAAGGCGCGCTACACCCAGATAATGACCCGGAAGCTGCGACCCAGTTAATGTGCGAGAGCATCTTTGTTTCTGGCAAAAATGCGCCCTTGCCATGCTCGAAAAGCTCTGCTTGGCTGCCCCGCCTACAGCACTCCTGGCTTGCGTAGACGACAGAACGAATCCTACGGCGGAGCTGGATGAGCCTGAGAGAGACACAGCCAGAAGCATTGCAAACTCTATAACCCGTTGTGTCATCCCCCGCCAGGGCGGGGAGACGCTTCCACCTCGCCTGGTGCGCCCCAGCGAGACAGGACGAATTCCCCCTTCTCACACGGCCCTGGAATGCTCATTTCAGCAGTTCCAAACGAGGGAGCGAGGAATAAAACCACGAGCAGGTTTCCCCTGCTTGGCGTGAGATGTCGCGCTCGATGAGGCGGTCCCAGATCCTCCTGGCTCTATCTTTTCTGGGATATGCCAGTGGTTTCTCTCCTCTGGCGCCTAGTGGCGTGACACCGCTTCCAGTTTCGCGTGTAGTTTCGGCGGGCTCAAGAGCAGGGGGCCATCCGGGGATGCGCCTCGCCCGACCAGCGCTACGCCCCTCGCTTCGCAAAGTCACCATGATTGGGGCGGACACCGCCTCGATCACGAAAGTTAAGATGCCTGCGTCCTGCAACAACGCCTGGGAAGTGCACAAGTTCGGGGGAGCGTCACTCGCTAACGCCGAGCTTTACAAGACCGTGGGCGACCTGCTCATTGAGGAATCGAAGGGGCGTGGCTCTGGGTGCATCCCGACCATGGCAGTCGTCTCGGCCATGGGTGGAATGACCGATCTACTGATCAGCGTTGTCAATGCTGCGCTGAAAGATATCAAGTCTGCCGAGGAAAACCTGAACGTTGCGGTCGATAGGCTAGTTGGGGTGCTCCAGCAGCTTGCGCCGAAGGAGATTACTGATCCTGTAGAGGCCGCAATCCGCCGCGACGCGCAGGACATCTTGAGTGTCGTTCAGTCGCTTCGCCTGATCAAGTCTGTCCCGGCTGAGATTCTTGAGGTTGTGTCGGGGATGGGCGAGGTCTGGTCTGCGCAGACGCTCCTTGCGTATCTCCAGACGACCGGCGTCAAGTGTGACTGGCTCGATGCTCGCGATGTCCTTATCGTCAAGGGAGGAGCCGCTGGTTTGGGCGAAAAAGGTGCGGCTTCGACAGGTGGCGTCAACCCGCTGTGGGATGCGACGTCGAGCCGGATGGACACCTGGTGGTCCGAGCGTAGCAAGCAGCAGGGCTTCGACTCCATCGACTACAAGAACGAAGCACCCATCGTCGTTGTGACTGGTTTTGTTGCAACGACTGACTCTGGTGTTCCTACTACGCTGAAGCGCTCCGGGTGCGTTTCTGTGGCACCTTCGGGGCGTTTTGAACCAGAATGTTGCGCAGTCCTTCCACTGCGATGCCTGACAACACATGTGCGGGGGGTAGCTCGGACTTTTCTGCTACAATTTTCGCGCGCGTAATGGGTGCTGCTCGCGTTACAATGTGGAAAAACACCGATGGCGTCTGTAAGTTCCACAATCCATTGATATGGACGGCGAACGGTTTTTGTTGCCCAGGGCGCTCATCTTACATATGGCGGATACCTGACGATTGAGATACTTACAGACACAGCGGACCCGCGCCGCGTTCCCGAGGCGTTCCCCATCATGTCCTTGAAGTATGACGAGGCAATGGAGCTTGCTTACTTTGGAGCACAGGTTTATCCTGGGACATCACATTCAAGAGCAGGCAGGATTTTGCCACTGCTGTTATATTGAATTTCGTGTGATCCCAGGTGCTTCACCCTTCGGCAATGCTGCCGTGCATCGACGATAACATCCCCGTCTACGTGCGAAACATCTTCAACCCTTCTTTTGCGGGCACTGTGATCCAAGGGCGCTCTCCCACCCTCGAGGATCGCGACTCAGGCAAGGCCGCTGCAGATCTTGCCGCATCGCAGGACGGAACTGTCCCAATCAAGGGGATCACTTCCATCGACAAGGTAAGCGGTTGTTCTCCCTTGGAGCCCTACCCGTCAGTATCTGAAGCTTTTGCTTACGCCAGGTGGCCGTCGTAAATCTTGAGGGTGCCTCGATCATCGGTATCCCAGGAGTTGCTTCGCGCTTCATGGGTGCCATGGCTTCCAGTGGCGTCAATGTGCTTATGATCACCCAGGCTTCCTCGGAGCATTCGCTCTGCGTCGCTGTCCCGGATAATCAGGGTGAGCTTGCACTTGCGGCAGTGAAACAGGCTTTTGAGCTTGAACTCGCGCGAGCCGACGTCAATTCTGTCTCATGCATGCGGGGCATGTCGATTGTCGCAATTATTGGCGAGGGCATGGCGTTCCGCAAGGGCGTTACAGCTACGTTCATGCGCGCCCTGGCCCAGGCGAACGTCAATGTGCGAGTGATCGCACAGGGATCGTCGGAGCGCCAGGTTGCTGTTGTGGTGAACGAAGAAGACGCAACACGGGCCCTGCGCTCGGTGCACCAAGCCTTCACCCTCTCCGGAACGTCTGCGAATGTTGGGCTCATCGGTTCCTCTGGAGTTGTGGGCAAGGAATTCATCAAAACACTCTCAGAACAGAAGAAAGATCTCAAGGACAAGTTGGACCTGGAGTTCAAGGTTGTTGCTGCAGGCTGTGACACCAAGATGTTCGTTGATGAAAAGTGCATCGGAGTGGAATGGGACAGTGTGGCAGAGAAAGTGTCAGACGGTGTTCCTATGGACCTTGAGGCATTCACTGCCGCAATGGAGGCTGATATTTCGCCGCAGCGAGTCATCGTTGACTGCACTGCCTCTTCGAGGGTGGCGTCTTTCTACCCTCGGTGGATCAAATCAGGCATCAACGTGGTTGGCGTGAACAAGTGCATGGGTGCTGCTCCGATGGAGGAGTACAAAGCTGTCCTGAAGGCCTCAAAGCGGGGCAGTGCAGAGTGGCAGTGGGCAGGTGCAATCGGCGCTGCTCTCCCGGTGGTGGTTACGCTGCGAGACCTTATCGAGACGGGTGATGAGATCAAGAAAATCGAGGGGACACTCTCGGGGAGCATGGCGGGAGTCATGTTCAACATTTGCACAGACGAAAACCCTGTCTCGTTTTCAGATGCGGTGAAGGGCGTGATGGATCAGGGCTACACAGAGTCAGACCCTCGCAATGACCTCTCCGGCCTCGACCTTGCTCGCAAGTTGCTGCACCTGGCACGGGAGCTGGGTATGGAGGTGGAACTGTCGGACGTGAAGATTGAGTCTATGGTTGATCCCGACATTGCCACCAAGGACTACGGTGGTTCACTTCTCAGAGACAAGGCAGCAAAAGAGGCCTTCCTGAAGGATCTCGCATCTTCTGATTCAAAGTGGGCAGAGCGCGTCAAGGCTGCCAAGGCTGAGGGTAAGGTGCTGCGCCACGTTGGAACAATCGACGTCACGGCTGGTACCGTGTCGGTTGACGTTCAGGCTGTCGACAACCGTCATCCGCTATTCCGTCTCAAGGCAGTCGAGAACCTTGTGTCCTACACCACCGCGCGCTACGACGTCAACCCTCTCATTGTCAAAGGCGCTGCAGCGGGCGCAAGCCTCACTGCCACGGGCCTTTTCGCTGAAATTCTCCGTCTCTCGAAGAGCTGGACGAATTAGGCGATTTACTCTGCGCTTGGTGGCTGCGAGCTGCGAGTAGCTGCGTTCTTAAACTTGATTAAGTTTGAGAGTACACAGTCAACAGATCCGACAGCATGCTTTGTAAGCCCCTTCCGCCCGATGGTTATAGCATCTGCTCTCGTGATGGTGTGAGAGACGCACTATCTTGAGAGAAGAATGTTCCATTCAAGTGAACTATCAAACTCGCCCTGCACTTCGTCTCAAAAAAGAGTGGTCAAACAACACAAAGTGGCTGGAGACACCGAAGTGGCTGGAGAGGCTTTCTTTACGAAAGTCTCTCCGGCCACTTTTGAATAGTGAATAATATGTACCATCAACAGTTCATGACAGTACGATGTGGACTTGGACACAATTCTCCGGTACACTTGTGCGCTCCAAATCAACACTTGGCGCCCCTTCCCGAATTCCATTCTCCGCGTGCGGCCATCTCTTCTGCGTGCTACTTTTTTTCCCCCTGTCTGGCGGCTAGGTCTACGCACGGCAAGGGGGCTCCGCTCGGTGGCTCTCACAGGTTGCAGGTGAACCGGCCTAGGCGGCCCCGCAGCACCTTTTGACAGGCCTTGGTTTCAGCATGGCGTCGGCCATCACCAAGAACCCATTCGCGGCCCTCAACGAGGACGACGACGAGCCGACCGCGGCCCCTTCGGGCGCCGTGCCGCAGAAGGACAACCGCCACGCCACGGGGCCGGCCAAGAAGGACCATGCCACGAAGGACGAGGCCAAGTCCAAGGCCGCCAGCAGTGGTGCCGGTGGCCGCGCGCCCCGTCGCGAGCACGACCGCCGTGATGCCTCGGGCCGCGGAAACCGCACTGACAAGAAGGGCGGCAATGGTAAGGGCAACTGGGGCAGGGAGGACGACGTTCGCACTCCCCAGAAGGAGCTGACCGAAGAGGAGCAGGCAGCCCTTGATGCCGCTGCCGAAAAGGCCGAGGAGGAGCGGAAGAAGGAGGCCGCTCAGAAGACCCTTGCGGAGTACCTCAAGTCGAAGGAAGGCGCCGACGAGCTTGCTGCGAAGGAGGGCCGCAAGGCGGACGCCATCGACATGAAGGGCCTCAAAGTCAAGGAGGATGAAGAGCTTGACGACCTCATGGGTCTTGCCAGTGGCAAGGCCTCGAAGGGCAAGAAGGCGAGCACGGGCCGCAAAGGGCAGGCTGTGGAGGACCTGGGGTTCACGACTGCTGCTCCCGCCCCTGCGTACGAGGAGCGGGGTTCGGGCGGCGGCCGTGGCGGCGGCCGTGGCGGCGGCCGTGGGGGAGGCCGCGGCGGAGGCCGCGGGGGAGGCCGCGGGGGCGAGCGCAGCGGGCCTGCGCCCAACCTCGGCGACAGCTCGGCTTTCCCCACGCTGGGCTAAGCAGCAAGGCCAGGATTACGTGCCGCTACGGGCACGAGGGATGGCACGTGGCATCTACATGCACCTTGCGATGCTGTCAGTGAGGCTCAGGCCAAGCTCGCAGCTAGCTGGACAAGGGTGCATCGTTCACTGCCTCGAGAAACATCAGGTTTTAGTGTGCCGGTGACGCACGTGTGAGAGGGATGCAGAGAGAGTGGTCAGAGATCCCTCGTGCCGAGAGCAGCCCAGGACGCGCCTTCGCTTCAAAAGTAAGCGGAGAGCAGTATGCTGGCGCATGGGGCGGGGCAGGAGGAAATTTTGGTTCGACTTCTTCGTCATCGAGCAGGAGAGGCATTTGGACGAAAGAGCGAAAGGTGTGTAGGTGCGGGCAGGATTCGCCCGCTCCTTGCACTTGGGGCTACGCACGCATTTTATGGGCCAACTGTAGGTTTCCGGATGGTAAAGGAAGCGAGCGCTTATCAGAAGCAAAGACAGCCGTGTCCGCAGCACGTGGCACACACCGCAGCACGGGAACACACAGCAGCACGATGTTGACCCGCATCATCTCGATCGATCGAGACACACAGATCCCTGTGGAAGCACTCAAGCACGCCATAACAGCCCGAAGGAAGAACTACAGATCCACTCGAGGCTCCAAAGCAAGCCACGAGTCGATGGCCGCCAGAGCGTTGCTGAGCAGCTCTTTGGCAGCCTTCACGTCCTTCTTCTTTCCTGCCTTGTCCAGCTGCGAGAGCGCTTTGTTTAGCTCCTTATTTTTCCCTTCTGCCGTTGCTTTGTCGAAGTCTAGCTTCAGCTTACGAACACGCCCTTGCACTTGGTCCATTCCATCCTGCACATTGTCGGGCAACTCGGCTTTGAGAACAGAAGAGGTCACAAGTTTTACACATGTCCAAGTGGCTTTGCAACCGGTGCATTGCCCCCTAACCCGGCGAAACTCACCTTCCGAATGCCCGTGTCGTAGAGACGAGCCATTCGGCGCAAATCGTCCCAGGCGAGTTGCTGTTCTTCCGCGCCCTCGGCTGAAGCTTTTGCGACGGCCTCAGTCATCTCACGCTCCTGGCAATGAACCGCTCTTCAGCTCGTCTCTCCAGTATGTGTCTTAAGCAAAGAACGCACCGATCAACAACAAACAAATCTACTTTGTATGACAATCCGATTTTTTCCTGCGCTAGTTGGCCACTTACCAGGTCGACTCTTCCCTTCTTGATTTGCGCAAATTGGCCTGGACCAGTTGGGGTTCAGTTCAACAACTCATCGCGACCGACAGAAAACGGACCCACTGCCAGCACGCCAATAATCGAAGGTCCTGGACCTTGCAGAATTAGCAGCTCGCCGCGCTGAGACTTTTTCCGCTCGGCATCTTGCGCAGCTTGCATTTCCTTGGCCCGCTCCCGCTCCTGCCAAAACAAGGCTGTTTAATGGAACTGACACTCCGCGTAGACGCAAATCACAGCGCCGTTGAAAAACCTCCTGGGTGTTTAGAAACACAATTGAGTTCGCAGCCCGGGGTTTCCCGCCAGTATCTACCTCTTCAAAGATGTCTCTGTAGACGCGCCTTGGCGGAGTAAGTTGCCCCTTGATTTCGCAGCCCAGCACCTTATCGCACACGGCTGGACCAGCTTTGGACGGAATCTCAGCATCCTCGGCACCTACAGGTAATGCTTGCAGTGTGCACGCGCCAAAAATGCCGATGGCAATCCGCCGGCTGAGAGCATGCGAATCTGAAGCGAAGTCCTTGGGTGTTGCCTGCATCTTCAGGGCGGCCAGCGGAATCGCAGAGCTGTCCTTATAACAATACGTTGGATACCTGTGACCTTTGAGTGGAAGTGATATACCGCTGAACGCATCTACTCCAGTGGCCAAGCACGCCACCAGAACCACACCGGCGCCGCCTCGGACCATCGAGCCGTACCTAGGACCTTGAATGTGTACTTTTGATGGAGTTTCCGTGTAGGACGGTACACGTCGTTCTTACCGGGGCGGGCAGTGGGCCCCTTCTCCCTTTGCTTATGGAGAAGCACTGTGGGACATTCATGGCATGCAAGGTGATCGTGAAAGCTGTGACCCGTACACATTTCGAGACTCCTGGGTTGAGTGCTCTTCCGGGAAACTGGGTTGTCCGTGTGGTCAGGGGAACAGCAATGTTGCCTGCTGAACAATCGCGTATTACTTGCTTCCGGTTTACAACTATGGTTTGCCATCGCAGTAGTCGGTGGCATTTGCAGCATGACAAGGACTATGGAGTGAAGAAAACCAGGAAAGAAAACATTCGCCGCATGACTGGACCTGGCAACGGTGAAATGGATGGAGCAGCGGAGCAGCCCTGGGGGGGAAGCTTCGGGAGTCATGTATTGAAGGCGTTTGCCATATCGTCTCTTGCTACGGTTGCTTGGAATTATCGGTACGTGCTCTGGTCTGCAAGGTTTGACAGCGGAGTCCAACTGATTCGCAACTCACGGGAGCCGACGTTGGCCTGTTCCGGGATCTCGAGGTGTCGTGGCAGTTTAAGTTCGCCTCAGCAGTGTGACTCACTCTTTATGCCTGGCCGCGAGAAGAGGGCCAATGGCAGTAGTGCTGCGCAAGTTCTACTGGAAGTTCACTTGCAAAGTAAGGACGTACGGCTGCAGCATGATGCCTTACATTTTCTTGCGGAGGTTCTGGAAATCGATGGCCCCCAGCGCCTTCGCCATTTATCAGGGGAACAAGCAATTGCTCAAGCTTCACCCCTCTTTACAGGAAAATCAGAGCGCGAATTAGCGGATTCGCTTGTGGCGAAACTCCGCTCTTTGGAGAATTGACCAGCGTGATCTCTGCGTGAACACACGCTATGATGAACCACGAATATTTGAATCATGAGAGCACAGAGAAGGGCATAGCTCTGCCAGGTGACTCATTCTTGGAAGCCAGCAACATGTACTTTTACTTTGTCTTTATGGATGGCCTACTATGGGCATGTGCTCCTCAACGGCGGTGCGATCGTAACCAGCTGATGCAACTGCCCAACCGCGAGAGATCTTTTGAGCTGCAGGAAAATTGAGACAGGTGGCATGCAGCTCGCAAGGAGGTGCACAACCTTCTGCTCAAGAACCTTTACTGTTGTAAAGAACCGCTCGTGCACCCTGCCAGATCAATTTGGTGTGTAGCTGGGGCGGACCTCCATGCGGATCGTTCAAGTTGATCTTCTCATACAGGGAGAAGATGATCCATAAGAGATACCTGGCATGCGCTGTAAAGATCACGACTTGCCCAAAGCTGCAAGCAAGCGCTGGAGGTCCACACCGGTACAGTGGTAACATATACACTCCATGGGAATCTGGGAGGGGAATGACGCTCTCCAGGCAGTGCTCATGACGAACAAAAACATGTAGCTTCCTTGAAGCGGGGTACCCAGGGTCTTCCACATATCTGAAAACAGAAGCAGAGAAAAGAAAAATGCTCTTCCTGCCTTCCAGAGTAGAAACTTCCACAGCAGAGCTGGGTCTACTGCCCGTACTCCTCTGATCGCACACAGCGCGAAGTATGCCGACGCGGCCCCAATCGATGACATCACGATGACTGCCAAATCTAGTAGGTAGCACGGGAGCATTCAGTTGATCAAGATGTAGCGAGCTTGATACTATCCAGACAGGTTACACAGACTCCCTTGGCAATGCAACTTGCATGTTTTCTGGACCGCCATGCGAGGCGCGTTATTTACCCGTGGTCTCGTTCCACAGAAAATGGTGCGCCAGAGCGTGGCCATTGTACTGTCCAGCTGGCGCTGAAAGCACACAAAGCCCGAGAAAAACTGTCAGCGCACCTGCCGCTCTCGCCCGAATCAGTTCAATGAGGTTGGTGCTCGGGCCGAAAGATCTTAAAGCGGTCTGTGGAACCTTGGATCAAATCCATGACGGCAACAATCAAGACACCCTGCGTAAGGGAAAAGAAGCCGCAGCATCCGTTGGCCAGTTCAGCGCGCCCCATTTTGCTTGGAGCCCGACGATCTGTGCGGTGATCTCTTCTCGCACGCGTCAGGACTCGATCCTCCTCCCGCAGCCCGAACGCAATTTACACGGCTTACCGACTGCAGCAGGCACCGTCCGTCACAGAGCCACTCCTTCGCACTCGCTCTCTCTCTCTCTCTCTCT